>Ga0187802_10000418_pt1 | contig 10395 bp, 6 predicted proteins | sample NC_wetland_sal_i_FD_130584 | JGI IMG/M metagenome (GOLD analysis project Ga0187802, IMG submission 130584) | Wetland sediment microbial communities from Neuse River Estuary, North Carolina, USA - Control_2 | ecosystem: Environmental > Aquatic > Freshwater > Wetlands > Sediment | place: USA... | reverse complement strand
TCTTCCTCTCGAACGGCCCGGGCGATCCCGAGCCGGTCGCCTACGCCATTGAGAACATCCGAAAGCTCCTCGGCCGCGTGCCTATTTTCGGCATCTGCCTCGGCCACCAGCTCTGCGGCCTGGCTCTCGGCGGCCGCACCTTCAAGCTGAAGTTCGGCCACCACGGCTCGAACCACCCGGTAAAAAATCTGCGCACGCAAAAAGTGGAAATCACCGCGCAAAACCACGGCTTCTGCGTGGACCCGGATTCGCTCCCATCAAGCGAAGTCGAAATCACGCACGTGAACCTGAACGACCACACCAACGAAGGCATGCGCCACCGTTCGCTCCCGCTCTTCAGCGTCCAATACCACCCCGAGGCCTCCCCCGGCCCCCACGACGCGCGTTACCTCTTCGACGATTTCATCGCCATGATGCGCGAGGCGTCGCAATGAGCTTGCTCTTGCTCTGGGCTTTGCTATTTGCTCCGGTCCAGGAGACCGCTGGAAATCGTCCAACCTTGGTGCGCTGTGTGTGCGGGAAGCTGGTGTACGACCACGAAATCCCTCAGAAGAATTCGTCCGCGAAGCCTCAATACAAGCGGAAGTCGGTGCATCACGCCGCTCTCGTTTTGTATTCCCACCAGAATAGTGGCACGTGTTGCGAAGGCCTTTCGCCCGTCGCCTCTGCCGAGACGGATCGGTTCGCATTGTTCGAATTTAAGAATATCCAACCGGGGTTGTATTGGCTTGCTGTGCCCTCCAAGGGGCCGAAGGCTTTTACTCCCATCAGCTACGAGCCACTGAACATAAAGGGTGTCCGATGGTCGCCCTCAGACTATGTCTTTGTCCTTAATGACGCTGGGGAATTGAACGAGGAGCAATCCGAGGTCATTGACTAGACGTGCCGAAACGAACTGACATCAAGAAAATTCTGATTATCGGCTCCGGGCCGATAATTATCGGGCAGGCGTGCGAGTTCGACTACTCCGGGACGCAGGCGTGCAAAGCCTTGCGCTCGGAAGGCTACGAAGTGGTGCTCGTGAATTCGAATCCCGCCACGATCATGACGGACCCGGAAATCGCGAACCGCACCTATATCGAGCCGCTCACGAAGGAGTATCTTGAGGCCATCATCGCCGCGGAAAAGCCCGACGCACTGCTGCCCACCGTGGGCGGCCAGACCGGCCTCAACCTTGCCGTCGAGCTCGCGGAAAGCGGCATCCTCGAAAAATACAATGTGAAGCTGATTGGCGCCTCGCTGCGCGCCATTCGCATCGCCGAAGACCGCCTGCTCTTCAAGGACGTCTGCCGCAAAATCGGGCTCGAAGTTCCCGCCTCGGAAGTGGTCACGAACGTTCCCGAAGCCGTCCAGCTCGCGGATCAGCTCGGTTATCCGGTCGTCATCCGCCCCTCCTTCACGCTCGGAGGCACGGGCGGCTCGATTGCTTACAATCGCGAAGAATTTGCCGACTTAATCGCGCGCGCGCTAGACGCCAGCCCTGTCCGCCAGGCGCTCATCGAAGAATCCGTGATCGGGTGGAAGGAATACGAGCTCGAAGTGATGCGCGACTTCCGCGACAACTTCGTGGTCATCTGCTCGATCGAAAATTTCGATCCCATGGGCATTCACACGGGCGATTCCATCACCGTCGCGCCCGCGCAGACGCTCACGGACAAGGAATATCAGCGCATGCGCGACGCGGCCGCCGCCATCATCCGCGAAGTGGGCGTCGAAACCGGCGGGTCAAACATTCAATTCGCCATTGACCCCGAAACCGGCCGCATGGTGGTAATCGAAATGAACCCGCGCGTTTCGCGCAGCTCCGCGCTCGCGAGCAAAGCGACCGGTTTCCCGATCGCCAAAATTGCCGCGAAGCTCGCCCTGGGCATGACGCTCGACGAAATCCCGAACGACATCACGCGCAAAACGCCCTCGAGCTTCGAGCCCACCATCGACTACGTCGTCGTGAAAATTCCCAAATGGCAATTCGAAAAATTCCCCGGCAGCGACCCGACGCTCTCGACGCAAATGAAATCCGTGGGCGAAGTGATGGCCATCGGCCGCACGTTCCAGGAAGCCCTGTGCAAGGGCATCCGCTCGCTCGGGCCGCACACACCGTGGCGCGCGCCCGCCGAAGTTTCGCCCGCGCTCCTGCGCCAGAAACTCACCGTGCCCGGCCCCGATCGCATCCACTGGCTCTTCGAAGCGCTCGAGCGCGGCATGACGCGCGACGAAGTCTGCTCGCTCACGAAAATCGACCCGTGGTTCATCCGCCACATGGAAGAAATGGTCGCGCTCGACCGCCGCACCGCCGCCACCACGCTCGCGGCCGCCTCCGCCGAACTGCTGCTCGAGGCGAAACGCTCCGGCGCAAGCGACGAAGAGCTGGGAAAACTCTGGAACACCACCGCCGCCGCCGTCCGCGCCCGCCGCCATGAACTCGGGGTGCTCCCGGTTTTCAAGCGCGTGGACACCTGCGCCGCCGAATTCGAATCCTTCACTCCGTATATGTACTCCACGTACGAGGAAGAAGACGAATCCGCCCCCGTGGACCGCCCCAAAATCGTCATCCTCGGCAGCGGCCCCAACCGCATCGGCCAGGGAATCGAATTCGATTATTGCTGCTGCCATGCCGCCTTCGCGCTGAAAGAAGACGGCTACGAAACGGTGATGGTGAATTGCAATCCGGAAACCGTCTCGACCGATTACGACACGTCCGACCGCCTCTATTTCGAGCCGCTCACGCTCGAAGACGTGCTCGCGATTCTCGATCGCGAAAAGCCCCAGGGCGTAATCGTCCAATTCGGCGGGCAAACTCCACTGAATCTCGCCCTCGAGCTCAAACGCAACGGCGCGCAAATCATCGGCACCGATCCCGAATCGATCGACCTCGCCGAAGACCGCCGCCGCTTCGGCGCGCTCTTAAACGAGCTGAAAATTCCGCAGCCGCGCGCCGGCACAGCGCTTGCCCCGCAGGAAGCTGTGCGCGTCGCCGGCGAAGTCGGCCTCCCGGTTCTCGTGCGCCCGAGCTACGTCCTCGGCGGACGCGCCATGGTCATCGCCTACGATCTAAAAACGGTCGAAGACTACGTCGCGCAAGCCGCGCTCATCGGCACGGCCTCCGATCCCCGCCGCCCCATCCTGATCGACCAGTTCCTCGAGGACGCAACCGAAGTGGACGTGGACGCGCTCGCCGACGGCGAAGACGTCGTCATCGCCGGAATCATGGAGCACATCGAGGAAGCCGGCATCCACTCGGGCGATTCCTCCTGCGTGCTTCCGTCGGTCACGCTCAAGCCCTCCGTGCTCGAGCGCATCCGCGACTACACCTCGCGCCTCGCCCGCGCGCTGCACGTCGTTGGCCTCATGAACGTGCAGTACGCCATCCAGCGCGACACGGTGTACGTCCTCGAAGTAAACCCGCGCGCCTCGCGCACCATCCCCTACGTCAGCAAAGCCACCGGCGTCCCGCTCGCAAAAGTGGCCGCGCGCCTGATGACCGGCCGAAAGCTGCGCGATTTGCATCTTCCGTGCATCGAAACCAACGGCATCAAGGAGCTCGCCGTCCTCAATTTCTTCGCCGTGAAGTCGCCCGTCTTCCCCTTCAATAAATTCCGCGGCGTGGACACCATCCTCGGCCCGGAAATGCGTTCCACCGGCGAAGTGATGGGTGTTTCCTCCACCTTCGGCCTGGCCTTCGCAAAGGCCCAGCTCGCCGCCGGACAGCGCCTGCCGGTCAGCGGCACGGTTTTCATGAGCGTCAACGATCACGATAAGCGCCACGTCGCCCCGCTCACGCGCGATCTGCTCGCCGTGGGTCTCAACGTCATCGCCACGCGCGGCACCGCCGCCGCGCTCGAAAGCGCCGGCATCCAGGTGGAATCCGTTTACAAAGTCAACGAAGGCCGCCCCAACATCGTCGACCTGATCAAAACCGGCAAAGTGAATCTCGTGATCAATACTCCGCTCGGCCGCGAATCTTTCTACGACGAAAAATCCATTCGCCGCGCCGCCATCCGCTACAACATCCCCTGCATCACCACGCTTTCCGCCGCCAACGCCGCCGCCCGCGGCATTCGCGCTATGACCGGCCACGCCGTCGAAGTCGCCGCGCTCCAGGATCTCCACCTCCGAAAAAACGCTGCTTCGGCGCCCGCCGCCGCCCTGCCGCGCGAGCAAACTTAATGTAGAATGGTGGCCATGAACCTCCACGGAATCTTCCCGCCACTCACGACACCTTTCGCGCCCGATGGCTCCATCGCCCCCGCGCGCCTGCGCGAAAATATCGCGCGCTATAATCGCATTGGCCTCGCCGGCTACGTCGTCAACGGCTCCACCAGCGAATCCGTTCTCCTGCGCTGGGAGGAAGTCTATCGCCTCTGGGAAGCCGCGAAGGAAGCCGCTGTCCCCGGAAAAACTTTAATTGCCGGCACCGGCGCCGAATCCACCGCCGATACCATCGAGCACACGAATCGCGCCGCCGCGCTCGGTTTCGGCGCCGCTCTCGTCCGCACGCCGAGCTTTTACAAGCCGGCCATGTCCGAAAATGCTCTCGCCGAGCATTATCTCCGCGTCGCCGACGCCGCCCGCATTCCCATCCTGGTTTATTCCGTGCCCATCTTCACGCACATTCAAGTGGAAGCTCCGCTCATCGCGCGCGTCGCGCAGCATCCCAATATCATCGGCATGAAAGATAGCTCCGGCGACGTTCCCGGCGTGGCCAAAATCATCGCCGCCGCGCCAAAAAGTTTTCGCACGCTCGTCGGCTCGGCCTCCACGGTATACGAATCGCTCGAAATCGGCGCCGCGGGCGCGATTCTGGCGCTGGCTTGTGCGTTTCCGGAATTGTGCGTCGAAATTTACGAGAAATCGCGCGCGGGCGATCCCTCCGGCGCGCGGTCGCTCGCGCAAAAGCTCCTCGCGCCCGCGAAAATGCTCGGCCCGCAATACGGCATCGCCGGCCTGAAATACGCGCTCGATTGCTTGGGCTATTACGGCGGGCCGCCCCGGCCGCCGCTCTTGCCTGTCGGCGAAGCTGCCAGGCAGGAAATCGAAGCCCTGCTCTCGAATCTTACCGCCCATTCAGCGCATCTCTAGTAGCGTCTGCATAAAGCTCGATCGAGATTCAGGACGGGGGGCGGCGATTTCCATAGCGGTACATTCCCGAGGCCGAAGCAACCAAAATTCCGGCGCCGTGCCGCGCCCGACCCCGCCCGCTGCTAACTTCCTTCCCTCCCGCTCGTCCCATGCATATTGCCGCTGTCAAAGGCCCCGTGTGCTATGACTTCTTCCGTCGAGTCTCACTGTCTGGCCTTCCGCGAACTTCCCCACACCACCAAGCTTTTCTCCACCTTCATCGATAATTTCGGACGCGTCGCGCAGTACTACGGTCACCCGCCGACGGAAAGCGGCATCCTGGCCGCAGCTCGCGAAGTCCAACTCGCGCCCGAAGCGCGCCGCGCGCTCGTCGGAGTCTTGCGCGAACAAAATCAGCGCCTCGGTCCGGGCGGCGCGCTTGATCCCGCAACGGCGCAAAATCTCGATCGTCTCGCCGCCGGAGCCGCCGCCATCGTCACCGGCCAGCAAGTGGGCCTCTTTTCCGGCCCGGCCTTCAGCATGTACAAGGCGGCCTCGGCCTTTCGCTGGGCGGAAGAAATCACGAAGCGCGGCACGGATGCGGTTCCCATCTTCTGGCTTGCCACCGAAGACCACGATCTCGCCGAAGTGAACCACTCCGACTGGAACACGCCGGGCGGCCTCGCTCACTACGAATTGCCCATGCGCGAGGAAGACGCCGGCCACCGCGTCGGCGAAGTTGTCTTCACCGAAAATTTGAAGCCGCTCGTCTCGAAAGCCGTCGCCAGCCTCGAAGGCTCGTTCGCCGAAGAAATTTCTGCTGCGCTCACCGAATCCTACGCGCCCGGTGAAACCTACGGCTCGGCCTACGGCAAATTGATGGCCCGGCTGCTCGCGGCGCGGGGCATCATATTGATCGACCCGCTCGATCCGCGCCTGCATCGCCTCGCCGCAGACGTCTACCGCCGCGCGCTCGACGAAGCCGATTCGCTCCGCGATGCGCTCCTCGCCCGCTCAAAGGAACTCGACCGCGGCGGCTATCATGCCCAGGTGAAAGTGACGCGCGAGACCACGCTGCTTTTCTACAATGTCGGCGGCAAGCGCCAGCCCCTGCGCCGCCTGAACGGGAATTTCTCCGCCGGCAAGGCTTCCTTTTCCCGCGACGAGCTGCGCGCCGCCATCGAAAAAACTCCCGAAGCCTTTACCGCCAATGTCCTCCTGCGCCCCGTCATTCAAGACACGATTTTGCCCACCGCCGCTTATATCGGCGGGCCCGCCGAAATCGCCTATATGGCGCAGGCGCAGGTGGCGTACAAAACGCTCCTCGGCCGCATGCCCGCAATGCTTCCGCGCGCCGCCTTCACCCTCATCGAGCCGGGAATTGCGCGCTTCCTCAAAAAATATTCGGTCGATCTTTGCGACGTGCTTCGCGGCCGCCAGCATCTGCGCGCAAAAATGGAGCAGCACACTCTCCCGCGCGAGCTTTCGCGCCGCTTCGAAACCGATGAGAAAGCCCTGCGAAAAGTAATGAACGCCTACCGCAAAAAGCTCGAACGCCTCGATCGCACTCTCGTAGCCGCGCTCGACGCCACCGAACGCAAAATTCTCTACCAATTCACGAAATTGAAAGGCAAGGCCGGACGCGCCGAAGCCTTCCGCACCGGCGTCCTCGACATGCACGAGCGCCTCATCCTCGACGCCCTCTACCCGCATCACGATTTGCAGGAGCGCACCCTCTGCGCCCTCCCCTTCCTCGCCGCCTATGGCCCCGCCCTCTTCGACGAGCTGGCCCGCTCCGCCGACCTCGCCTCCCCCCAGCACCACATCCTCTTCCTGTAACCAAGCCTTCTCCGTGTCCTCCCTCTTTCCTCCGTGCCCTCTGTGTTAAGTTTTTTCTCGATTCTGGTTTGGCCTTTTCTTTGTCCCCATCAGTGTTTATCTGTGTGAACTTGTCCCGAGGGAAGCCGAGGGAACTGTGGTTCCCAGTTTCCTCCCGTGCTAAAATGCGCTCCTCGATCATCCAATCTGCAATCCTCGCGGAGGTACGAAGATGAAAATCACACCCGGCAAACGCAAGGGCATGCAAGCAGTCTCCGATTCCCGCGGCGTCATCGCCGCCGCAGCCATGGACCAGCGCGGCTCGCTGAAAAGCGCCATCGCCAAGGAAAAAGGCGTGGACAAGAAGGAAATCCCCGCGCAGATGCTCGAAGAGTTCAAGACCATCGTCACGCGCGTGCTCACGCCGCACGCCAGCGCCATTCTGCTCGATCCCGAATACGGCCTCCCCGCGGCGAAGGCGCGCTCAAAAAATGCCGGCCTCCTGCTCGCCTATGAGAACAGCGGCTACGACAATACCCGCCCGGGCCGTCTCCCCGATCTGCTCGATATCTGGTCCGTCCGCCGCCTCGCGGCTGCCGGCGCCGATTGCATCAAAATTCTGCTCTACTACACACCGTTCGATCCCGCGGAAGTAAACGACATCAAACACGCCTGGGTCGAGCGCATCGGCGGCGAATGCACCGCTTCCGATATTCCGTTTTTCCTCGAGCTCGTCGGCTACGAAGAAGGCAAGGACGAAAAGTCCCTCGAATTCGCGCGCAAAAAACCCGAAGTCGTCACAAAGAGCATGGAGGAATTTTCGAAGCCGCAGTACGCCGTGGACGTCCTGAAAGTCGAGGTGCCCGTCAACATGGCCTACGTGGCGGGGACAAAAGCCTGCAAGGGCGAATCCGCCTACACGCGCGACCAGGCCAAGGACCTCTTCCGCAAAGCCGCGGCTGTCGCCAAGAAGCCCTTCATTTATCTGTCCGCCGGCGTCAATAACGACGTCTTCGGCGAAACCCTCGAGCTCGCCGGAGAATCCGGCACGAATTTCTCAGGCGTCCTCTGCGGCCGCGCCACCTGGAAAGAGGGCATCCCCATCTACGCCAAGCAGGGCCCAAAGGCCCTCGAAGCCTGGATGAACGATCAAGGCGTAAAAAATATCGACAACGTAAACTCGAAGTTGAAGGCCGCCAAACCCTGGTTCGCCTTCTACGGCGCCGCCTCCGCCGCCGCCCTCGCGGACTAAGGCGTCGCGGTATCGTCCGTCTCAAAAAGTGCGCCCCAAGCACCGCCAAATATGGAGTGCGGTGGCTCGCCACCGCTTTGTTACCGCGAGGCTCGCCTCGCGCGGCGCGTAAGCGCCGGTTCTTTCTTTGCCCGGTGTGATGCTCCGCACAGCTTGCCCACCCCGCACAAAACCGGGCGAAGCAAGCCTCGCCCTATGAAAGCGAGAGCCAGCTCTCGCACTCCATATTTCGCGTAGCAGGGTCTCCAATGATCCAGATTTCAAGGATCCCTCAGCGCCGCCTTTCTTCTCAACCTTCGTTCCTAGCGTGCGGTACAATCATCTCCTCGCGATGACTCTCGGCGTCTACATCCAGGTGCCTTTCTGCCAAACGAAGTGCACCTACTGCAATTTCCACACGGGTGTAGTTTCGCGCGACCGTTACCAACCCTACGCCGACGCCGTCTGCCGCGAAATCGCTGCCTGCAAGCCGAGCTCTCCCAGTGGGACTGTAGCGGCGGCCTTTAGGCCGGCCGGCGCCCCTCCGATGCCCGAGTTGGGCAATCAAATCGTCGACACCGTCTACATTGGCGGTGGCACCCCCAGCCTTCTCGATCCCGCTGCGCTTGCAAGAATTGTTGACACACTTCACCGCACCTTCGAATCCTCGACCGAATCGGAAATCACCCTCGAGGCCGACCCCGAAACCATCACGCCCGAGAAAGCCGGCGCCTGGCTCGCAGCCGGTTTCAACCGCATCAGCCTCGGCGCGCAATCCTTCAGCGATCTCGAACTCCAGTCCACCGGCCGCATGCACCGCCGCGCGGACATCTACACCGCCGCACAAATTCTACGAGCCGCCGGCTTCGACAACATCAGCATGGACCTAATCGCCGGACTCCCTCACCAAACGCGAGAATCCTGGGAGAACTCCACGACCGAGCTTCTGCGTATCCGCCCCGAACACATCTCCATCTACATGCTCGAAATTGACGAAGGCAGCCACCTCGGCAAGGAATCTCTCGCAGGCGGCGCGCGCTATAGCGCCGGGAAAATTCCCGCGGACGACGCCATCGCCGAATTCTACGACTCCGCCTGCGCCCGCCTCTCCGCTGCCGGCTACGACCACTACGAAATCTCGAACTGGGCGCTGCCGGGCCGCCGCTCGCGCCATAACCTGAAATATTGGCGCCGCGAACCCTATTTCGGCTTTGGCACCGGCGCCCATTCCTTCGAGGGCTCGACGCGCTGGGCCAACGTGCATGACTCCGCCCGCTATGTCGCCTGCATCGAGCAGGGAATCTCTCCGCGCGAACAGATCGAAGCCGTCACCGGCGAGCAAGCGCTCGAGGAGGAATTCTTCCTCGGCCTGCGCCAGCTCGACGGCATCGACTTCGCGAGGATCGAATCCGCCTACGCCAGCCCCCAGCCCTCGCGTATCGCCGACCTGCGCGCGAGGATCGCCGCCATGCGCTCGCAGGGGCTCCTCGAAATGCAAGGAAATCGGCTTCGCCTCGCGCCCGGCAGGCTCACAATTTCGAACGAAGTTTTAGCCGAATTGCTCGCCTAAACCTCTGCTGCTCTTGTGTTTGGCGCGTTCCCGTTTCGGGAAAATTTGACACTCGTGCTACTCTGAAATATGGAAATGAAATCAAACTCGGCCGATGAAAGGCAGTGTCCAACCAGAAACCACCCCCGATTCAAAATCTACAGTTTTTTCAATCGCCAACCCGGAAAAGTAGAATTCGTTACAACTCCTAGAAAACAAACGCCGGACGCAAATTCCAATCGCCAACTTTTCGCTGGTTTTTTCCACGGCGAATTCGCCCCCTCCAGAAAATGGAATCCACTCCATGCCACCAGTTGACCTCCGCAGCGACACCGTCACCCGGCCCAGCCCGGCCATGCGCCGGGCCATGGCCGAAGCCGAGGTTGGCGACGACGTCTACGGCGAAGATCCCACCGTCAACCGCCTCCAGGCCCGCGCCGCTGAAACCTTCGAGCGCGAAGCCGCCCTCTTCGTCCCCTCCGGCTCGATGGGAAACCTCCTAGCCATCAAGGGCTGGACGCGCCCTACCAACGAAGTAATTTGCGAAGAGCGCGCCCACGTCAATCTTTATGAACTGGCTTCCATGACCGCAATCGCCGGATGCTTCCCCCGCCCAACCCCCGCCCCCGGCGGCATCCTCACCTGGGATCGCATCGAGCCGCTCATCCGCCCGAAAATTTACTACGATTCGCAGACCGCTCTCGTCACGCTCGAAAACACGCACAATATGCACGGCGGC
>Ga0187802_10000417_pt1 | contig 10410 bp, 10 predicted proteins | sample NC_wetland_sal_i_FD_130584 | JGI IMG/M metagenome (GOLD analysis project Ga0187802, IMG submission 130584) | Wetland sediment microbial communities from Neuse River Estuary, North Carolina, USA - Control_2 | ecosystem: Environmental > Aquatic > Freshwater > Wetlands > Sediment | place: USA... | reverse complement strand
CCACCGCACCTTCGGTCCGGCTGCGCCGTTCCGCCAACACCTTAGTGAGAGGCTTGTGAACCAGCGCGCTGTAGAGCCCGTACAGCAGAACCATGAAGATGATGGTCGGTATGGATCCGAGCAGTAATTCCCCTACTTGTCGAAGCGTCTGGTCCATGGTTTTGCTAGATATTGTTTGCTAGATAGAATCCCGAACAAAAGAGGGCTAATAAAACCATTAAACGTAACATCCTGCGAGTCTTAGTGTCAACGCGGAGGGCGGTGCAAATTGTCGCGGGTTGCCCCGGGAACTGTACCTTCGGACGATAGGCAGCTCGCGCCAATTTCTGCCCAAAGAATGCTTGACTTCTAAGCGAAGGGGTCTAGCATAGAAGTATCACCTCCGATCCAATTCAGGATCGAATGGGCCGGCAGCCAAGGAATGTCACCGCTTCTTGGTGGTTGGCCCATTTAAGCTTTCAGCCACTAAAGTTCGAGCCCCTGAGGGAGTTCGGTGTCAAATATGAAGTGAAATTTGCCGTCCGCGACAACCTCAGCGGCCTTCCCGGCACAGTAAGCGTCCCCATCGAACTGAAGTGAGCGACGCTTTCGACTGCGGAAAAGCCAGCCAGACAGGGAAAGGGTCTTACGGTGTTGACCTCAGAATGGACGCGGCAGAGGTGAGGAAGTTTTCAAGGCATATTCGGTCTGGCTGTATCTGAGGGGGCGGGTGGAGGGGAATTCGTCGTTCCCGGTGTTGCGCCAACCGTGGGGGCACCGTACCTTCCATAAGGCGTTGGTTTCAGGGTTACTTTGAGTTCACATTTTTGCAGATGATGGCTTCCTACCTTCTGCATAAGAATTTCCACCTTTTGGTCCTGCTTCTTCCAACGCGCCTGATAGAACTCCGAGGGCTGGGCATTATGAAGAAAAGGTTCGCTGCAGGAGAACGTGTAGTCGAGACCCGTTGGCTTGTCTCCAAGCAGATCTCCGCGACCATATCCCTCATAGATTCCGCTGACATGGTTCCAGTGGATGTGGAAGATGTGGAGGTGCAATGGGAACTCTGGATTTGGATCCGTTGCAGGAACGTCCGGCGGAGCCGTCATGCTTTGCGCAAGGAGTGACCTAGCGGGCACGAGAAGCAAAAGGCAGAGGACGATGGTTTTCATGGCGCTCCTTGTAGAAAAGTGCTCGATTCCATCAACCCGAACAAATTAGACATTTGCAATGTTGGCGCCGGTCGCCGGGAAGGCGGACATCGCCCAAATATTAGCACAGGAACTCGCCATCAATTCGCCATCAAACCTGCGCAATTTGGAAGGCTGCTTTAGGACATTTCGGGCGCGAAAAAGCTGGATGGGGAAACGGTTTTAGGTTCTAAGCACAAAATTGACACGGCTGAGGTCACGTCTCAGTTTTGAGAGCTTGCCAGACATATCTTCGCACGCTTTGTGGTTCGGTCTTCGACTTCGACCGGCACACATCGCAACGCATTTAGAAATCCCTTAATTCTTTCTTGCGCATAAGAACGAAGAGAGCATAATCAACTTGAGGATCCGTTCCGCGGAGGAGCCCCTGTGGAGCATGCTGCTTGTAAGCCGGGCCGTTTTAGCTTCAGATTAGGCCTCTGCCTGTTGTGGGCGCTTTCCGCCTTCGGCCAGCAGATTCTCGACGGGCCGCGGGTCCCCCCACACTTCAATCTTGACCTGGAAACCGCCGCCCGCCTGCGTCCTCAACTCATGGCGCAGAGCATGCCCGCCACCGGACACTACACCACAGGCCACCTTGTGTTCGACCGGCTCCTCGAGCAGGTCCCCAGGCCCTCCGTCACAAAGTTCGCGTGGGAGTTGCGCATCGTTGACGACGATCAGCTCAACGCCTACTCGTCACCGGAGGGGGCCATCTACGTCGAGACCGGCCTCGCGCAGCTTGCCGGTCGGAGCGCGGGCCTGTGGGCGGCGATCCTATCGCACGAGATCGCCCACGTCGTGCGCCGCGACTGGGCCCGCCGCTACCTTTACCAGAAATCCCTGGAAAGCGGCAGCGCCGCCACCATCGTGCTGGGTGATCCCGGCCAGCCCTCCGCTTCCTGGACCGACTCGCAAAAAGCATCCGAGCACCTGGGTCGCTTCTGCCGCCAGATGGAAGTCGAAGCCGACCGCGAAGGCCTCATGCTGATGGCCCGCGCCGGCTATCACCCCGATTTCGTCCCCGCGCTGCATCATCTGTTGCACGCGCAAGGTTCCGGCGCGACCACGGCGTCTCTCTATGCCATGCACCCCTGCTGGGAGGAGCGCGACCGTGAGTTGAGCCGCGCTTACATCGCCGCTAGCATTGAATTTGAACATCGCTGGCCGGAACCGTACGCCTCGCCCGGCGGCAATCCCCCGGTCGTCGTATTCGCTGAACCGCCGACAGTGAAAAAGACTGGTTCGAAAGAATGGGAAATCCAGATTCCCATGCGCTGCGAGAACCTGGCGGGCGCAGTCGAAGTGGTGTTGCGCGCCGACTCCGCGTCTTGGAACGTCGCGCACCCGGAACCGTTCCCCGACCAGCCAGACTCTGACTTTGAACTCCGGCAAGTGACCGGCTGCACCTCGCCCCGAACCACGATCACCTTCACGCTTGCCGATTCTTTCGATCAGGGCAAACCCGGCGCACACTGGACCGACGTCTACGTTCTCGACGCCTGGGGCGCCGTCCTAGCTCGCGCCAACGTCCCCAAGCTGCCGCATTAGCATCCCAGTTCCAGCCCCAAGCTATGCCAGCGACGGCGGCCTCAAGACATTCTTGCGACCTGTGGCGGGTCGGGGAAGCTCAGAGAACTCGCCATGAAAACTAGGCAATTTAGCAATTGAGAGGCTGTTTTGGTCCCCTTCGAGTGCGGAAAAGTTAGACGAGGAAAGGGTTTTAGGGTTCTGACCTCAAGATTGACACGGCAGAGGTCTTTCACCACCCCTCGCATTTATCTGCATCAGACAGGCTCGGCCTCGCCACACCAACTGCGGAGCTTCGCTCCGCCGGGCAGGTGAGGACATCTGCCCCGATGTGTGCATGGGAAGCGCTAGGACACCATCCACTCCCGCACCCTCCTCACCACCGACTCCGGCGCTTCGGCCTCCAGCTCTACCAAACCGTCTTTGTATGCCCGGGAATAAATCCGAGCTCGCGCTTCCAGCATCGCCAGGGTCTTGCCTTCCTTTTGCGGAACACGCAGGTGAATCCGGCGGATGGCATCTTCGGAGAGTAGCTGGTCAATGCGATCGAGCAGCGTGCTCATGCCCACACCCTTGGCTGCCGACACGTGGACAGTGTTCGCGTCATCGCGCAAGCTATCGCGCTGCTTCGGGGACAATAGATCGATCTTGTTCATCACGCGCAGCCGAGGCTTCCCTTCCACCTCCAACTCTTTCAACACACGTTCTACCTGGGCGTCCTGTTCGGCCGAGAGCGGGCTGCTGGCATCGGAAACATGCAAAATGAGCGCGGCACGTTGCAGCTCTTCCAAGGTCGCGCGGAAGGCGGACACCAGGGTGTGCGGCAGGTTGCGGATGAAACCCACGGTATCGGAGAGCAGCGCTTTGCGTTTCGAAGGCAGGGTCACCGAGCGAATGGTAGGGTCCAAGGTCGCGAACATCTTGGGCGATGCCAGGACAGCGGCCTGAGTCAAGGCATTAAACAGCGTGGATTTCCCCGCGTTGGTGTAGCCGACCAACGCCACCGTGGCCACCGGAGCCGATTCGCGCCGCTGCCGCTGCTGCGCCCGGATGCGGCGAACATTTTCGATTTGTTGCTTTACGTGGCGAATCCGGCGGTAGATTTTTCGCCGGTCGGTTTCGAGTTGAGTCTCACCCGGTCCGCGGGTGCCGATTCCGCCACCCAGTTGCGACATCTCAATGCCGTGTCCGCCGAGGCGTGGCAGCAAGTACTCCATTTGCGCCAGCTCTACCTGTAACTGGCCTTCCCGGGTGCGTGCGTGCCGAGCAAAAATGTCGAGGATGAGCTGGGTGCGATCGATGACCCGGGCATGCACAACCTTTTCGATGTTGCGTTGCTGGGAAGCCGTGAGGTCGTGATCGAATAGCAGCAGGTCGGCGGAGACCGAGGCCGCCGCCCCCGCAATCTCCTCCAGCTTTCCTTTGCCGATGAGCGTGGCTGGATCGGGCTTATCTCTGTGCTGCAGGAATTCACCAGCAACCTGCGCACCGGCGCTGATCGCCAGCGCACGCAATTCTTCGAGCGATTCTTCTGCGCTGAACTGAGGAACACTCGGGGCCTTCGAGGCAGCCGCTAGGGTCGCCCCGTCCCGCGCTGCCTGCGCGCCGCTGGTCAAGGCTGCATGCGCGGCCTGGCTTCCCGGCGCCCCTCGGGATCGAACGCGATAATCGATCCCCACCAGGAAAGCGCGCTCCACCGGAGCACGACTATCGCCTGCCAGCATCGCCGAGGGCCGCGCGTCGTGGGTTTTTCGGGAAGCTCTTTCTGGACTCAATTGAGAAATTCTCTACTGGCTCGCCACGTTTTCCCAAAGCACGCAGAGCACGGGAGCATTCCGGCTCCATCAAGTGTTGCCCGCTCAATTGCGTTCTTCGCAGCCGAAATCGTCCCACCTCACCCTTCGGTTCCAGAGGCGCTCGGGACGGGATTCGGCTCGCTGGTCGGAGTTGTAACCGGAACCATGCTGGGCTTGTCGCCATGGCTGTGTGCTACCCTCCCCATCGCCACGGTGGAAATTGCGTGCTTGAAGATCAACTGCTCCTGGTTGTTGGTCTCCAGCACGACGGAGTATTTGTCGAATGACCGGATGCGTCCGGTCAGCTTCACGCCGCTCAGCAGGTAAATCGTAATGTTCATTCTTTCCTTGCGAGCGGTGTTCAGGAAAGAATCCTGGATGTTTTGTGCCGGCTTGTTTTCCATGCGATCTCCTTAGCTCTCTGGCTGCGAGAGCTTTCTGACCTGCCGAAAAACCATTGATTCCTCACGCCCGCCGCCGACCCGAACGCAAGGAACAGGGGGAAAGCTCGGGAGGCGCAACCCCACAACCTGCGCATCCAAAGCGACAGTTCGTACAATACGGCGTTACCAGCCAGTTTTCAAGCCAGCCATACACGCCGGAACCCGCATTCCCGGTTGACACAAAAACAACAAAGTGCAAACATTCCTCCGCAAACAGAAGCGAGACAGAGGCGATGCGGTTAGGTTGTTTCCAAGGTTAGGCTGACTCTGGTCTTCACTTTCGACTCCGACCCGCTTCTTCGATCAGTCTTGGCGTATCCGGGTCCCACACTTCGCGCTTGGAGGAAGATCGATGCACAATCTGACAGCATTGGCTGCGTCCTGGGTAATGCCGAGTCACACCGGCACCGAAGCCTTGGCGCTCATTCTGCGCTGGTTTCACTTCATCATGGGTATTACTTGGATTGGACTGCTTTATTTCTTCAATCTGGTCAACGTCCCCTTCATGAAGCAGGTGGACGCCGCCATGAAGCCCAAGGTGTTTCAGTACATGACCATGCCCACTCTGCAATTGTTCCGTTGGAGTGCACTATGGACGGTCTTCTTCGGATTCTGGTACTGGGCACAGATCTACGTCGCCGCGGACGCCGCCCGTATGGGTGTCAGCCCCTTAAGCACGATTGGTCTTTTCCTGCTCATCTGGATTGTGGCCTGGGGAATTCTTTCCCTGGTTATCTCGAAAACACCGAGCGGATATGTATTGGGAGCCATCACGGCAGTGGTGGTCATCGCCGCCAGTTGGCTGTTTGTGAGCTTCACCCCAGTGGGCAAGGACGATAACCACGTACTTTCGATCGGAGTCGGCGGCGGATTCGGCTTCATCATGTTGTTTAACGTATGGGGAATCATCTGGCGCAACCAGAAGGCGATCATCAAAGGGACGCTGGCGGGGACGCCACCGGCGAACGCCGCTACCTTGGCTCGCCAGGCATTCCTGGCTTCACGCACGAATTTCTTCCTGTCGGTTCCCTTGCTTTTTTTCATGGCCGCCAGTTCGCATTATGGGATATTAGGTCAGTAAATCGTCGTTCCGCTCCTACCTCGCGCTGCGGCGCGAGGTTTTGTTTTGTGCCAGAATAAGCCGTGGATTACGACGAATACATGCGCGGCATTGCGTTGTTTAACCGCGCTGAGTTCTTCCAGGCTCACGAGGTCCTGGAGGACATCTGGCGCGCCGCGCCGGTGGAGGATAAGAAGTTTTTGCAGGGATTGGTGCAAGTCGCCGTCGCCTTCCACCACTACTCCACCGGCAACTTCGTCGGTATGCGATCGGTGATGGAACGTGCTATGCGGAATTTGACCCGTCATCCGCAGCGCATGGAGGGTATTCAGCTGGCCCCGCTCATGCGCTCCTTGGCGAAATGGCGAGAAGCGATGGACAACGGCCAGCCCCATCCTCCACTTCCGCGCATGGAGCTTGCGCCGACCCTACTGAAAAACCTCAAGTCTTGTCATTCGGATGACAAGAAGCAAGAGGCATAACCACAGAGGCACTGGCGGGGATGCCTGCGCCTACATTGCGCTAATGATGCTTCTTTTTCGCCACCGGCTTCGGAGGCTGCTCCCCCGGCGCCAGCACGCGTCGCACGATCGGAGTATTCAGCTTGTACTTTCTCTCGGTCACGTTTCCGCTGTCATCTCTCACACGCAGCACAAAAACCGGCAGGCTACCTTCCTTGTCGAATTCCTCTTGTCCGACCGTGACCGGTAACACGCCGTCCAGGTTGCGCTCACGATAGGCAGTCTCATAACGATGTTTCCTTACGTTCCAGGTGAAGACTCGCACCTGGTTGTAGTCAAAAGGCATCCCGTCCTTGGGCTCAGTGAGCACCACGAGATATTGCGCGACTTTTTTATCGGCGTCGCTCACCTGATTGAGCACAAAGTATGCGACGATGCGCTGGCCTTCGGCGTACTGTGCGATCTCCAGCGGCACATCCAGGTCCACCATCCGCGCCAGTACCCACCCGATGTGCCCTTGCGGATCACGAATGAGCCACCAGTCCTCCAACACGGCCGGAGCTTTTGCGGGCTGGCCGCTGGCGTCGAGGGACGGTTTGGGAGCGGCACCGGGCAGCGTCTTCTCCGCTGTAGCGCGCTTTAGGATGGAGACTTTGTTTCCCTGGTTCAGCAGGTAAAGATGTTCGGTCTCACGGCCCGGCTCCAGATGAATATTGGTGTCGTTGCGCGTCGTACCGGCTGCCTGCACAGGGTCATTCTGCTCCTGCTGCACCAGCTTTTGGAACCCATCGTAGACCTGCTGAGGGACGAGGTAACGTTGCTCGACCCACCCTTCGGTGCCGTTGTCCGTTCGCACTCGCACGAAGCGCCGATCGCGCTCGAGTATCTGCACGCGGTCGCCGTTCTTGACCACACCGGTCTTAGTGAAGACGGTAGCAACGCGGTCGCGCAGCGTAGCCTGTGGGGCGGAAACATAGCCGATCTCGAGAACCTTACGCCTTCGATTGCAAGCTGGGAGCGACAGAGCGGCAGCGACAGCAATCAGCCACAGATATCGCCGGCAGGTTCTTTGGTGGAGCACCAGCCCACTATAGCGTAGTCTCCAAGCGGCTGGTGTCCACGTGGATTGGGTATTGTTGTCATCCCGAGCACTGCTGGCGTTCGCGATGTCAGGAGTTCGAAAGAACTCTAGCAGAGGCGGAAAAAGACGGAAATCGGCGACCCGACGCCGTGACCTTTTTTCCCGTTGCCTGCTTGATTCCCGGTCACTGGCCGCAAAGGCTCAGTCTCCGAAGCAGATCCCGATGGCGCGCGCGGTGCGCACCATTTCTCCCTGAGGATCCACTTTTTTAAGATGCCCAATGGCATCGGAGATGTTCACGCATTCGATCCTGGCATTGCGCAGGCAAACCATCTTGCCAAATCCGCCTTGGGCGATCAGGTCGGTAGCAGCCACGCCAAACCGTGTCCCGAGAATCCGGTCAAAGGGAGAAGGAGAACCGCCTCGCTGAATGTGTCCGAGCACGCTGACTCGCACTTCGCGGCGCGCGGTCAAGGCAATGCCGTCGCCGATCAGGTTTCCCACCGACCCGCCGCGGGAAAGCTGCTTCAGTTCCTGGGGCAGCTTGATGCCTTCGGCGACCACAACAATCGTAAAGTGCTTCCCGTATCCCTCCCGCTCTTTCACATAGTCGCAGATTCGCTGCAGACTGAATGGGATCTCGGGAATGAGAATGACGTGTGCGCCGCCGGCGATGCCGGCTTCGAGCGCAATCCAACCCGCATCCCGGCCCATGACTTCGATCACCATCACGCGATGGTGGGATTCGGCGGTGGTGTGGATCTTGTCGATGGCATCGGTAGCGGTGTGCAGCGCGGTGTCAAAGCCAAAGGTAATTTCGGTGGCGGAAAGATCGTTATCGATGGTCTTGGGCACGCCAACGATTTTCATGCCCTTCTGGAACAGCTCTTGCGCAATGGTCTGGGACCCGTCGCCGCCGATGCTGATCACGGCGTCAATGCCCAGTTGGCGCGAGTTGGCAATGACCTGGTCTGAAATATCCCGAATGACCTCGACACCGTTCTCGATACTTTTGTGGTGGAACGGGTCGCCGCGGTTGGTGGTTCCCAGGATGGTGCCCCCGCGAGGCAGAATGCCGCTCACATCTTTGAGCGTGAGTTCGCGAGATCGTTCCGGCCAAATCAGGCCGTCGAAGCCATCGGAAATGCCGATGACCTTCCACTTGTGCTTGAGGATTGCGGACTTCACCGCAGCCCGAATGACCGCATTGAGGCCAGGGGCGTCGCCGCCCCCGGTACAAATACCGATACATCGGACGTCAGACATAGTGGCGCGTCTTTATGGAGTAACCGTCAGTGTCGCCGTTGCGGTAAAGGTTGTCCCCGTTCCGCCGACGTAGCTCGCCTGGATCGTCGCTTGCTCACCGACTGTGGCCGTAGATTGCACCATGACAACCTCTGGGTTCTGCCCTTGGGTCACCGTGAAGTCGTTTGTGGTGCCGTTCGCTGTGCTGACGCGGAGGATCGACCAAGTCGCGGTCGCAGTGATATCGACCGGGCTGCCGCCCGAGATGGTCGCTTTGGCAGTGAGGTTGGCCGTTCCGCCATTCTCTTTCGCTTGAGTGCTGGTTGGGCTAACCGTAATCCCAGTCACATTCGATAGTGCAACCGTGATCGTAGCCGTACCACTAACCGTGCCGGATGCACCAGTGATGGTCGCTGACCCCACTGATACGCCGGTTACCAGACCCGAAGAACTGATGGTGGCGACACTCATCGCATCGCTGCTCCAGAACACATTGTTGAGTGTGCTCGTCGATCCGTCATTGTAGGTGCCGACGGCGCTCATCTGCACGGTACCGCCCTGGTTAATCGTCGCCGTGGGCCCCACCGTGACGGTGGTCAACGTGGGGTTGACAAAAAAACCCTTGCATCCCGCCGCCAAAGCACACAGGAGGAGAGTCGCGAAGGCACTTGCGATCTGAACTTTCTTCTTACTACTCAACATGTTAGCAAGGCTCCCGCAGGACCGTCCGACAGAGGCGGTCCCTAAGCGGCGCAGTCAGATTGTAGCAGAGAAGAATTTGCCCAGCGGAAACACCAAAGTACCGCGAGAACCTGCTCAGCCACCCGGCGCCAAATGGAGGAACGTTCGCGATCGCGAAGACTTGCAGGGGAAATTGCCCTCGAAGCTTGTCGTAGCGACCACCGGGCTCCGTTGATCCCTCCGCTATGTCAGGAAGTTGTCATTCCGGCCGGCTTCAGCGGGGAGCAATCTGCTGTTTTTCGCCGCAGCATAAAGCAGATTTCCCGGGAATGGAATCCCCTCGAAATGACAATTTGAGGGTTGATCGAAGCATCTCAACAGGGCCACGCCACCTAGAGGTGGTGTCTGCTACTCTGGAATGATTCTGATGAGGAAACGCTTCGTCCTTCCGGTCGCTTGTTTTCTCATTCTTGTTACTTTCACCCCGAGGATTCCGGCCCACGCCTTACAGCAGCCGGCGGAAGTCCACGCCCCGGCAACTTCACCCGTAACCAGACCGAGGGTTTGCACGCGCTGCATCCGCGCCCACGAGGAATTTCTGGCCTCCGACGCTTTGCGGGGACGCGGCAGCGGTACGCACGACGAATTGCTGGCCGCGACGTACGTTGCCTCGCAGTTGCGCCAATATGGCATCGCTCCGGCGGGTGACAGCGGCGGCTACGTGCAGCAGGTGAGCATCGTCCAGGACGCGATTACTGCACCGCCGCAACTCAGCATCAGCGCCCCCGACGGGTTCCAGCCCATCCGGTGGACGTCCGGTAAGGAATTTCGGGCGGAGGTCTTATCGCAAACCGAGTTTTCCGGTTCGTTGCAGAAGATCGACGCAGGCAAAGGTCGGGTCGCCGTGAAGCCGGGGGGGATCGTTTTGCTGTCGGGAGGTGATG
>Ga0187802_10000415_pt1 | contig 10435 bp, 11 predicted proteins | sample NC_wetland_sal_i_FD_130584 | JGI IMG/M metagenome (GOLD analysis project Ga0187802, IMG submission 130584) | Wetland sediment microbial communities from Neuse River Estuary, North Carolina, USA - Control_2 | ecosystem: Environmental > Aquatic > Freshwater > Wetlands > Sediment | place: USA... | reverse complement strand
GCTGTCCCGAGGCCACCCTCGCAGGTGGACTCTGAATGGAGGCCGGGCGTCCTCCGGACGGGTGAGACGCCCGTCCTCCATCGTTATGGCAGCTAAAGGTCTTTTGCCGCCGCTAGAACCTCTAGTATCACACAGTCGACATCGTTCGCCGTAGTGCGATGATTCACGATGCATGCGCGCAAGCAAAATTTTCCGCGCAAGGTTGCATTGGACAGGTACACACGGCCCCGCTGCACGACACGCTTGAGGATGGCGGCATTCTGCGAGTTACGTTCGTCTTCCGACAGCGATTCACCCCCGGTGTAGCGGAAGCAGACCGCACTAAGCTGGACCGGTGCCAGCAGTTCCAGGTCAGGGCGCTCGGCGATGGCATTTGCAAGACGATACGCCAGATCCAGGTCCTTCTGGATCGCAGTACGGAACCCCTGCAAGCCGTGATAGCGCAGCGAAAGCCAAAGTCTCAGTGCGCGGAAGCGTCGCGAAAGCTCAAGCGATTCCTCAAAGAACGCGAACCCCTCCACTGGATCATTAGTAAGCGCCTTGGCATAATCACCCGTGTGCGCGAACGCAGCCTGCGCGGCGCTCACATCGCGGTAGAGCAGGCAGCCGCAGTCCAAAGGTTGATAAAGCCATTTATGTGGATCGAGCGACAGCGAGTCGGCGAGATCCAAACCTATGAATTTGCCGGGTGCGGCGATCGCGGCCAGAGCACCATAGGCACCGTCCACATGCATCCAAAGATCGTGATCCCGTGCAATCGATGCAATTTCTGATAGCGGATCAATCGCGCCCGTGTTGACGGTACCGGCGGACGCCACAATTGCGATCGGAATCTTTCCTTCTGCTTTATCACGCTGGATAGCTTGTTCCAATTCCGAGGGGATCAGTCGAAAATTGTCGTCCGTTGAAATGAGCCGAAGATTTTTCCTGCCGATTCCCAACAGTGCGATGCTCTTCGGAATCGACATGTGAACTTCTTCCGAGGCGTAAACAACGCCTTGCGGCGCGCTGCGTACGCCGGCTTCGTTCACAGGCATCCTGGATTCGCGCGCCATCGCCAAAGCCATCAGGTTGGCCGAGGAACCACCGCCAGTCAAGCTGCCGACGTTCTGATTTAGGACGCTCGCCAACAAGTCCGCGACCGCAGCCACAGGCTCACCTGACCCAAGCACATATCCGAAAAAACGCCCGTTCTGCGCACGTGAATGCTCGATCACGTCTTGAAGACCTGCCAGTGCTTCCGCGCCCATTCCATCCTCGCGGAGGGGCGCGCCGAACAGCCGCTCTACTTCCTCACCACTGGTCGATGGGGCAATAGGACGCGAATCCAGTTCGCGCAGATAGTCGGCGGTGAACTCCGTGACCTTTCCCGCCAAGCGCCGGAATTCATCCGGAGATATGTCTAACGTTTTCATGACGAAGGATTGTATTTCAATGGCGGCGTATGCAGGAGCAGACGTGCCCTTCAAGTCGGCCAGGCTAGGCGCGCATAGCGTTCTGATTCGGACGCCTCGCCGAGGCGCTTACAAACGCTAGACAACCAAGCGTAAACGTCTAAGGTCGGCAGTTGATACTCGCTTGCACGTGCCTCGCAGATGTTGAACTCCCGTTTCGCTTCAGTAAGAGCCTCCGTGTAGAAGTATGCGATTCCAAGACAAAAATGAAATGTCTTTTCGCGCTCGTCACGCCGATAGCGCTGGCCTGAAGAAAGTATTCCTTCGCCGACTCCCAGTCTCGTAGCTCTAGATAGCAGCGTCCCAAGCTAGCAAGAGCGTCGCTCCGTATCTCTTTCTTCAGGTCGAAGGAAAGGATTTCCCGCAAAAGAGGAATAGCGTCCGGGAACTGACAGAGAGTAACCGAGAGAAAGGCCCGGCGTGTCTGAATGTCTTCGTACATGAACCGTAGTTCAGGCCGATTCAACCTCTGGGTGTGCTTTGACAGCGCGGCACTAAATCTTTCATGCGCTTCGCGGTAGTTACCTTCCTGCTGACAGAGGAGACCTCCGGAAAGATCGAATGCTAGCCGAGTATTGGGACCTTCGGCTCCTGCTCCAACGCCGAGGAGAGCTGCTTTCTGGCTTCTTCGAAGTTGCCGAGTATTCCGTAACAAGATGACTTGCTGAAGAGAAGGTAAACCCTTTCATCTGGATCGGATGTCGAAGCGAGCAGCAGATCGATTTCCCTGAGAGCTTCTCTAGCTAGCTTGGGATCCCGAAGTTCTATCGCTCTTTGGATGACCGAGTCGTTCATCTCAGCAACATGAGCTTCGCTCGACCGGACAGCCGGGGGCAGCCGTCCCCTCGTGTTCGTCGCGAAACCTTAAGAAATATTGAGCGCCCGCTTGATCGTGCCGCGCTCTTTCTGAATTTTTTCCTGCAGCAGCGTGATGGCATAGATCAGCTGCTCCGGCCGCGGGGGGCAGCCGGGAACATACACGTCGACGGGAATAACCTGGTTCACGCTTTGCACCAGAGCGTAGTTGTTGAACACTCCGCCCGAGGTGGCGCAGGCTCCCATCGAAATCACCCACTTGGGTTCGGGCATTTGCTCCCAGAGTTGGCGGATCACTGGCGCCATCTTGTTCGAGACGCGGCCGGCAATGATGATGAGATCAGACTGCCGCGGAGATGGACGAAACACTTCAGCGCCGAAGCGGGCAATGTCGAAGCGGGATGCCCCCATGGACATCATCTCAATCGCGCAGCACGCCAAACCGAACGTCATCGGCCAAATGGAATTCTTGCGCATCCAGTTGACCGCATTGTCCATCGTGGTCAACACTACCCCTTCGGGCGTGGGATTTCCGTAAGTCAGGTCTTTTACGACGCGCTTGCCATTCTCGATCGTGACGTAGGGGCCGAAACTGAGATCGTTGGACATGCCTGATAACTATTTAACCACAAAGAACACTAAGGCACACGAAGCAACCCGCTCGCGCCGGCTTACCGCTTTACGGCAGCAGCACGATTTTCCCGAACATTTGGCTCTCTTCCATGTGTTCGTGGGCGGCGCGCGCATCTTTCAGGGGGAACGTGCGGTCGACAACCGGTTTAAGACGTCCCGCAAACACGTGGCTCAGGACGTCGTGCAACTCACCCATCGTGCCCATGTACGAGCCAAGTAGATTGAGTTGGCGCGAAAACAGAAAGCGCAGATCAAACCCCACATTCGGCCCAGTGGTCGCACCACAGGTGACAATCGCGCCTCCCGGCTTCAGCGATTTCACGCTCTCGTCCCAGGTGGCGACGCCAACGTGCTCGACCACAATGTCCACGCCTTCTTTATTGGTGATCTTCCGCACTTCCTGCGAGATTTTCTGCTGGTAATGATTGATGCCGTAATCCGCGCCCAGCCCCCGCGCCTTTTCCAGCTTCGTTTCGTCTCCCGCGGTGGTGATTACGCGGGCTTGGAAAAGCTTGGCGATCTGAATGGCAGCGATGCCGACTCCGGAACTGGCTCCGAGAACCAGCACGGTCTGACCGAGACGAATGCCCGCGCGGCCGACCAGCATGTGCCAGGCGGTTAGAAATACTAGAGGAACGCTGGCGGCTTGGTTGAAATCCAAACTATCGGGGATGGGAATCACATTTACCGCGGGGACGGCAATCAATTCGCAGTAGCCACCGTCAACGCCATTGCCCAATGCTGTGAACTCGCGGCATTGATTCTGAAGTCCGGAAACGCACTTTGCACAGTGATTGCAGAAATACATGGGCGCCAAGAGCACACGCTGACCCGGTTTGAATCCGGTCACATACTCACCGACCGCGACGATCTCGCCCGCGATGTCGCTACCCAGAATGTGGGGCAGGTTCACGCCCGGCAGGCCCTTGCGCACCCAAATGTCAAGATGGTTCATCGCGCAAGCTTTGACTCGCACCAAAACCTGGTCTTTGCGCGGCTGCGGGTCGGGGACGTCTTCGTAGCAGAGAACTTCCGGACCACCGAATTCGTGTATGCGAACGGCTTTCATGAAACAATCTCCTCAGGAAATCTAGAAGCTACCACAAGTTCGCAATCCGATGCCGATTTGGACGGGGTTCGACCCGGGTGCAACGGAGCTCACAAGGATAAAACGAGGGCAGCAGCTTGCGGAAAAACTCGATTCGAAAAGGGTCGCCGCCAGGGGAACGGCAAGAACAGCCGAATCCAGCTGCGATTCATTTCAATTTACGGCTCAGAAAGGAATCGCAGAATCTCGCGCATCAGACGCTCTCCCTGCTCGGTCTGGAAGATAAATTGGGCGTGAGCAGAGCCGTCGAGGATCACCAACTCCTTTGGCGGAGGAGCTTTTTCATATTGCTCGCGAATTTTAACGAGGCGCGGCGATCCGTCCGCTTGCGGATCATCGCGGCTTGTGATGAACAGCTTCCGGCCCTTCATTCTCTCGGGCTCGTCGATCGATGAGGGCGCCAACAGCACAAGTCGGTCGATCTCCCCTATCCGGGATTCGACTGACGCCTCTGCAGCGGCTCCGCCTCCGAAACTTGCTCCAACGACCGACACAGTCTTGCTTCCGTTCTCACGAAGGTATCGAACCGCGGCCATCACGTCGTACTGAACCCCATCGTCGGAGGACTTGGACTGAGGGCCGCCCCGCGACTGGCCGCGACCACGGAAATCGATGGCGAGGACGCGGAATCCAGCTTCTGCCAGTACCCGGCCCTGCTTCTCCCAACTCTCCTTATCAAACCGCCCTCCATGAGCCAGCACGACGCCGCGCTCGCCGCGACCGTACATATCTGCGTAGACCACGCCTCCGTCTTGAGTCGGAAAAGAAACATGCTCCTGCGCCGCAGCGAACCTTGTCACCAGAAAAGCCGCCATGACCGCTTTCCTAAGGGTACGCATTCTGCGGATTGTACAGGCGATTTGTGACTTCTGGAAGGCGTGAAATGAGCTCTTGCTTGCCTCCATTGACTTGTTCCAGTGCCACACGAATAATCAATCCTGATGGACATCTACGAGGAAATCGTCAAACTCCGGCAGGAAGGCCGGCGCGGCGCGGTTGCGACCATCGTCAATGTGCGCGGCTCCATACCTTCGTTCGAGACCGCGAAAATGCTGGTGCGCGACGACGGCTCAATTGCCGGCACGATTGGCGGCGGCTGCGTCGAAGCCGAGGTCTGGCAGGCCGCCCGCGAGGTGATGGAGAATGAGAAGCCTCGCAGTCTAACCTTCAACCTCAATCAGGATCCCAAGTACGATACTGGCCTCGTCTGTGGCGGGACGCTCGATATTTTCATCGAGCCGGTGCTGCCTCCAGCGTTGCTTTATATTTTCGGGGCAGGTCATGTCTCTGTGAACCTTTACAAGGTTGCCAAGGGGGCTGGTTTTGATGTGAGCGTGATCGATGACCGCGAAGCCTACGCCAGCCGCGAGCGCTTCCCCGAAGCCAAGGAACTCATCGCGGAAGATTTCGATCGAGCCATGACTCGGATCACTCCGAATGAGTCCTCGTTCATCGTCATCGTCACCCGCGGACATCGCGACGATATGCGCGTCCTGCGCTGGGCAGTCCAGACCCGGGCGAAGTATGTCGGCATGATCGGCTCCAGGCGCAAAACGATTACCATCTTCCGCGAACTGACGGAGGAAGGCATTCCCGCGGAACTGTTCGACCGCGTGCACGCACCAGTTGGCCTAGATATCGGAGCCATTACCCCGGAAGAGATTGCGATAGCCATTACGGCTGAACTGATTGCCGTCCGCCGCCACGCCGAACGAGCCTTGCCGCACATGAGTTGGTTCAAGAGCCGCAAGAGTGAACCGGGCACCGATGACGCGTCGACCGAGGTCCACAAACAAAGGGAGGACGGTCGCTGACTCCAAATTTTCGATTTCGTTCAGCCCCTTTCCATGGCCAATCGGAAATTGACCATCGGAAATCCCTTGCCTTTCTGCTATCTTCGCCTCATGACGCATGCGCCTAGCCTCTACGCAGTCATCCTTGCCGCCGGCGAATCCACGCGCATGGGAACGGACAAAGCGTTACTCCCCTGGCCACCGGTCGTACCCGGCTCTGCGCCCACAGGTCAGACTTTCCTTTCCGCCGCCATCCAAGCTCTCGATCCGTTCAGCGAGACAGTAATTGTGGTGGTTGGTCAGAACGAAGATAATCTCGCTCCGGTCGTCTACGCCAACGGTGCGTCTCTGGTGCGTAATCCCGGGCCCGAGCGCGGCCAGTTTAGTTCTCTTCAGGTAGGCTTGCGAGAGGTATTGAATCACGGCCGCGACGCCGCCATCGTCACGCTGGTAGATCGGCCCCCGGTATGTGCAGCTACCTTGAAGACTCTGTGCTCTGCCTTCACTGAAGCCGCGAACGAGATATGGGCCGTGGTCCCCGAATACAGAGGAAAACACGGGCATCCTTTTCTGCTGGCAAGAGAGATGATCGAGGCCTTCCTTAAGGCTCCATCAAGTGCAACCGCGCGCGATATTGAACACGAGAATCTGCGCCATGTTGCCTATGTTGCCGTCGATGATCCGCTGGTCACAATCAACGTCGACACCCCAGAGGAGTATGCGGCATTATCTCAATAGCCTCGCCAAAAAATGATTTTGGGAAATGGAATAACACGCGTGACTCCAACTACAACGGCTAGCTCGGCTGACTTTGTCGAAACGGTTCTCAGTCTTCAACCGCAGCTTGCGGTCTTCGATTGCGATGGCACCCTGTGGTCGGGTGATGCCGGCGAAAGCTTCTTCGACTGGGAACTTAGGCGAGGCGTGCTTCCCGATAACATCGAGCGCTGGGCACGCGCACGCTATGCCGACTACAAAGCGGGCAGGGTCAGCGAAGACGATATGTGCGGCGAGATGGTGACCATGCATAGCGGACTTGCCGAATCAGAACTGCAACGGGTCGCCAGACAATTCTTTGATGAGAACTTTGTGGCCCAGCTTTTTCCCGAGATGCGAGAACTGGTTCGGCGCCTGCGGGGCTCGGGTTGCGATGTTTGGGCCGTATCGTCCACCAACGAGTGGGTAATTCGAGCCGCGATGCAACACTTTGCGATCGAACAAAAGAAAATTTTGGCCGCCGCAGTGAAGATTGAAAACGGACGCATCACAGACCAGTTGATTCGAGTACCCTCCGGCGACGGCAAGCCGCGCGCCATACTCGAGGTCATAGGCAGAAATCCCGATGCGGCATTTGGTAATTCCCGCTGGGATGCCGCGATGCTCGCCATTGCCCGCCATGGTTTCGCAGTGAATCCGAATCCCGATCTGGAGCAGATGGCGCGCGAACGCAGTTGGAGAATCTACTGGCCCGATGTTGGACAATCCAAATAACAAATAATTCTGTCATCCCGACCGGAGCGAAGCGGAGTGGAGGGACCTGCTTTTTCGCCAGCTTCGCTGCCCAGTACCATCCGTGTGAGTCAGTCGAGGATCAGCGGCTAACTTGTTTCAGCGCCGCCGTGATTGCATCCATCGCGAGATGGCTGGCATGCATGGAAGTTTCCGGCAGACCGCCGACGGCCTCTACCAGTTCTTCCCGAAGCAATCGCCCGGCTCCTTCTAAGGTTTTTCCCTTCACCAGTTCCGTGAGTGCCGAAGCGCAAGCCATGGCGGGAACGCATCCTTTGGCGAGAAAACGGATTTCGTCGATATGGCCGTTCGTGACTTTCATGCTCAATTTCAAAATGTCGCCGCAAGCTGGATTTTCGACTTGCGCGGTTGCGTCAGAATCGACGACCTCGCCCGGATTGCGCGGATGCTCGAAGTGATCGAGAAGCTGAGAAGAATACATTGCGAGAATTGTAACTTGCCAGCAAGTAAGCGGGAACCTGAGACGTAGCAAGCTACGTCTCTCCCGCCGTAGAGAAGTTGCTTGCAACGCTTTCCTCTTCTCAGGGTCTAACACCCAACCCTTGTAAGATTGGTTTATTGTGCCTTCCGACCATACGCCGCAACGAATTGTCTCTTTGCAGCCGAGCGCGACGGTGATCCTCGCGGCCATCGGCCGCCTCGATCGCGTCGTCGCCTGCACGAAATACTGCGCGGATGTTTGTCCGGAGATCAGAAACCGTGGGACCACCATCGTCGCTGATTCCTGGACCGCAAGCACCGACCAGATCGTCGCTGCCCGGCCGGACTTGGTGATCGCTGCGGTCCCTTATCAAGAAAAGGCAGTGACAGAAATCCTGAAGTCCGGCGCACGCTTTCTTGGCTTAGCTCCGAGGACGCTCGCCGACATCTACACCGACATTGCCGCCATCGCGGGAATCACGGGCGCGCTCGATCGTGGTGAGCAAACGATCCAGGAAATGCTGCAAGAAATCGAGGCCACCCGCCAGCAAACCAGCAGCAGGAGCCGTCCCCGCGTATTCTGTGAGGAGTGGGGTAAGCCCATGATTACCTCGCAGCCATGGGTGGCCGAACTGGTCGCCGCGGCCGGCGGAGAGTTCATAGGCACGCCAGGAAAACAAACATCGGCCGAAGCCCTTCTTGCACAGAATCCCGATGTAGTTATCGCCGCGTGGTGCGGTGCCGGCGACCGGGTTCCTCTGCAAAAAATCATTCGCGATCGTGGCTGGGAACAGATGCCAGCCGCGAAACAAAACCGCGTTTACTGCATTCGAGACGAATTCCTGAACACTCCCGCGCCCACTCTCATTCTCGGTCTGCGCGCTCTGGCCGCGACCATTCACCCTGATAATTTTCCACGAGCGTCGGGTCTAAGATGCATCAGCGACACGCAATGACGTCACGGCTGGAACCCTGCTAAGTACGGTCGGTTTGGTGCAGGCTGGAAGCCGATCGGCATGAGTCACGGTGAACTTACCGCAATGCTTCGAAGGTTTAAATGGGGAGTTCCGTTATCAGTTGACGCTGATTGGGCAGTTTGCGCGGGCCATCTTGGCCAGGAAGGTCAGTTCCAACCGGTTTGTGATTCGGACGAGTAGAATTTCTGGTGGCGGCGCACAGGCTGGAAGCCCGCACCTACACTGGCTACTCGTCGCGGAGGGTTCTCATGGGCTCGACTCTGGTGGCGCGGTAGGCGGGGATGAGGCTGGCGAATAGGCCTACTGCGGCCAGCAGGACCGAGACGGTTCCGAAGGTGATGGGGTCGGTGGGTTTTACGCCGTAGATGAGATTGGCAAGGACGCGGCCCAGCGTCAAGGCACCCGCCAAACCTAAAGCGATGCCAATCAAGGTCGGGCGCATGCCTTCGATCAGGATTAGCCGCAGTACATCGCGAACCTGCGCTCCCAGTGCCATGCGGATGCCGATTTCGCGGACTCGCCGTTTCACGCTGTAGGAGAGCACGCTGTAGATTCCGATGGCGGCGAGGAGTAGTGCGAGTCCGGCGAACACGGCCAGCAGTTGCTATGCGAATGAAAAACAGGACTGACTAGGTTTCGACGTGCAAGGGAGGCGATTGTAACTGTTCGATTGTGGGCAGAGCTGTCCGAATGCGAACACACCAAACGAAGGGGACTCTCGGGTGAACCGGGAGACTCGCTGCTGCTACTGGGCTATGCGGCCGGGATGGATGCCTTCTCCTAATACAAATGTGGAGCCGACGGCGCCGACAACCGCAGCTCGACGGGGCAATCCCAAGCGCTCACGAATGCGATATACACTCTCAATGCCAGTGCAATGCGCTCCGAGGAGGTAGGACACGCCGAATCCTTTGAGCTTGTCCGCGGTCCAGTCCAGTTGCGTGTCCGTGGCGGGAAACAAGTGAAAGCCACCCAGAATCGCCAGCACGGACACTCCGGGAAACTCACCCTCCGCGAATGTAAGCGTGTTGATGACGCCGGCATGACCGCATCCGGAAATCAGCACCAGCCCTTGCGACGTATTCAGCACCAGCGACTGATCTTCCGGAATGGTATCCTCGACCAATCCTGCCGGGGAGAGGACCTTTCCTGTGACACTCCAGTTGCGCTCGGGATAAGGACGGGGCACTGGTCCAGTCAGCCATGCGCCGGGGAAGATTTCCGCAGCTTGTTCATGCTCGATGAAGGTGCCACCGGTTGCCTCATAGTCTTTCTTAATCGCGATCATCTCATTATCTTCGCCGCCCTTTGGGTTCGGCCGGCTGTAGAAAATCCCCTTTGCCACGTGCGCGCGCGACAACGCGGACGGGTTGGTTTTCATCAGTTCCGTGCGCAGGGTCATGAGTCCGCCAACGTGATCGCTGTGGTTGTGGGTGAGGATTACTTCTTTCACTGGGGCTAGGTCCAGATTGAGTTCGCGCGCATTTTGCAGGACGGTTTGCGGCCGTGCGCCGGTATCAACCAGCACTTGATGACCGTCCGCTTCGACCAGAGCCGCGAAGCCCCATTCGCCAATGCCGTCATCGGCAAGCATCGTCGAAAGAATCGTTACTTTGAGCGTGTGCACCTGCGCGCGTGGCGTCGGGTTGACTGCAGCGGAAGGGTTCTGAGCCGCAGCGAAACTGATGGCACTGAGCAGTAAAG
>Ga0187802_10000414_pt1 | contig 10443 bp, 13 predicted proteins | sample NC_wetland_sal_i_FD_130584 | JGI IMG/M metagenome (GOLD analysis project Ga0187802, IMG submission 130584) | Wetland sediment microbial communities from Neuse River Estuary, North Carolina, USA - Control_2 | ecosystem: Environmental > Aquatic > Freshwater > Wetlands > Sediment | place: USA... | reverse complement strand
CGCCCTGTCACTGATGTCGCCGGTCGGCCTGCGGCGCACCGGCTTCGCGCTGTCGGTCATGAACTCGACGCTAGGGTCGCTCGGCCCGTCGAGGCTATCGGGTGAACTACCGCCGGGAGTGCGGCCACGGGCGCCTGGCGCGTCGCGGGCGGTGCCGGGCATCGGGCAAACTACCGAGGCGACTCAGGAAGACGAGGCCGTTGCGCGGCAACCCACGTCGCGATCTGGGCACGCGAATGAACCTCCAGCTTGCGCCGGATGTTCTCGACGTGGGCCTCGGCCGTCCGCGGCGCAATAGACAGCCGCCTGGCGATCGAGTAGCTGGTCAGCCCTTCGGCTACGAGCTCGGCAACCTCGAGCTCGCGGGCCGTGAGCCGCGGCCCGGACTGCGCGGGCTCGCCGAGGAAGGTGACCATGGCGTCCAGCACGGCCTGCCAGTCGCCGTGATAGAACAGGTGACTGGAACCCGGCAGCGGGATCAGCGTCGCCCCCGGGATCAGCGCGGCGACCTCGCGCCCCAGCTCGAACCTGGTGCCCCTATCCGCCTCGCGGTGCAGCACCGCCGTGCGCGCCCGGACCGCCGGGAGCAAGGCCCTGATGTCGGTGTCGTAGTAGACCTCCAGCAGCCGGGCGGCCACGGCGGCCGAGGCGCTGGCCCGCTGGACCCGGGTGAACGCTTCCACGTCCTCAGCCGTGGGATCGGTGGCGAAGGCCCCGGTCAGGGCCTTCAACCCCAGGCCCCAATGGGCCCGCACCAGCGCCACCACCGAGTCCCGGACCGCGGCAGGCGCCAGATCCCTTCCGTTCGCGCACATCCCGTACAGCACCAGCGCCTCGACCCGGTCCGGGTACCTCGCCGCGATCGCGGCGGCGAGCTGGCCGCCCTGCGAGGCCCCGAACATACAGAAGCGACCGGCGCCCACCGCGTCGGCCACCGCCAGTGCCGCCGCCACCTGCCCGTCGAACGACGGGGGGATCTCGTCCCAGTCCGACAGGCCGCACCCGGGCTTGTCGTAGCGGATCACGGTGAAGTGCTCGGCCAGCCGCCCGACGAAGTCGCCGAAGGAGAACAGTTCCAGCTGCCCGCGCAGGTGGGTTACCCAGCCCGAGTCGAACAAGAGCGCCGGGCCGGCGCCCGATGCGGAGTAGGCGACGCGGCCCGCGGGCGTGACGCAGTACCGGACCGTCGGCCCCACAAGTCCAGGGTGACAGGCCCAGCCGACGCGGTAAAGGACAACCGCGGCTGATTGCGGTCCCCACCGGCTGGCGTCCGCGACCAGTGAGATATGTGACCGGCCCGAGGCTGGCGGGCCGGACCCGCGGGGGGCTGGGACTGAGGTCATATCGCGGCCGATCGGGACGTCCTATTGTTGGGGTGTGCTGAGCGGACCGCGCTTGCGCCAGGTGGCCCTGGTGGCGCGCGACTGCGGCCAGGTGGCTGGCGAGCTGCGCCGGACCTTCGGCTGGCCGCCGCCCTTTCACGATCCGGGGGTCGGACAGTTCGGCCTGGCCAACGCGGTCTTCGCGGCGGGCGACACGTTCGTCGAGGTGGTAGCTCCCGCGCAGCCGGACACGACGGCCGGCCGGTACCTCGAGCGGCGGGGCGGTGACGGCGGGTACATGGCGATATTCCAGGTCCCGGACCTGGCGGCAGCCCGCCGCAGGGTCGCCGGCCTGGGGGTACGGGTGGTCTGGTCGACCGACCTGCCCGATATCGCCGGAACCCACCTGCACCCCAGGGACGTCCCCGGTGCCATCGTGTCATTGGACTGGGCCGATCCGGACCAATCGTGGCGGTGGGCGGGCCCGTCGTGGACGGGGCGGGCGCCCGAACATGCCCCCGGCGGCGTGACCGGGCTGACGATCGAGGTCAACGACCCGGCCGCCACGGCACGGCGCTGGGCGGCGGTGCTCGGGATCCCCGTCGCCGACGGCGGGGACACCACAGTGGTAGAGCTGTCGGAGCCGGGCCAGCGGCTGCGGTTCGTGCCTGCCCAGGGCGGCCGTGGCGAGGGAATCACCGAGGTGACCATCGCCGGGCTGCCCGCCGGCGGGCCGTGGGTGATCGGCGGGGTCCGCTTCGCCGGCGAGGAAGGATGACATGACCACGCTCGATACGGGGACCGAGGACCTGCGGGCCGAGATCGACGACGGCGTGGCGGTGATCACCATGAATCGCCCGGAACGGCGGAACGCCTTCTCCCGGGCCATGGTGTCCGCCCTCGGGGCGGTCCTGGACCGGGTGGAGACCGACGAGGCGGTGGGCTGCGTCGTGCTCACCGGGGCGGGCGGCGCGTTCTGCGCCGGCGGCGACGTCAAGAGCATGGCGGCCCCCCCACCCGAGCGCGCCGACGGCGCCGGCCCGTCAGTCGACGCCGCCATCCACCGCCAGCGGTTGAATCAGCGCGCCACCAGCGGTCGCCTGTGGAGCATGCCCAAGCCGACGATCGCCGCCATCGGGGGACCCGCGGCCGGGGCTGGCCTGTCCCTGGCGCTGGCCTGCGACCTGCGCTACGCGGTACCGGGGGCGGTGCTGACCACGGCCTTCGCCAAGGTCGCGTTCGCCGGAGACTACGGCGGGACCTGGTTCCTCACCCGGCTGGTCGGCAGCAGCAAGGCCAAGGAGCTGTACTACTTCTCTGAGCGGCTGAGCGCCGAGGAAGCCCAGCGGCTCGGGATCGTGAACGCCATCTTCCCGCCCGCCGACTTCGAGCGGGAAGTCATGGACCGGGCTCGTCGGCTGGCGCGAGGGCCCTCGATCGCGTTCCGGTATATGAAGGAGAACCTGAACCGGGCCGTATCTGGCGAGCTGGGTGAGTGCATGGACCTGGAAGTGACCCATCACGTGCACACCGGGCTCACCGAGGACCATCGCGAAGCCGCCCAGGCCTTCGTGGACAAGCGCGAACCACGTTTCCTCGGCAGGTAACCGCTGGCCCTGCACGTGGTCAGCTGTCGGCGGTCTGAATCTGATTCCTGCCTTCGAGCAGTTCCTGCAGCACATGAGACACGAGCCCTTGCTGTTCATCGGTGGCGCTGGGGCCGAAGAACGCCTCGGCCAGGTGCGCGGGATCCTCGTCCGCGGGATTGGCCAGATGCTCGAGCAACACGGACACCAGCCGGTAGCGTAGCTGCTCCAGATTGGGAACTCGCAGGCTGATCCCTTGGCCGGGCCCGTGCACATCGAATACGTGCCCGCGCCAGAGGATTCCCTTGAGTTTGTTGAAATCCACCTCGGTCAGGATGAACCCGCGGGCCGCCGCGCCTGCCTCGATCTTCAGGCGCAAGCTCTCGAAATTCGGCTCGATAACGGAGGAAGAGGCTCCGAACGCGCTCACCATGAGTTCCGGGACGCTCCACATGGTCCGCCGCTCGTCGGGCAGGCGCAGTCCCCGCCGGCGGAGCTGGCGCTCGATCAGGACGGTGGGGGTGGAACTTGCCGGTGCCGTACCGCCAGGCGGGTTAGCCGTACCATCAACATCCGCCCGTACCGCCAGTTCGTGATCGTATTCCCCCTTGCGCTCGAGGATGCTGCCGTCCAGGGCCTTCAGCAATTCGGTGAACGTGGCGAACCCGAAATTCCGCTCGTCAAAGGCCGGGTCGAGCCGCTTGACCAGCGGCCGGACGGCGGCCTTGCGCGCCCACGACTCACCACGGCCCGCGGCCAGCTGGCGCACGGCCCTGGCCACCAGGTCGGCCGCGTCCTCCAGCGGCACCGGTTCCTGGGCGGTGGCATCCAGTTCTACGGCGGCGGGCGAAGCGCTGGCCGCCGCCAGATCACGATAGAAGCGGAACTCATCGCAGGCGAACTTGTAGCTACTCGCGGTGCGGCTCGTTCCGATGCCGATGTAAAAGCGGCCGTCTCTGCGGCACCGCTGAGCCAGCGATGTGTAGTCGCTGTCGGAAGCGACGATGACCACGTGCGACAGATAAGGGTGTCGCTGCAGATCCTCTGCCACGTCCAGGACCAGGCGAATGTCCGCGCCGTTCTTGGAGCCGGTCAGCGGGAAGAGCTGGACGAGATCCACCGCGTGTGCCTGAAGTTCATCGCGGTAACGACCGTAATACTGCCAGTTACAGTAAGCGCGGTGCACGATGATGCGCCCGAAGGTCGCCGCGTATTCGGCGACCGGATCAATATCGACCAGCGGTTCCTGCGGCCGGAACCAGACGGCCTTGTAGGAACCCGGACCCCCTAGGTCATCCATCAAGCTGGCGTGGACGTTCTCGAAGTCCCAGTAGACGGCTACCGCGGAATCCGAATCGGCCATCATGGCTCCCCCCAAGGGCAGGACTGCCGTGCGCTTCGAGTATCCCATCACCGGATGACGGCCCCCGCGCCTCGATTAGCCAACCATTCACTGACGACCCTCGGGCGGCTACGCCCGCCCGGACGTGGCGAGAGCAGCCCAGATGTCGGACGTCACAACGCGGCGGGTGGTCTGGTCTTAAGGGGCATTCCGTGGGGCGCGCGACACGTTTCCATCGGGGTCGGCCAGGGGCCCGGCTGCGGGCTTAACGGGTTCAGGCCCCGCCGACCGACCGCGCGTTGGACGAGATATCGCCGGAGTCGATCCCGAAGGCCACGATGCGCGTGGGCCGGATCCGCACGATGGTGTCCTCGAACCGCTCGCCGAACGCCTTGCCGCCCGACGGGACCACTTCCGCGGTTCCGCGGACCTCGATCATCCGCGGCTGCCAGGGCGGGAGGACGTCGTCGACCACGATGCTCGCGCGGCCCGTGCGCTGCACGTCGCGCAGCTTCTTGGTCTGGCTCATCCGCAGGCCGCCGACGTCGATCGCGTCGTGCTCGGCGTTGTAACGGAACGACGTCGGGACCACGTGAGGCTGGCCGTCCGGGCCGACCGTCGCGATTCGCCCCAAACGCTGCCCGGCCAGGTACTCGATCTCCAGATCGGTGAACACGCTCATGCCCCCGCTAACCCGAATGCCCGGTGCGGCATTCCGCGGCATCGCGGCGCCGGACAGGCCGGACAATGGGTCAGTGGTCTACGTCGAACCTGCCCGTTTCGAGGAAATGGTCGCCACGGCGATGGACGGGCTGCCGGAGGAACTCGGCAAGCTGATCGCCAACGTCGCGGTGACGGTCGAGCACGGCCCGGGCCCGCCCGGCCTGCTCGGGCTCTACCAGGGTGTCCCGCTGACTAGCCGCAACTCGCAGTACTCGGGGGTGCTGCCCGACCGCATCACGATCTACCGCCGCGCGATCTGCGCGATCTGCCGGACCGAGGACGAGGTCGCCGACCGGGTCCGCCGGACCGTCATCCATGAGGTCGGCCATTACTTCGGCATCAGCGACGACCGGCTCCGCGAGCTCGGCTGGTAACACGCAGCAAGTTTCCCCACGATTGGGCCGCAGGCCTGGCACGAACACCTCGACAACGCCGAACAATTCTTCCTCGACCTCATCCGGGAGCGCGACCGATGCAACTCACCGACTTCGAAGCGCTGAGCTTTGACTGCTACGGCACCCTGATCGACTGGGAAGCCGGCCTGTCGGCCGTCCTCGTCCCGTGGGCCAGGGAACGCGGGCTGACCCTGACCGCCGAACAGCTGCTGACCGAGTACGCCGGCCTGGAGGCCGCGGTCGAGGCGGAAGACCCCGCCCGGCTCTACCCAGACGTCCTGGCCCGGAGCATGCAGCTCCTCGGGGTCAGGCTCGGCGCCGAGGTGACCAGCGAAGACGCGGCCCGCCTAGCCGGCTCGGTGCCGGGCTGGCCCGCGTTCCCCGATTCGCGCGACGCGCTGCTCGCCCTGGGCCAGCGCTTCGACCTGATCATCTTGTCCAACGTGGACCGGGCCTCGTTCGCCGCGTCGAGCGCCTGGCTGGGCGCCACCTTCGCCAGCGTCATCACCGCGCAGGACGTCGGGTCGTACAAGCCGGCCCGGGCCAACTTCGATGCCCTCATCGCCGAGGCGGCGCGCCTCGGCATCGGGCCGGGCCGGCTGCTGCACGTGGCCCAGAGCCTGTTTCATGACCACCTGCCGGCCAAGCAGGCCGGGCTGCCCACCGCGTGGATCAACCGGCGGCACGACCGGCCCGGCTGGGGTGCCACGCCCGAACCGCCCGCGCCGGTGACACCGGACTGGGAATTCCCGTCCATGGCCGCGTTCGCCGAGGCCGCAGCCGCCGCCGCGGACTCGGCCAGGTAATAGAGAGCGGCGGTCAGGCCTTCTGCCCGACCCCGCCGTAATTAGGGAGATCCCGGGCGGTGCCCGGGTCGCCTGTTCCCGCGCGCCACCGGTGCAGCTGCACCACGCCGGGCTCAATCAGGTCCGCGCCCGCGAAGAAGCCAGAGACCCTGGGCGTGGGAACGCGCCGTGACCGGAGCGCGAGCCTGCTCGTTGTAGCGCCGCATGGACTGGGACATCTGCTCAGGGTTGATATCGCTCGCGGGGTGGGCGACGACCAGGTAACTGCCCGCAGGCACGGCGGCGAGCAGCCGGCGGACGAGGGCGGCCGGGTCGTCCTCGTCCGGGATGCAGTGCAGGACCCCCAGGAGCATGATCGCGACCGGCTGATCGAAATCCAGCACCCCGGCCGCCTCCGCCAGGATCTTGTCGGTGTCCCGCAGGTCACCGTCGATGTAGGCGGTCGCGCCCTCGGGCCTGCTGGTCAGGAGGGCACGGGCGTGCAGCAGCACGATCGGGACGTTGGTGAGCACGTCGTGGCCGGTTTTCCGGCTGATGTAGGGCCGGCGTTTGGGGTCGATGATGTCGACCAGCCAGCCGTTGGCGCGGACGTGCGCGGCCGGGATGGACGCGGTGGCGGTCTTGCCGCCCCCGGTGCCGGCCGCGATGAACAGGTGGGGTTCTTCGTCTTGCAGGTCCGCGATCCACTTGTGCCCGCCGGGCAGGGTGGCCAGGTGGATCTTGTGGGCGGGCAGGTCGTACCCGCCGAACCGGGCCAGCCCCGGGGGTGCGGGCGGGTGGGTCCATACCGCCTGGTACGGGCCGAACGCGCAGGCCAGGTCGCCGCCCAGGTGCCGGCGGATGACCTCGTCGATGTGCTGCTGCCGGGCCGTATCGGGTTTCAGGCGGGCGGGTAGGCCAGCGTCACCTGCGCGTCCTGGTCGCCGGCGAACCCGGCCGGGATGTCCAGCCAGCGGCCGGGCCGCTCGCCCGGCTCGGTGCCGAGGTACTGGCACAGCTGGAGGTAGACCGGCCGGACAACGCGGCGTTCGTACCGCCACCGCTGGAAGCGCGGCCAGCCCGCGCAGCCGCCGGCGACGGCCGCCCAGCCCAAGACGGCCCCGGTGATCAGCGGGCGGGCGGCCAGCCCGGCCGCGGCCGCCGCGGCGGCCCAGCGCACGGCCGCGCGTTTCCAGCCGGGCAGGTACGCCCACCGGGACGGCTGGCCGGCGGACCACCAGCCGGGAACCCCGCCGATCGCCTTCGTCCCGGGCGCGAGGAAGGTGGCGTCGGTGCGGCGCTGGCCCAGCGGCGCCCCGGCCGCGAACCGGCCCGCCAGCCGCACCAGCCACCACGCGGCGCGGGCCACCAGGCCGGGCAGGCTGTAGCGGCGGTAGCCGGGCACCCGCAGCCGGGGATACGGGGAGCGGGACCGGCCCAGGACGCGGCCGGCTAGGCCGAGCAGGCCGGCGAAGGCGGCCAGCACGACGACCGCGCTGACCGCGCCGGACACGGCGTGGCCCAGCCCATGCACGCCCGGTACCCTAGCCGCGCCGCGCCGCAACCGGCAGAGGGCAGCCGCCGCACCCGGGCCGGGCAGCCCCGGCACATCGCTCGCACGCCGGGCGGGCCGGCCCACGCGGGGCTAGTACGGGCCGGGCCGCCCGGCCGGGGCTGTGACCAGGCCGGACGGGCGGGGACAGGCCGACCGGGCGGGTGGCAGTCGACCCCCGTCAGCCAGGGGTGGCGGGGGGAGGGGGGATGACGGTTTGCTTACTGCCGGCACGCGCCGTGACGTAGCGGTGCTCCGCCGCGGCCGGTAACTCCGCCGCGTCCGCTGGTTCGAGCGGCAGGTAAGCGTGGGCTTCATCCGAGAAGATGAAGAACTTTTCTGCCGGGCGGGTCCGTGCCCAGCGAATCACCTCATCTTGCGTGCCCTCGAAGTCCTCGACGCCCGCGTCGGGTTCCCCGTCCCTGACCTCGTCGTCTGGGTAGTCGTCCTGCCACGAAGCCCACCATTCGCCTTGGCGAGTGCAGTTCACGAAGACCCGGCCGTGCCCGGGCCGCGGGCTGCCCAGAAGCTGCTCACCCATTGCTATATCCGCTCCCCGCCGGGTTCTCGCCGAGATCGTCGTCGTGACCGAAGTGGTAGGTGCCCTCGCCCACGTCGATGAACTTAACGCTCTTCGCCCAGAAATACCAGGTGCCGGGGTGGTCGGCCATGTTCCAGGACCACTCATGCCACACCGACTGCTCAGAGGCCTTGTTGTAGTACGCCTTGTACCCGTTGGGCGTCCACTGGACCGTCTCGCCCGCCGGGATGTTACCGGCAAGATGACTGTTGCCCGCGCCGCCGACCGGGATACCAGCGGGGTATCTTGGCGTGTAGAGGAGCCGGTTGCCTTCAAAGATCAGGTTCACGACGGCGACAGAGGACTCGAACCTGACTGGTCTCGACAGAGAATGAGCACCGTTCAGTGTCACCTCGAAGTAGAGCTGCACCTCGCCGAGCTGCCTATCGCCGTATCCGAAATAGCCGGTAGCGCTGTAGCCCGATGCCACTTCCGAGTAGACGTACCAGCAGCCTTGTATCTTGCAGTACCCCTCGTTGGAGGAAGCGATGCTAGCAGGGATGGGACTAGCCGGGCACAGCCAGTTCCCGGAACGTTCGGCCAGCGGCTTGGCGCACTGCGATTGCCCGATCGCGTTGACCGTGGCCCCCGGATACTGACCTGCGGCCGCAATGCGGGCTGTTGCGGACGAAGCGGCCGCGGCGGTTCCAGCCGTCAGCGCCGCAGGGATGATGAGCAGGGCAATGAGAAGGATCGTGTGAGGGGCTCGGCGCGGGAACATATGCCTTCCTGTGATATCCGGTTCCCCGGTGCCGGCTATGTCCTGCAGCTGATCACGCTTGGTAGCCGGCGGCCGGGCGGTGAACGCAACCGTAAGGAGGGGCGGCGCGGGAAAGTTCGCCTTCTTCGTGGGAAGAGAGCTCTTCGGAGTTAGCCGGGACGCGTCATCGGCCAATGACTTCGGGTGACGGGCCGACGTCAGCGGGGGTGGCAGACGAGATTCTTGCCGGTTCGCGTCGCCCGCATCGCCACGGGCGCGTGGTCCGCGATCACGGGTCGTGTTGCTGATCTCGCATACCGTATCGAACGAGCCGTCGGCCCGCCTGGTTCGGCCTGCCGGTATTACGCGCGCATTACGTGCGTTTGCGCTGGTCAGGCGCGAGGTAGAGGTAGAAGTCCACAATCGCGGCGTCGCGCTCGGTGCAGCGGCGCAGCTTGCCGTACCCGTTCATCTAGGCGTGGGGCCCGTTCCACGACCCAGCGGGTGCCGGCCTGGACAGGCAAACCCTGATGCGCCTGGCCGGCACGTGGGCGGGTAAGGCCAGACCGCCCCAAAGCCAGGTCCGCCCCGGCCGAACCCCAGGCCAGGCACGCAGTGCCAGTCAGTAGAGTCAGGCCAGAGTTAGGAACGCTCGTCCCGCAAAACAGACATTAGCGCCCAAACGGGGACCACGCAGATCTCAGACAGCGGAAGACGCCGTTTTCGAATAATGTGCGCGAAGTGGCTATACTGCCACTGTCAGGCCATTGTACGGGATTGCTGGAACCACTTGAGCAATGTTATCCTTGCCGCCGAGCCAGTAGTCGTACACCCGGGCAATATGCGGCACGCTCGTGTCGAGCGGGACCTGCTCGCCGGCCGGCTCCTGGCCGCCCATCACTGTCCTGCTCCCCTCTTGGGGGTCAGCCCGAGATCGTGGTGGCCATGCGCGGGCTCGACATTGACCAGGCTGTTCGCGGCCATCACCAGGTAGTCCCAGAGTTGCGCGTCCAGCGCCTCGTCGAGACCGAGCTCATCCAGGGCCACCCTCATGTGGCGCAGCCAGGCGTCCCGCTCGGCTTCGCCGATGGCGAACCTGGCGTGGCGCATCCTCAGCCTGGGGTGCCCGCGCAGCTCGTCGTAGGTCCGCGGCCCGCCCCAGTACTGCATGAGGAACAGCCGCAGGTGCTCCTCGGCCGGGCCGAGGTCCTTGGCCGGGTAGACCGGCCGCAGTACGGCATCGTCCGCGACACCCTGGTAGAACCGGTGGACCAGGCGGCGGAAGGTCTCCTCACCGCCCACCGCCTCGTAGAAGCTGACCGGCTGGCTCATGCTGCCAGCTTACGGGCCAGGCTTGGCCGGATCGCCCGCCGCGCCCGCCGGTGCCGCCGGTGCCGCAACCTCCGTCGGCCCTCCGTCCGGCGGCGCGGTGATCACGATGGTGTCCGGGCCGGCCGG
>Ga0187802_10000411_pt1 | contig 10462 bp, 7 predicted proteins | sample NC_wetland_sal_i_FD_130584 | JGI IMG/M metagenome (GOLD analysis project Ga0187802, IMG submission 130584) | Wetland sediment microbial communities from Neuse River Estuary, North Carolina, USA - Control_2 | ecosystem: Environmental > Aquatic > Freshwater > Wetlands > Sediment | place: USA... | reverse complement strand
GCCAATCAGCAGATACATGGGAATCAGCATCACTTCCCAGAAGAGGAAGAACAGGAATAGATCCAGCGCGAGGAACACGCCCACTATGCCGACTTCCAGCATCAGCAACATCACGAAAAATTCTTTGACGCGATGCCCGACGTTTTCCCACGACGCCAGCACCGAAATGACCGTCAAGAACGTCGTCAGGATCAACAGAAACATGCTGATGCCATCCACGCCCAGGTGATAGTTGATCGGCGGATCGTTGATCCACTTGGCCATTTCTTCCAACTGGTATCCGGAAGCCGAAATCCTCACGTCGCGGAGCAACAACAGCGAAAACAGAAACTCGACCACGGAAATAATCAGCGCGAGCATGCGGATGTATTTGTGGTCGTCGCCGCGCAGGAGCAGCAGCGCCAGCGCACCCACGGCAGGGAAGAAGATCAGCACCGAAAGCAAGTGTCCGCCTCCCAGCATTAGCGCACCATCCCCGCTACCGGCTTGCCCAGGCTGGGCCAAAAGAACACGATTCCGAGAATCACGATCGCTCCCACGACAACCCAAACCGCATAGCTACGGGTATTTCCCGATTGCGTGTGCCGCACGCCGTCGCCGATGGCCGTTGTCCCGCTCGCAATCCCGTTCACAGCCGCGTCAATCGCGCCGACGTCAGCCGCTTTCCAGAACACTTGGGTCGAAAGCCATACCAGCGGCCGGACCACGGCGGCGTCGTAAAGCTCATCTACGTAATATTTGTTCAACAGAGTCTTGTAGGCAGGCTGCATGGACTTGGCCAGTTCGTCGGCCTTGCCCGGCTGTCTCGAGTACAACCAGTAGGCTACGAGCAAGCCGATCGCTGCTGCCACAACAGCTACTCCCGCTAAAATCAGCTCGAGGTTGTGCGCTGCTTCAGTTCCGCCCCCGGCAGCTTTATGCGCGCCAAAAAGCGGCCCCAGGAAGTTCGCAAAGTAATCCGGGCCCTTGAAGAACGCCGGAAACGCGAACCACCCGCCGATCACCGAGAGCACCGCCAACACCACCAGCGGCCCCAGCATGTTCCACGGCGATTCATGCACGTGCACTTTGTGCTCGTCGTAGCGCGGTTTCCCGCTGAACGTCAGGAAAATCAGCCGGAACATATAAAACGACGTCAGCAGCGCCGTCAGCAATCCGAACGCATAGAGAATGTGGCCGCCGCTCTCGCTTTGGAACGCGCCGAACAGGATGGCGTCTTTCGAAAAGAATCCCGCAAAAACAGGAATCCCCGCGATGGCCAGCGTCGCAATGAGCATGGTCCAGAAGGTGTACGGAATTTTCTTGTACAGTCCGCCCATGCTGCGCATATCCTGCTCGCCGCCCACAGCGTGAATCACGCTGCCAGCCGCGAGAAACAACAGGGCCTTGAAAAACGCGTGCGTCATCAGATGGAAGATGCCGGCCGTGTATACGCCCACGCCGCACGCCAGGAACATGTAGCCAAGCTGGCTGATCGTCGAATATGCCAGCACTTTCTTGATGTCCGTCTGCACCAGCCCAATTGTCGCAGCAAAAAACGCTGTTGCGCAGCCGATGATCGCCACCACCAGCATCGCCGTTGGCGCCCGCGTGAATAAAACGTTCGACCGCGCCACCATATAGACGCCGGCGGTCACCATCGTCGCCGCGTGAATCAACGCGCTCACCGGCGTCGGGCCTTCCATCGCGTCCGGAAGCCACACATACAGCGGCAACTGTGCCGATTTGCCGCATGCGCCCATAAACAGCAGCAGGCACGCGAATGTCAGCGTTCCCAATTGACCAGATGTCTCGACCGGCCAACCTCCCGCGTGTTGCGCATCAAACAATGTCTGGAAGTCCAGCGTTCCGAACGCGCGGAACAGCAAGAGCATTCCCAGCATGAATCCGAAGTCGCCGATGCGAGTCACGATGAACGCCTTGTTTCCCGCATTCGACGCCGATTTTTTCAGGAAGTAGAAGCCGATCAGCAGGTAGCTGCACAAGCCCACGCCTTCCCACCCCACGAACAGCAGCACGTAATTCGCCGCCAAAACCAGGATGAGCATGAAAAACATGAACAGGTTCAGGTAGGAAAAAAATCGGTAGTAGCCGCCCTCATGCGCCATGTATCCGGTCGCATAAATATGGATGAGCCAGCCGACGCCCGTTACCACCAGCACCATCACCACCGTCAACTGGTCCATCTGCAAATCGAAGCCGGCTCGGAAATTTCCTGCGGCGATCCAGGTGAAGAATTCTTTGCGGAAAGGCACCTGCCCCGACGCAAAAAACTCGCGCACCGCTTCCAGAGCGCACAAAAAGGAAAGTCCCGTCGACCCGATGGCCACCCAGGTGACCGTTTTGTTCGGCCACTTCGAACCCAGAAGGCCGTTTACCGCCGATCCGAGCAGCGGCAGCAGCGGGATAATCCACAAATAGTCGAGCATCGGTGTAAAAATTGTTGTTGGCATTACAGTTTGAGCAAATCCACGCGTTCCACGTTCAGCGACTGCCGGTTCCGTGCAATCAAAATAATGATTCCCAGCCCCACGGCCGCTTCTGCCGCCGCTACCACGATCACGAACAGCACAAACACCTGCCCATCGGGTTTCCCGAGCGCCTGGCTGAACGCCACAAACGCCAGATTCACCGCGTTTAGCATCAGCTCAATCGACATGAACATGGTGATGAGGTTGCGTTTGAAAATAAAAGCAAACACGCCCAACCCAAAGAGAATCGCACTGAGAACGATGTAATAACTCGTCGGCACCATCTCAGCTCTTCTCCCGCTGCGCCAGCACTGTCGCTCCCAAAATCGCAACCAGGACGAGGAACGACGTTAGTTCGAACGGATATACGAACTCTTTGAAGATCATGCTGGAAATCGCTCTTGTCGGCGCCAGCGTGCCACTCTGCACCGCGGTTTGCACGCTCTCCGGCGAGCGGGCCAGCGTTGCCGCAATGAACGCGCCCAAGGCTACTGCCAGCAGCAATCCCGGTCCACCGGCCAGTTTCGAAATGTTGGTGTGCTCTTCCGCACCCGCGTTCAGCAGCATGATCACGAACACGAACAGCACCATGATCGCCCCGCCATACACGATGATCTGCACCGCAGCCACGAACTCCGCGCCCAGCAGCAGGTACAGGCCGGCAAGCGACACCATGACGACGATCAGCGAAAGCGCGCTGTGAATGGGGTGCTTTTGCACGATCAGGTTTACCGCGCCCGCAATGGCCACGGCGGCGAGCACGAAAAAAACCGCCAGCGGCAGCGTCATTTCGGCCCCCACTCGAGAATCGCGAAGCTGGTCGCGATCACGTTGACGATCGACAGCGGCAGAAGCAATTTCCACCCGAAGGCCATCAGTTGGTCATAGCGGAAGCGCGGTAGCGTTCCTCGCATCCACACGTAAAAGAACAAGAAGGCGAAGATTTTCGAGAGCAGCCAGAACGGCCCCTGAATGAATTCGTTGACGATCGGAAATGCGACAAAAAGGGCGCCCAGCGCCACCATCACTGTCCCCAGCCCGGGCAAAACAATGCGCCCGAAGATCGTTTCGTAGCGAATTCCGTCCCAGATCACCCACAGCCCGAACGGAATCAAAATCGCCGATGGCAAATAATGCGTGAACGTCCACGAATCGGGAAACGGCGACAGCCACCCGCCAAAAAACATGATCGAGCACAAGCACGACACCGTGATCATGCTTGTGTACTCGGCGATGAAAAACATCGCGAACTTGAAGCTGGCGTATTCCGTGTTGAAACCCGCGACAAGCTCCTGCTCCGCTTCTGGCAGATCAAACGGCGCGCGATTGGTTTCCGCGATGGCGGCAATGAAGAAGCAGAAGAATCCCACGATTTGCCGCCAGACGTTCCACCCGAAGATCCCGTGCCAGCCAAAAACCCCGGGCTGTGCCTGCGCTTTGATGATGTCCCGCAAGTTGAAGCTGCCTGCGATCAGCAGCACGCCCACCACGGACATCGTCAGCGCCAGTTCATAGCTGATCATTTGCGCGGAGCTGCGCAGTCCGCCCATCAGGGGATATTTGCTGTTTGATGCCCAGCCCGCCAGCGCCACGCCGTACACGCCCAGCGCGGTGATCGCGAACAGCGCCAGGATGCCGATGTTCATGTCGGGCGACGCGATGCTCAGATAAATGTCATGGCCGAAGAATTTCCAGGGCAACGGGTTTGGGCCAAAGGGAATGATGGCTATAGACGTCAGCGCCAGAGTGAGCGCCAACAAGGGCGCCATGTGATACACAAACTTATCCACTCCCGCGGGGGTCGGATCTTCCTTGAGCAAGAATTTCGCCCCGTCGGCCAGCGGCTGCAACAATCCGTGCGGTCCAACGCGGTACGGCCCCCAGCGCGACTGGATGCGCGCCACCACTTTGCGTTCGAACCACGTCAAATAGGCGTTCACCGTCAGCACGATGAACAGCAGCAGGATGGTCTTCACCACCATGAGGATCAGACCGGCGTTTGCGGACAGAATAGAGTTCACGGCTTGGTTTCCGCCTCCGGCAGGGAATCCATCATTTTGCAAAAGCGCCCGAGCGTCCCGCTTGTAAATAAGTTGTCCTTTGCGGACCAGATCACTCCCACCGGCACGTCGTGCGGCGCGTGTCCGTTCTTCGCGAATGCCACTTGCGTGGCTTCGGCGCCGCCTGTCAGCAATCCGGCCTGCGGAACGTTGTACGCCGGCACCGCCTTGCGAATCTCCTCGAACACAGCGGAGGGCGTCTTGTAATGAAACGCTTTGCCCAGCCCCAGCTTTTCCAATTGGTGCGACACGATTCTCAGCAAATCAAAATCGCTCCGCGGTCCCATCACTTCGGCGGCCTTGTGCAGGAGCTGAATTTCGCCGGACGTGTTCGTCACCGTCCCGTCTTTTTCATAGGCTGAGACCGCCGGAAACACGATGTCCGCCTGTTTGGCCGTCTCTGTCAGGAACATTTCGTGCACGATCAGCAATTCCATTTTTCCGCGCCCGAATCCCAGGGTCCCAAAATGCGCCAGCGGATTTGCGCCCATGACGTAGAGCGCTTTCAGCTTGCCCAACTGCGCGCCGTCCACCATCTCCGGCGCGGACAGCCCGGGCGCGGACGGAATCACTCCGCCCCACAATTTTTCGAAGGCTTCGCGCGCCCTCGCGTCATCTACGTACGCATAACCCGGCAAGCGGTCCGGCAGCACGCCCATGTCCGCTGCGCCGCGCGAATTCGCATAGTCGCCGAGCGCCATGTAGCGTGTTTTTCCTTGCAGCTTCGAACCGAGCGCCGTCACCGCGGTTATCGCCGAACCGGTGATTTCGGCGCCAAAGACAATCGCCACGTCGCTTTCGGCATCCAGCGCGGCTTTGAGCTGTACCAATTGTTCCACCAGCTCGGAGGGCAGTTGTCCTTCTTCATGCGCCAGCCATTTCAGCGCCGCGATTTCCTTCCCGGCGTCCACTTTCACAAACTGCGTGGCCTTGCGCTTCAGCTTGATGTCGTTCGCATTCAGCACGAACAGCTTCGTCCCGTGATGCCGGATGCCGCTGCGAATCTGCCACGCGACCAACGGATTCTGATTCGTCGGGTCATTTCCGATGAGCAGCACGGCCTTCGATTGATAGAGCTGCTCCATCGTCAGCAGCGAATCGGCCGCGTGTTCGCCGAGCGCCGTCACGAGTCCTGCATAGTCCGCTGTCCGGTGATGGTCGATGTTGTTCGTTCCAAAGGTCGCGCGCGCCAGGCGCTGCAACAAATAGTTTTCCTCATTCGAAGTGCGGTTCGATCCGATGAACCCGATCGCATCGGCCCCGCCCGCGTCGTGGACCGCCTTCAGCTTCGTCCCCGCTGCCTGTGCCGCTTCTTCCCAGGACACGGGATAGAGCTGGTCGCCCTTCCTCAGCAACGGCTGGCGCAGGCGCTCTGTGTGCTTTGTGAAATCAAATCCAAAACGCCCCTTCACGCACAGAAAATCCTTGTTGATGCCGCTCAAGTCCCGGTTGTTCGAACGCAGAATTTCATGGTTGCGGACGCTCAGCGTCGTTTTGCAACCGTTCGAACAGTGCGCGCAGACCGTCGGCACATAGGCCATTTCCCACGGCCGCGTCTTGTACCGGTAGGTGCCGCTGGTCAGCGCTCCCACGGGGCAGATGTCGATGCACATCCCGCACTCTTCGCATTCCAGGTGATCCTCGCGGTTCGGAATGATCACGCTGTTCGCGCCGCGCATGCCCACGCCAAGGGCCTTCACGTCCATCCCTTCGTCACACACGCGCACGCACCGGAAGCATAGAATGCACCGTGGGGCGTCGTAATAAACCAGTTCCGACCACTTCTCCTCGGGCCGGTGAATCTTTTCTTCCACGAACCGGCTCGAGTCCGCGCCGTAGCGGAACACCATGTCCTGCAATTCGCACTCGCCGCCCTTGTCGCACACCGGGCAATCCAGCGGGTGATTCGTCAGCAGAAACTCCAGCATGTATTTCCGCGCCTGGTGCACCTGATCCGTATCCGTGCGAACAATCATTCCTTCCGTCGCCACTAGCGTGCAGGCGGTCTGCAGCTTCGGTGCCTTTTCTACTTCAACCATGCACATGCGGCAGGCTGCGCACAACGACAAGCCCGGGAAGTAGCAAAACGATGGCACTTCCGTTCCAATGCGCCGCGCGGCCTCAATCACCAGCGTCCCCTGCGGCACCTGCACTTCACGTTCGTTGATCTTCAGTTTGATGAGCTTCTGTTCGGTCATGGATTCCTAACGCGCGCCCCCCTTACCTGCCGGCTACCAGCGCTTCGGCGGATTTATACGGGCAGCGCCCTTGCAAATGTTCTTCGAATTCTTTGCGCCATTTCTTCATGATGCTGATCGTCGGCATGGCGGCGGCGTCTCCCAGCGGGCAGAACGTGCGTCCCAGCATGTTTTTCGCGAGGTCGGCGATGATGTCGATGTCTTCCGCGCGCCCCAGGCCGGCATGAAACCTGTCCAGCATCTTCTTCAGCCAGGATGTTCCTTCGCGGCACGGAATGCACCAACCGCACGATTCGTGCGCGTAAAAATGCATGATGCGTCTCGCCATGTCCACCATGCAGGAGTCTTCGTCCATCACTACCATACCGCCCGAACCCAGCATCGACCCTGCCTTCGCCACCGAATCGTAGTCCATCGGAATATCGATTTCGTCCCCGGTCAGCAACGGACAGGAGCTCCCGCCGGGAATCACTGCCTTGATCTTTTTTCCGCCGGGGATCCCGCCGGCCATTTCATAAATAAACCTCTTCATGTTCATGCCCAGCGGGATTTCATAGATGCCCGGTTTGTTGACGTGTCCCGCGACGCACAACATGCGTGTGCCGCCGTTTTTCGGCGTGCCACGGTTCGCGTACGCTTCGCCGCCTTCGAGGATGATCGAAGGCACGGCGCTCAGCGTCTCCACGTTATTGATGATCGTCGGGCATCCGTACAATCCGACGACCGCAGGGAACGGCGGCTTGATTCGCGGGTAGCCGCGCTTGCCTTCGAGCGATTCCATCAGTGCCGACTCTTCGCCGCATTCGTACGCGCCCGCGCCCGTGTGAATCAGCAAATCAAAATCGAAGCCCGACCCCAGGATGTCTTTTCCGAGGTATCCGCTTGCATACGCTTCGGCGATCGCCGCATCCACGATGTCCAGCACGTACCGGTATTCCCCGCGAATATAAATGAATCCCTGGTGAGAGTTGATCGCCCGCCCTGCGATGATGATCCCTTCGATCAACTGGTGCGGGTCCATTTCCATCAGCGGCCGGTCTTTGCATGTGCCCGGTTCCGATTCATCCGCGTTGCAGATCACATAGCGCGCCTTCGGTGAATCCTTGGGCACGAACGACCATTTCATGCCTGTCGGGAAACCTGCTCCACCGCGCCCGCGCAAGTTGGACTTCTTCACTTCGTCGATGATGCTCTCCGGCGTCATCTCGCGCAGCGCTTTTTCCAGCGCCTTATAGCCGCCATGGTTCAGGTACACGTCCATCTTGTGCGAATCCTTGATGCCCCAGCGCCGGCTGATTAGCGGCGTTTCTGCGGGGTGCCGCTCGTGCAGCGCGCCTGAAATCACCGGCTCGGGCGCCGGACGCTTCCCGGAATCCAGATCCTGGATGATGCGGTCGAACTTGATCGGTGTCAGGTTTTCGTAGAAGTCGTAGTTGACTTGCATCGCCGGAGCCCCCGTGCACGCCCCGATGCATTCCACTTCTTCGAGCGAGAACATGCCATCCGCGGTCGTCTCCTTGTGCCCGATTTCCAGGCGTTTCTTCGCGCGCTCCAGCAGTTCGTAGCCGCCCTTCAGCATGCACGCCACGTTGGTGCAAATCTGCACATGATGCTTGCCCATCGGCTTGCGCCGTAGCATCGAGTAATACGCCAGCGTCTCCTCGATCTGCACGTTATTCAGATCCAGCCGCCGCCCGATTTCCTCGATCATCTCGTCGCTGATGAAACCAAACTCATCCTGCGCGTACATCAACATGGGGATCAGCGCGCTGCGCTTCACCGGATAGCTGCTCTGCAGTTTCTCGAACTTCGCCGTCAGTTGTGCCGAGAGTTCCATAGTCTCTTCAAGTCCCGCCTCAAATCTCCTTGAGTTTCCTCACCCAGCTGCTTGCCCGCGCTGTCTTTGATCTTCAGCCTTGATTGCTACGACTCTTTCCTGGACTCTTCTTGAGAGGTGTGGCGATTTCTGCGCCGGACCAAGACCTCAAACCTTGGATGTCGCCGGGAACAATTCGCTGCTATCTTTTATCGGTCCACTTCCCCCAGCACGATGTCCGTCGTCCCGATGCAGGCGATCACGTCGGAAATCAATTGGCCCTCCACCAACTTCGGCAAGGCCTGCAAATTATTGTAAGAAGGGGAACGGAAGTGGGCGCGGAGCGGCTTCGGCGAGCCGTCGCTGGCGATAAAACATCCCAGCTCTCCTCGCGGGGACTCCACCGCAACATAAGCCTCCCCCGGCGCGGGCGAAAATCCTTCCGTGAATATCTTGAAGTGGTAAATCAGCGCTTCCATCTCCGTCTTCATTTTTTCGCGCTGCGGCGGAATGATCCCTGGAGCTTCCGCCTTGATCGGGCCGTCGTCCGTGATTTTGTCAAACGCCTGCTTTACGATCTTCAGGCTCTCCCGTATTTCCCCTACACGCACCAGGTAGCGCGCGTAACAATCCGATTCCGTCCGCGTGACCACATTAAAGTCGAATTCCTCGTAGCTTGAATACGGGAAGGCCTTGCGGATGTCGTACGCCACGCCCGCGGCCCGCAGCATTGGCCCTGTCATGCTCCAGGCCACTGCATCCTCCGGCGAGATATACCCGACACCTTGTGTGCGCGCCATCCAGATGCGGTTTTCCGTCAGCAGCGTTTCGTATTCGTCCACCCGGCTGGGCATCATTTTCAAGAAGCGCTCGACCGGTTGCCGCCAGCCCGCCGGCGGGTCCAGCGCCACTCCTCCGATTCGGATATAGCTGGTCATCATGCGCTGCCCGGCGAACATCTCGAAAATCTTCAGGATGTCTTCGCGTTCGCGGAAGCAATAGAGAAAAACGCTCATGGCGCCCAGATCGATCGCATGCGTCCCCAGCCACACGAGATGCGAAGAAATGCGCTGCAGTTCGGCCATCATCACGCGGATGTATTGCGCCCGCTTTGGCGCTTCCAGGCCCAGCAGCTTTTCCACCGCCAGGCAGTAAACCAGGTTATTGCCCAGCGGATTCAGGTAGTCCATCCGGTCGGTCAGCGTGATGGCCTGCGAATACGTTTTGTCCTCGCAGGATTTTTCAATGCCCGTGTGCAAATAGCCCAGGTCGGGAATCGCCTTGACCACCGTCTCGCCGTCCAGTTCCAGCAAGATGCGCAGCACCCCGTGCGTCGCCGGATGCTGCGGTCCCATGTTCAGGACCATGGTTTTTGTGCTGCCGACTGCGGTTTCTACGGTGGTGGTCATGGTGTGCTGCTCTTCCGGAAGAGTTCGCCGGTGCTGGGAACATCGCGAAAGCCCTCGACGGGAAAATCCCGGCGCAGTGGATAGCCCTCAAAATCATCTGGAAGCAGAATTCTGCGCAGGTCCGGATGCCCGGTGAAGCGAATCCCGAACAGATCAAAAACCTCGCGCTCCTGCCAGTTCGCGCCAGGCCACACCGGCACCAAAGAATCTACCACCGGATCGTCTCCGGACACGCGTACTCGCAGGCTTACGCGGTCGCGCCGCGATATGGAAACCAACTGGTAGTTCAATTCGAATCGCGGTTCGGCGGGATAGCGGTCCACGCATGTCGTATCACTGAGCAGGTCGAATTTTAGATTCTGATCGTCCCGGCAACGTTCAGCTGCCCCGCGAAGCAGTTCACGGGGTACAACGATTGTGGTTTGCCCCCGAAATGTAATGACCTCCGCAACGGCGTTGGGGTTCCACGAGCGCAGGCTGTCGGCTACAACATTAGCGTTTTGGCTGG
>Ga0187802_10000410_pt1 | contig 10479 bp, 9 predicted proteins | sample NC_wetland_sal_i_FD_130584 | JGI IMG/M metagenome (GOLD analysis project Ga0187802, IMG submission 130584) | Wetland sediment microbial communities from Neuse River Estuary, North Carolina, USA - Control_2 | ecosystem: Environmental > Aquatic > Freshwater > Wetlands > Sediment | place: USA... | reverse complement strand
TCCATCTGTGGCAGAACCTCGCCAAGGCCGTCGAGAGCGTGTCCTGCTCACTGCCCGGAGCTGACCGCAGCGAGGACCTTAGCCAGCTCCCAGCCGGAGCCGGTAAATGGCGCCGCGTGATCGGTGGCGGGGAGCTGGCACCTGCAGGCCGGTTCGTGTCCTAGCGTTGCCGTCATGAGCGCGCGCCCGTTCGAGATCGTCTGCGAGATCGAGCCTCCCGTCCTGCCTGACCTCACGCACGCCCGTCACCAGATCGGGGTGCTGACCGCGGTATCCAGCACCTTCCTGATCCCGGATAATCACATCGGGCGGGCCACCGTCTCCAGCATCGCGGTCGCGCATGAGGTGCAGGCCATGGGCGGCCGCAGCATCGCCTGCATCAACTCACGCGACCGCAACCTGCTCGGCTTCCGCCGTGACCTGCTCACCGCTGCGGCCTACGGCGTGGGCGAGTTCCTCTTCGTCTACGGCGATAAGCCCAGCTCGGGCGGCCGGACCAGCGACCTGACGGTCCGCTCCATGATCGAGGAGGCACGCTCCTGCACGGCCGCCGACCCGGCCTTCGCCGGGGTCCCGGCCTGGCGGATCGGCGTCGCCGCGGCCCTGCGGCCCCTGCCCCGGTGGAAGCACGCCGCCGACTTCATCTTCAGCCAGGTCAGCTACTCGGCCGACGCCCAGCTGCGCTGGCGTGATGCCAACCCTGCCGACGTTCCCGTCTACGCCGGCGTCATGGTCCTGGCCAGTGCTGCGATGGCCCGCCGCCTGGCCGCCACCATCCCCGATATCGAGATCCCCGGCTGGCTCACCGACAAGGTCGCAAGCGACAAGATGGCCGGCGTCGAGGCTGCCTACCAGCAGATCGTCCGGCTCCGCGACAGCGGCGCCTTCGACGGCGTCCACCTCATTCCCGTCAACCGCTACCGGGAAGTCTCCGCACGCCTGGAAACGCTCACCTGACAGCGTTAAGGGGCGTCGCCCAAGATCCGGGCGTGCTCGGATAGCAGCTCGCGGGCGCGCGGAGGCAGTTCCGCGCCAACCTTGACCGCGAGGTCCAGGTATCCCTGATGACCGGGCAGTTCCCGCAGGCACTCGGCGACCAGGGTGGCGGCCTGGGTGACGTCACCGCGGCGCTCCGCGATCCTCGCGCGCAGGAAGGTGAGCTCTGGCCCGGCCAGCGCCGGGCTCACGGCGAGCCGGTCCAGCAGCTTATCCTCGGGGGCTCCCGCGAACCGGTCGAGCAACATCCGGTGCCAGGCTGCGAGGTCCTTGGTGCGCTCGTGGCGTCGGTAACGAGTCTCGTCGAAACTTCCGTACACCGTGCGCGGCCGCGCCGGGTCCGCCCGTCCGGCCGCGTCCAGCGCCTCCAGGTAGGACTCGGCGAACCTGCGCCACATGTCCGGCGTGGTGAGCAGCCGGGCGAGCGGGACGCACAGGGCTGTCTCCTTCTCCGGCACCTGACCGTAACCTCGCCGAGTCCAGCCGAAGTCCGCCTCCCAGCGAATCAACTGCGCCGGCGCGCGCTGGGCGAAGGCCGCGAAGCCGTCATGGCGGAGCACCGACTCCCATAGCGCGGCGACGGCATCCGAAACCACGAACTTCGCGGCCTCCACCGGGTCGTCGGAGTGGAAGTAGTCATAACTCGCCATGTCGCAGGCCAGGTCGACCATCTCGGCGACGGCCTGCTGCGCTGGCCCGGGGTTGTCGGCCTGGAGCGCCGCCAGCGCGTCGCCTGCCAGCCGACGGAACGTGAGCCGCCACTTGGACCGCTCGGTGTGGTGCACCCGGCGGTCCCCGGCCATGTAGGCACCGTCCTTCGCCAGCGCGACGAACGTCGTCACCTCGTCCAGTACGGTCCCCGGGTCCTGCGGTTCTTTCTTCGGCTTTATCGTCGGCTGTTCCGGCGAGCGCAGCTCGTCCTCGATGCGCTGGCGGACCTGGGCGTTCCCCCGCCAGTAGAGGGTCCACAAGATCTTGCGGAGGCGCGCGTCGTCATTCGGCGCCATCGCGGCGTAGAACTCGTCACGGTTCATCCGGTTCGCCGGCATGAGAACCCATCGTAGGCGCGAGGCAGTGCATCGGTTCAGGGGAATAAGGCTCTGAGCGCGCTTCCTATCTCGGTCCGGGAGGTTATCCCGAGTTTGGGGAAAGCCCGGTACAGATGCGAGCTGACAGTGCGATGGGACAGGTAGAGCATCTGGCCGATTTCGCGGTTACTCAGCCCTCTGGCCGCCATCTGGACGATCTGCAGCTCTTGGGGTGTGAGCTGATCTAGCGCCTCGGGGCTACGCGGACGGCTCGTTTCCCCCGTCGCGCGCAGTTGCTGGCGCGCTCGCTCCGACCACGGGATCACGCCAAGTGCGTCGAATGCCTCGCAGGCGGCGCGCAAGGGTGCCCGCGAGGCCGCGTTCTGGCGCTGCCGGTGAAGCCACTCCCCGTAGGCAAGCTGCACCCGGGCCCTGAGGAACGGCCATGAGGTCATATCGGGGCTGAGGGCCACGTCGAAGACCGACGGGGCGCTGACGTCGTCGGCGAGCAGCGCCCGGGCATAGCGCAGGTCGGCATGCAGTTTCGGCGACGGCGTCCGCCTGGCGACTGCTTCCATGTCATCCATGAAGACCGCGATGCCTGGCAGGTTTCCGCTGCGGTGTGCGGCCTCCGCGAGATCGCCGATCGTGAAGCATCTGATCGCATAGTGATAGGCCGGGTCGGCAGGATCATGAATGCGCCGCAGGTGCTGGAACGCGTCCGCGGCCCGGCCTGCGCTGAGGCCGGCGAGGCCGCGGGCGAACTGCGCTGTCGCCAGTACCGCGTTGGCGCCAACCGGCACGCCACCCCGCTCGGCGTGCGCAGCGAGCGCCGTGGCCGCCTCATGATCGCCGCGCAGCGCAGCTAGCATCGCCTGAACTGCCTCGGCCGTAGCGGCGATCAGCGGTTGTGTTGTCTCCTGCGCCAGGCGGTGTCCCTCGTCGGCAGCCGGAATCGCAGCGGCCAAGTCGGCGAGTTGCGCTGAGCTCCACGCCTGCACTATCAGCGCTCGGGCCAGGAGCCCTAGCCGCCCCTGGTCCCGCAGCGCAGCTACCGATGTTGCCAGCGGCGCTGTCGCCAGATCGAAAGCGCCGACTGCTGTTGCCGCGATGCCGCACAGGCGGTCGGCACCTGCGCGGGTTCCCGCGGTCGGCGCCAGCCTGGACAGCCGGTCGAGAACGACCGCGCCTCTGTCGATCGGGGCCGCGAACGCGAGGATCATCAGCAGACGCGGATCGCTCTCGGCGACATTGAGCCTCTCGGCGGCAGCAATGATCTGGTCCCGTGTCGCCTGTGCAGGCTCGGTCCACCAGCAGCGCTGGGCTGCGCCGTTGAGGAGCTTGAGCGCGATGTCTGTGTCACCGTCAGCGCCAGCCCGCTCCGCTGCACCAGTCAGCGATCGCGCGCTGGCTGCGCCAACGGGAATGCCGTCTCCGAAGCTCTCCCTGATCCAGGTCAGCCGCGCGGTATCCCTGGGCGGCAGGCCGAGCGGCTCTGCCTCGGCCAGCAGATGCCGCACCAGATCGTGTCGGCCCAGCTCGAACGCCAGCTCAGCGGCGTGCAGAAGCCGTATAGGACGCTGCTCGCCGTCACTGAGGCTGGCCGCGCGCTGCAGCGCTGATACGGCCACCGCAGTGCCGCCGCGCCGCTGAGCCTGGGCGGCTGCCGCCTCCAGCGCTCGGGCGACGGATTCATCTGGTCCGGTGACCGCCGCCGCCCGGTGCCACACCTGGCGCTCGGGCTTGGTCTGGAGCACCTTGGCCAGCGCGGCATGCACGGCGTGCCGCTGCGAGATGCCTGCTTCCTGGCGGATTGCGGCGCGCATCAATGGATGACGGAACCTCAATTCGGTGTCGTCGGTTTCGATCAGCCCCGCGGCTGCCGCCGGCGCTAGCAGATCAGGTGTCGGTGCTGCCGAGACCAGCAGTGCGGTGGCGTCCAGGGATTCGCTGATCAGGAATCCGTCGTTGAGCGCGGCTACCAAGAGCGCTGTCCGGGTCTGGTCGGGTAGCTCGAAGGCCCGCGCCGCAAATGCCTGTTCAAGGCGCGTCGTGAGCGGCAGCCACTGCGGCAGTTCAGCTCGCTGGCGGGCCTTGCGGTAGGCGACCGGCAGTTCGACAAGAGCCAGAGGATTGCCGGCTGCCTCGTCCAGAAATCGGGCCCGCACCGAGTCCGGAAGGTCGGGAGCGCGGCTATCCAGCAGCGCGGCGGCTGCGGGCCCGGACAGGGCTCCGAGATGCAAAGCCGGCATCCCGGCCGCAGCAGGACTCTCGCGGCCGTCCGGGACCGCGCTGATCAGCAGGACCGGTTCGAAGTCCAGTCGCCGTGCGACGAACGCCAGAACATCGAACGTGGAGCGGTCGAGCCACTGAGCATCATCGGCGATGACAAGGACCGGCGATCCCTTTGCGCATTCAGCAAGCAGGTTTAGTGTCGCGAGCGCCGTCAGGAAGAAATCGGATGGCATTCTCTCGGCCAGGCCGAATGCCGATTGCATCGCATGGCGTTGCGGAGCCGCGAGCCCGTCCATGTATCCGAGGACGGGACGCAAAAGCTGGTACAGCCCGGCGAAGGGGAGCAATGCCTCTGATGGCACCCCCGTGGTCCGCAGGACCAGGATGCCGCGACGGGCCGCACGTGCCGCGGCTTCCCGTAGCACCGCCGACTTGCCCACCCCCGGGCCCCCGATTACGGCCAGGGAGCCGCCATGCTCATGAATGTCGTCGAATAGCTGATCAAGCGCTTGTAGTTCAGATTGGCGTCCGAAAAGCGAGCTGACTGCTGGCACTGACTGATCCCATCTCAGGGGCCTTCAGGTCCATGATCACATGCTCGGCGTTCAGGGGCTGGCCGTCGGCGCAGTCTTCGCACCTGATGGGACGCCGCGATTGCGGATGGAGGCCAGGGCGAGAACTCCGCGCAGCGCTCGGATTTCGGGAACGCGGCGACGGTGATTGTCGGCGCGCCGGGGGTCAGCCGCGCCCCGAACGCGCCTGGGACGGCCGCCAGCAACGCCAGCCGCTCGCGGCTGGCGCTGCTAGCCTCTCGGACATGGGCACGGCTGGCCTCAGGTCGTCTTGATGAGGCCGCCGTCAATGACGTAGTTGGCGCCGGTGACGTTCGCGATGCGGTCGGAGGCCAGGAACGTGATGAGGGTGGCGACCTCCTCCGGTGTCGTGAACCTGCCGGTAGCGAACCCCCCGATCCCCGAGATGATCGTCGCCCGGGCTGTGTCCGCGTCCACGCCGGTGGCCTGGGCGACGGTCTGGGCCACGCCGTGCTCGCCGAGCCACAGGTCGGTGGATACCGGGCCGGGGGAGACCGCATTGACCCGGATCCCTCGCGGCCCGAACTCCTCGGCGAGGGTCTTGGTCAGGTTGACCAGCGCGGCCTTGGCCGCCCCGTAGTCGATCGTGGCGGCATCGGGCTGAAAGAAGGCGTTGACGGACGCGACATTGATAATCGCACCGCTGCCCTGGTCCACCATTGCGGCCAGGGCGGCGCGGCTGGCTCGCAGCGCGATGAAGAAATTCATCTGCATCGCCCAGGCGAAATCCTCGTCGCTGGTGCCGAAGAATCCTCCCAGCCGCATCCGGACTGCTCCGACGTTGTTGACCAGCACGTCGACGCGGCCGTACTCCTCGATCGCACGGGCGATCAGCTGCGCCGGCCCGTCGGCCGCGGACAGATCCACCGCCACCGGGGTGACGCCCTTCAGGCCGTCAAGGGTGTCCGTGGTTAGCGATCCGGCGACAACCTGCGCTCCCTCCTCGGCCAGCGCCAGAGTAACGGCCTTCCCGATGCCCTTGCCTGCTCCGGTGACCACCGCGACCTTGCCGGCGAGGTTAAGGTCCACTGGACTTCCTTCCGTAGATCGATCTCGTTCGCCCGCTTCCGGATCAAGTCGCGGCCGGCTGGGCAGGCGCGAAGCGCTGCACAAACGCCAGGGCGGTGTCGGCGACTTCCCGCCACCCGCTGTCGATGATGAGGGCGTGGCCGCGGTTGGGCATCTCCACGATCTCCGTCACGTCCTTGTTGTGGCGCTGGTGCTTGTAGGAGGCATTGGTGATCGCCCATGGCACGGTGTGGTCTTTCTCGCCGGAGATGAGCAGCATCGGGCCCCGGTCGGGATTCTCGGTGTCGACCTTTGCCTCAGTCCACGGATTGAGGTTGGCCGCCGCGGCCTGGAAGAGCGGCAGTCCGGAGGCAGGTACGGCGAATGTCTCGTACAGCTGCCTGGCCTCGTCCTCGGGCACGGCGTTGGCGAACGCGTACCGGAACTGGTCGTAGGTCAGCGGGACCGCGCGGTGCCGGTTGGCCGGGTTGCCCAGCGCTGCCGATGCTGCGCGCAGCGCCGAGATGGGCAGTGGCAGCACGCCGCGGAACGGCGCCGGGTCAATCGCCACCGATACGGCCGCCAGGCCGCGCCCCGCGAGGATCTGGGCCAGCAGCCCGCCAAAGGAGTGACCGATGATGGCCGGCTTGCGCGCCAGGGACTCGGCGATGGCGGCGAAATGGTCGGCGACCTGCCCGATCGATTTGTGCGCGAACACCTCCGGGTGCTCCTCGGCCTGAGCGGTCGTCTCGGGGTCATCGGGCCAGCCGGGCGTCAGCGCTAGGTAGCCGGCCGTCTCGAAAACTGCGGCCCAGCGATCCCAGCTGCTTGGCAGCAGCCACAGGCCGTGGACGAACATGACCGGAATAAGACCGGAATCGTTCGCCCGCTCCACCTGCCTGGCTTCATGTTCGCTGATCGTCGTCTCGTTCTTAACCGTGGTCATGCTTGTTCCTTCCTTCGAGACCCGGCATGGGCGCCGGGCCGGGATTCCTTACCGCGGCCTGCCTGTCATACGGCGCCAGGAGCGCGGACGGACGCGGTCGCCGCCGCGGCGATCAGCTCGGCCACCGCGGCCGGCTGTATCAGGGTGATGGCGTGCGACGCGCGGATCTCTGTGGTGTGCGCTCCGGCGCGCCGGGCCATGAACTGCTGGGCTTCGAGCGGAATGATCATGTCCTCAGTCGCGATCACGTACCAGCTGGGCGTCGTCTTCCAGGCTGCCGCGCTTGCCTTTTCCGCGAAGGCTGTGGCCGCGATGGGCCGCTGCGCCGCCGCCGCAGCGGCGGCCCTCCGCCGAGGCAGGTCGGCGGCAAACAACGGCGGGAACAGTTCGTAATCGATGTGCAGCTCGACACAGGGATCGCCGCTGCCGTCGGAGCAGACGCCGGGGCGCAGGGCGGCCAGCAGTTGGCTGCCAGGGAACCGGTCGCAGATATCGAGTGCGCTCTCACCCTCCTCAAGCGCGTAGGCGGTCACGTACACCAGGCCCGCAATGTTGCCCGCCGCGGCTCCGGCGGCCGTGATGACGGCTCCGCCGTAGGAGTGCCCCGCGAGGACAACGGGCCCGTCGATCGCCGCCGCGATACCGGCGACATAAGCAGCGTCGGACGCCAGGCTGCGCAGCGGATTCGCCACGGCGATGACCCCGATGCCCGCTCCTTGCAGCTCGGGGATCACACCAGCCCAGATCGACCCGTCCGCGAACGCGCCATGCACAAGGAGCACCGTCGGAATACTCCCGTTCCGAAATGCGCCGGACGGGCTCATCGCAGGTTTCCTGAAGCCGAGGTAAGCACTTCATGAACGTAGGACGGCAGCATGCGGGATCGCTTGAGTCAGGTGACTGCATTCCGCGATGGCGGGCCGCACTCTGATGCCGACGGTCAGCGTAACTCCTCGTACCGCCTGCACCGAACCGAAGGACTTGCGCACACCCCGCAGGTCAACAACGAGCGGCTCAGCTATCCCGGCTGCCCTTGCGACGCCACCACCACGGCGAGAAAGAGCGCCTGCGCACCTTGTTCCAGACCGAGAAGAGCACGAAAACAACGACCACGCAAATCAGCGCAATACCCATCCGGTGACCTCCTGGCGCGCGGAACTGCTCAGAAGAGGCGTCGGGTCTGCGTGGGGCGACAACCGGAAGTGGTCGTCCTGCCCAAACAAGGCGTCGCTCCCAAGGAGAGACTTCCCTCAATGTAACACGTCAAAGCCGGTCCCTGACCGGCTCGAAAGGCCAGCACGAGCTAACCCGGCCCGCATCGGAGATCGGCTCATCCGAGCCGGAGTGTGCCAGGCCGGGGGCCGCTCCCGGGCAGTCAGCCAGGATCGGCCGTAACACCACCGCCGTTCGGGAAATAGAGATCTTCAATTACCGAACGGCGGTGGTTCATGTCCTGACCAGCCGGGGCGGCGCATCTCGGCGAGCCGCCAGGCGCACTGCTCCGCGCGCAACTGCTCCATCCCGGCGGCGCTTTCAGGTCGGGAAGGGCCGGGCCAGTCCGGGGAACATGGGGTAGTGGCGGACATTGAGCGTGGCGAGCTCCAGTCCCTCCGTCAGGGCGGTCGCGGCAATCAGGTAGTCACCGAGGCCGATCCCGCCATGAGACCGGCGATACTCGCGCATGAGCATCGCCGCCCGCCAGGCCACCTGTTCGCTGACTTCGAACCGTTGCATGCTGCCGAGCAGGCGCATGACTTCGCGGCGCTCCGGCGAGCGCATCCCCCCGGCGATCTCGGTCAGGCTTACGACGCTGATGGCCAGGGGCCCGGAGGACTGCCGGGCGTGCACGAGCCAGTCCCGTGCGGCCGTGCCGCCGCGCAAGTGCTCGATCAGCACGTCGCTGTCGACCAGGATCACGCGTCGGCCAGGCGTTCCAGGTAACTCATGCGCTCGTCCCGCCCGCGGGCGAAGGTGTCCTCCCCGGCTAGGACCCCGAAGGACCCGTCAATGGCAGCGAGGTCGGCGATGAGATCCGCGCCGGGGTGCCCGCCGATCGCCCGGTCGATCAGTTCGCGGATCAGTTCGGCCCGGGAAACGCCCGCTGCCTGCGCAACCCGGTCCAGCGCGGCAGCCTGACCTTCAGCGAGGTAGATATTGGTCCGCTTCATACACCACATCATACACCACTGATGGGGCGCAGGTCGTCCGCACGACGCTGACCGCTTCCCGTTCGGGGCCCGTCAGCGTCATGCCGGGCCGCGCCTCCTGGCGGCCATCACCAATGGCGGTGCACGGGAGGCCTCTGAATGCTGTTACGCGGGTACAGCGGCCGGCTCCGGTTGGGGCTGGCTGGCGGGCAGCGCGGCCGCCTGCCAGATCCGGGCGGCCAGCAGGACCATCGCGGCCGCAAAGGGCAGCATGTACACAATGACGACCGGACCGGAGGATATCTGCCCCTGGGCGACTTCCAGGCCCGCGAAGAACAGGACCGCCAGCCAGCGCGGCACGGCCCGGCTCCGCCACAGCGCATACCCCATGAGCGCCGGTGCGATGTAAATGCCGATGAAATAGGCGTATTCGAACCCGTGGCCGAACCCGGAACTGAAGGTTGTCACCAGGAACCGGGCGGCCGCGCCTGGTGTGGTGTGGGCCGTGGCGGCGGCGGCGAGGTTGGGGAAGACCAGGACGTTGGTGATGGCTCCGCAGAACGCCCCGATGCTCCCGATCAGCGCCGCGACCATGGCGACGGCCGAACCGCGGTCTTTGCTGAGCGTGGCGATTGCCGCATAGGAGACGGCCAGCGCGCCCAGCCCGAGCACTGCGCAGGTGCCCGCGGCGTAGAGCTGTGCCGGGTGCTTGGCCGCGATGGCCAGCAGCTTGAGCGCGGTGGCCGTGTCCGTTACCACCTGGTCGGTGCCCTTGGGGCTGAGTGCCTCGGCGCTTATGTAGAGCACCGCGGCGAGGGGCAGGAACAGTGCCAGCACCCGCCGACGGGTCCGGGCCGCGTTATCCATTGATTTTCTCCATTCGAGAAAGAGCCGATTCCTCGGCGGGTTGATGCTGCGTAGCGGCGCTCAACCGGGCGGGCATGGCGCTCGCCGCCTGCGGGTTGGTGGTCATGGCGTGCTGGGCCGGGTCCGGTACCAGGCCAGGGTGGCGGCGAGGGCGTCGGCCAGCGGGGTGCCGGCCGCCCCGAACGTGGCCTGGTACTTGCTGGTGTCCAGGATGAAGGGCTCGCTGAACTGGTAGTAGGTCTCGGCCAGCTCCCGCAGCACCGGGTTGACCAGTCCCAGGGCGCGGACGGCCAGCTTGGGCAGCGACCGGACGGCGACCGGGTGCCCGACCTGGCCGGCCACCAGGTCCAGCAGCGCCCGGGTGGTGCCGGTCGGCGGGCCGGGCAGGTGCCAGACCTGCCCGGCGGCGCGGGGGTCGGTGCCGAGGGTGGCCAGGCCGGCGGCGATGTCGGGGACGTAGCTGTAGGTGTGGGGCAGGCCGGGGTTGCCGATGAAGTCGGCGCGCCGGCCGGCCAGGGCGTTGCCGAAGACCCGCTCGCCGAGCGTGGAGCCCTGGGTGACGCCGGGGCCGAAGAAGTCCGAGGCCCGCCCGATGGCGATGCGGACCCGGCCGGCGTCGGCGGCGGCCAGCAGCTCGGCGGTCATGGCCGCCCGGGCCC
>Ga0187802_10000409_pt1 | contig 10498 bp, 10 predicted proteins | sample NC_wetland_sal_i_FD_130584 | JGI IMG/M metagenome (GOLD analysis project Ga0187802, IMG submission 130584) | Wetland sediment microbial communities from Neuse River Estuary, North Carolina, USA - Control_2 | ecosystem: Environmental > Aquatic > Freshwater > Wetlands > Sediment | place: USA... | reverse complement strand
TGGGGAAACAAAATGTTTTTGGCCGTATCAAAGCGCAGCCGAATTCACTGATTTCTTATCAGCCCGTTTTAGGAATCGGTACAAGCTTGTGCGCCCGATCCCAAGCATTTGGGCCGCCCGGACGCGATTGCCTTCACACGCTTCAAGTACCCGGCGGATATGTTGCCGGCGGACCTCCTCTAATGGAATTGGCCGCCAGGCTTCTCCCGCGCGGCCGATTTGAGCGGCGGGCTTCTGGAGGTTTTCAGGCAAATCTTCCACGTCGATGAATTCATTTACGGAAGTGAGGCAGGCACAGGAAATCACGTTCTCGAGTTCACGAACGTTGCCGGGCCAGGCATGCTGATACAGGACGGTTTGGGCCCTCCTCGTCAGGCCCTTGATTTGTTTGCTGTAAGCCTCATTGTACTTTTTCAGGAAATGTTGAATGAGCAAGGGAATATCGTCCAAGCGCTCGGCCAGGCTGGGCACCCGGATTTGGATCGTGCTGAGCCGGTAGAATAAGTCTTCGCGAAACCGGCCCGCCAGAACCTCGGCGCGCAAATCACGGTTGGTGGCGGCGATGAGCCGCACATCCACGTGGCGCACTTCAGGGGAGCCAACACGCTGGATTTCGCGGTTCTGGATCACTCGCAGCAGCTTGGCTTGCATGGGAAGCGACGTCTCTCCCACTTCGTCCAGAAAAACGGTGCCACCATTCGCGTATTCGAACAGGCCCGGGCGCGTGTCGGTCGCGCCTGTAAACGAGCCGCGCATGTGTCCGAAGAGCTGACTTTCGAGGAGCGTATCGACCATTGCGGAGCAATTGCACAATGCGAACCGCTGCTGCGCGACAGGGCTCATCTGGTGAATGGATTTGGCGATAAGTTCCTTACCGGCCCCGGTCGCCCCAATCAGCAGGATGTTGGTGTAGTGCCGCGCGACTTTGCGAACCATTTCAAAGACTTCCACCATGGCTGGACTTCGGCCGACGATTCCGTGAAATTCCAGGTCGCTCAGCAGTTGCTGCTCCAGAATTCGGATTCGCTTCCGCTTGTGGAAGGATTCGGCAAGTTCGTCCAGGGATTTCTTCAGCCGCGACCGGTCAACGGGTTTTGGGACATAGTCGTATGCGCCGCGCTTGACGGCCGCGATGGCGTTGTCCAACGAGTAGTAACCCGTCATGAGGAGGACATAGATGCCCGGGTCGCGGTGAATCGCCTGCTCCAGGAACTGCAGGCCGTCCATCCCCGGCATCTTGATGTCTGACATCACCACGCGCACGCGGCCCTGGTCGATCAATTCGAGCGCGAATTCCGGGTCGCTCGTCCCAATGGAGTTGTAGCCGAGGCATCGGAGCGATTCCTGCAGCATTTCCACCATGCCGGGCTCATCGTCCAAAACACATACCGTCATGGAATCTTCGGAACTGCCGCTAACAAAGTGGCCTGCCTTGGGAGGTGCAGTCAATGTGCTCATGATGAATCACTGGCAAGGCCAATGCCAAAATCACACTGCGAATGCACCGCCATCGCTTTTTATCTTTTCGGATTTAAGGCTGGGTGAGCTTGGTTGTAAGCCTACTGCAGACAATCAATTAGGACGGGACAGGTCAAAATTATTTTTCTCTAGCGGCGGAGAATAGTTCGCATGGGCCTGCAATTCAAGAATCGACCCAAGAACTGCGTTCCAATTTGGACAAAACACTGCGTTCCTTGTGCCAAAGGCGAATTGCGCTCGTCTCGTGCTCCACTTAGTTTGCGGCACTTTCATCCATGTCGCTTAAGTACGCGAAAAATTCAAATTCTTCCGCCGGATACCGGATGATCCCCCCGAGGTCGGAATCCATCTGGCAGTAATTGCCTTGGGTATGGCAAAACGCAAGCACGCGGTCCTGAGTGGAAGAGGTCGCGCGGCGAACTTCCTCGCCCGTGGCGAGCCGGTCATGAGTCGTTGTTTCCATCGTCTCTGGTTTCATTGGAGGATCTCCTCGTGTTGCAACCCGCTTTCGAATTCCTGCACGTCGCATACCCTTTGTAAATCCTCTGAATGCTTTGATGCATTTTTCCCCGCCAAAGATTCCTTAGACCGCGGGTGCAATTGCCTCAGTCTCATCTGGCATTTGCCATTGCAATCCATCGGCACAACATCCTGAACTTGGTAGGCGACGGGAACGGATCCACTTGACGGCTCCGGGACCAGCAAGCGAACGAAGACGATGGCTCCCTCCGGCAACGCACGATGCAATTGCACTTGTTTTTCACCGTCAGCGGTCCAAAGCAAATCGGTTCTTTCCGCGAAAAAGCTGTTATCTAACCCCCAGCCGGAAATTTCAATCCGGAAGTCGCCGGGAGAGTTGAATGAGTTACCCATCGAAGTCACGCTCCTACCCATGACTAATGCAGACGACGGGCCAGAGTGCAAATTTACCTATCTGTTGAAAGGGAAGGAGTTACGTAATTCCGATCCAGAAAGAGCGGCGGCTAAGAATGGACAAATTGAGACACGCGTGCAATTTTGAAACAGGAGGACAAAAAAGCCACCTCATCGCCAACGCTAAAATTCGCCTGGCGCAGCCTAGCCCTTGTGAACTCCGGCATAAAGGGTGTGGAGCGCAAAGAAAAAGATGGGCTGGAAGATTCGATCAAACAGAGACCAGGCGATGATCAAACCCAAGAGGGCGAAATTCCTGGAATGCTGCACCCAGTCGATGTAGCGCTGGGCGGCGCCTTCCGGCATCACCACCATGATTCCTGCGTGACCATCGAGCGGAGGCACGGGCAGCAAATTGAACGTGCCCAAAAGCAGATTCAGAATGAATAGTATACTCAGCGCCGAAGTGAGGAATGTTGGGTCCGCCGCATTTGCCGGCACCACCAATCCGTCATAGCTGTGAATAAGCCCCGGCGACTGAAAATAGCCGGCCGCCAAGCCAATCCGTATCGCAATCCCCGCGAGTATCATGAGCGAAAAATTGGACGCTGGCCCCGCCAGCGCCATCCACGCCGACCGGTGGGGATACTGCCGCTGCCAGGCGGGGTTGAATGGCGCGCTCGCCCAGCCGATCATCCAGCCGCCCACCAGGAAGGAAAGGACGGGCACCACGACCATCCCAAACGGGGAGCGGCGAATATGCGGAATCGGGTTGAGCGTCACCTGTCCGCCCTCGGCCGCGGTCGTGTCGCCTCCGAGCTTGGCGACGAGCGCGTGCGCGGCTTCGTGGCACGTCGTCGAGAAGAGAAAGACGATGTACCAGATCGCGCCAAGGGCCAGGTCAGGAGTATTCATGGTGGCGGCAATCGCAAAAGGTTTGGCTCCGGGGCCTGGACTCGAACCAGGATAACCAGCTCCAAAGGCTGGCGTGCTACCAATTGCACTACCCCGGACCAGAACCAAAAAGTGTAGCAGACAAGGCAAATTCGGCACAGGGATTCCACTCACGCGTGCTAGTGCCGCACCATCGTTGCCGCATGGAGGCGTTGTTGAAACGACGGCGAAGAGAGCATTGTGGCTTGACAAGAGCCCATCCTGGCGGCACACTTTTAACGTACATTTTATGATTTTAAATGTACGTTTGGAGGAAGCCCGTGACAACAACGCGCCCCGTGACCGTCAGAAAAGTGTCTGCGACCAGCCTTCGCGGCCGCCTGAAGACCTACATGAAGGCTGCAAAAGGCGGGAAGGTGGTCCTTATCGAGAATCGCAGGCAAGAATCGAAATACCTGGTGGACAAGGAGTGGCTGGACACTGTGATGCGTGAGCGCGAGTCCATTCTCGCTACCCTGGAAGTACTCGCCGACCGCGAGCTTACGAGCCGCCTGCTGAAACTCGCTGAGACGATTGATGAAGATGTCAGCGGCGGCCGCCTGCACACGATGGAAGAAGTCTTTGGCGAACCTTGAGCGGAGCCGAGCCCAAGTATTCCATCGTCTTCACCGGCGACGCCTTCGGGGATGTAAAGGCGCTGGACGGGAGCATAAAAAAGAAGTTCAAGAAAGTTTTGACGAAGAAACTGGCAATGGATCCTCAAGGTTACGGACTTCCTCTGCGTTCTCCATTGAATCTCTACTGGAAGCATGAATTCGCGGCGCACCGCGTGATCTATCGAATCTACGAAGAGAAGCACCTTGTCGTGGTCTGCGCTGTCGGGCCTCGGAAACAGGGACACGAAGCGGACGTTTACAAACAATTTCAGGCGCTCGCCCAAACGGGCAAAGTGGCCCAGCAGATCGCGGATGTCCTCGGCAGCCTCACGCCAGGTAAGAAAAAGATCGAGCCTCCCAAGGGCTAGATTTTTTTACTCTGGGACATTTAAAACCCCACTGTTCGCGACTCGCGAAGGGTGCGGTAACCAGCACCGGCTCCGTCCAGCTTCCGAATTCGCGCGCGCTGTGTTTGCGCGAGCATAACTGTTCTCCTTTCGAGTGGCAGAATACGCGAGACGGACAGGGTCGCAATAGGCATTTCGCACTACCGAATCGTTACACGGTGTCGCCGGGGCGTCTGGGAAGCTCGGATTTGGGGGTGGGTGCGAATCCTCGCGGGACTCCCGATTTTGCGGCTGCCTTTCACTTCGATCCAGTGAGCAACTTGTTGACAATTTACACAAACTAATATAGCTTCAGCGCTAAATTTAGTGACAGTTATCCTTTTGCTATTGTGGGACGAATTTTATTACAAGTGTAGCTGATGTAATCGGATGAGTCTGGGCAAATGAGATTGCGGTACCGGACGTAAACGTATTGACCCGCTGTTTACATCCAACCATGCAGACGGCAGCGATCGACAATGCGCCGGCCCCGAGCGCCAAATCGCCAGTCTCCATCGAGGAAGTTCTGGATGATGAGCTTGAACAAATTCGTTTTAGCCGTCCGCAACGACTCGAGGCCGGTGAAGCCACTCGAGAAGCCAAGAATAGCCTAATCGGGCTGGCCTTTTCTGGCGGCGGCATTCGCAGCGCTACCTTCAATCTCGGCGTTCTCCAGGGGCTGGCTCAAATCCGCATGCTGCGGAAGTTCGACTACATTTCCACGGTTTCAGGCGGTGGCTACATTGGCGGCTGGTTGATGGGGTGGATGCAGCATCAGAAGATCGGCATCCGCGAAGTGGAAGAGAAGCTGGCTCCCAAATCATATGTTCCCCGGAACCTCGCGGAGCCTTCCGAGGTTCGGTTCCTGCGAAGTTACAGCAACTATCTAACGCCACGTAAGGGGATATTAAGCGCGGATTTTTGGGCGTTCGTGGCCAGCTATCTAAGGAACACGCTGCTGAACGTCTCAATCCTCCTGCTGGTCCTTCTGGGCATTCTCCTGCTGCCGAGGGCCATCGCGTATCTGCCGCACTATCTGATTCGATTCGACGATTGGGGCTACGGCCTTTCCTGGCTCACCGGAAAAACGCCGACCGATGTAGGCTTCGCGCAGTACTGGGCGCTGGTTGTGGCCATTGCCGCTGGACTGATCAGCGTCGTGGCCATGGGGCTAAATTTCTGCTGGATTCGTCCGCAAAATAAGCCGGAGGAGTGCTGGATTGCGAAGCCCTGGGCGATCCATCTATTTATCCTGGTCCCCCTTTTGATCTCGGCCGCCCTGTTCAGCTACGGACTCGATCAAATTTTTCGCTTTGACCTTCCGGCAGACGAGCTTGGACTGGGAATCACGCTAATCGGTTTGTGCGTTTACACGAGCCTCTGGGTGGCTGCCTGTCTGGCGCGATCAGTCGCGCGGCGCCTGGTCTGGCGTGATTGCGATCCTGGACCGAAAAATCGAGTGATCCTTATTCCTGCGATGATCAGCGGAGCCCTTGGCGGACTGCTTATGCTTCCGTACGGGATGAGCGTGAACGGCCAGCCTTCGGGCTTCGACATGATGAGCACCTGGAAAATACTCACGTTTGGTACGCCCGGACTAGTCTTGATCATGCTCTTGATCGGAGCGCTGCACATCGGACTCATGGGGCGCCAATTCGAAGATGCCTACCGCGAATGGTGGGCCCGCTTGGGGGGCTGGTTGGCCCTCTACGCAGGCGGGTGGGCAACACTGTTTTTAATGGTAGCCTACGTTCCCATTTGGTTGAGAGGCCTTCTGGCTTACGAAAATGTTCATGGGCACCGCTTTACAGTGAGCGGCGTCTTCGTGTGGGTCGTTTCGACCGCGTACGGCGTCTTGTTCGGGAAGAACTCGAAGACTAAAGTTCAAGAACCGGCTGCTCCCACAAAGAAAAAAATTCCCGAGTGGCTGGCGCGGGTGACGCCCTATATCTTCATCCTGGGAATGATGATCGGGTTGAGCGTGCTTTCGGGGAAAATCGCGGCCTTCATCTGCGGCCAGCCGTTTGATTTGAGCTCGTCAAGCGAGAACGTCAGCCATATCATGCTATTTGTCTGGTTGGTTTTTATTGGCGCGGCTGTTCTGCTTTCCTCGCGAGTGGATATAAACGCGTTCTCCCTGCACCTCCTGTACCGCAATCGGCTTATGCGATGTTATCTGGGAGCTTCGGTCTCCGACCGAAAGGAGCAGCCATTTACCGGGTTTTCCGTGGAAGACGATCTGCCGCTTTCCTTGCTGGCAATTCCGCTGCGCGGCGGCGATAGGTGGCAAGAAGCCCGTCCCATTGCCCTTCTAAACGCCAGCCTGAACGTCACGCGCGGTAAAGAACTCGCGCTGCAATCGAGAAAGGCTCGCTCGTTTGCGATTACGCCGAAGTATGCAGGCTACACTCGTCCTTCCACAAGTGGCGTGAAGTGGAAGAGCGCGTTTGCCCCGAGCGAGCTGGCGGGCCGAGATAAGCCTGGAACGGAAAACGGAGTCACACTCGGGACTGCCATGGCGATTTCAGGCGCGGCAGCCAGCCCTAATATGGGTTCGTATTCCTCACCGGCGCTTGCTTTCCTGATGACTGTCTTCGACGTGCGCCTCGGCTGGTGGGTGGGAAATCCGCACGAGAAAAAATGGACAAAAGGGAGCCCGGATATCGGATTTTGGTGCTTATTGAAAGAACTTTTCGGGGCTGCCAATGATGAGAGCGATTACGTCTACCTCTCGGATGGCGGGCACTTTGAGAACTTGGGCATTTACGAGCTCGTGCGTCGTCGCTGCAAATTGATCGTCGCCGGCGACGCATCGTGCGATCCGAAGTATACGTTCGCCGACCTGCATAATGCCATGGAGCGTTGCCGCAGCGACTTCGGTGTCGAGATTGAGCGAACGACGCACCAACTCGTGCCCCAGGCAGGCTTCGTAACCGAACACTTCGACGTATGCAAGATTCAGTACACGCCGGGTCGAAAAGAAGATGACGGCATCCTCCTGTATCTCAAACCCGCGCTGAAGCGAGACGACCCGGAAGACATGCTTGGCTATACCGCCGTCAATCACGCCTTCCCGCACGACTCGACCGCGGACCAATGGTTCGACGAGGGACGGTTCGAGACCTATCGGAATTTAGGTTATGTTAGCGCGCTGGCAGTGGAAGCGGAATTAGGCTCCCGAATCAAATGTCTATTGGGATCAGAGGCCAGTTCATTGTCACAGTCGTTGTAGCAGCGCCGCTGTCCGCAATCGGCGCCCGGGGCCCAAACGGAGAGCGGTGATGGAAAGCCTTCCGAATCTATTCGGGTATTTCGTCGCCGTCAGTTTGGCTACGGAAAGAATCACCGAGGCGATCAAGGGCCTGCCGCTTCTTTCCACCTGGCTAGCGATCGGGAAACCGGCGAACTCCACCGCAGAGTTTATCCGAAAAACCGGGGTCCGTGTTATTGCGGGGGGAGTCGCAACTTCCCTGGCATATTTCGCGGGCAACCAGCTTCCAGGGCCGTTGACGACGGGCCTCGGCTCCGCGTGGACCTATCTTCTGTTTGGCGCCATGTCCAGCGGAGGAGCAGGGATGTGGAACAGCGTGCTGGACATCGCGAACCAGCTGAATTATCAGAAACAATTTCAGACACAACAATTGGCGGCGAATCCAGGGGCCGGCATCTTGCCTGCTTCCAACACCGCGAATCCCATGCCAGCGCCGCCAGCGCCCGTAGTCAAGGCAACTCCGCCCCCAGCACCAAAGGAACCGAAAGCCCCGACGAACCCTCCGGCAATTGCCCCAATTCCGGCTCCGCCCTCAAAGCCCGCAGCGACGGGGGATCAGATCCTCCAGGTTGCCGGCAAGCACGTGGGCGAGAAATACGTTTTGAGCGCCAGAGTGCCCAAGGACGATGCACACTGGGCCGGACCATGGAACTGCTCCGAATTTGTATCGTGGGCTGTTTTTCAGATCTCGAAAACACTCTACGGGTGCGACAACGACAAGGGCGACCCTGCCACCGCCCACGCGTTCACCGGTTACTGGAATAACGACGCGGACAAACAGGGCCAGATCATCTCCATCGAACAAGCGGCCAGAACTCCCGGCGCAGCCGTATTGCGGCTGCCACAGCCCGGGGCGACGGGACATATCGTAATTTCCAACGGGAAAGGCGGCACCGTGGAGGCCCATTCGCAAAATGATGGAGTCATCGAGTCAACCCTAAACGCGCGTCGCTGGGATCTGGCCATTCTGGTTCCGGGAATTACCTATACGGAGGGGCCGATCGCAACTGTTTCTCCTCCCAATACGACGATTTATCGGCTGGTGAATCCGCCCATGACCGGAAACAAGGTCCTGGAGATTCAAGAAAGGCTCAAAGCGGAGGGCCTGGATCCCGGTCCGCTCGATGGCGAGTTCGGGCCGTACACCCACGCCGCAGTAGTGGCATTCCAAACTTCGCACGGTCTGGTATCGGACGGCGAAGTGGGGCAGCAGACTGCGGCCGCCCTTGGTCTTCAAATCGAGTAGGAGGAAAAACGGCGATGAATATGCTTACGAATCTTTTTGGATTTTTTGCAGCCCTAAGTCTGGCCACCGAAAGGATTACGGAAATCATCAAGGGCTTGCCGATTCTTTCCGGCTGGCTTGCCGTCCAAAAAGCGCCTAATTCGACGGGCGAGGCCTTTCGCAAGGCCTGCGTGCAAATCCTGGCGATCGCCGTCGGGACCGGCCTCGCTTACCTCACCAAAGATCAACTTTCGATGGTCACGAATTTGCATTACAGCGGGTTCTGGACTTACCTGTTGCTTGGCGCGATGTCCAGCGGCGGATCGGGAATGTGGAATAGCGCGCTCGACATCGTTCGTGAAATCAACCAGCAAAAGCAGCTACTGACACAGCAAATGCAAATTGGCGCCCCGCAAACCGGCGGACAGTGATCGTCGCCTGCGTCCTGCCTGGCCGGCTAGTGCGGGCCTAAGAGAAACTCTCGGTCAAACCCCAAAAGTCCAGGTGTAGTCAGAAACGATCGTCGTGCCGCAGAGATCTTTCACACCAATCTGTGGATTGCCGGGCACCTTTGCAAGAACCTTTATCACATGCGTTCCGGCCGAGACATTCGGAAGTTGCCCGGACATAACGGTGCCCGTCGCGTCGAGGGTAACGGGGACGGCAGCGCCATCGACCGTCATCGCACCAGTGAAATTGTTGGGGATGTCCATTTTCCGGTCGAAAGTAACCTGAACGGTGGCGGTCGAACCGATGCCGCTCTCACCATTTGAAGGGAGGATCTTTACGATTGTGGGAGGGGTTGGCAGTTCCATAACGCTCCGCAAGATTCGGCGGTCACCGTAGCTGATGTCTTGGGATTTGATGGGCATGTTCGGCGCTAATACCAGTCCAACGCCCTCTTTTTGTGTTGTCGGAAGTTGGATGCGGGCCAAGACCACGCAAGCCCCGCCGGGGGCTGCAGGGCACAGGATACCTCCCGGGCCCTCCGTGAAACCTGCGTCAGCCGGCAATGCCTGCAAAATCATCAGCTCAAAGCTGTCCCTGATCCTCGAATAGTCGCAAGCGGATTCATCACACGCGCACCCAACAGGATGTACGCGCACGGGGCGCGTCTCACATTCGGTATAACATGCAGCGAGATAGACATACGTGGAATCGGTATTCGCCTGAGGGAATCCACCCTTCGCCGGCGAGCAGGGCGAGGGGTTCGCGCAAGGGTCAGGTATCTGCCGCGAGTCACCCGCCACATCGAAATTGACAGGATCGCTGATCAAAATTTCGTCGCCTTGCGGCGTGATGAGGTAACCGGGGCAGACTCGAACTTGCCAGGGGTGAGCGGCTTTCGGGTAAGCTTCGACGGCGCATCCGCAGACGACGCCCCAGCCGTGCAAGTAGCGGTTATGGCGGCGGAGTTTTTGCCGAAAATATTCCTGCTCGGCTCTCATGTCGTCCGCCGTGATCAATTGCCGCGAGAAGTAGTGGACACGCTCCGAAGCAACAGGCGCCAGGACGTTCGCTGATGTACACATTCGTGAAGCTCCTCCCGCAAGTAATTTGAAAGCGATTCAAAACAATTCGTTTTTCCAGCCTTAGGGAACAATGGACCGGACACGCCACGCGAAGACTCCCGTATTGCCCACGGGCAACTCACTCTTGGGAATCATATTGCTCGGGAACGGCACTCCGGTGTTGGGATCTTTGATCGGCACTT
>Ga0187802_10000407_pt1 | contig 10548 bp, 8 predicted proteins | sample NC_wetland_sal_i_FD_130584 | JGI IMG/M metagenome (GOLD analysis project Ga0187802, IMG submission 130584) | Wetland sediment microbial communities from Neuse River Estuary, North Carolina, USA - Control_2 | ecosystem: Environmental > Aquatic > Freshwater > Wetlands > Sediment | place: USA... | reverse complement strand
GCGGCCCGCGGCGCCGCGTCGGAGGACAAGAACTGGCAGACCCGCCCGCTCGGCCAGGACCCCGGCGTCGGCCAGCGGAACTGGGAAGCCTCCGGCCTCGCCGAACTGCTGAGCGAGGCGGGCATGACCAACATGGAGTTCGTCCTGCGCTTCACCCTCAGCCATCCCGGCCTGTCGACCACGATCGTCGGCACGTCGAACCCCGCCCACCTGGCCAGCAACATCGCCATCGCGGAACGGGGTCCGCTGCCGGGCGACCTTTACGACGAGGCCAAGAAGCGCCTCCCGCTCCCCGAAACCCATGGCGGGCCGTGAGGCACGCGCGGGGCATGATGGGCAGGTGCCACTATTCGCGTTTGAAGGCTGGGAACCGCAGGTCAGCCCGGAGGCGTGGATCGCGCCCACCGCCACGCTGGTGGGCGACGTGCGCGTGGAGGCCGAGGCATCGATCTGGTACGGCGCCGTCTTGCGGGCTGACTTCGGGCCGATCATCGTGCGGCGGGGCGCGAACGTCCAGGACGGGTCGGTCCTGCACGGCGGCGACGACCCGGTGACCGAGATCGGCGAAGGGGCGACCGTCGGCCACCTGTGCGTGGTCCACGGCGCCGTCATCGGCGCCGAAGCGCTGATCGGCAACGGCGCCACGGTGCTCGACGGCGCGATCGTGGGCCGCCGCGCCCTGGTCGCCGGGGGCACCACGGTGCCGCCCGGGATGGTCATCCCCGACGGCATGCTCGCGGCGGGGGTCCCGGCCAAGGTCCTGCGCGAGGTGGCCGGCCGGGCCAAGGAATGGGTCGACACGAATCCTGCCGTCTACCGTGACCTGGCCCGGCGGCACGCGGCTACCGTCCGGCCCGCCCAGCCATAGTGACACCTCCAGGAGCCCGCTGACGGCGTGGTGCTCCAGCCATTCCCGGACGTACCGCTCGACGGTACCCGTGCGGGCGGCCAGCTCCGCGGAGGTCGCCGGGCCGCCCTCATGCAGGGCCCGGTACAGGCCCAGCCGCTCGCCCGGGTACACGGTGAGCTACCGTCGCCGGAGTTCCGGGGTGAGGAGGCCGCTGAGGATCCGCGCGAGGATGTCCCGGTAACGGCCTGCCGGGTCGGTAGCTGCCTCAGGCGGGCTGGCCTGGGCCGGCGCGGCCGGCGTGAGGAGTTCGGCCAGCCGGGGGTGGTGGCCGGCGGCGAGGGCGTACTGCAGGTAGGCGGCGTTGCGCTCCTGCCGGGCCGGGCCGCCTGCGAGCTCGTTCTGGACGAACAGCGCGGTGGCCGCGTTGAGCAGGGCGAAGGCCTCGAGCTTGGCGGCCGTGCTGGCCGGGTGGGAGGCCAGCGCTTCCAGCACGTGCTCGAGGAGCACGAGGCCGTTGGGGCCGAGCACGGAGCGGGTGATGAGCAGGGGCGGCAGCCACGGGTGGCGCCGCATGATCGCGCGCGCCTGCTCGCCGAGGTCGAGCAGGTCGGCGAGCCAGTCGCCGGTCGGCGCCGTGACGGCGTACTCGGCGCCGGTGGCGTCGATCATCAGGTCGAGCAGGTCCTCGCGGGTATCGAGGTACCGGTACAGCGACGCGGCTCCGGTCCCGAGGTCGGCGGCGACCCGCCGCATGGATACCGCGTCCAGCCCCTCCCGGTCGGCGATGGCGATCGCGACGGCGGTGATCTCCTCCCGGGAGTGCCGGGGCGGCCGGCCGGTCGCCGCTCGCTCAGGGCGCATCCAGATCGGGTCGCTGCCCTCCGCTGCCGTCATCCGCGCTCCCGCCGTCTCGTTTGCGAACATCGTACGCTAACTGCTGGCCTTATTTGCGAACGGTGTTTGCAAAGTCGGCTGGAGGGATCATGGCGGTATCCGGTTCCGGGCCGGCCCGGTATGCGGTCAACGGCCAGGTGCGGATCGCGTTCGAAGATCTGGGCGGCGCGGGCGGTGCTCCCCTGTTGCTGGTCATGGGGCTGGCCGTGTCCCGGTTCTGGTGGCCGGATGCGCTCGTCAGCGAGTTCGTCCGCCGCGGGTTTCACGTCGTGGCCTTCGACCAGCGCGATGCCGGGCAGTCCACCCATTTCCCCGATGCCGGGACGGGCGGCCCCCTCGCCGCGGTGCTGCGCAGGCGCTCGCCGGCCTACAGCGCCGAGGACATGACCGATGACGCGGTCGCGGTGCTGGACGCGATCGGCTGGGACTCGGCGCACCTGTTCGGCCACTCGATGGGCGGGCAGGTGGCCCAGCGCACCGCCCTGCGCCACCCGCGGCGGGTACGCAGTCTCACCTCCTCGGCCTCGCTGCCGAGCGACGTGGCCGGCCTGTCGGCGGGCCGGTACGTTCACCTCGGCCTGGTGGCCAGGCTGGCGCGGATGAGGTTCCCCGAGGGCCGGGACGGTGACCTCGCGCTCGCCGTCGCAGTCACGCGCGCCCTGGCCTCTCCGGCCTACCCCTTCGACGAGCAGGAGGTGCGCGCGATGGCCGCGCGGGACCAGGTCAGCGGCGTGCGCGACACCGCCGCGCAAAGCCGCCAGGCCGGCGCCAAGTGGCACGGCGGCCGGCTGTCCGAGCTTCGCGTGCCGACTCTCGTCCTGCACGGCTCCGACGACCCGCTGCTGCGCCCGGCCGCGGCCCGGCGCACCGCCCAGGCGATCAGCGGGGCCCGGCTGGTCATCGTGCCCGGGGTCGGGCATTACCTGCCGGCCGAGGTGTACCCGCAGGTAGCCGGTGAAGTCCGGGCCCTCGCCGAGCGGGCCGCGACGGCGCCCTCGCAGACCGGCGCCGCGTGAGGTGGGCCTTCCGGAGCCCGCGTCGGGCACCAATACACCGTCGCGGGCGTCGGATAAGGCCCGGTATTTAGCCGGGGTTCATGTTTGTGCCCTGGCGCGGTGGCGGGGCGGGACCGATGCTGGGTTGGTGAGCGCGTCGCCGGGCCGGCGCAGCGTGCCCCGGGGCCGGGTGGCCCGAGTGGCGGGCCTGGTGGTTGCTGTCGGCATGCTGGCCTCGTGCACGGCCGAGCCCGGTGCCAGCCCGGCCGGCACCGGTACCGGGCCCGGTGCGGCCGGTGCCGCGGCGGCCGGCCCGTGCTCGGCGTCGCCGGCGTCGGCGGGCGGCGGCGTCCGGATGCCGATGCTGCCGCAGCCCGGGTCGATGGTGGTCAGCTACCAGCTCAGCGGCGTGGCCGCGATGTCGGCGGGCAGTGTGTGGGCGGTCGGTACTACCGACTCGACCGACCCGAGGGCGATGCACTGGAACGGCCGCACGTGGACCGAGCAGGCGCTCCCCCTGAGCCCCGGCCAGCCGGGCAACCCTCCGGGGACCTTCCAGGCGGTCGCCGAGGTGTCTGCCGGTGACGTCTGGGCGGTCGGCGGGACCACCGGGAATCCCCTGGCCGAGCACTGGGATGGCACGGCGTGGACGGTGATCCCGACCCCGTCACCGAGCCCGCGGGTCACCAGTACCTCCCTGCAGGGCATCGCGGCCGTTTCCGCCCGGGACATCTGGGCGGTGGGCGGGTCCGGCCAGCCCCTGATCCTGCACTGGGACGGCCGGGCCTGGACCCAGGTGCCCGGCCCGGCCCCGGCCGGGGCCGACACCGGTCTATACGGCGTGGCCGCCGTCTCGGCCGTCAGCGTCTGGGCGGTCGGCAATACCTGGCCCATCGGCGGCACCCAGGCTCCCCTGATCGAGCACTGGAACGGGACCGCCTGGACGGCGGTGCCCGGCCCGGCGATCCCCGACGGAGCAATCCTGACGGCCGTGGCCGCCTCCTCGCCTCGCAACGCGTGGGCGGTCGGCACGAAGGGAACCCGGACCGGAGGGGACGACGCGGGCAGCGGGCTGATCGAGCACTGGGACGGCCGCACCTGGACGATCGTGCCCAGCCCGGACCTCGGCGCTGGCGCGGACGGGGGCGGGCTGCACGGCGGGGGCGGGCTGAACGCGGTCACGATCGCGCCGGATGGCAGCGCCTGGGCGGTCGGCGAGGCCTACTGCCCGCGCCACGGGATCCTGACCGTTACCGAGCACTGGGACGGCCGGACCTGGGTCCTGGTGCCCAGCCCCGCCTACGGCGAGCTGGACGCCGTGGCCGCCGCCTCCCCGACCAGCGCCTGGGCCGTCGGATACTGGTCCTCCAGCTCCACGGCCATCATCGAGCACTGGAACGGGACCGCGTGGACCTGGCCCTCCGGGTTCTGCGCCGCTCCGTCCGGCCCGGGCTGCTACCTGCCCAGCACCGACTCCAGCTCCCCCTAGCCCGCACCCTCATCCCGGCTGCGGGCCGCCGAACTGGTCGACATCACTGTCCGGCTGCGGGCCGCCGAACTTGTCCGTGTCAGAGTCCGGCTGCGGGCCGCCGAACTTGTCCGTGTCAGAGTCCGGCTGAGGGCCGCCGAACTCGTCCGTATCGGTGGCTGGCTGAGGGCCGCCGAACTGGTCGGTATCACTGTCCGGTTGAGGGCCCCCGAACTGGTCAGGCATTATCGTGACCTCCATCCGCTGATCAACGGTGAGCTCGCCGATTCCGCGTCCCTGGATAATCGGCGCACCGCATCTGGCACACCCCTGAGTCTGGCACCATCCTCGCGAGCCGTATACCGTCAAGTCAGGCGGTCCCCTTGATACTTTTGGCCGGGCTTCCGGTACCTGGCTCGTTCGCGGCCGCCTCGGGCCGAAGATGCTGTGCGCGTTCCCGGCTCTGACCGCTCACCCGCACGGCGAGGACACGCTGCTGCGGGGGTTGCCGCCAGGATCAGGCCGCGGTATACGGGGTGATCGCCAAAATCGAAGCGCTCGGGCTGGAGCTGCTCAAGTTCCGCCGCCTGCCGGCCTGATCGGCTGCCTTGCTGGCCCAGATCAGGGCCCAGATCAGGGACTGCCTCCCATCCGGTCCGTCAGCTCGGTCAGGGAAATCCCGTGCCGATCGCCGAACTCCCTGAGCTGTTCGTGATCGACGGGATCAGGGAGTTCCCGCGCCGCCTCCTCGGCTTCGTGCTCGTATCCCAGGCGGCGCAGCGTGTCAACCACCCACTGTCTGTCCTGTGCCATGGCCACCAAGCCTTCCGGTAACGTCCTCTGATCCGAGCCTAAAGCGCGGGTTCGAGCTCGACCCCGTTGATCAGCGTGTCCAGGCGGCCTAGGTCGGCGGCGGCTGCCCTCATCCGCGCCGGAGTCATGACCGGCCACGGCCTCGCGGGCCTATTCTCCCGCGCTTCGGCGGGCTCATGCCGGGCCGGCTCGGCGGGCGTAACCGGCCTCACCGCGCGCGTAGCATTGTGCTGGCCAGGATCGCGGGCCCTGGACGAGAGACCAAGCCGATGGCAGACCAGACCGGGAACAGCGCCGACCGAAGCGAGCGGAACTCGCTGGACCTCGACGCGCTCGCCGTCAGCGACAGGTTCCGGCTGTTCAACTTCACCCGGCGCGACGACCACGTCGCCTACCTGTGGGTGCTCCGCGCGCTCGACCGGCTCCGCGCGGTGCATCAGGCCCAGGCGCCCCCCGATGACGTGGCCGCCGCGCTGGCCGAACTGGCCGCCGCCCACGACGAGGTGCCCCGGCTGGACGGCGGCCTGCGCGAGAAGCTGGACGCGCTGGCCGAAGACGGCGTGGTGCACCGGCTCGAGGACCCCTCCCGGGCGGGCAGCCTGGCCCGGTACCGCAACCGGCAGTCCGTCTACCAGTTCAGCGAACTCGGCTACCGGGCCTTTGCGGCGGTGGAAGACGTGCTGAGCGCGCGGATCCGGGACGCGAACCTGTCCCGGCTGGTGTTCTCCGACATTCTCGACGACCTCAGGGCGCTCGCGGCGGCCACCCGCCGGCCGGACGGGGAGCAGGTGTACCGGAGGCTGTCCCGCCTGGATACGGTCCTGGACGACATGTCCAGGCGCGCGGCCCAGTTTCACTTGACGCTCGGCGAGATCATCCGGTCCACGGACACCTCGCCGGACACGTTCCTGCGGTACAAGAATGCCCTGCTCACCCACATGACCGAGTTCATGGCCGAACTCGACCGCTACCTGCCCCGGCTCGCCGCCGCCGTCGCCGAGGCGGAGGCCGCGGCCGGGGCACGGGACCCGGACGCCATGCTGCGCCTCGCGGCCGAGGCCGACGAGCGCCCGTTCCTGGACCGCGACGAGCTGCTGGACGACTGGCGCCGCCGCTGGGGCGCCCTGCGTGCCTGGTTTGCCGACGACACCGCCGGAGGTCCCGGCGAGCAGGCCAGGGCCGAGGGCCTGCGGACCGCCACCCGGGCCGCCGTCTCGGCCGTCATCGCGCTGCTCCGCCAGGTCACCGAGGCGCAACGCGGCGGGGTGAACCGCTCCTCCCAACTCCGCCACCTGGCCGAATGGGTGTTCAACGCACCCGACGAGGGCGCCGCCTACGCGCTCATGTCGGCGGCGTTCAACCTCTCCTCGGCGCGGCACCTCGGCGGCGCGCACGACGACGCCGAGCAGATCTCCAGCCGTGCGGCCTGGTGGGACGCGCCCGGCGTGGAGATCTCCGTCACGCTGTTCCGGCGCGGCAAGGCGCCCACGCCCGGCGTCCCGCAGCCCGCCAGGGCCAACCCGGCGATCAAGGCCGAACTCCGCCGGCGCCAGGCCGCCGAGCGCCAGGCCGAACGCGAGGCCGCACAGCGCCTGTTGCGATCGGGCGCGCACGAGCGGGTGCTCGACGACGCGGAACTAAAGGTGCTGCTGCGCCTGCTCACCCTGGCCACCGAGGCCCGCACGGTGGTGGCGGGCCGCCTGGCCTCCGGCTCCGGCGGCAACGACGTGGTCACGATGCGCCTTTCCCCGAACGAAGCAGGCAGTTCCGTGCGGACAAAAAATGGCGTCCTGCACCTGCCCGGCTTCCAGCTCCAGCTAGAACCCGCGGGGCGCCGATGACGCCCAAGGCCGCCGCGACGGTACCGCCCAGCGACCTCGGCTCCTACCAGCACGCGGTCCGGCTGGTGCTCACCCACGACGTCATCACCGCGACCCGCCCGCGCCCGGGAACTCTCGATCAGGTGCTGCGCTGGGCCGACCAGATGACCGCTGACTTCCGCGAGCTGCTCGGCTACACGCTGATCGCGACGACCCGCCAGGTCCGGCTCAGCCGGCGCCTCGACTCGCTCGATCCCACCCAGTCGGCGGTCTTCTCGGCCCGCTCCGGCAAGCCGTTCGACCGTCGCCGGCTGTCCTACCTGTGCCTGGTGCTCGCCTCGTTCCAGCGGTCCCGGGTGGAGATCAGCCTGGCCGACCTGGTGCGGGGTTTCACCCCGGGGGCGAACGCGATCGACGGCCTCGGTTTCGACCCGACGGTCACCGCGCACAAGGCCGCGGTCGTGGATGTCCTCGACTGGCTGGCCGATCGCGGGGCGCTACGGCTCTCCGACGGCTCGCTCGAATCCTGGGCGGCCGACGCCGAACGTGGCGACGCGCTCTACGACATCGACCACGACATCTGCGCGACGCTGTTCCGCCCCGCCCGTCCGGTCCAGCACCTGACCAGCGCGGCCGGGCTGCTGGACAGCACGTTCGTCAGCGCCAAGCGGACCGCGCAGCGCGAGGCCGCGGCGCAGCGGGCCGCCCGGGCGCTACTGGAGCACCCGGTCGTCTACTACGCGCAGGTCGAGCCCGAGATCGCCGAGGCGCTCCGCCAGCCCGGCGTCGCGGAGGACCTCGCCCGGCTGACCGGGCTGGCCGCCGAGCGCCGCGCCGAGGGGATCATGCTCGCCGACGCCGGCGGCCGGTTCACCGACCGCCCGTTCCCGGGCCGGGGTGGTGCCGTGAACCGCGCGGCCGGCCTGCTGCTGGCCAAGATCGCCGACCTGATCGAGGATCCCGACGAGACGCTGGCCGTGCTGCCGGTACCCGGCGAGGCCGAGGACCAGCGTGACCTGCTGGCCCGCATCGACTCGGCGCTGCCCGCAGCGGGGGTGGTGCAAGAGCTGGCCTGGTCCGCTCCGGCGGAGGACTCCAATGAGGCCGAACGATCGATGGTGCGCGCCCCGGTTCAGCCGCTCGCCGCGCCGTTCCTCGAGCACGGCAGGCTCCGCGCCATGATCGACGAGCTGTACGCCGAGCTCGGCCCGGACTCTTTCACCATCACCTGGAAGCATGACCCCCTCGGCCTGCTGGCCGCGGCGCTGTCGCTGCTGGCCGACCTGCGCCTGATTCGGCTGGTGCCCGGCGGCGTCCTGGTCCTCCCGGCCGCCGCCCGGTACCGGAACATCAAGCTGGCGCTCCCCGTACGCCACGCCGACGGGCAGCTGGCCCTGGAGTTCTCATGAGCGACCGGTTCCGGCCCACCCGTGCGGGCGTGATCAACATCTGGGATTACGTCGACGAGGAGTGGGCGTTCGCAGGCGGCCGGCTGGCGCTGCGCGGCCATAACGGGTCGGGCAAGACCAAGGCGCTTGAGGTGCTGTTCCCGTTCGTGCTGGACGGGGTGGCCGATTCCCGGCGGCTCGACCCGTTCAGCGGCGAGAACCGGACGATGAAGTCCAACCTGCTGTATCGCGGCCAGGAGTCCGAGTACGGCTACGTGTGGATGGAGTTCGCGCGCCCTGCTGGTTTTCCTCGGGACTATTTGGGGGGGTCGTCCCCCCGGGCTAGCACAGCCGCCGAACCGGAGACCGTCACGCTGATCATCGGGATGCGGGCGCACCGCAGCACCGACGGCGTGCGGATGTCGTTCTACGTCACCGGCAGGCGGCTCGGCACCGACTTCGGCCTGCTGTCGGCGGACTCCCGTCCGCTGACCGAACGGCAGCTGCGCGCCGTGCTGGAACCGGACGCCTGGCGGAAGACCGCGACCGAGTACCGGGACCTGGTGGACGCCCGGCTGTTCGGCCTCGGCCGGGAGCGGTACGCCCAGCTGCTTGATCTGCTGCTCGCGCTGCGCCGCCCGCTGCTGGCCAAGGATCTCGACCCGGTCAAGGTGTCGGACACCCTGACCTCGGGGCTGAGCCCGGTCGACGAGTACCTGGTGCAGCAGGCCGCGCGCGACTTCGAGAACCTCGCCGCGGTGCAGAAGCTGTTCGACGACCTCACCGCCGCCAACGCGGCGGTCCAGGATTTCCTTACGCACTACACCGCCTACCTGCGGGCGCACGTGAAGTTCCAGCTGGACCGGGTCCAGGCGCGGGCCGATGCGGCGGCCGGGCACGCGGAACGGATCACGGAACTGGCCGCGGCCTATCGCCGTGCGGTCGAGGCCGAACGGCACGCCGAGGCCGGGCGCAACGCGCGGCGCGACGAAGGCGAGACGCTGCAGGGCCGCCTGGACGGGCTGAAGAACTCCGAAGAGTACAAGGCGCAGGGCCGGATGGAGGACAAGCGCCGCGAGGTGCTCGCCGGGGCGCGGGAGGTGGCCGGCCAGCGCAGCCGGCTCGGCCGGGATCGTCGCGACCTCGGCGAGGCCGAGGAGACGGCCCGCAAGCTGACCCGCCGCGCTGACGAGGCCAGGAACGACGCCGACCGGTACGCGGGCGACCTGGCCGACGCTGCGCAGCGGTCCGGCATCGCCGACGACGGGTTCGGCCCGGTCGACTCCGGCGATGACCTGCTACTGGTGGCCCGGGCGCGGGTCGCTGCCCGCCGGGACGACGTGGGCGAGATCCGCAGGCTTCTGCAGGCGATCAGGGACGCCAACGGCAAACGTGGCCTCCGTGAGCAGGACCTAGGTGAAAAGCAGACCGCTGAGCAAAGGCAGGAACAGGCGGGCGCCGCGGCGGCGGTCCGCCTCACCCAGGCCCGTCAAGCGGCCGCGGATGACCTAGCCGCCTGGACCGCCCGCTGGTCCGCCCTCGCGGAGGCTCCCTTCGACACCGCCGCGCCGCTGGCCATTCCGGTCTTGGCCGCGCCCGACGCCGAAGCGCTGGCCGAGGCGCTCGATCGCATCGGCGAGTCCGGCGCCACCAGCATCACGGAGGTCTTCGACACCCGCACCGCCGAACGCCAGGCTGGTGTCATCACGACCCGCGCGCACGTGGAAACGGGCCTGCGGGACGTCCGCGAGCGGCTGGTCGGCCTGCGCGCCGAACGCGACGCCATCGCTGCGGAGCAGGACGACGCGCCGCCGGCCAGTGACCTGCGCCCCGCCCGCCGGGAGGGGCGCCCGGGCGCCCCGCTCTGGCGGCTGGTCCGGTTCGCCGACGGGATCGGTGACGCCGAGGCCGCCGCCGTCGAAGGCGCGCTGTACGGGGCGGGGCTGCTGACCGCCTGGGTTCATCCCGACCCCGCCCTGACCGAGGCGGCGCTGGCCGCCGCCGACGCAGACGGCTACCTGATCCCATCCGCTCCCGTGACCGGTCGCACGCTCGCCGATATCCTCGCGGCCGAGGAGCAGGGCCACGTCCCGCCCGCCGTGATTACCGCGGTGCTCCGCTCGGTCGCGCTGACGGATGATATCTTCGCGGCACCCGCCCCGGCGGTCAGTACGAAGGCCCAGTTCACGTACGGCGTGCACGCCGGGGCCCGGCCCAAGGCGGCTCCTGAGTACATCGGCGTCACCAACTGGGCCAGCCGCCGCCGCGCCCGGCTGGCGGAATACGACGAGCTGATCAAGGCGGCTAGCGCCGAAGAGAG
>Ga0187802_10000403_pt1 | contig 10626 bp, 7 predicted proteins | sample NC_wetland_sal_i_FD_130584 | JGI IMG/M metagenome (GOLD analysis project Ga0187802, IMG submission 130584) | Wetland sediment microbial communities from Neuse River Estuary, North Carolina, USA - Control_2 | ecosystem: Environmental > Aquatic > Freshwater > Wetlands > Sediment | place: USA... | reverse complement strand
GGGACCTGCGCGCCGAGCTAGCCGCCCAGGCGCTCGACCGGCTGACCCCCGACGACCGGCGCGCCCTCACCGACGCCGTGCCCGCGCTGCTCCGCTTCGCCGCGCAACTCGAAGAGGAGCACACATGAGCGAGCCAAAGGCCGCCGGCGCTGCCTGGACTGAGGAGCGACGAAGGAGCGACGAGGGAAGGCAGTGCCTCGAAAGGCGGCCGGAGGCGAGCGGGGCGGTGCTGTGCTCCGGGCTGACCTACCGGTTCGGAGAGCACGTCGCGGTGAACGACGTGGACCTGGAGATCCGGCCCGGGGAGACGTTCGGGCTGCTGGGGCCCAACGGGGCGGGCAAGACCACCACCATCCGGATGCTCACCACGCTGCTGAAGCCGGCCGCGGGCCGGGTGACCGTGTTCGGCGTCGACGCCGCGGCGCGCCCGATGCTGGTCCGCCGGATGATCGGCTACGTGCCGCAGTTGCTGTCCGCGGACGGGATGCTGACCGGGCGCGAGAACGTGGAGCTGTTCGCGCGGCTGTTCGACGTGCCGCGGGGCCAGCGGGCCACCCGGGTGACCGAGGCGCTGGCCGCCATGGGGCTGATCGGTGCCGCCGACCGGCTGGCCAGGACGTACTCCGGCGGGATGATCCGCCGGCTGGAGCTGGCTCAGGCCCTGATCAACACACCCAGCCTGCTGGTCCTCGACGAGCCCACGGTAGGCCTCGACCCGATCGCGCGGACCGACGTGTGGGAGTACATCACCAACCTGAGAAGCTCCGCCGACATGACGGTGCTGATGACCACCCACTACATGGACGAGGCCGACACCTATTGCGACCGGATCGCGCTGATGCACCAGGGCCGCATCCGCGCCCAGGGCACCCCCGCCGAGCTCAAGGAGGCCCTGGGCGCCGAAGTCACCCTGGACGACGTGTTCAGGCACCACACCGGAGACACCCTCGAGGTCAGTTCGGGAGGAATACGTGACGTACGCCGCGCCAGGCGCACCGCCCGCCGACTGGGCTGACGGCCGACTTTCCGGGCTCCGGCGGCTGGGCAGCCGCATCCTGACCCTGTGCTGGGTCGAGCTGCGCAAGATCAGGCACGACCGGACCGAGCTGTACACCCGGGCCATCCAGCCCGCGCTGTGGCTGCTGATCTACGGGGAGGTCTTCACCAAGATCCACGCGATCCCCACTCCGAAGGGCATCCCCTACCTGGCCTACCTGGCCCCGGGCATCCTGGCCCAGTCCGCCCTGTTCATCGCGATCTTCTACGGCATCCAGATCATCTGGGAACGCGACGCGGGCGTGCTGACCAAGCTCATGGTCACCCCCACTCCCCGGGCCGCGCTAATCACGGGCAAGGCGTTCGCGGCCGGGGTGCGGTCGGTCATCCAGGGCGTGGTCGTAGTCATCCTGGCCGCGCTCCTCGGCGTCGCGCTCACGGACAACCCGCTGAAGCTGCTGGCCAGCGCCGGATTCCTGGTCCTCGGCTCGGCCTTCTTCTCCTGCCTGTCGATGACCATCGCGGGTGTCGCGCTGCAGCGGGACCGGCTCATGGGCATCGGGCAGGCCATCACCATGCCGCTGTTCTTCAGCTCCAGTGCGCTGTACCCGACCAGGCTCATGCCGGGCTGGCTGCAGGTCATCAGCAAGATCAACCCGCTGTCGTACGAGGTGGAGGGCCTGCGAGCGCTGCTCATCGGCACCAGCACCGACCTCTGGCTGGACCTGGGCGTGCTGGCCGCCGCGACGGTGGCCGGGATCGCCGCATCCTCGCTGCTGCTCCCCCGGCTGGCGCGATGATGAGAACAGGGAATTTGGCGGCGGCGGCGCCGCGGCAAAGCCGGACGCGGACGGGGGCACCGCGTGCTTAGCACACATCGCGCGGACGGGGGCACCGCGCGGCGCGGCGCCGCCGCATAGCGTCACGATACAAGCTTGCCTATACATGTACAAGTCGGGACCGGCAGGGCCCGGGGTTCCTGCCAAGCTCAGGGCGGCGCGACCCCTAAGCTGAACGCGACGGCCGGGCCACTAGACTCCCCGCGAGCCAAAGGGCCGCGGCACCGTCTGGACTGAGGAGCGACGAAGGAGCGACGAGGGAAGATGGTGCCTGAAAAGCGGCCCGGAGGCGAGGGGGAAGGTACTGTGTTCAGCTACACCGACCTGCTGCCGCTGGGCGCGGATGAGGTCAGCTACCGGAGGCTCACGGGCGACGGGGTGAGTCACCATCGCTCGTTCGGCAGAAATTTCCTCGAGATCGAGCCGCGGCTCCTCACGATGCTGACGGCCGCGGCGATGCGGGACATCGCCCACCTGCTGCGGCCCGCCCACCTCAGCCAGCTACGGTCGATCCTGGAGGACCCGCAGGCCTCCCCGAACGACCGGTACGTGGCGCGTGACCTGCTGAAGAATGCGTGCATCGCGGCGGGCGGGGTCCTGCCGATGTGCCAGGACACCGGCACCGCCATCGTGATGGGCAAGCGCGGGCAGCACGTCCTCACCGACGGGCGCGACGAGGAGCACATCGCACGCGGCGTCTACGACGCCTACACCACGCTGAACCTGCGGTACTCCCAGCTCGCGCCCCTGACCATGTGGGACGAGCAGAACACCGGCAGCAACCTGCCCGCCCAGGTCGAGATCTACGCCACCGGGGGCGAGGAGTACAAGTTCCTGTTCATGGCCAAGGGCGGCGGGTCGGCGAACAAGTCGTTCCTGTACCAGGAGACCAAGGCGGTGCTGAACCCGGCGCGGATGGCCTCGTTCCTCGAGGAGAAGATCCGGTCCCTGGGCACCGCCGCGTGCCCGCCGTACCACCTGGCCATCGTGGTCGGCGGGACGAGCGCCGAGTTCGCGCTGAAGACGGCCAAGTACGCGTCGGCCAAGTACCTGGACACGCTGCCGCGGTCCGGGTCCGCATCGGGGCACGGGTTCCGCGACACGGAACTCGAGGAGCAGGTGCTCGGGATCACCCGGCGGATCGGGATCGGCGCGCAGTTCGGCGGCAAGTACTTCTGCCACGACGTTCGGGTGATCCGGCTGCCCAGGCACGGGGCGTCGTGCCCGGTCGCCATCGCGGTGTCCTGCTCGGCGGACCGGCAGGCCCTGGGGAAGATCACCGCCGACGGGGTGTTCCTCGAGCAACTCGAGACGGACCCGGCGCAGTACCTGCCAGATGATGGAGCGGCCGATGACGGCGAGGTGGTCGCGGTCGACCTGAGGCGGCCGATGGCCGAGATCCGGGCCGAGCTGACCAGGTACCCGGTGCGCACCCGCGTGGCGCTCACCGGGCCTTTGGTCGTGGCGCGGGACATCGCGCACGCCAAGATCGCCGAACGCCTCGACGCGGGCGAGCCCATGCCCGCCTACCTGCGCGATCACCCCGTCTACTACGCCGGGCCGGCCAAGACGCCGGAAGGGTACGCGTCCGGGTCGTTCGGGCCGACGACCGCCGGGCGGATGGACTCCTACGTCGACCGGTTCCAGGCGGCCGGCGGGTCGCTCGTCATGCTGGCCAAGGGGAACCGGTCTCCGGCCGTGACCGCCGCGTGCCAGCGGTACGGCGGGTTCTACCTCGGCTCGATCGGCGGCGCGGCGGCGCGGCTGGCCCGGGACTGCATCACCCGGGTCGAGGTGCTCGAGTACCCCGAACTCGGCATGGAGGCCGTCTGGCGGATCGAGGTCCGCGACTTCCCCGCGTTCATCGTGGTCGACGACAAGGGCAACGACTTCTTCGCCGACCCGTCCGGGCCGGTGCTGCAGATCGGGGCGCACCCGTGAGTGAATCCGCGCCCGGCCCTTTGGCGCAATATAGAAGAGAGCACGACTCGATGGGCGAGGTGCTCGTGCCGGCCGACGCGCTGTGGGGCGCCCAGACGCAGCGGGCGGTGGAGAACTTCCCGGTGTCCGGCGAGCGCATCGGGCGGGACATGATCGGCGCGCTCGGGTGCATCAAGGGCGCTGCCGCGCGGGTCAACCATGAGCTGGGCGTGCTGGACGCCGATATGGCGGACGCGATCCACGACGCGGCCGCCGACGTGGCCCGCGGCAAGCACGACGACGCGTTCCCGGTCGACGTGTTCCAGACCGGCTCGGGGACCTCGAGCAACATGAACGCCAACGAGGTCATCGCGCGGCTGGCCTCCCAGCGCCTCGGCCGGCCCGTGCACCCGAACGACGACGTGAACGCGTCGCAGTCCTCCAACGACGTGTTCCCGACCGCGATCCAGCTCGCCGCCACCCGGCTGCTGGCGCTGGAGCTGATCCCGGCGCTTGACCACCTGGCCTCGGTGTTCGAGGTCAAAGCGGCGGAGTTTGCCGAGGTCGTGAAGGTGGGGCGGACCCACCTGATGGACGCGGTGCCCGTGACGCTGGGCCAGGAATTCGGGGGGTACGCGGCGGCCATTCGTAATTGCACCGAACGGACGGTGGCACTCCTCCCGAGGATCGCTGAGCTCCCGCTCGGCGGGACGGCCGTGGGGACCGGCCTCAACGCGCCGTCCGGGTTCGGCGGGATGGTGATCTCGCGGCTGGCCGTCTCGATGGGGCTCCCGCTGACCGAGGCGTGGAACCACTTCGAGGCCGCGGGCGGGCGGGACGCGCTGGTCGACGCGAGCGGGGTGCTCCGGGTCACCGCGGTCAGCCTCTACAAGATCTGCAACGACCTGCGCTGGATGGGATCGGGGCCGCGGGCGGGGCTAGGCGAGATCTCCATTCCGGACCTCCAGCCGGGCTCCTCGATCATGCCGGGCAAGGTGAACCCGGTCATCTGCGAGGCGGTGTGCCAGGTGTGCACGCAGGTGATCGGGAACGACGCCGCGGTGGCGTTCGGCGGTGCGGCGGGGAACTTCGAGCTGAACGTGATGATGCCGGTCATGGCGAAGAACCTGCTTGGTTCGGGTCGGCTGCTGACGGCGGTGGTACCGCTGCTCGCCGACCGGTGTGTGGCGGGCATCACCGCGCACGCCGGCCACATGCGCCGGCTGGCCGAATCCTCGCCGGTCATCGTCACGGCGCTGAACCGCTACATCGGCTACGAGGCGGCGGCGCAAGTGGCGCACGAGGCGCTTGAGACCGGGCAGGCGATCCGCGACGTCGTGCTCGCGCGCGGCTACGTATCCCGCGGCGATATCACCGAGGCGCAGCTTGACGCGGCTCTTGACGTGCTCTCAATGACCGGCAGCGCACAATCTGATGACACTTAATCAATGCTCAGCCACCGGCTAGAGACCTTTCAGCCAACACCGTGTAGCCTCCGCGTATGCACCCTTCGGCGGACACCGGGCGGGTTATCGCCGGGCGCTACCGCCTGCTGGCCCCCATCGGCCGCGGTGCCATGGGGGTGGTGTGGCGGGCCCGGGACCAGCTCCTTGACCGGGACGTCGCGATCAAGGAAGTCCTGATCTCGGCGATGCTCAGCCCGCAGGAGCGGGCCAACGCCTACCAGCGGACGCTGCGCGAGGCCAAGACGGCGGCCCGGCTCAACCACCCGGGCGTGGTGACCGTGTACGACGTGGCCGAGGACGAGGGCCGCCCGTGGATCATCATGCAGCTCGTCAGCGCCCAGTCGCTGGACCAGGTGCTCTCCACGTCGGGCCCGCTGTCGCCGCGGCGGACCGCCGAAATGGGCCGCCAGCTGCTCGCGGCGCTGAGCTCCGCGCACGCCGCCGGGGTCATGCACCGGGACGTCAAGCCGAGCAACGTGCTGCTCGGCCGGGACGACCACGCGGTCCTGACCGACTTCGGTATCGCCACCATGGCCGGCGATACCCGGCTGACCCAGACCGGCATGGTGATGGGATCGCCGGGGTTCACGGCGCCCGAGCGCATCCGCGGCGAGGACGCGACGCCGGCCTCGGACCTGTGGTCGCTCGGCGCCACCCTGTACGCGGCCGTCGAGGGGCACGGCCCGTTCGAGCGGCGCGGCGGGGCGCTCACCACCATGTCCGCCATCATCAACGAGGAGGCGCCCGTGGCGCCGACCGCGGGCGCGCTCGCCCCGGCCATCGCCGCGCTGCTGCGCCGGGAGCCCGCGGACCGGCCGGACGCCGCCACGGCCACCCGGATGATCAACGAGGTGCTGCCCCAGCTGCCGACCAGGATCGGGGCCGCGCCGGCCGGGTACGAGCCTACGTCCCTGTCCCAGGCTCCGCCGGTTGCCCCGACTCCGGTCACCCCGGCCCCGGCCTCGGGCCCGGTCGCTCCGGGTCGCCCCGGCGTCCCGGAGCAGGGCATCCCGCGCGAGTCGGCCGGCGCCGCCCAGGCCAGCGCGGGCGCCTACGGCGGGCCGGGATCCGTCGCCGACACGGCGCCGACTCAGGGTGAGCGGGGCTTCGGCGGCGCGCCGCCGCCCGATTTCGCCTCCTGGTATGACCCTGCGCCCCGGTCCGCCGCCGCCCGGCCCTGGGCGGGGGCCGGCTACGAGACTGGCCCCGCCGCCAGCCCTGCTCCGGCGGCCAGACCCGGCGCCGCCGACCGGCCGGGCAGCTGGCCGGACCAGCCGACCGCGCCGCCGCCCGGGCGGCGGTCCGGCGGGTGGTGGAAGATCGGTCTGGTGGTCCTGGCCGTGGTGGGGGCGATCGCGGGGGCCACGACCGTCGTCCTGCTCAAGCACAACAGCACGACCAGCAGCACGCCGCTGGGTCATACGTCGACGCCCGCGAGCACGCCGGCCACTAGCCCCGGATCCGCGACTACGCCGGCGGGCGGCGGCGTAACGCTCCCGTCCGCCAACACGCAGATCGTCGACGCGATCAACATGATCAGGACCGGCCCGCTCCCGGCCGGGTTCACGACCTACTCCCAGCCGGCCTCGGCGAACGAGAACGCCGGGTTCAGCCTCGCCCGGCCGTCCAGCTGGGTGCCGTCCGCCAGCGGGTACCAGACGTACCTGCGGGATCCCTCGGCGAACGCGAACATCCTCATCGACCTGACGCCGCACACCTTCCCGAACGACATGGTGCAAGAGGCGCAGTACATCAAGACGAACTCGCTCAAGCGCTTCCCCGGCTACAGCCAGATCGGGCTGCAGGCCACCAACATCCGCGGCACGTCCGGGGCCTACTGGAAGTTCACCTGGGACGACCAGGGCGTCCAGCAGGAGGTCATCGACCTGCTCTTCGTCCTGCAAACCCCCGCGGGCTCGCAATCGTACGCGCTGTACATGACCGCGCCTGAGGCCATGTGGACCCAACTGCGGCCGGTCTTCGACGAGATGGCGGAGACGTTCACCACGGTGCCGTGACCGCCCTGAGGCAGTCACGGCACCGCGTTCCTACGGTTCTAATACCAGCCGGTGGCCTGCTCGTGGCCCCAGGCCCCGCACGGCGACCCGTACATGCCCTTGATGTACTCCAGGCCCCACCTGATCTGCGTGGCCGCGTTGGTCTGCCAGTTAGCTCCGGCGCTAGCCATCTTGGCGCCCGGCAGCGCCTGCGGGATGCCGTAGGCGCCGTCTGGGTTGGCGGCGGTCACGCTCCATCCGCTCTCATGCTCCCAGAGCGGGTAGAGGCAGGAAAACTGGCTGGCCGACCAGCCGAACGATCCAAGCATGGCCTCCGCGATCTGCTCGGGCGAGCCGGATGCGGCGGGATGGGCCGCCGGAGTGCTCGCCTGCTGCGACTGCCCCGCCTGGGACTGTGCCGCCTGGGACTGTGCCGCCTGGGATTGGGCCGCTAGGGCCGCGGCACGGGCTCGAGCGCGGGCCTCCTCGACCCGCCGCTGAGCACGGAGTCGGTCGTCCTGCCAGCGGGCGGCCGCGTGCGTGGCCTGCGTGGCCCGGATCTGGAACGCGCGGACCGCCAGGCTGACGGCCTGCGGGGAGGCCTGCGGGGTGGCCTGCGACCGGGGAACCCGAGCGGCGATGGCCGGGCGCGCGATGACGGCTGCGGCCTGTGCGGCGCCCGCCGGGGCCCGGGCGGGCTCCCGGTTCCAGGTGGCCGCGGTCGCGGACGCGGCACCGACGACGGAGAACGCGCCGGCCGCGATGAGCGCGATGGCCCTGGATCGATTGGATGGGATAGTCCGATGCCGTGGCAAGGGAACCTTTCCATAGTTCGCGTATCACGCGATTTGTTTCACCCCCGATAGCAACTGCCACACCGACGTGGCAGGCATCAGCGCGCGGGACTTGGCGCGGGTCAGGGCGCCGGGCTCACTCGAGGTTGCCATCCCGCACGCGGGGTGCTGTCGGGAATCAACCTTGCCGGACGTTAATGCGATCGGTGACCGATAACCGATGTGACGTAGATCACCACGTTCTGCTGTTTGACCGTCGATGAACGGAAAGCCCTTGTTCACCTAAGCGTTCAGCGCTGCGCGAACGCCAGGCGAGGGCCTTATGATGAAACTCACACTGGAGACGAAAATTCTCACCAGGTTCGATAACGGGCACCCGTCGCGACGGCCGGCGATCAGTAGTACCCGTTTCTGTCGTCGAAGTACCAGGCATTGCACGGGTTCCCGTATAGCGCCTTGATGTAGCCAAGTCCCCATCTGATCTGAGTGGCCGGGTTCGTCGCCCAGTCCGCCCCGGCGCTGGACATCTTGCTGCCCGGCAGGGCCTGCGGGATGCCGTATGCGCCGCTCGGGTTTTCCGCGTCGTACCGCCAGCCGCTTTCGTGGTTCCACAGGTCGAGCAGGCAGCCGAAATAGACCTTCGGGTCGAAGCCGAAGCTGCCCATCATGTTGTACGCAATTGATTGCGCGGTGTTCGGGTCCGGCGGCACCGAGGTCACGTAGATGATCGCCCCGCTCGTCCCGCCGGTGCCCGGGTTGGCCGCGGCGACCTGGGACGGGGACGCGAGCTGCGGCCCGGCGGCCACGGTCAGCGTGCGCGCGGCGTCCGTCATCTCGATGAGCTGCGCACGCTCGTCTTCCAGCAATTGCATGGTGTGACTGCCCTCGACCACCCCGACCGACTGGACGATCTTGAGGGCCGCCGATACCGGAGCGAATATTTCGGCGCCCACCGCGACGCCGATGACCGCTATCGCGGCGAAAATGGCGACAGGAAAGACAATACCGAAACGTCGGATCAGGCCCCGCTTCCGCCTATCGCGGCGAGTCCCTGTCCGGTGACGCGACAAGACTGTCCTTTCTTCCGGCCCGGCCCTGCTGCCACCGGCCGACCTACCGGGTGACCGGGCCGTCAGGCCCGCCTCGCGCAGGTACCGCTGGCGCTCCACAATGCCAGAAAGCTCACCGGAAGGCGCGGGACTTGGCCCAGAAAATCCGCCGCTCGATTACCGGGCGACCTGTGACCACAATCACAAGACAATAACACTGTTTGTAATCGCGCTATATCGGGCAGTCATCAAGGGCCCCGTCGTGACCGTCCGGGCGGCCCGGGGACCAGGCGGCACGGGACCTGGGACTCGGCACGAAACCGGGGGGCCTGCCACAATCTGAACCATGGAAACACCGTTGTCGCCCCTGGATTTCGCCCGCCGGACCCGCCGTCTGCACGCTGACCGCGAGGCGGTCGTCGACGGCGACCTCCGGCTGTCCTACCGGCAGTTCTTCGATCGCTGTGACCGCTGGTCCTGCGCCCTGCAGGCGCTCGGCGTGGCGCAGTCGGACCGGGTGGCCACGATCGCGCCGAACACGCACGCGCAGCTGGAGGCGTTCTACGCGGTGCCGCAGATCGGCGCGGTCCTGGTGCCGATCAATTACCGGCTGACCGCGGAAGACTTCATCTACATCGTGAACCACTCCGGCGCCACGGTGGTGTGCGTGGCCAGCGAGTACCTGGCGGCGGTGGACGCCGTCCGCGACCGGATGCCGGAGGTGCGGCACTTCGTGGCCTTCGAGGGTGCGGCCGGCGCCGGCGCGGCCGGCGGGTGGATCGACTACGAGGCGGCGATCGCCGCCTCGGACCCCGACTTCGCGCGCCCGGAGATCGGCGAGCGGGACCTGCTGTCGATCAACTACACCAGCGGCACCACGGCGCGCCCGAAGGGCGTGATGATCACGCACCGGAACGCCGCGCTCAACACCATCGGGACCCTGCTGCACCTGCCGATCGGGGTCGGCGAGAAGTACCTGTGGACGCTGCCGATGTTCCACGCCAACGGCTGGACCTACACCTGGACGGTGACGGCGGCCGCGGGCACGCACGTCTGCTTGCGCAAGGTCGACCCGGCGACGATCTTCGGGCTGATCAGGGACGAGCACGTGACCTGGCTATGCGCGGCGCCCACGGTGCTGATCACGATGGCCAGCGCGCCCCCGTCGGTGCGCGGCGAGGTCCCGGCCGGGGTCCACGTGGTGACGGCCGGGGCCCCGCCGGCCGCGGCCACCATCGAGCGGCTGGAGGGGGAGTTCGGCTGGGACGTCACCCAGGTCTACGGCCTGACGGAGACGGCGCCGTTCATCACTATCTGCGCCCCACTGCCCGAGCACGAGGGCCTGCCGCTGGCGGACCGCGCGGTCATCAAGGCGCGGACCGGCGTCGAGCTGCTGACCTCCGGCGAGCTGCGCGTGGTGGACCCCGATGGCGACGAGGTACCGGCCGACAGCCAGACGGTCGGCGAGATCGTCGTCCGCGGCAACGTCGTCATGGAGGGCTACTACCACGACCCAGAGGCCACCGAGCGGGCGATGGGCGACGGCTGGTTCCACACCGGGGACG
>Ga0187802_10000400_pt1 | contig 10648 bp, 12 predicted proteins | sample NC_wetland_sal_i_FD_130584 | JGI IMG/M metagenome (GOLD analysis project Ga0187802, IMG submission 130584) | Wetland sediment microbial communities from Neuse River Estuary, North Carolina, USA - Control_2 | ecosystem: Environmental > Aquatic > Freshwater > Wetlands > Sediment | place: USA... | reverse complement strand
GGGCCTCCCAATCCCCAACCACGCAGTGGCCGAGCTTCACTTCGCACTCCTTGCGCCCGATTAGAGGCAAGTTGGATTGAAAAGTCGCTAGAATGAAAGTATGCCAAAAGTAATCTTTGGGATGACTATGTCACTCGATGGATTCATTAATGACGCGAACGGCGGTGTCGCCTTGCTCTATCCCGACCTGAAGGAGCTTGACCAGACCGAGCTGATGCAAGAGTCCATCCGCACAACCGGAGCGGTAGTCATGGGGCGTAGAACCTTCGAAATGGCCAGTGACCCTGATTCTTACGCCGATACCTATGAGTTTCAGGTACCAATTTTTGTCATCACTGAGCAAGCGCCAGAGAGAAAACCAAAAGAAAATGGCCGAATAAGTTTTACGTTCGTAGATACTGTCGAAGCTGCCATTCAGCAAGCCAAACAAGCCGCTGGAGAAAAAGACGTCGCAGTGGTCGGCGGCCCGAACGTTGGCCAGCAATTATTAAAGGCTGGCCTCATGGATGAATTGCAAATTGGCATTATGCCTATCTTGCTTGGCGAGGGGCAACGGCTTTTCGAATACCTTGGAGGCATGCAGATAATGCTGAAGAAGACGAGAGTCGTTGAAACGGGCCAGCGTACCGATATGTGGTTTACCATTCAAAGGTAATAGCGTTAAGTTTGAACTACGCACCGTCCTTCCAGGAGAAGGCTGATCCCTGTCAAGAATGGTTTTTGCTGTTCACCTGATTTCTTCCGTTCAGCCAAGCCGCCTCTGTCGCCACCCTTCCATCCGCACTCTTGTGTGAGCGATTTTCGCTCGGTGCCAGTGGGGTGTTCTCGATTCAGTGGGCGCTGCCACCTGATCAGTCGGCTCACCCAGGGAGAATGCGTCCCGGTCTCCATCGCTATGCGATGCCGCGGCATGCTACCGAATACCTGTTTCATGGCTTCCGGTGTGGTTGCCAGAGGCGGGCCCTACAAGATCATCATCCCTAAACGGTGACGGGGATGTCGACTACACCGGCGAGGCCGAAGACTTTGCGGTAGCGCTCGATATCGGCGGGAGAGCCGAGGGCTTTCTGGAAATTGTCGGAGAGTTTGACGGCGGGGCGGCCATCGGCTTCGTTGAGTTTGCAGACGAGGCTGAGAGGATCGAAGGAGTTGTCGCCGTGAGGGTTGCAGTCACGAAAATCGTTGGTAAGGAGCGTGCCCCAGCCGGCGCTGAAACGGATGCGGCGGGACGGCAACCAGCGGTTTTCGTCGAAAAAGTCGGTGGTCTGGCGGAAGTCCGAGGGCTGGGCGCCATTGCGGAGAGCGCCGGCGAAGTAGGCATGCAGCGCCAGGATGGTGTCGACATCCAGCGCATCGGAAGCTATGAAGAGCTTTTGGCGAGGATCACGGTGATGCTGCTCGAGCCAGGCGATGTACTCGTCACCGGCAACGAAGGGATCCTTGCTGTCGGCGCGCTGACCGGTCCAGGAGGCGACCCAGTCGGGAGCATCGCGAAGGAACTGAGTGGTGCCGAAAGTGTCGGGGAGAAGAATAAGCAACTCACCGTGATAAGTTTGCTGCCATAACTCGAGCAGGAGATATTGCGAGTGCTTGAGTTCCTCGTCATCGTTGGCTAGAGCGGCCAAGGCCATGGGGAGTTCGTGGGCGTTGGTGCCGATGGCTTCGAGGTCGTGCTTGTAGGCGAGATAGGTGTTGGAAGTGCCCTTGAAAGCGCTGCCCACCACGTCGCTCATGGCTTTGACGACGTACTCCTGCCACAAAAAACTGTGGCGGCGGCGCGTGCCAAAATCGCTGACGTTGAGACCGGGAACGCCGCGAAGGCGAGCCATTTTTTCCCAGAGGCGGGTTTTGGCGCGGGAGTAGAGAATGTCGAGCTCGAATTCGCTGAGATTTTTCAAGCTGGCGCGGGTTTTGAGTTCGCTGACAGTACTGAGCGCGTAAATTTCCCACATGGTGGTTTCGGTCCAGAGACCCTGGAAGTTGAGGGAGAACTGGCCATCCTGGACGGAGAGCTCGAAGTCGGAGAGCTGAAAGTCTTTTTCGAGCCATTCGAGGAAGGCGGGTTCGAAAATTCCGCGGTGACCATAGAAGGTGTTGCCAGCGAGCCAGATAAGTTCGGATTTGTGGAAGCGGCGTTTGCGGGTCTGGTCGAGGTGCTCGCGAAGAACGCTGACGGGAATGATGTCGGCCAGGCGGATGTCCGCGGAACGATTGATGAGGGAAAAGGAAGCTTTGGTGCGCGGGAAACATTTCCAGATGAACTGGAGCATGAGGAGCTTGTAGAAATCGGTGTCGAGCAGGGAACGGGTGATGGGGTCGATTTCCCAGTTATGGTCGTGAGCGCGGCGAGCGAGGTTAATAATCATGAAGAATTAGATTACCTCATTCTGGGGGAGGATTGGCCATTGAGACACAGAGGGCACAGAGGTGCGGGGTTGCGGACATGGGGTCAAGCAGGCTGGACCCTACGAGGAAGTAATTTTGCGTATGAAGGCTACTTCCTGGGCGTTGTAGGGCTGGCCATTGTTTCGGAAGATTTCGTGGAACCACACTTTGGGCTGGTGGTCGGTGTAGGGATGCTGCCAGGAATCCCAGGGGTAGTAGGTTTGGGTTTTGCCCGCGACGAGGCCCCAGTTGATGGCGCCAACTTTGTATTTTTTGGCGATGGGCAGGATGCCTTGGAAAGTGCTGTGCATGGGGCGGGCCATGTATTCGGTGCAAATGACGGGACGATGATATTTCAGGAGTCCGCGGACGTGCTTTTCAAAATTGGAGGGTTTGCTGTAATTGTGGAAGGAGAGTATGTCCGATTGTTCCAGCTGAATTTTCTGGATGGGGTCCAATTTATCGAGAGATGCCCAATCGCCATCGTAGAGGCCACTGGTGAGTGGCTGGGAGGCGCCAGCTTCGCGGGCCCAAGCAAACGCTTGAGGAAGCAGCTTGGCGACGTACTCGCGCTTGTTAGGTAGTTCTTCCTTTTCGTAGCTACCCTGGTTCAAGCCGCCGGGCTCATTCCAAATGTCCCAGCCGAGGATGCGTTGATCGTTGGCGAAAGCACCGACGACACCTTTGACGTAGGCTTCGAGGCGCGGATATTGCGAGGGATCCTTCAGCGCCGCCGAGCCGGGACTTTGCACCCAACCGGGATTGTGGACGCCGGGGCGCGGTTCGCGCTGCTTGCCAAGATGAGGAGCGGGATCCCAGCAAGAATCGAAGAGCACGAAGAGAATGCGGATGTGGTGTTTGTTGGCGATAGTAAGGAACGTGTCGATACGCTTCTGAAAACCGGGGGCGTCTTGCTGCCAGAGAAGATCGTGGAGAAAAACGCGCATGGTGTTGAGGCCGATGGATTCGGCCCAGCCAAGTTCAAGATCGATGCGCTGAGGATCGAAGGTATCGGCCTGCCACATTTCGAGTTCGTCGATGGCAGAGGCGGGAATGTAGTTACTCCCGACGAGCCAGGGCTGTTGGGCGTACCAATCATTGGCCCGCCGCTCGGTCCAGCGGGGCGCTTGCGACCTCACTACCAGCGAACCATAGCCGAACCGCCCTGAATTGATCGGCAGGTACATCGTCGGTCCCGCGGGCTGGTTCAAGTCAGACAATACGTCTCCCACAATACCGACGATTTCAAAGCGTGGCTTTAGTTCCCAGTCGAGAATTAGCGTCTTGCCGATCGCGCCTCCTTCCGGAGAAAATTTCCTGGCCATCGATTCCGTGATGACCATTGCATTTCCTTTCTCCCTCTTGTCCGAATCTGCAAACAATCTTCCGCGCTTCAACGGAATATTCATCATCGAGAAGTAATCCGGATCCGCCCCGCGCACCACCGCGTTTCGGAACTGACCCGGCGGCAATGGCGGCGCGCCTTCGATCTCGAACGTGTTGTCCATGAAATGCCCCGCGCCTGGCAGCACGCTGACGATTCCCGCCCGGCTCACGCCCGGAACCGCTCGCGTTCGCATCAGCAATTGCTCCAAGAACGTCGCCAGTTGCAGCCGTGTCGGATACGTAGCATCCGGCAATGTGAATCCCATGGTCAGCAAATTCTCGGTCGTACATCCCATGTTCACCGAGCGCAATTCCGCAAAGCTCTTCAACATCAGTCCGCCGCCGGTCAACAGCAAAACCGTCAACGCCACCTCTGCGGTCAGCAGCATCTTGCGCAGCCGCGCGCGCCCCTTTCCGCCAGCAGCTGTCCGCGATTCTTCCTTCAACGGTCCAAGCGACTCGTCGCGTGTCACCGCCAGCGCAGGCAGCAGCCCCGCCACCACGCCGCAGAAGATCGTAATCGCGAATGTGAACGCCAGCGCAAATCCATCCACGTGAATCGAACTGGCATGCGGCAAATCAGTTCGCAACGACAATAACCAGCGCAGCGTGGCCCAGGCCAGCAATGCCCCCGGTCCGCCCCCGGCAAACGTCAAAAGTAAATCCGTCACCTGCTCCTGAATGATTCTCCCGCGGCTTCCTCCCAGCACCGCGCGCACCGCCAACTCTTTGCGTCGTGCCGTCACTCGTGCCATGAATAAATTTGCCACGTTCAGGCACGCGATCAACAACACGCAGCCCACCGCCCCCATCAGTACGTACAGCGGCTGTTTCACTTCGCGCACCAGATTTTCCGACAACAGCACCGCGTGCGCGCGCCCTTCCCCATCAATTCATCTGGAAACTGTAGGTGATTGCGTTGCTGGATGCCGTCCAGTTCGCTGGAAGCCTGCTCCACCGTAACCCCGTCCTTCAATCGCGCGGTTACGTAAAATCGGTGATTACCGCGGTTGCGCATGTCGGTCTCGGAAACCACTAGGCGCGCCGGAACCCACAGCTGCACGCGCGCATCCGGATAATCGAACCATGCCGGCAGCACGCCGATTACCGTGTACTTCTGCGCGTCCAACAGAATGGTCTTGCCTACGATCGCCGGGTCGCTCGCATATCTCCTCTGCCACAAGCCGTTCGTCAACACCACGGTGGCGGCTGCGCCCCGGCGATCATCTTGTTCTGTGAAAAATCGCCCGAGCGCTGGCGTTACGCCGAGAATCGAAAACAGGTGGGACAAGGCATGAATACGGAATTTGCGTTCTTCAACAACCTGCAGTTCAAAGGAAGAGACACGTTCCACCATTTTGAATTTGCTCACACCAAAGCGGAAGAACAGGCAGCGCAGCAGAAGGCCAACGAACTGTTAAGGAACTCTCCGTACAAGGAGTCATCCGACACAGCAAAGGTTTTCCTCCAAGCGCTCCAGAAGCGGTCGAAACAGTTTCCTAATCTTGTCAGCCCACATCTGGGCGACCGAGTCCCCACCAGCTGGAACATTGCAGGCGCGGCGTCCTCCCCAGAGCAGTCCGAAGCGAAGCCAAGTCCCACCGCGACAGCGGCCCTGCCGCTCGGCGCACGCATTAAGGTCGATCCGTGGACCGACGAATTGCAAATGGCCAAGTCCAAACCGCAAGCTATTATGAGCGAAGCTGAGAAGATGTCGTTCCAGATTACTCCTTTCATTTTCTACCTCACTCGTCAAAACGGCAGCCCAACGACACAGTCGACTGCTGGCATCGCAGCGAAGCTGGATGCGAACGGAAACCCGAAATAGCGAGTTCCCTGCCTCCTCGACGGTCGGCTCGATTGAACTGATCCACTCGATCATGGCGACCGGCGTTTTGGGAAAGATGGCATATCGCGTCTGGATGATCGAGGAGTACAACCGTCCTCCGGTTCAATATCGTTGGTAGGTAGCCTTGTATGGTGCCACCTTAAGGTCACACGCGTAAGGCTACAGTCCCGAAAGATTCTTTTTTCTCCGTGCGTCAATAGCTCCAGCCGCGGCGGCTCTGAGTATCGATTCTGAAGTGGGCGGCCATTGCAAATTCCCTTCCTCAGGTACGAAAGAGGAAGAATGAGAATCACTTCTCTTAAGCTTCTTTACAGTGGCGTCATCGAATCTCAAATCGCATGATCAGCCAATCCGCGGCTCACGAACCTCTTCCCGAGCATGACCGCTTCTACAGCGGCGAATAGTTCGCTGTGAGCATCCGACTTAATTAAGTAACCGTGCCCCCCGGCACTGAGAGCTGCCTGTGCCACATCGGGATCAAGCTCTTGAGTTAGAAAGAGTATTTTGGATTCGGGAGCGACCTTGCGAATTTGTCGAGCAGCCTGAATCCCATCCAGCTTTGGCAGCCCAATGCCTAATAGAATCAGGTCCGGTTGTAACTCCTCCGCTTTCAGAACGGCTTCAAGGCCGTCGGCCGCAACGCCGATAACCTGCAAGCTACGATTTTCTTTGAACTTCTCAAGGACACAGTGCCGCCAAGCGGCAAAATCATCTACAACAAGAACACGTACGAAAAACTCCTTGCTGATAACCTCCTCCTCGGAGTTCAAAGCCAAATCGACGGACTGCGTGCGTTGAACGAATTGCTGTACGTAGAAGCATCCCATGCGAAATGGACCCCGTCGTTGCGTCTGAGCAACCTTGGGCTTGCTCAAGCGCAATTTCGGAATTCAAGAGTAGAGGGAGAGAGGGAGGAAACTGAACCGCGGTCACATCGTACGCAAGAACAGCCGTTCGGGCGAACAGAGAAGAATCGCGCCGCGACGCTTCACCAATGCACGATCACGTTGCCACTCACTCATCAGGCGGCTAAGTGTAAAAGGCGTGACGTTTGCCGCGTTTGCCAACTCCTCGTTTGTGATCTGAACTTCAACACCACCCGGGACTTTCTGGCCGATGGTCCGGCCAAGAGTGACGACTACTTGAGCAACCCGACGGCGAGCGGTGTAGCAAGCTAAACCTATGTAGGATGCGAGATGCCATGTCAGGAAGTCTGACGCAGTTAGCAATGCGTTCTCCAGCAATCTGGGATACCGTTCGACAAGACCCCGAATTGTTCGGCGATCCCACACCAACACCGAGCTGTCCGTTACCGTTTCTGTGCTGAAGAGATAAGAAGAATGGCTCGACAAAACGGTCCGACCCCCAAAGAGATCTCCTGGTCCAAGCCACTGAAAGAGAAGCTTCCTGCCCTCTTCTGTAACAAAGAAAAATCTGGCTAGTCCTTTCGTCAACAGGTAAAAATGGTCGGCAGGGTGATCCTGATTTGTGATTACGGTATTGGCGAGGAATCGGCGTTGTGTTGCAGCCGCCAAGATTGTCTTGCGATGAGCGGGAATCAATCCAGCGAGAAATTGCGATCTCACGTCCACGGATACAGCCGCAACCCCCGAGGCAGGCATACGCGCGTCTCCCTGGAGTGAATGTTGGCCTACTCCTAGCTGTCCTGGCGGCTAGGGGAAGAGGATCCGGACGACCTTCTCAAAGAATTGAACCTTGGAGAGGCATTCTTCCGGAGTGTGGGATGTCTCGAGCCGGATCCTCCTGTAGGCTACAGGTGACCGGAGCATAGGGCCGCCGAGCTCCGCTGGGAACTGTCAAAAGTACCACTGGAATGAACTCACCAGAGAAACTCCGGATTTCAATGCGCCTAGGACAGTCCCTCAAAATCCACCGCAGACTCATTTTTAGAACGGTCACCTCCTGGGAAACGCAGGGCAATATAAAAAGGCGCCCTTGTGGAGTAGCGTTTGAGTGCTTCGCTCAACCGCTCCAGAGGAGGAACGCCCCTTTATATTGCGTGGACTTAGAGGCACTAAGCGCATTGGTGTTGCACAACTTGTGCGCAGAACTTATCGAACTTATTTCCGGGACACCACACTAGTACTCGGCGGATTCCGAAAAGCTTCCACCGCGTAGCGAAAGCTGCTGATTCTTCGTGATCAACCGTTTGGGCGCCTTTGAACCATTCCGACAGCATAATTGACGCCCTCTTCAACACCCGTGGTGGTATCATCCCGGGATGACCAACCAAGATCACATGGGGTTGGCTAAAAGGCTGAGACTCGCCAGCCAGTTCGTTTTTCATGTCGAAGGCGGATGGGTGAGTGCATTACTGAACTTGCTGGGTCTGATTTCGTTTCTTGGGCTATTTAACGGTCTGATCGGTGACAGATTTCTGGGTTGGATGGGCCATCCGCCAAGAGAATCACAACCGTATTGGTTCACGATTCTATGCGCGATTATTCTTCCCGTTGTCGTGCTGCTCGACTACCTAATCTTCTCCCTCAAATCGCCCGACCTACCGCACAAGCACGGGACAAAGCACCCTGCAAACGTCGGCTGAAGGAAGAACCCGGCGAATATCACCCTACATTCCGGCCCGCATTACTGGACAAATTCCTCATAATACTTGGTCGGGACTAAGCCTCACCCGCGTGCTCCTTGGTGACGCTTCGAGCGTCTTTGTCCTCGCGAAGACCAGCGAACTTCGAATGTCGCAAATGGTCTCCATCGGTCCATTCCAGATACTCGATTCGCGCCACAAATTCAGGACGAACCCAGACGCACTTTTTCATATCCTCTGCAGTGAGTGCGGTTCCCCAGCGACCTTTTTCTTTTTCAGGTAGATTCGCGAAAGGACAATTCGGCACCACCAGAGATCGCAGTTTCGCGAACATTTGACGACGGGTTTCTGGCACAAAACCGTTCCGCACTCTCGCAACATACATGAGTTCCGGCCGGCCCTTTGTGGTACCCGACGATAACGGAGTCCACACCGTGAGCACCGGGGACATAGCCACCAATCACCAACTCTTGTCCGAGATTCAACCGAAACTTAGCCCATGCTCCGCTTCGCTTTCCTGCTTCGCACAATCTGTTCTTCCGCTTTGCTATCACGCCTTCTAAGCCTTGCACACGAGCACTCGTTAGCATTGTCGCAGCAACCGTTTCGAAATACTCCGCGATTCGAACCTTAGGCGACTGGAACTTGATGTTCGACTTCAGCAGTTCCCGGCGCTCCACAAGTGGCAGTTGCATAAGGTCGTGGTTGTCATAGACGAGCAGATCGAACACGAAGTAGTGGATGCGTTTCGCTTGGCTGCGTGAATACTGAAGAAAGTTGAAATTCGGGCGTCCGGCATCATCGAGCGCGACAATTTCCCCATCCACTACCGTGTTTTCGGGTAGATCGCGCAAAGCATCACAAACATGCTGATATTGACGGCTGAAAGATTTGCGTCTCCTCGAATACAGACTCAGTTTGCCGGTTGCGTTGATCGCCAGCGCACGGTATCCATCCAACTTGATCTCGTACACCCGCTCGGGACCGTCTGGTAGTTTCGTAACCGCCAGACATTCCATTGGTTCAACAAAGCCAGCTCCGCGGCTGGGTAGAGAATTCAGGCTCCGCATCGCGGGATTGCTAAATCACGGGAATGGTCCCTCTGGCGAGCTTCGATGGCGAGACAATCAAGTAGTCAAGTTCCGTTCAACCGAATCGAGATAGCTCGGGAACAGATGAAATAAGACGTCGGGACAAGACCGCGCGGATCTTCGCAATTGCTTCCGATTGGGGAAAGCCGAATGCTCGCAAAAGCGCGTAACACATCGTTGGCCCGCGGTTCAGTCCAGCAGCGCAGTGCGGAAAGACTCTTGTATTCGGAAGAGCAAGGACCGGAAAGGCGAACTGTATGCCTCTGCGGTAATGCCCTGGAGGGCGCGTCTTTGCTGAAATGGGGAAATTGGAACAGCAACGGTCCCAATTTTTCCTTTAGCAAAGTCATTCGACCGATGAACTCATCCAACTCGGCTTCGCAATTCAGCAGCATGTTGGTATGAGTAACGACTGGAGGCACCTTTGCCGCGAATATGAAATCTGAAGGTGTTTTGCGGTACCAACTTTCGACGGTGGAAGCAGCGGGGGTTCCGTAGTAGGTCGAATCGATCTCGACCGTCTTGAATTTGGAGGCGTAGTAGGCGAGATAATCGTCCGATTTCATTCCCACCGGGTAGAAGCTGCCTGCCCATCCTGATGCTGTAAAAGCAGAGGTGCCGAGCAGGAAGCGAGCATGATTATAAGGACGCTTAATTTCTAATTGGACCGCAGGTTCGGCTTCCTCAAATAGCGAGTGCTGGCGGCCATCTTGTGTTTTGGAGCGTCTCGGCGTCGGCACAGTAGCTCACGGCTTATGCCTTGGAGGCCAGCGGAAAGCGAACCAAGCCGACACCGATGGTCTTCCGCTCCCTTTCGGAATATTTCTGACGCGTTTTTTCCGTGTCGGCTTTCGTTTTAAATGGGCGCGATAACGGGCTGATCTGACCTTCTATGCAGGTATCCAGCGGTTCGTTGACTTGGACATCTAGACTTTATAGCACAACGCGTGAGGCTCCCGGATTGTAAATCAGCCTCAATGCGACGACGGATTAATGCGCGGATTCTTTGGGCTGTGGATAATTCAGAACACGGCTAGGTTCGCTAGGTGACAGACAGACGACACAACTAGGCTACTCCTTTTGAAACATCAGCACTGCCCAGCTTGGCAGATTGATCCAAAGGTGGTCGTTCGATACCTGGAGTACTGTTCCGTAATTTCCTACCGTGAAGATTCCACCGTAGTCAGGCGACTGGGAATTGAAGATCTCTTTCCATGTTCCCGATTCGCCTCCCATGTTTACGCCGTAATCGTTGGACCCCCATTGGCCGTTGCCAGCGTTCACTATGACGAGAACTAGATCTCCATCTAACGTATAACGTTTAAACGCAACCACCTGATTCTCGTAATCAACATGGACGACGTTACCGGC
>Ga0187802_10000398_pt1 | contig 10660 bp, 11 predicted proteins | sample NC_wetland_sal_i_FD_130584 | JGI IMG/M metagenome (GOLD analysis project Ga0187802, IMG submission 130584) | Wetland sediment microbial communities from Neuse River Estuary, North Carolina, USA - Control_2 | ecosystem: Environmental > Aquatic > Freshwater > Wetlands > Sediment | place: USA... | reverse complement strand
TGCTGTTCCTAAGGGAGTGGATGAATTTTTCCAAATGTTTGCGCTGCTGGTTGTTGGTCCGCGTGAACTCCACTCCCATCCCGATTTCGGGGTGCATCACCCGCACCACGCCTTCCACTCGACTCTCGATCTTTGCCAGTCGCATGCCAAGGATGACTCGGGTATTTGCAGGAAAGGGCGAGGGCATCTCCACGTAGCAGCCACCTGAACTGAGATCAGTAAGCTTGCAAGGAGCCGGTGGATCCTCGGGTTCCATCTCCGTAGAATGCCGCCCCAGCCACGACTTGAGCCGGTCCCGTTGTTCTGGAGACAGATTCACGAAGCGTAGGCCAGCTTGCGCGCCCGCGCCCTGCCATGCCATTTCCGCCGTGCATTCGATGCTATCTTCCGTTCCGGGCAACTCAAATTTGATGCGCACCGGACCCGAATCCTGCGCCCGGCGCGACAGTTTGAGTGACATGCCTCCTTGACTGAGGTCCGAGGAGATTGCCTTTCTCTGGGCTGCCCCTTTGTCGAGGATCAACGCCACGGGGATTTGCACCGCGACCCGGGTATTGCGGCGCCGTTCGCACTTCATCAAGGCTCGAGCTGCGCGAAAACTGGTTCGGGCCCGTTCCGCCGAAATGGGTTTATACAGAACAAAATGCGCGCCCAGGGCGAACGCGCTGCGTACCGCTTTTTGGCCGTCGATCATGGCGACCGCGATGGAGCGCTTGTTGCAGGGAGCCGAGCGGACGCTGGCAAGCACTCTTGCCGCCACGCCTTCGTCGCTGCAATCGACAATGACCGCTTCAAATCGCCGGCGAGTCAGTTTGCGGACGACGGAGTCAGCATCGCTGCAAAACTCAACGCCAATTTCCAGGTCGCTGAGGACCCGCCGCAATGCCCGTGTGATCTTGTCGTCGGAACACAGAACCAGCGCTTGCAGACTCATTGCGGCCGAACTCCGTATAAGTACGTTTAGCCGCCGATCGCGGCTCCTTCTCCGTGGGCTTCCTCTTCGTTGAGTAAATGGGCTACGCTGCGGAGCTGCTCAGCGGCGGTCTGCAAGGCTTCGATCTGCTTGCCTAGTTGAGCCTGCTCGGCTTGCTTCTTTCGGAGTACCTCGTAGATATCCTTCACGATACAGCCTCCTTCATGCAATGTAGGTTGGTACCCTCCGACGGTCAATGAGCCTGGGGTGGAAGCAGGTTACGGTGGTAATCTGAGGTGAGATCTGAGGGTTCGAGCCGGGAATATAGTCGGTAGTAAACTCGTGTCAATACGGCCGCTCGACCGGCTGGAGTTGTGGTTTGAACGTCTTACCTGTCAGAGGCTTACCTGAATATGGTTCAACCTGGGGGTGCGATTTCTGTTGACTTTTGCCCAAAACACTCATAGAATCATTGTCTTCCGACTAGCCCCGCGGACTGGCAGTAGGCCGTGTTCTGGGTCGATGGGAGACTATGAATCCTGGAAGGTGCAGGAGGAATCTAACTTTCTACCCGTGTAAGTTTATCTCACACTCGAGGCATTATATTTATGGCTAAGCGGCGCGGAAATCCGAACTGGGGTAAGCCCGAACCCATCGGGCCGATCACTCCCACTATCACCGAGTTCGAACAAGTCGTGCGCGAATACAAGCTTTCGCCCGACCAGTATCTGCGTTCGACCCGGCTGCGAGAGTGGGCCCGACGCAACAAGAATTCGAAGTACATTCCTGAGCCACTGCTGGAGGCTTGGGGGTTCGAGATCGAATCGACTCTGTAACCCAAGGAAGCATTTAAAAAGGGTCGCCCGAGTGGCGACCTTTTGCTTTTCCCGGCGACTCTGGCTCAGCCAGACCGGTGAGCTTTCGATGACGTCTCCCGTGCCCATTACGAGTATTCCAGCCAGTGAACTCGTAGCCTTACTGGTAGCCACCAGCTTTTCTGCCGGACTCAACGTCTACGCCACCGTAGCCACGCTCGGCTTGCTGGCGCAGGCTGGAATGCTGCCGCTGCCTCCAGCGCTGCAATTGCTGTCGAGTTGGTACGTAATCTCGGCCAGCGTTGCGATGTTCGTAATCGAATTCTTTGCCGATAAGGTTCCCGCCTTCGACCTGCTCTGGAATGCCTTGCATACTTTCATCCGTATCCCGGTCGCGGCTCTGCTGGTCTACGGCGGCACGGCAACACTCTCTCCCCGGGAGCAACTCGTAGCCACGGTCGCCGGCGGAGCCATCGCCCTGGCATCTCACGGGGGCAAAACGGCGATCCGCGCCGCGGTAACGCCTTCCCCAGAACCCTTCTCGAACATAACCTTAAGTCTCGGAGAAGACGGATTGGCCATCTTCCTCACCTGGTTTGCAACCCAGCATCCCTATGGGGCCATCGCGATTGTCGGAGTCCTGCTCACGATCATCGTCATGCTGACCCGCTGGGTCGTACGCTCGCTGCGAGCCCTGTTTCGGGGAGCGGAGCGCGAATTGGCCAGTAGCGGAGGTTGACACCTCTCTTACAATTTTCGGGAAGCGCCTTTGCTACAATCGCACTGTAATGACGCCCCAATCGGCATTCACGGATGTCCCCACCGCCATCGAGGAGATTCGCTCCGGCCGCATGGTTATAGTAGTCGACGATGAGGATCGCGAGAACGAAGGCGATCTAACCCTCGCCGCCGAGAAAGTCACTCCCGAACTGATCAACTTTATGGCCAAGCACGGCCGCGGATTGATCTGCCTCGCCATGACCGACGAGCGCCTCGACCATTTGCGCATCGGTCCCATGACCGCCGAGAACACTTCGAACTACGGCACCGCATTTTGCGAAGCCATCGATGCCCGCGACGGAGTGACCACCGGAATTTCAGCCTACGATCGCGCCCGTACGATTAAGGTCGCGATCGATCCCGCCACTCGCCCTTCGGATCTCGCCCGCCCCGGACACGTCTTCCCGCTGCAGGCCCGCAAAGGCGGCGTGCTGGTGCGCGCCGGCCAAACCGAAGCCTCGGTCGATCTCGCCCGCATGGCCGGACTGATTCCCGCGGGAGTGATCTGCGAAATTATGCGCGACGACGGCACCATGGCGCGCATCCCCGACCTCATCGAGTTCTGCAAAACCCACGGCATGAAGATGCTGACCGTGGCCGAACTCATCCGCTACCGCATGCAGCACGAGCGCTATGTGCATCGCGTCGGCGAAGCGCTGATTGGCACGCGTCACGGAGAATTCCGCCTGATCGCCTATGAGAGCGAAGTCGACGGCGGCGAATCGCACGTTGCGTTAGTGCGGGGCGACATTGAAGGCAGCGAGCCGGTGCTGGTCCGCATGCACTCCCATTGCGTGATGGGCGACGTCTTCGGGTCAACCGCTTGCGATTGCCACGCCACCATCGAAGGCTCGATGCGGGCCATCGCGCGCGAAGGCCGAGGCGCTCTGATCTATTTGCATCAAACGTCCAAGGGATTTTCCGTCGAGAGCATCGGCGAGCGAAAAATGCTCACCTTCCATCGTGACAAGCGTCTCCCGTCTCTCCCGGAGAGCGAGCGCAAAACGCAGCGCGAAATCGGCATCGGCGCCCAAATTCTGTCCGATTTGAATCTCCGCCGCATTCGCCTGCTAACCAACCATCCCCGAAAAGTGCCCGCCCTCGAAGGATTCGACATCGAGATCGTCGAGCAGGTGCCGGTGCTGCTCGACAAAGTAAAAACTCATTCTTAAGCGGCAGTAAGAACATTCCGAGGCCGGGTGCCTGATACGGGTGCCCCATCCTAACGTCGCGGAAATAGTCCGATCTCAACCTCACTCTTGTTCTGCGACGTTAGGGTGGGGATGTTGACCTTCGACCGTGGGACGTGTTGCGCCCCATTTTGCTCGAATTTTCCAAGGGGCAGGCAGCCCGCCCAAGCGCGGTTTTGGCTTGACCGGGGATGTTCAGCTCTCCCCAACTCTGTCATCCCGACCGGAACAGATCATCGCAAAGCGATGAGCTGTGGAGCGGAGAGCCTGCCCCGAGCGAAGTCGAGGGGAACCTTGCGTTTAATGTGTGCATCGGACGGTGGATGGCCCACCATTGCGGGGGTGGGGATCAAGTCGGAACGGACGACACGAAAACACGAAAGAGCGGCAGGAGAACTCCGTCCAGCTCTAAAACTCCCCACTCAAGCCAAAGAACGGCTTGAATGGGCCACCGGCCTGGCAGCCGGCATTTCCGACTCCCGCCCTTCGCAAAAAACGCGAAGGAACGCGGCACCCACCCGTGTTGGTAATGCCCGCAAGATCAAAAGCCCGGGCCACCCGGCCGAACATTTATAGACTTCCGGTTGGGACTGCGCCTGCACGCTCGTAATTCACGATAATGACGACTTTCGAGGTGACTGTGCTTTCCGTCACCTTGAATGCCGCCGGGATCGTGCCATCGGCAAACAATCGTTTTCCACCGCCCAACGTTATCGGATATATCTTCAGCCAGAACGCATCGACCAAATCATGCTTGATGAGCGTCTGTGACTCTTCTTATGACTGAGTTCCTTCGAGTCCTATCTGATTTTGTTGAGTTTTGAGCCAGCAGCACAGCGTCCGCAGATTTTTCTGTCACTGTTTCAAGTAACGAAGCGCAACACATCCCGATTTAAAAGTCTTTGACTCGACAAGTTTTAGTTGTAATCTCTCCCGCAGGCTGACACCTTCAAACAACCGTCTCCCTTCTCCGGCAATGATTGGCATAACGACAAAACGATATTCGTCAACCAGACCAAGCTCTATAAGCTGTGAAGGAATATCTACGCCACCGACCAGAATATCTTTGCCTGGTTCTTGCTTCAATTTAAGTATTTCATCGTGAAGGTTCGTACGAACAATTCTCGTATTTCCATCTTCCGCGCTGGCCAATGATCGTGAAAAAACAACCTTCTTCTTGGAGACAAAGGTTTGAGCAAATTCGATATCCTCTTTTGTCTCGGACTGGCTTTTTGCGATATCAGGCCAATAAGGAACCATCAATTGATAGGTTTTACGGCCATAGACGAGCACGCCAGCATCATCTCGCAAGAGGCGCGTGTAATGTTCAAGTAAGTCTTCAGCGGGATTGAATTTGGTGTGGTCGATGCAGCCATCCAGGGTAATGTTGATTGCGAAGATTACATTTCTCATTTGATTGTCCTTTCTTATGTACCGGCGCTTATGCGCCCTTTGCACAATTCGGTTTAGCGACCTTCCGTTCCGTCTTTCTGGTGGCGGCTACATAGCCGTCGTACGAGGCGTCGCGAAATCGACAAGGCGCGGAGAGTTTTTTTACTACTGGCGCATCTCAGCGGCGACGTCGTCGCCGAACTTCTTTTGGATCTCCTTTTGGACCTCGGGATCGAAGTCGGTCATCTCAAACATGCGGCGAACTTCGACTATTTCGTTATCCTTTCCGGGGATGCGCGAGGCCCATTCGAGCGCCTCTTCACGCGACTTCACCTGGATGATCCAGTAGCCGCCGACCACTTCCTTCGTTTCGGCAAACGGGCCGTCGGTAACTATCGATTTTCCGCTTTTGAAGGTGACGCGCGCGCTCATCGTCGAGGGCGGGGTCAGCCCGTCGAGCGCGAGCAGCACGCCGGCTTTCTGTAGTTGCTCGTTGTACTTGCCCATTACCTCCATGTCTTTGAAGTCGGGTACCCAGCCGGGTTTTGCGTTTTCGTAGTCTTTCGGAAACATGATCATCATGAAGCGCATCGTTTTCTCCTTAGAGTGTTGAGCGGACACCTATCAGGGCCGCTACTTTTCTGAATTTCTATCTTTGGCTTTGTTCATACTTCGACCGAACCCACACTTGTCGAACATTTAGCGGCCTTCGGTTCCGTCCGACCACCGTTGCACGGCAACCACGAACTCAGTCAACTGCTCCCGGGTGTCGCTAGAAGCAACGACGGGAGAATCCGGCAGATTCGCTCCCCAGGTTGCGGGGTCGGTTTGCGAATAGTAAAACATGAGGTGGGGAGGCCAGTGCGCGATGCTGTCGCCTCCATGTCCTTGCTTCGACATCATGTAGCACATCGCCCCGGGTTCCATCGCCGGCAGTTCTTTTTGGTCGACGGCGGCCGCGATGGTCTCGTCCGTCTGAGCTTTCGTGCGTCCCGCCAGGATCAAGTCGGTCCTTTTGATGGTACGTGGAAGGTAGGAACGCGCGGCTGCCGCGTTATAACAGATCGGGGTCCGCACTTTAGGATTCCAAAAGTCAGGATCGGGTGCGGAAGTCCACGAACGTTCCACGATACACACGAAACCGTTCTTGCCTTTGACCGCCGTTTCGAAACCATGACGTCCAAGAACCAGGACCTCTGCATCGCGTGAAATGGACTCCGGTGCTGCACTTCGCGCCAGGGCTATTTCCGCACCCTGATCCGTCATGAGGTATTGGTCGATCGGGGCCATGTTCGGATAAGGTGTCGTGGCATCCTGTGCCATCGCCTGGTTCGACGTACCGAGGTACGCCGTACCGAGCATAATAAGCAGTGCAAAGCTTTTGATTGCGATTGCGCCAACCTTCTTTTTCCTCATTGTTTTTCCTCCTGAGAGTGGGCCAAGTCGGCCCATTGGATCGCTTCTTCTTTGCCGCGCAGTTGCTTCCCTCAGGCCGGCATCGGCAAGAACGGGCGCACCTCGACCGGCGCCCGACAGGCGACGGCAGCCTTGCGCCCCCACGCAAGTGCATCATCCAGATTAGCGGCTTCCAGCACCCAAAAACCGCCTATGTGCTCCTTGGTCTCCAGGTACGGCCCGTCGGTGATGAGCACCTTACCATCGGGCTGCGCCCGCAGCGACTTCGCGCGGCGGGCCGGGGAGAGGCCGCCAACGAAAATCCTGGCACCGGCAGCCACCATCTCATCGTTGAGCGCGTCGATATCGCGGGACATCGCTTCGTCCTCTGTGGACGGGTCGTAGTCGTCGGGGTGGTGAATAGCAACCAAATACTGCGTCATGATTTCTCCATTCTCCTGTAACGGTCTTCTTCCTGTAACGGCGTTGGGGCGCGCCGGTTGCCCTGCCTTCACGAGATAGTCGAATGGCCGGACCGGAATTCGACAAATCGTCCAAGAAATTTTGCTTCTTCCGCGCTTTAGAACTATGCTTTGCGCCTGGTCATCTCAATATCCGCATCGGCTTCTGACGAGTCTTTATTTATTTCAACTGCCGAATCCGCTCTTTCCCGGTGCCCCAGGTTCACGCCGTTCCTTGTATATTAAGGCTCGTAACCCCCGTTCTTCGGGGCCTAACCTGGGCTTCGCCATATTCCGAAGGAGACAGCCATAGATGTCACAGCTATAGATCGTCTTGCGCCATCAGGCCCACACAGTTCGCGCACTTTACGTTTCCCACTTCGGGAACTGTCTTCAGGGCCCATCCACTTTCCCCTTGATCTCATTCCCTCGACCCAGATATTATAGAACAACACAGGTTATCTATAAGATAACCGCGTTCTTTGACAACCTGACAAGGGCGCAGCTCTTGGCCATTGTGTTCACACAAACGCCAACTGCTGAGTCCGACCAAAAAGACGAAGACCTTCGTCCGGCGCTTTGCTGTTGTCCAGAGCGTAGGCGCAACCCACCCGACAGACGCGCTAACCCCAATGTTTTTAATATTTTGCCTGTAACTACCTTTAGAACCATAGATCTACAAGGCAAGAAAAATTCCGGTCCTTTGTTTTCTATATTTTGGGCGGAATCGAGCGATTTTTTTGAGAGAAATTCTGCACCAGAATAGGTGCAGTTTTCGAAATGAGTCGTCGAAGAACGTGGAGGACGCGAGGGACGAAACCAAGCAGTCGGCAGCCATCCTCATGTTGGCGGCGTCAGAAAGGCTTTCGACTCACGACCTGGCTATCGTTGATGAAGAACTGCGCGGGGCACTGATTGGAACCGCAGATTACGGGCAGCAGGCCAGCGAGCTGCTTGCGCGTAATCAAGCCCAGAGTGCCGCATTCAGGACAGGACAGCACCGCCCAGTAGGGATCGTCTTTTTCTCCGACGCGGCCGGCGTTCTCGAGCACGAAGATGGTGCCGGGCAACATCTGTTCCGGGATCCATTGGCTTAGGACGTCGAGTTCTCCAACCATGTTGCCTCCTGGTTCATCAAACCTTGTTCAGTCAAACCATGCACGGCCGAGCATGTGGGGCCACTATGTGGAACCAAACTTCCTTGCTTATGAAGCCTGTCGTACTTTGCGCAATGAACGAGAAACACCGGCACTATTTTTTTTGGCACGGATTTCAGCGCGCACCTGCCGAACCGCGTCACTCAGACAAATCGTCAGCATGGGCTGGCGCGCATTTTTCAAGATGTCCACAATCTGCCGCGACGAAGTTTCGAGAAACAAAGTCTTGCCGTCGGTGAGCAAGTGATATTCGGAAGCGCCGCTGACGGTCTCGGCCAGCCGCTTCCCGAGCTCCCGCTGCACAAAGCGCATGACCTTGCGCACCCGCTGCAGGGAAAACCCCCGGTGCCGCAACTGGCAGATCACCGCGACCTCGGCGAGATCTTCCATGGAATACACGCGCCGGCGGCCTTCGCGAGCTGGCACCACGATGCGGCGCTCGTCCCACCACTGCAGTTGCCGGGGCGTAATGCCGGTGAGCGACACCACATCGCGAGATGTGAACGTTTGCTGCATCTCAAAGCCGAAAATGCTTCAAACAATTAAGAAGCTAAATGTTTGCAACATTTTAGGCATGAACGCGCGAGTGTCAACTGTGGATTTCACAAAACAGGGGTGACTAGAGAAGTTCCCTCGCAACCGGCGGAGTCTGTTTATAGCTAAAGCTGCGACCGAAAAAGTGGAGTGCGGTCACTCGCAATAGCCGCGGAGCGGCGCAAGAATGCAGCCCACGGCGTAAGCCGTGTTGTGAAAAGCGCTAAATGACGTAGCCCTGAAAGGGCGAAAGAATGCTTGCGACACACATTCCCGCGGGGCGAAAGAACGGTTCTCACACACCCCACAGCGTCGCTTCTTTTCTTGACTGCGTTACTTCCAATCAGATAACCTAGTCCTCGCGACTATTATCCAAGAGATAATATGGGATCTTTGACAATCCGATTCAGGTGAACCGGAGGCCGGCCTCAGTTCCCAAAATGGGCCCGCAAACTCGAAGCATGGTGCCGTAACTCCCATGTTCTCTAGATTTTGCCCGTAAGTCCTGTAAATTCAAAGATCTAGCATGAAGTGGCAAAATTAATCCTTTGTTTTCTGGATCTTGCAGCAAAAGAGGGGGAGGGGGTACCCAGTGCTAAACGGTAAACTCCGTCCCAAACTGGGAAGATCGAGGAAGGATTCGAACTGATAGCTGATAGCTGAAAGCTGACGGCTACTCTACCCGCCACCGACAAAATGAACAACTTCCAGGCGATCGCCGTCCGCCAGAACGGTTTTAGCCCATTGATCGCGGGCCACAATGCTGCGGTTGAGTTCCACGGCGACCCGGTCCGCTTTCATTCCCAACTGGTCCACCAGGCCGGCGAGCGTGAGCGGAGGATTGAACTCCCGGGCTTCCCCATTGATCTGCAATTTCATTGTGTCTGAATTTTCGCAGCCCACACGCGCTAAAGGCAAATAAGGTGTCGCGCCTTACGCTTCGACTTTGCGCAGATGGAATTTGCGGGTTGCGGTGCGGCCGGAATAATTCGCCTGCACGAGCACAGCGGAATCCGGAAGCGATGCTTCATCGACATCGATCTTAAGCTCGGCCTCGCCCTCTGCACTCGTGACCAACTGGGTGTAAAACGGGGCAGCATCGGGACGGGCAAAGCGAACCGTCAACCGCGCTCCCTCGACTGCCGCGCCTCCCTCGGTAACCCGCAGCCGCAGGGTCAGGTTGCGATCTGAATGCACGGAGCCGGCATTCAGCCACAGCACATCGAGCTCCTTGATGGCGGCCAGCGCCTCGGGCGTGAAGCGTTTGTCGAGCACTCCGTCCAAACGCCCGTCGCGGATGGAGTCGAGGACCAGACGATGCTGGTCGCGCAGGATCTGCTCTTTCTGCTGGTCGGTGAAGCCAGACTCGGCGGCCTTATCCGCGTAGGAGACGGCGCGCTTCCCGATGCAGCGTCCGCGAACGAAGACCTGGGTTTGCAGAAGCAGTTCGTTCTCCCGCGCTTCGCTTTGCACGTGGTAAACCGTGTCCTCGTGCTTCACATCGGTATTGAAGCCAAAAATCATGTGATCGTATTGAACCCAATCCCAATTTAACGAATCCTACTTAATCATCGGCAGACACAAAGTGGTTCGGTCGCTTGACACTGCCATCCGCGAAATCTAGTCTAGAATGTTTAGTTTAATGCTGGCTGCGAATTATATATAGCTCTTCTATGCCGGACAATTACTTCGCTCGCTACCTGCCCTTATTAATTCACCTCATCGTAGCAGGTGCGCTGGCTTCTGCCATCGTGTTGCTATCCTGGTTCATTGGCTATCGCCGGCCGACGCGGGCCAAGCTTTCTCCCTATGAATGCGGGATGACGCCGGTCGGAGACGCGCGCGAGCGCTTCTCAGTGAAGTTTTACTTGGTGGCCATGCTCTTCATTCTGTTCGACGTGGAAGCCGTCTTCCTGTATCCCTGGGCGGTGATCCTGCGCGAACTGAAGATGTTCGGCTTCTGGGAGATGCTGGTGTATATCGGCATCGTGCTGGTGGGCTTCTTCTATATCTGGAAAAAGGG
>Ga0187802_10000397_pt1 | contig 10663 bp, 12 predicted proteins | sample NC_wetland_sal_i_FD_130584 | JGI IMG/M metagenome (GOLD analysis project Ga0187802, IMG submission 130584) | Wetland sediment microbial communities from Neuse River Estuary, North Carolina, USA - Control_2 | ecosystem: Environmental > Aquatic > Freshwater > Wetlands > Sediment | place: USA... | reverse complement strand
GACCGGCCTCATCCTCATCGCGTACACCGCGGACGTGACCGGACCAGCGGCGGCCATCCTGCAACGCGCCGCCGTCACCCTGCCGCAGGCCGCCATCGCCGCCCGGCTCCTGCGGCGCGCCGGCCAGCGGGGTACGGTCTGATTCCGTGGGCAAGGCGAGCCGGAAGAAGGGACAGCGCCGACAGGGCGCCGGCCAGTCGCGCGCGGACTTCGAACTGCGGCGCAGTTTCGCGCGGCTCGAGGCGAATCCCAGCCCAGCCCTGGCCGCGCACGTATGGGGCGGCGGCAGCAAGCCTAGGCCCGCGGCGATCCCGAAATGGCCGGACGACTCCGTGGGCGACCGTTTCTTCAACACTCAGGGCATCGCCGATGCCGCCGAGGCTCCTCCGATCGTGGGCGCGACCCTGCCCGCGCCCGGGGAGATGGCCGCCACCTCAGAACTCTGGGTAGTCGCCACAAACGCACTGGTCCGAGCCGTCGTGCTGGACGGACTGACGGTCTGCCATCCGGCAGTCAGCGCGGTCATCGCGCTGCTCGAGCCTGTCGTCAAGCGGGAACCCGCGTATTACGCGGACGAGGCGACCTGGGACGAGTACCCGGAATCAGATGCCCCGCTGCGGCTGCTGGGTGACGAGGTGCTCATGGACGCGACTTGGGCGATCGTGGGAGACGACTCCCTAGCGTCGGTCCTGGCCCTGCTCGAGCGGTGCCTGGACACCGCCTTCGACACGCCCGGCCAACCGGCGAGCCTGACCGGCAGGGCTGCCGCCGAGGCGCTGATCCGCGCCTTCCCCGACCACTTCGAGTGCCGGGCGCCCGGTGACGAAGCGTGCCTGGAGCGGCTGCGGGCGACGGGGCGTACTTCATCCAACCCCTTGTGTGACCTCGTGCGCGACAAGGTCATCGCCCCGGAGGATCCGTTGCCCGTCGGCCTGACCATTCTCGCGGCGCTCGCGGATCTGGCCCGCACGAGCGCCTTCTCGGTGCTGGACGCTTCCGCGTGACGCCCTCACCCCAGGCGGAATCCGGCCGCGGAGACGCCACAGTACGTTCAGCACTCATTCTTTCGAGCCGTACCAGGAGCGGATCCCTATCGCCCTGCGACATTCGGGTACGTCCATTTCTCTTGACCATTCGCCGGCGCCAGGCCAGCAGGGTGCCCGGCGTCACGATCCAGTGCAAGCGGAAGTGACCGGGCAGCAGCCAGCCGAGGGCGGCGATCATGGCGGGGCCGCCCCAGTTTGGCGTCGCGCCTAGCTGCATCTTCAGCGCTGCCGCCGCCTGCGGCCCTTGCGGGGACGAGCGGACCGGGACCTGGTCTTTCCTTCCGGTGCCGGGCGTCGCGACTGCCCGGCCTCCGGGGCGGCGCGCCGGGCCGCCAGCGCCACGGCCGGGTCCGGATGCTGAGACAAGGGCCCCCGGCAAGAAGGGCGAAGGTGTCGGGGAGCCGCGTCCGCGATCGCCGTGACCAGAGCCCCGGCGCCGCCGGGCCAGTCATCCGCGGCCTGGTCAACGGTGGCCCGTAGCTCCGGCGGCAGCCCCGGATCGCTGCCGGGATCCTTGGCGGTCATCCGGTGGGCGAGGAACGCGGCTCGGCTGACCGCCTCAAGCTCGTCGGTGAGGAGCATGGCTCGCCGGGCCGCTGCCTCCGCCTTCCGCTGCTGGTCGGCTTCTATGAGCCGGGTGAGATCCAGTGCGTCCGGTAGGCGCGCTCGAGGTTCTCCTCGCCGGTCTTGGTGAAGCGCAGCCGGTGACGGCTTGGGGTCCAGGAGACATAGATGGTCTCGCGCGGCTGGAGGCCTTCGCTTTGTGCCCAGCTCTGCAGGATACGGAGCGCGCTGCTCAGCTTTCCGAGGCTGGCCTCGGTGACCTGTTCAAGGTAGGGAACCCGCCTGCGCCGCCAGGCTTCGGCGTGTTCCTTGCTAAGCCAGCCGAGTCCGATCAGCACATCGACGGGCGCGACGAACCGGTGGCGCCGTAGGTCCGCGTTCGCAGCGGCCACGAGCCGGTGTTCAAGGCGGTTGGCCACGTGTTCGCGGCTCCTTGGATCGGGGTCGTCTGTGTCTGGCCAGTCGCGCCATTATGGACCATGCGGTACCGGCGTGCTGTGGAGAAGATCCGGATCCTGGCCGAGGCGTGCCAGGACTTCAGCAAACGCTTCCCAGGTGAGGAACCCTTGCTAACTGAGGCGTACGTGTTCGGCGGCGTCCTCCGCGGGGCCGACCCGCTGGAGTTCGTGGAAGTCGCTCTGGTGCTGAATCTGCCTCCGGACGAGGTGGTCTGGGAGACGACGCCGCGCGGGACCCCGTGGCTGGCCGACTACCTGCGGCTGAGCAAGGGAGGGTTCGCATACTTCTGGCGATCGCATCTCGATCCCGTGGCGAACCATCACATCCGCGAGCCGGTGCGGTTCTGGTCCCTGGACGGACCCGAGGAAGACGTGCTACAGGCGCTAGCCGAACGGCGGCTCGATGGCCTGCCTCGGGTGACGTCCGCGCCGGAAGCCCAGCGGGAGCAGCTCACCGGGGAGCTGGAGGTGGCGCTCAGCCGACTACGCTCGGTGCACGCCAGCTACTGGGACTATGACTGGCGGGGGGCGAACCGTGGCGGCGGCCGGTATCCCGAGCACGAGCTGTGGGAGGCCGTCCAGGGCTACCTGGACCTGCTGGACGCCGATAAGGAAGTCTGATCGTGGGTGCTGCTGAGGCGGCGGATCGGGACGTGCCGCGGCGGGCGGGCTACCGGCGGCCGGCGGGGACGCCGCGCGGCGAGGCCGGGCGGCGGGAACTGCTGGACCGGGTCGTGGACGACCTAGCGGTCAACGGGCTGCTGGACTTCTCGCTCCGGCGCGCCGCGCGGGCGGCCGACACCACGCACAGGTGCTGTTCTACCTCTTCGACGGGGCCGACGACCTGCTCTGGCAGGCCATCTGGAAGCTGCGCGAGCGGCGCATTGCCAGCTCGCTGGCTGCGGCTGACGTGGCGCAGCCGCAGACGCTGGCGGCCCGGGTGCGCGCCGTCTGGCCCGTCCTGGCCGACGAGGAGCCACCGGTCCTTGACCAGGCGACCGGTCTGATGAGGTACGACCCCGACCGGTACGCCGGGCCTCGGCAGGGCGCTTCGCAGCAGGAAGTCCAGCGCCAGGATCCCCTGCGCCTGGGACCGCAGGAACTCCGCCCAGCCCGGGCCGTCCCGGCGGGGCGCCGGATCGATCCCGGCGCTCTTGAGGATCCGCCAGACCGTGGACGGCGTCACCACGATGCCCAGTCCGGCAAGCTCGCCGTGGATCCGCCGTTAGCCCCAGGACTCGTTCTCCCCCGCCAGCCGCAGCACCACAGACCGCACGCACGTTGCGGTGCACCGGCGGACGGCCAGAGCGGCGATGCGACACACGCGCCCACCGGCGGCGCACGATGTCGCGGTGCCATCGCATGATCGTGCCGGGAGTGACGATCAGACGCATCGCGGCGAGGCGGTCGACAGGCGGCGTCCCGGCCAGCAGCGCCAGCCACGCCCGGTCCGGCCACGTCAAACGCGAACGAGCGCGAGGCCGCTCGCGCTGGGCGACAGCGAGCTGATGGCGCAGCATCAAGATCTCCGCGTCCTTCCACCATGACTCGCGCCGCGACAAGCCCAGCACCGACACCGCACGGGACACGATCAGGAAAATCAGCTTCAAGCCCACAAGCCGAAGATCATCCCACCTCCGGACGAACCGGGACCTGCCTGCCCGGCACCCAAACGCTGGACCGATCCAACTGTGATCTGCAGAGCATCTGCCCAGGTGACGCAGGTTTTCGGCACCCACAAGAAAGACACAGGCTGCGATCATGCCTCAACTCCCCCACGGACACCAACCGCAGCTCAAGCTCGTGTGCCGTGTTCTGAAGCGGTACAGGGAGCGTTGCTTCGCCTCCTGCACCCGATACTTGTCGGTCTTGAATTGCTATCATGCTTGATATCATTGATAGCAGGAGGTGGTAGCAATGGCGGCATTGAATATCCGGAACCTTGATGAAACGGTGAAGCGGCGCCTTCAGGTTCGCGCGGCTCGTCACGGCAGGTCGATGGAAGCAGAGGCGCGCGCGATTCTCACCGAAGCCGTCCGCGAGCCTGCCGACTCCGCCGGGCTGTTCACGACGCTCCTCGACCGGTTCGGCGCGCTCGGCGGAGTCGACCTGGACCAGCCCGGGCGCGAGGAGCCGGCGCGTGCCGCGGACTTCTCCGCATGATCATCCTCGACACTAACGTGGTCTCCGAGCTGATGCGCCCGGAACCGATGCCTGGCGTGGCAAGCTGGGTCCGCGACCGGGACAGGCGCGAGCTGCGCACGACCGCCATCACGCTCGCAGAGGTTCGGTACGGCATTGCCCGGCTGCCAGACGGGCGCAGGAAGCAGGTCCTTCTCGCCGCGGCTGACGAGATCTTCTCGGCCTTCGCCGACCAGGTCCTGCCGGTCGATGCCGCAGCCGTGGAACATTACGCGGTCATCGCCAGCAGCCGCGAGCAGGCCGGGAAACCGATCGCCGGCTTCGACGCGCTGATCGCGGCCGTCTGCCGTTCCCAGGGCGCCACGCTGGCAACCCGCAACGTGTCCGACTTCGACGGCACCGGCATCGAGATCATAGATCCCTGGCTTCAGTCACCGGGCTGAGGGATTCGCATCGCACCGCTGACCGCCAATCCGGATGTTCGCATCAAGCGCTCAGCATGGGCGTAGCCCGTGGGCACCGCAGGCACGCCAGAGGGAGGGCTCCCCTACCATGCTGTTGCGTCAGCCCACGGCAGACACCAGCAAAAGATCACCGAACGTGTCCACGACCCGCGCCGCCGCCCGGCCCCGTGGGCAGCACTCCCGTCGGCAAAATAGACCATTACGCACCACAGCCACGAAGCAGTCGGCCATGATGGTCTAGACCTTTAGCCCCGTATGTTCGCTCCATGTTCGCTCGGATGTCCCGGTACGCCCCGGCACTACACGGTATCCGCAGCCCGCTGCGGATACGGGCAACCGCACAGAACGGCAGGTAGCGGTATATGTCGTCATCACTGGACAGCAGTTCAAGGATAAGAATCGAACTGATCAGCGGACTCTTAATCCGCGGGTTCGGGGTTCGAGTCCCTGGCGGCGCACGTAGATGCAGGTGTTTGACCTGCTTTGATGATGCCAGGGACCGGCCTGGGGACCGTTTCCGGTCCGCAGGCCGGTCCGCTTTTCAGTCCGCAAAGTCCGCAGCCTCGGAACGCGCAGGTGCGACTCATACCGGGCCGCGGTGGCCGCCCGTGTGGTCGCCTGCTTGGTGGCCAGCCAGTCCATCGCTTCGGCCTGGAACGTCGGGTAAGGCGGACGCCGCGGCCGGCTGTCCGGTTCGAGCCGTCCGGCCTTCACGTCCGCGTCGAACTCGGCCGCCTCGCCTTCGGCGGGGAACATCCGGGCGTGCTCGATTCGCTGGTCATCACGCCACCGCACCAGGTAATGGAACCGGACTTCACCGCCGGGACCGTCGGTCATGCGTCGGGCTGATACCGACATGACTCACCTCCATCATCGAACTGGCGGATGCGGGCACACCCGCCTGATGTCGACCAATGTGGCGGGCACCGGCTGAACGCAACCGCGCCGCACGCTCGCACCGGACCGCCCGCACGTACTGCGGCGCGCCCCGGCAGCAAGGCCAACACGCCGTGCGGGAAGCCACCGGACACGTCCAGCGGGCTGGAGTGCACGCATAATGAAGATCGCGGTCAGCAGATCGTTCGGCGCCTGAAGATGGGGGCCGCAGGTAGCTCCACGATCGTTCGATCGCGATCGGCTCGCGGCTGATCTTGTGGGTGCCGAAACGCTGTCCTAGCCCTTGACCGCGGCGTTCGGGAGCGGTGCAGGAGTCAGGCTCAACTCGTTCATGGGGTTGGCTCAACTACTCGAACGCGTTCAGAAGAAGCGCCGGGTCTTCATCGCTCTGTCAGAGAAACCCCAGCTCACAGTGCGGGATCGCGTTTTGGCACCCCACAGGTAAATCCGCGATCGATGTGGCCGCGTTCAGCGCCGGGCGGTGCCAGCCTGTGGACCACCAGGGACGGCCGGGATGAGGCGGTACAGGTTCCGGGCTCTGGTCAGGTTCGACGCAGCGGCGCGCGAGGGCTGTGCACCGGGCCTTGCGAGCCGCGCGGGTACCCTCACGATTCACGCCTGCTGTCTGCTTCAGCCGTTCTTCACCGTGAATACTTCCCCGCCGTGATCTCCGTAGACGAGGACCTGACGCCTCTCCAGCCACGTGGACACGCCGTCGTAACCATCATGCTGGCCGATGGCGAGGCAGAGGTGTACTTCGCTCCCGGGCGAGGGTTCACGATCTGGGCCGACGCCGTGGTGCATCACAAGATCCGGGCCGAGGGACTGATCGGCCGCGGCGTCATCCGTGGCTTGGACTCACCGTCCGTGTTTTCTCGTGGCGATGGTCAGCGGGAGAGCATGTCCTCCCCCGGGGCCCACGGCGCCATCAGGCGCTGGCCGGGCCGCCCGTGCGGTCGGTCAGTTGCCGATATGGTGACGGCCACGAACGCCCGGTCGGCGTCGTTCCATTCCTCGAGGAAGTGCAGGCCGGCGGCCGCGGCGAGTTCGAGCAGCGCGCTCACGCCCAGCCTGGCCCAGGGGAACACCGGGCTGCGCCTGCCGTCGGCGTGTTCGAGCCACGCGGTCATCCGCTCGTCGATGTCGTCGTGCTCCGCCTCGATCAGAAGCCTGCCGCCGGGAGCAAGCAGCCGCGCGCAGCGCCGCAACAGTTCGTCGGGATAGCCGCCGATGCCGATATTGCCGTCCGCGAGCAGCGCGGTCGCCCACCGGCCCTGGCCGGGTAGCGGATCGAAGACCGAACGGCGGATGGCGCACGCCCCGGCCTCGCGCACCCGCGCCACCGCGGTACGCGAGATATCTATGCCGAGCACGGGAATCCCGCGCTCGGCCAAGGCGATCGTCAGACGGCCGGGGCCGCAGCCGATGTCGAGTACCGGCCCCTGGCAGCGGAGCAGCAACTCCTCGTCGGTCCGGTCGGCTGGCCCGCACCAGCGTTCGAGCTGAAGCGGCAGCGCGCGGCCGCAAGCCGTCCGAAGCAGCAGTCCGGCGCCTGGCAGGCTTAGTGCCTCCTCATAGAGGCCGATCGCCCCGGCCTTCATTGCCGTTCTCGCACGGTGGTGCCGCCCGGGCATGCTGAGCTGGCCGGATCGAGAACCGGGACGAGTTCCCGTACCTGCGCGGCGAACCGGGTCAGTGGCGCCAGACGCGCGACGGCCACGGCGTCAGCCGCGGTGTCGACGTCGCGAAGCCGCGGCAACCAGGCGACACGCAGCCCGGCTGCATCCAGCCGGGCGAGCTGAACGGCACCAGTGGCCGACGTGGACATGGGCACGCCGCGCACCAGAGCAGCATCAGGTACCCGCAGCCCTAGCCCCCAGAACCCCCCGTCGGCGGCCGGGCCGAACCAGGCATCGGCCACCTGCCAGTCCACCGCGAGCAGCCGCGGGGTGAGCTGCGGTGTGTCCATTCCGATCAGCAACGCGGGTCCGTGTGCCGCGGCGAAGGCGCCGGCCAGTCGCTCGTCGAGGCCGCCGCCGCATTGCGGGATGATGTCGAAGCCCGGTGGCAGCCACGGGCCCGGTTCGCCGTCGAGGACCAGCACCCGCCGCCGAGCCGGCGCCGCCAGCACGGTGTACAGCGTGTCCGCGAGCGCGGCCTCGGCCAGCGCGGCGGCCTGCCGGGGTGTGCACGGAGGTACCAGGCGGGTCTTGACTCGTCCGGGCAGCGGCTGTTTGGCGATGACGAGCAGGGTGGTCTCGGATTCCGGTGCCGGACCGTGCGGCCGGTTCGGCGCGATCACCTGGCCAGCACCCGGCTCATGTCCCGAACGGTGCGCACGGAGCCACGTACCGTTCCCGTCACCTTCGACTTTCCGATGCGGGGCAGGTAGGCGACCTCGACCTCGGCCACGCGCCAGCCCGCGGCGACCGCGTTGAGCACCATCTCCAGCGGGTAGCCGAAGCGCCGGTCGGTGAGGTTCAGGCCGAGCAGCGCCTCGCGGCCCGCGGCGCGCATCGGTCCCAGGTCGTGGAGCCGGACGCCGGTTCGGCGATGGATACGGCGGGCTAGTTCGCGGTTGGCCAGGCGCGCGGGCAGCGGCCATGCGTCTGTCCGGGTCGGTGAGCGGCGGCCGAGCACCAGGTCGGCCTGGCCGGCCAGCAGCGGCTCGGCCAGGCGCGGAAGCTGCCGCGGGTCCAGGCTGCCGTCGCAGTCGCAGAAGCATACGACGTCGGCGGTGGCGGCCAGCACGCCCGCGTGCGCGGCTGCGCCGAAACCTGGCCGTGGTTCCCGCACGACCGTCGCGCCGAGCGATCTGGCGAGGCCGCCGGAACCGTCGGTCGAGCCGTTGTCCACCACGATCGGCCGGAACCCGGGCGGTATTCGTTCCAGGACCCATGGCAGCGCCGGTGCCTCGTTCAGGCAGGGCAGGATCACGTCTAGAGTCACAGCAGTGACGTTACGAGTACGGTGAGCCGACCGGCAGGGAGCGGATCCTTACGGGATGGGGAAACCCGGCCGGCAGGCTCCCGTGCCTATTGGGTATCCGGAGTCGTCGGGTCAGCTGGTCTCGCATCGTGCTGCGGGCCGACGGGCTGAGGGAGGACGGGGCCGGGCGCGTCCGGATCTTCCGCGGCGGGCTGCGGCGGTCCGGGCGAGTATCCGGACGGCGGATCCTGGCGGGGATCCGCCTCGGCCGGCGGAAGTTCGCCGGCGCGGTGTCCGGGCTCCCGCTCCTCCAGTTCCCGGTCCTCCAGTTCCGGTTCCTCCGGGACGGCTGGCGGCTGTCCGCGACCGGAGTCCGCGTCGCCGGGGTGACCGGGATCGGTCTCAGCCTCAGGAACGGCGCCGGCGGGCGCGGTGGCCGGGCGTTCCGGCGGCGAGGCGGCAGGCGGCTTGCCGCGTAGCCGCACCGCGAACGCGACCGCGGACAGCAGGAACAGTGCGCCCGTCACCGCCAGCCAGTGCCACACATACGGATCCGCGGACAGCGTGGTCGACGCGTGATAGGGCGATCGCAGCCGGAGGATCAGCGGGAACCACACGAGCAGCAGCAGGCCGGACAGCGCGGCGGGCACCCGGACGTAGTTGATCCACGGGGTCACGGGCAGCTGGGGATCGCGGTGCCTGATCGCGGCCATGGCCGAACGGTCGGCGAGCGAGTACAGCGGCATCAGCAGGAGGTCATGGCCGATGACCGCCCCGAGGAACCAGGCGGCCACCCCGAGGGGATGGGAGGGCACGAGCCGGTCGGCCGCGTAGCCCGCGAGGCCGAAGCAAGCGAGCAGGGCCAGCAGGTGCAGGGGACTGGCGCCGTACCAGCGCAGCTGACGTCTCATGTCAGCTCGCGAAGATCAAGGCGGCGACCCACTTGGTGTTGTGCACACCGGGATTGGCCGGCACGATCACGCGTGCGGGGTATCCGTGGTCGAGGGACAGGTCCGCGCCGTTGACCCGCAGCGCGAGCAGCGAGTCCGGGTCCATGATCTGCCCGGCTGACAGTACCCCGTGCCGGAAGGCGCCGCCCTTCTCCAGCGAGTCCACCAGCACGCTGGCCGGCTGGCTGATCCCGGCCAGCCGGGCCAGATCGCGCAGCCGCACTCCGGTCCAGGCCTGGTTGCTGGTGGACCAGCCCTCGACGCAGGCGATCGGCAGGTGCGCCGTGTGCTGCTCCATGGCCAGCAATTGGGCCCGGCTCAGGCGAACGGGCGCGGGACCGCCCGGGCCGGCGCGATCGAGGGTGAGCCGCCAGCCGGGGCCGGTCTCCTCCGCCCTGATGCCGACCTGCGCCGCGGTCTGGTTGATCTGGAAGTCGTTGGGTCCGGCGCCCAGGTCCTGCCCGTGGGGGGCGAGCAGCGCGGTACGGCGCAGCGGGCCGCCCAGCGACTGGCCCACCGTGACGGCGAGCATCAGCAGCGAGCCGGCCCCGGCGAAGGCCAGGGCGCCGCGCCGGGAGATCGTCGGCCCGGCGGGCGCCGGGCTGACCAGATCCGAGCCGTCCGGCGGTTCCGGCTCGGTATGGGCGGTATCGACGCGCAGCATCGCCATCAGGCCGCGAGCACGCAGCGTCCCGATCACGGTCCGGCTCTTGAGGCCCGTGTGGACCACGAGGGCGGCTACGAAAACCCAGGCTCCGTAGAAATGCAGCACGTAGAAGGAGCCGGGAAACTTGTACCACTGCTGGATGTTGAGGATCCCGGTGACGAACTCGAACCCCACCCCGCCCACGAGCAGCAGCAGCGACAGCCGCTCCAGCGCGTGCGCGGGACTGCGCAGCGGCGGCCACTCGAACAGCTTCGGCAGCACCGACCACAGCTTGAACAATAAGATCGGCACGATCGTCACCCCCATGGTGACGTGCACGCCCTGGGTGAGCCGGTAGAGCCAGACAGGATGCGTGGGCCAGGAGAACAGGTAGAAGCCGAGCGGCCCCTTGCCAGGCGTCTCGTCGTTGACCGGGCTAAGGTCCGGGTTGTAGGCGGCGTAGGACAGCAGGCCGGTCACGAACACCACCGACAGGCCGGCCAGCAGGATCAGGCCGAGGATCGAGGTCAGCCATGGACCGCGGATCGGGCTTCGCCAGAAGGACCGG
>Ga0187802_10000396_pt1 | contig 10668 bp, 7 predicted proteins | sample NC_wetland_sal_i_FD_130584 | JGI IMG/M metagenome (GOLD analysis project Ga0187802, IMG submission 130584) | Wetland sediment microbial communities from Neuse River Estuary, North Carolina, USA - Control_2 | ecosystem: Environmental > Aquatic > Freshwater > Wetlands > Sediment | place: USA... | reverse complement strand
GTTGGTGGGTGCTCCCATTCGGCGAACTATGGGAGTACCGTGGGCTGCTTTACTTTTTTATCTGGCGTGACATCAAGGTTCGCTACAAGCAAACGGCCATCGGCATCGCCTGGGTTGTCTTGCAGCCACTTCTGACCACGGGGGTGTTCACACTATTCTTCGGGCGGCTTGCCAAGCTTCCTTCACAGGGCCTCCCTTATCCGATCTTCTATTTTGCTGCGTTGGTGCCGTGGACATACTTTTCGGGTGCCCTGCAGAACGCGACGAATATTGTGGTGGAAAACCAGCATGTCATCACAAAGGTTTATTTCCCTCGGCTGATTTTGCCCCTGTCGGCGGTGCTTTCAGGGCTCATGGACTTCGCGATTGGGTTTTTTGTCCTCGTGGGTATGACGCTGGGATACAAGATGCGCCCGGGTGTTGCGGTGCTATGGCTGCCGGTGATGCTTCTTCTAGCCATCGCTACAGCGCTCGGCGTGGGGCTGTGGTCTTCAGCCCTGAACGCGCTCTACCGCGATGTGCGGTACGTTATGCCGTTTCTCATTCAGTTCTGGTTGTTTGCTTCGCCTGTCGCCTATCCGACGAGCCTCGTTCCGAAGCCCTGGCGCTGGCTCTATGGCCTTAACCCCATGGCCGGTGTTATTGACGGCTTCCGCTGGGCCCTGACTGGTCACGGTCAGCCCCCAGGCCCGCTTCTGCTCGCCTCCGCTTCCGCAGTCCTGGTTACCTTCCTCGGCGGCCTCTTTTTCTTTCAGCGCATGGAGGGTACCGTTGCCGACCGCGTCTAACTATGCACCCATGACTGGGCCACATCCGTCACTTCGAGCGAAGCGAAAAATCTCTCCTCGATGACCACAGTCGTCATTCACGGCGAAGGCCTCGGCAAGAGTTATCATCGCGGCGCTCTTCAGCACAGCTCGCTCCTCCGCGATCATCTCACCCGCCTGCTGAAATCGCCGCTCTCTGTATTCCGCCGTCCTAAGGACGAAACCTTCTGGGCCTTGAAGGACGTGTTCATCGAAGTTTGCGAAGGCGAAGTCCTCGGCATCATCGGCCGCAATGGCGCCGGCAAAACCACACTGCTGAAAATTCTTTCCCGCATTACCCGCCCCACCACCGGCTGGGCAGAAATTCACGGACGCGTCGGCAGCCTCCTCGAAGTGGGCACCGGCTTCCACCCGGAGCTCACCGGCCGCGAAAACACCTACCTCAGTGGCGCGATCCTCGGTATGGGCAAGCGCGAGATTGACCGCAAGTTCGATGAAATCGTAGCCTTCGCCGACCTCGAAAAATTCATCGATACACCTGTGAAGCACTATTCTAGCGGCATGTACGTCCGTCTGGCGTTCGCGGTGGCCGCGCATCTCGAGCCGGAAATTCTGCTCGTCGATGAAGTCCTCGCCGTCGGCGATATCAATTTCCAAAAGAAATGCCTCGGCAAGATGGGTGATGTCGCCCGCGCCGGCCGCACCGTCGTCCTCGTCAGCCACCAGCTCAATCAGATTCGCCGCCTCTGCCACCGCGTCGTTTGGATCGACGCCGGTTCCATCCGCAAGGACGGTCCCACTCACGAAGTTGTCAGTGCCTATGAGAGCGCGATGGCGCGCGATAAGGGCAACGGCGAACAACAGGAGAGAGGCGCGTCGATAGTAGCCCGTTTTCTGAGCTGGGAAATCTCTAAGTCAAACGGAGAGGGATCGCACACGCTGGACAACCACGAGCCAGTGACAGTCAAATTTACGCTGGATGTCAAGCAGCCTATCAAAATCGGCCACTACGGGGTCGCCTTACGTAACTACGAGCAGCAGGTGATCTGGGCTTGGGCCACCCAACCCCTACGTCTAGGAACTGGTGAGGTGCAACTGTGCCACACGTTTCCAATGCTCCCTCTACGACCCGGGCCTTACACATGGCTCGCTGCATTGTACGACGAGGGAGACCTAGTGGACAGTTGGGACTGCGTGCCCGAGATGATCGTGGCTACAGAGATTTACCAACATCCGCAAGAAGAGTGGAAGGGAATCTTGAACATTCCGTCGGACTTTCGAGTTGACGGAAGGGGATCGGGGTGCTCTTAAACCTGTGATAAGCGAACACTACACAAGAAGTTTTTATGAAAGACAAACAGACGGGTCGACACGATCAGCTGAGGTCATAGTGCCGCTGGTGTTGCAGTTGCTTCCTGTACGCAGCGTGGTGGATATCGGCTGCGGCGTTGGAAGCTGGCTCTCTGTTTTTCGAAAACTCGGTATCGATGACATTTGCGGGATCGACGGTGACTACGTTGATCAAGACCTTCTACAAATCCCGCCCGACCGCTTCCAATCGTTCGATCTGACGAAGCCTTTCAGCCTGGGGCGCGTCTTCGACTTGGCTGTATCACTGGAGGTCGCCGAGCACCTCCCGGCCGACTGCGCCGCAGTCTTTGTGGCCTGTCTTACTCGCCTAGCTCCCTATGTCTTGTTCTCCGCAGCTATTCCATTCCAAGGCGGGACTCATCATGTAAACGAACAATGGCCAGACAATTGGGCGGGTCTATTCAGGGAGCACGACTATCTCCCAGTAGATTTCATTCGAAAGCGAGTTTGGCAAAACGACGGCGTATCCTGGTGGTACGCGCAGAACACGCTATTGTTTGCGAGGGCTGATCTTGTCAAGAGCAATGCGGCCCTGGGAGCGGAGTTTGAAAAAACCAACCCAAATCAGCTCTCTTTGGTTCACCCGCGACAATACCTGGACCTAGAAACGGTCCTGCGGTCTCAGCAGCCTTCACCCCCATCGGGAGTAAGAGCTGCTTCGCGGGCCCTTCTTCTCTGCTTGAAAAATGCTATCACAAGAAGATTTAGTTTGAAGATGAAGAAGGAAACGCATCCGTGATCACCGTCTTGATCACCTCCTTTAACTACGCCCGGTTCATCGAGCAGGCCATCGACAGCGTTCTCTCGCAGAATTTCTGCTTAGACGAAGTCCAAATTCTGGTCGTCGATGACGGTTCTACCGACGACACCTCCGAGCGCGTCAAAAAGTACGGTTCACGAATTGAATATTTCTACAAGCCAAACGGAGGTCAGGCCTCAGCTTTGAACTTCGGCTTTACAAAAGCTCGCGGCGAGATTATCGCCCTGCTCGACGCCGACGATGTTTTCCTCCCGGGCAAGCTCTTCCGCGTCGTGGAAACATTCCAGAATAACCCTACAGTAGGCATGGTCTATCACTCGCTGGAGGAATGGCACACCCAAACCGATAAGCGCTTCAAGTGGAACTTCCCCCTCATTTCGGGCAACTTCCGCGCCGAACCCGATAAGTTTTTCTCCTACTATCCCCACCCCACCTCGTGTATCTCCTTCCGCCGATCCTCCTTGAATCGGCTTCTTCCTATCCCTGAACGTATCACAATGTTGGCGGACGCTTACCTCACGCATCTCATTCCTTTCCTTTCGCCGATCCTTGCCATCCCCGAATCTCTCACCCTCTACCGCATCCATGGGGACAATCAGGGAATCACGATTATGCCGACGAATCGGCAAATGCCCCTGGAGACCAGAATAAGTAGACTGCAGAAGTGGCGAATCCTCATCGACGCCACGCAAAAATGGCTTGCCGACAACGGCTACACCAAGAAACAACCGGGCGTGCCGTCTTTCCTGGGTCGGTGGACTCTTTTCCTGGACACGCAACAGTTCCTCTTGAATTCTCCGGGGCGTTTGCGATTTTTTCTACACCTGATGGCTTACATCCATTGCTATGGACCCTACATGTCACAACGTCTTCGCATCATCAACTGCGTCAATGCCTTCGGATCGCTCTTCACGGGCTACGAGCACTTCTACCTGCTCGACAAATGGCGCACGCAATTGTCGGATAAGTGGAGAGTTCGGGCCAAGTGAGGAACCTAACTCAATCGGTCTTAGGCAAACGGGGATCTCAGTTCAATGCATTCTGGCAAATGGATATGGTCTTCTTGCCCTCAACGCATCCGGTGATTCGATCGAACAAATACCTTTTCGAGTTGGATAGCTAGAGCCCACTAGAGGAACATCTTGGATCAAATCGGAGAATGAGGTATTACGAACGCGATGGAAGACACTATGAAAACTGAACAATTCACTGAGAAACCATACCTCGCGGCAAAGGATTCCGCAGTCTGGCCTCGCATCACCATGGTAACCGCCGTCTACAATGGCGAGCAATACCTTGAGGATACGATCCGCTCGATTGTGCTCCAGGGATACCCGAATCTCGAATACATCATCGTGAATGACGGTTCCACAGACGGGACTGTCGATATCATCCGCAAATATGAGCAGCACCTAGTCGAATGGATCAACCAGCCGAATAAGGGCCTGTACGCAGCGCTCAATGCAGGCTTTGCGCAAGCCTCCGGGGAAATCCTCGGCTGGCTTGATGCCAGCGATAAGCTGCACACAAGCGGCCTTTTCGTGGTGGGCAGTGTTTTTACTGCTTTCCCTGAGGTAACTTGGATTACTGGCCGAGCAACTGGCTTTAACCGGGCCGGAATGACGGTTGTGGCAAACCCACTGCAACGTTGGTCGCGTTACCGCTTTCTCGCTGGCGCAAATAAGTATATTCAACAAGAGTCGACATTTTGGAGGCGCAGCCTCTGGGATCGCGCGGGCGGTTCTCTGGGCACGTCATATGGACCTGCCGGGGACTTCGAGCTTTGGGTGCGTTTTTTTCGCTATGCTCCCCTTCATACTGTCGACGCTCTCATCGGCGGCTACCGCTTTCACGAGGACGCCTTGAGCTGGGTTGACGGCCGCGAAACCTATGACCGAATATGTGAAGAGATCGCCGGGCGCGAATTGGAGTCAACACCCCACACAACTGCGCTGAAGGCATTTCGTTGGGTCAGTCGAGCAGTCAAGCCTATTCCGAAGGTTCGCGGGTTCTGGCAACGCGTTGTGATGAAGGGTCTTTATCGCCTACCGGGAGCTGACTTGCCGCCCATCATTCAAGACCAAAGGAACAAGTGGGTTCTTCGAGACAAGTGAAACGCTTCATTTAATCCGCTCCTCACGCTTTTCTTCATAAGTCCGTATCGTGGTCAGACTACTAGCTTGCTGCATTTCCGCTTTGACTTCTCACATCCCCGGTAATACATCCACTCCGTCCGGTTTTTGTCAAAAAGCTTTTCTGGCAAGCCTTCCCACGAACGCATCACTTGTCAATTGCCACGGCTGTGATGCGTCTCACTCAATCCCCAAAATGCATTGGTCCCGCTAACCAAAGAATTTTTCATTATTATTGCTCCACACTTCTTCCGATTCCAATACTTTGAGATTCCGCTCTCTTAATAGAGGTGCGTCCGTAGCTCATTTTGACAAAGGCTCGTGTCGGAGAGTCTCTACCATCGCCCGATCCCGATGGGTCCACCAAGATTGAAGCCCGCCGCGATCGCGGGTTGATAGTGGAATAGCGTCACTGCAATCCGACATAAACCAAGCATGACGACTGAGGGCTGCTGCTTCGATCTTTGGAGTGCGTCAAGCCGCCTTGTGTTCGTTTGCCACCCGAAGAGGAATTGGCTGAGCCGCTACCACAGTGTTCAAGGCGCCTTGCAAATGACGACTATTCCCTTACCAGCAATAATCGTTGAGTGACCTGCAGCTTCATTAGTGCCGGAGGCCGGTTGCGCGCGGCTACGGCACCCAGGCCAGGGTTAGTTGCCGCCGGCCTGGCAGAGCAGGCTTGGCAGGACGGGCGCCGCCAGAGCAACTTCCACTCAGGTCACTCACAACTCTAAATCCGCTGCTTACCACTGCACCCCGGGATACAAACTCGGGATGCGGAAGCCACGATATGCGTATTGCCCAGCAATCTGCATTTGCCACACCGTCTGTGGGGACGAAGTTTGTGTGACCTCGTAAATTGCCGCATTACTTGCAGGACTGGTCGTGGCACATTCGTCGTACTCTACATTGCCGTTCTTGAGCACCTCGGCGTTGCCTCCGAAAAAGGAGTATTCCGGCGCGGTTGGATGGAAGGCAAAAGTTGCCGTCTTGGCTGTCTCGTCGAGGTTTAGGAGGGGAACCGTGCTATAGCACGCTGGCTGTCCCGTTACCCCACAGGTTCCACCCGCGACGACAGCGACACCGCGGTCATCTCCATTGTCGAAGAGAACCAGCGAGAAATTGCCCGTGGTGTTCGGAGTGGTGAAAGAAGGGCCATGCTGGGCGTAGAACCAGTCCGTGGGGTTGGTGTCCGCTGATCCGTCGGCATTCAATAAGGTGAAGTCACCCTGGTAGCCGAGGTGCCAAAGGATGTCACCCGCGCCAGCGCCGTAGTTGTAATCAATCTTCACCAGCCAATTCTGGTGACGGATGGAGACGATCAGGTTGCCATCGTCGGGCGAATAGAGGACTGCGTTCGTATGGGTCCAGTCCGGAAACAGATAAGGCCGCCGATTGATGTCCAGGTGATCAAACTCATTCCAGACCCACACGGGATTGCGATTCTGGTCGAGGTCAATAAGAACATCACCTGTTACAGTCACTCCGGATACGACTTGGTGCAGAGCGGCAATCAAAACTAGGTGGCCGTTGGGCAACAACGCGAAGTCATGATGCGTCCCCACCACCGTGATATTGCATCCCGTACACGTTGCCGCCGCCAGCGCCTGATTCAGTTGCGCCGCTGTCATCTGCCAGAAGACCTGCCCTGTCAGGTCAACCTCCTGTATGACAGAGTTCGAGCCGTCCGGCCCCGACGCATCGAAACCGATTAGAAAATGGCCGTTAGGCATTAATTTGATCGGCTGCGGAACCGCGTCTGGAGTCACCGGAGGACCCGGAGCATAAGTCCACAGGATATTGCCACCTAGGTCCGTGACCGCAACGTTGACTATGCCGGTATTGGATGTGCTGAGCAGATCCAACGACTCCACGCCGCTCTGAGGCGTCATTCCCGGCGTTGTCGTGACCGTTAACGAAGGAAGGGTCGTCGCAGGAAGAGTTCCCGTCGTGAATATGTGATCGCTGTCGGTGAATGTCACTCCGCCACCAAACTGGACCGTCGCTTGCATGTGATAGGCGCTCTTCATGACCATCCCAGCAACCAAAATGCTCACCGGTCCCCCACTTGTTGGAGCCCCTTGCGTCCAGGTTGACAGGCCGTAGCTGGTGGTGAGGCCGAACTGGACGGTAACGTTAGCTGCGGCCGGAGGTGTAATCGTGTAGAGCGCCACCTGCGGGTTTTGGGTCGGCTCGACCGTTCCTGGCGCGACAACAAATACCTGTGCCGAAACAGAGGAGGATGAAACAGATCCGGAGGTAGCCGAAATCGTCACCGCTATGCTTTGCGTATCAGTCGGAGCCTTGTAATTTCCGCTTCCGTCGACCGTGCCGATCATCATATTGCCCCCGGAGATGCCATTAACGGACCAGATATAGCTCTGGGGGCTTCCAGGCAGCGTCGCTTGAAACTGGATTGACTGGCCAAGCGAAAGTGCGGCGGCGCTTGGTGAAATGGAGGTAGTAATGGCCCTTTGGGAGGACCCAGACCCACAGCCGACATCAAGAATAAGCCCTAACAGGCAGAGATACACCCACGAATTCTTCGCCATCATCAATCCCCCGATTGGACTACTAATACAGAGACAGACACACTTCATGGTAAATAACACATCTCGCTGAAAAAGTTCCAATAAATTTGGAAGTTGCGTGACACGGCCACTCGAAGGGTTTGCCAGATATTTTATCTGCCGACATAGACGTCTGCGGCGTGCGGTCCACACCTATAAGAGAGACGTCCAGAAGGTAAGCCGTTTGGCTGAACCCGATTTCGTTTACCACGGACGCGTTTGCTAATCGCGCTCAAAACTAGCCACATGCGCACACCCACTGGCATTCGCAAAACCTGGCTCGTCCGGATTCGCACTGCTAAGAAAGGCCTCGCTCACCGCTTGAAAACTGTTTCCCCGTTCACCCCTTTGGATCGAATCTCAACGACCAAGAAAGGGTAATCTGTCCTGTCGCGTTGAAAGGCTGATCGCCATCTGGATTCCCGCAAGGTGCCCTTGGCGTGTAGAATGTTTGGGTCGCTCCCTTACGCGGATGAAAAACGTTTTGATTACCGGCAGCAACGGTCTAGTCGGCTCCGAAGCCGTTGAACATTTCGATCGGCAAGGTCATCTAGTCGTCGGGGTGGATAACAATATGCGTCGCCTCTTTTTCGGCGAGCCCGGCGACACGACCTGGAACCTCGAGCGACTGAAGCGAGTGACGAGGAACTTCCGCCCTGTTCATCTGGATATTCGCGACCGGATTGCGCTTGAGGATTTGTTCCGGCGCCATCGCTTTGACCTGATCGTCCACTGCGCGGCACAGCCCTCACACGACAAGGCGCGCGAGATACCTATCCTGGACTTTGAGGTCAATGCGCTTGGCACCGTGAACCTGCTGGAGGCGACGCGCCTGCACTGCCCGGAAGCGGTCTTTCTGTTCATGAGCACGAACAAAGTATACGGCGACGCTCCGAACGAGCTCCCCTTGAAAGAACTCGAGACGCGCTACGATTACGAACGGCCAGAAGATTACTCCGGCATTGACGAGAATTGCCGGATCGACCGCACGCAGCATTCGTTGTTCGGAGCTTCGAAAGCTGCCGCGGATCTGGTGTCGCAGGAATACGGCCGCTACTTCGGGATGAACGTCGGGATTTTCCGAGGCGGTTGTCTCACCGGGCCATCACACTCCGGGGTGGAGTTGCACGGTTTTTTATCGTATCTCGTAAAGACGGCTCTCGCGGGTGGAAGTTATTCCGTCTTCGGCTACAAAGGCAAACAGGTGCGAGATAATATTCACAGCTACGACGTGGTCCGCGCCATCGAGGAATTCGCGGCGAATCCACGACCCGGGGAGGTCTACAACATGGGAGGCGGCCGGGAAAACAGCATTTCCCTCCTCGAAGCCATCGATCGAATCGAGCAATTGACCGGCAAGAGGCTGAATTGGCACTACGTTGAAGAAGCGCGCAAGGGCGACCACATTTGTTATATTTCGAACCTCAGGAAGTTCCAGAGTCATTATCCTAACTGGCGGATCACGCGCAATCTTGAGGTGATTCTCAACGAGATGGTTGAGTCCGAACGATCACGCGCACATTCCGTTGGGAGCTAGGCGCACGTAAAAGGCATGTTGACGATTTTCACTACCGCGAAACCGTTTCGAGGCCACAGCGCTATCATCCAGCGCAATGCCATCCAAAGCTGGAAGCGTTTGGACCCCAGTGTGGAGATCTTTATTTTTGGTGACGATTGGGGAGCCGCGGAAGTCTGTCAGGATCTTAAGTTACAGCACGTCAGAATCATTCGGAAAAACAAACATGGAACCAAATACCTGGCGAATATTTATGACCAAGCCCAAGAAATCGCTCGTTACGATGTGCTGTGTCATGTTAACTGCGACATTTTGTTGATGAGCGATTTCCGACGGGCGGTTGAGTCGGTGACCAATCTCCGTGATCGGTACCTCATGGCAGGTCGCCGCTGGGATGTAGACATCAGAGAACCCATCGATTTTCAACACGCCCAATGGGAAGAGAGACTTCGATCTTTCGCTCTGCAAACAAATCGACAGAGGCCTGCTCAGTGGATCGACTACTTCGTGTTCCCGAAAGGGTTGTACTACCGCGAGATTCCGGAGTTCGTGATAGGGCGCCCAGGTTGGGACAACTGGCTGCTCTGGTATGCGAGGTCGTCCGGGGCGTCTCTTGTGGATGCTTCCTCTGCGGTCTGCGCAATTCACCAAAATCATGACTACTCCTACCATCCAGATGGCGAACGAGGAGTGTGGGAAGGAGAGGAGGCTCAGGAGAACTACCGTCTTCTCGAAGGCAAGCGCAAATTCCGGTCGTTGGAGGATGCGACTCATATTCTCCAAGGGAATCGCTTGCGCCCGAATTACAACCGCTGGATTGTGCAGGCACAACGAGGCTCGCAGAGGTGGATCACGCCCATCTGGTTTCATCTGCTTGACATCAGCCGCCCGATGAGACATCGAATTGGTTTGCGCCAAAAAGCAAGAACTTGACGTTATGGAAAAGGTGGCCGTTTCATGTCGAAGCCATTCGTCAGCATTTTGATCGACACCTATAACCATGAGCGCTTCATCGAGGAAGCAATTGTAAGCGTTCTTGAGCAGGATTTTCCTGCTAGCGATCGCGAAATCCTCGCCGTCGATGATGGTTCGTCCGACCGCACGCCCGAGATCATCCACCAGTTCGAGCCACACGTGCACCTGCTGCGGAAGACCAATGGCGGCCAGGCATCGGCCTTTAATGCCGGAATCCCAGAATGCCGCGGTGAGATCGTCGCCTTCCTCGATGGCGATGACTGGTGGGCTCAAGGTAAGCTCGCTGCTGTCCTCAAGGCCTTTGAAGAGAATCCTGACGTGGGAGCTGTCGGTCATGGTTACTACGCAGTCGACGAGACCGGCACTGTATACAATACCGTGATTCCGGAGCGCAAGTTTCGGCTTTGTTTGCGCAGTCGTGAGGACGCCGAGCTCTTTTGCCAATTGCGATGCTTCCTCGGCACCAGCAAGGTCGCATACCGCCGTGACCTCCTGGAGCGAGTCCTGCCGATCCCGCAGGTGCTGTGGTTCGAGGCTGACGAATCCATTTGGACTCTCGTTGTGGCCGCGTCGGATG
>Ga0187802_10000395_pt1 | contig 10682 bp, 5 predicted proteins | sample NC_wetland_sal_i_FD_130584 | JGI IMG/M metagenome (GOLD analysis project Ga0187802, IMG submission 130584) | Wetland sediment microbial communities from Neuse River Estuary, North Carolina, USA - Control_2 | ecosystem: Environmental > Aquatic > Freshwater > Wetlands > Sediment | place: USA... | reverse complement strand
GGAAACAGGCATGCTGCTTGGGCGCCGGCCGGGCGGCGCGGCAAGACTTGCGGGTTCTCAAGAGACGAAAGCCGGAGCGAGCGAATAAGAGTTTCCCCCTAATGCATGCCCACCGACCACACATTTATTAAACTTTATTAAAGCGCACTATTATTCAGCGCCGCCGCCCCTGTCAAGACAAAAGATGCGGGTTTGCGCGGCCGTCTCACGATAGCGCGCGTGTGGATTCACGGACGACCAGCTCGGGCGCCAGCTTGCGGTGCACAGCTTTCAATTCCCGGTCCTCGATGGCCGCGTTCATCCCTTCCAGGATGATTCCAACGGCCGCGCCGCCTAGGGCTTCCATGGGCTGGCGCACGGTGGTCAAGGAGGGAACGGAGAGGCCGGCGGGAATGACGTCGTCAAATCCAATCACCGAGCAATCCTCGGGAACGTTCCAGCCGGCGCGGGCGAGGCCCCGGATGGTGCCGAAGGCGGTCATGTCGTCGAAAGCCATCACGGCGGTGAAGCGCTTCTTGTGCTTCAGGAGGTCTTCGGTGAGGCGGAAGCCGCCTTCGAAGCCGGAGTTAGGGTCGAGCGAATCGGGCAGGTCAACCACCAGAGAGTTATCAATCTCGAGTCCGACGGAGCGAGCGAAGGAGCGGACGCCGCGCCAGCGAGGAATGCTGTCGCCAAGCATCTTCGGGCCGCGAATGAAAGCGATCTTTCGATGACCGAGGGAATAGAGATGTTCCATGGCGAGGTGCGCGCCGGCTTCGTTATCCACCATGACAGAGCTGATCGAGCCGGTGCTCAATTCCCTGCCGATCATGACCGCGGGGATATTGCGTTTTTCGAGATCGGCGAGGAGCTCGATATCCACAAAGAGCCAGTTGGCGACGATGATGAGGCCTTCGACGGGGCGGGCGAGAAGCATTTCGAGATAGCGTTCGAAGCGGCCGCGCTGATTGTGAGCGTCGGTGAAAATGGGCAGATAGGAAGCCTGGTAGAGCGAATTTTCGATTCCGCGGAGGATCAATGTGCAATAGGGATCGGTGAGGTCGAAGACCATCACGCCGACGGTACGATTGCGCTTGGCGCCGAGGAAACGCGAGACCAGCTTGGGACGGTAGCCGAGTTTTTTCGCCGCGCGCTCGATGCGGTCCTTCGTGGGCGGGGGAATATAGCGGGCGAGAGGGGCGTTATTGAGAACGATGGAGACAGTGGCGGGAGATACGCCGCTTTCCTGAGCGACGTCACGAAGTGTGATGGCCGAGCCCTTGGTGTTGCGGCGACGCAAGAATTTTCTCCGCGAAATGGCCGCGCGCGAATTCTCGGCGCGGCGTGCGTTCTTCTTTACCACAGGAAGAGGTGCGCGGCCAGTACCGATCGACGAAGAGATTTCTAGACGTGGGGGATTTGCGAGACGTTCCAGCCGCCGCCGATGGCTTTGATGAGGAGGACGCTGGCGGTCATGCGACGGGTGAGAAGATTGACGGCAGTGACTTCGTCGGCGAGAGCGGCGCTCTGGGCGGTGGTGACCTCAAGGTAGCTGGTGACGCCGCCTTTGTAGCGGTTGATGGAGAGCGCGAGGGAGTGCTCCGCGGCAGCGACAGCAGCGTCTTCGGTTTTTGCTTCGTCTTCCAGAATACGCAGCGCGGCCAAATTATCTTCCACTTCCTGAAAGGCGGTCAGCACCGTTTCGCGGTAACTGGCGACGAATTGCTCGTGCGATGCGATGGCTTGATCGGAGACCCCGCGGCGACGGCCTGCATCAAAAAGCGTCTCGGCGGCGGCGCCACCGAAGGACCAGAGCCCGCTGGGGCCCTGGATCAAAGTGGTGATTACGCCGCTCTCAAAGCCTCCTGTCGGAGAAAGCGTTATGAGCGGGAAGTAAGCAGCTTTGGCGACGCCGATTTGGGCGTTTGCTTCCTGGACGCGGCGCTCTGCCGCAGCAATATCGGGACGGCGCTCGAGCAAGTCGGAGGGCAGCCCCGGAGGAATCGGAGGAGGAGGCGTAGAGAGCGGCAAGGATGCCAGGCTGAAGGTTGAAGCGGGCTTACCGATGAGAACCGCGATGGCGTGTTCGAATGAAGCGCGCTGGACTTCGACATCAATAGCCTGGGCGCGAGTGGTATCGAGAATGGTCTGCGCCTGAGCGACTTCGACGGCGGATGCAAGTCCGCCTTGGTAGCGGTTCTTGGTAAGTTCCAGGGCTTTTTCGTAGGAGACGACGGTGGAATCCAGAAGCGCCTTCTCGGCATCGAGGCCGCGCAGGCCGAAATAATCGAGCGCGAGCTCGGCATGCAGACTCAAATCCACGGTGGCGAGGTCCGCGGCGCTGGCTTGCGCTTCGGAGCGGCTGGCCTCGACGGTGCGGCGGACGCGGCCCCAGACGTCCAGTTCGTAGGAAGCATCGGCGGAAAGCACGTAATCGGAGTAGGTTGTGGGGGTCGCGGAGGTGAAGAGCGGACGATTGTGCGACTGTTGATAGCGCGTCGCGGAGGCATTGCCGGTAACGTTTGGAAAGAGGCCTGAGCGGGAAATCTTGAGCGCGGCGCGGGCCTCGAGAAATTGGGCCTGCGCGATTTTCAGATTCTGGTTCGAGACGTTGATCTGGGCCTCAAGCGCGTTGAGCTGCGTATCCTGATAGACCTCCCACCATTTTCCTTTGGAGAGCGCATCGCTCGGTTGCGCGGCCTTCCAGCCGGCTGCCTCTTTGAATTCCGCGGGAACTTCCGCCGTGGGACGCACATATTTCGGTCCAACCGTGCAGCCGAACAGCACAAACACGAGCGCGGCACTAAGGCCGAACAACATGGCCGGCCTTCGGAAGAGCAATGCACGACGCGGCGATCCGACGCGAGGGAACCGTTTCACTTCGCGACCCCTCCGGATGACGGCTGCCCGCTATTAGGCGCCGCTCCTTGCACCCCAGAGGCGGACGGGGGCTTAGCTGCCGGGGCGACTCGCACTGTTTCTCCGGCAATTAGAGAGTCCGGAGGATTCACAATGACGTCGTCGCCGGCCTCGAGCCCGGAAACGACTTCGACCTCTGCGCCAAAATCGCGGCCCAGGATTATTTTCGCGAGTTCAGCCCGGTTTCCATCTTTCACGATTCCAATCTGCAAACCTTGGGATCGGAAAATCAGCGCGCTGACAGGCAGGAGGAAAGTAGGCGCCCCGGAGGGGACAGCCAGATGGACTTCAGCGAAGGCTCCCGGCAACAACTCACCAGTCGGATTATCCACATCCACTTCGACGAGAAGTGTTCGTGTTGCCAGATCGATCGCGTTCGCGGTACGGACCAGCTGGCCTTTGAACTGGCGTCCTGGAAATTCCTGGAGCGTCAGATTGGCGATCAAGCCGGGCTTGGCGGCCGGCGAAAACTGTTGCGGGACGTTGATGTATACGCGGAGCGTGCGGATCGCTGCGATGTGAAACAACTCCGACGCGGCGCTGCCCGCACCGGAATTGATGAGGTGGCCCACGTCGGTATTGCGCGCGGTGATGACGCCGTCGAAAGGCGCATAGATCCGCTTAAAGGATTCGAGCTGCTCGAGATATTTCACCTGGTATTCGGCGGAGGCGACCATGGCCGCCTTGGCCTGGAAATCGCCGACTGCATTGTCCACGTCCTGCTTGGCAACCGAATCGGTGTTCTTGAGTTCCTGGTAGCGGTTGGCGGTGATTTCGGAGAGGCGATAGTTCGCCTGGGCCGTATTCAGATTGGCGCGCGCCTGCTGGAGCTGCTGATCGACTTCAGGAGTTTCGATTTCGGCGAGCAACTGCCCCGCTTTCACGCGTCCCCCGATATCCACATACCATTTCTTGAGGTAGCCGTTCGTGCGAGCGTAAATCGGCGAATCCGTGAACGCCTGCATGTTCCCAGGCAAAACGATTTCCCTCAGGGGCGCGCCCTGTCTCGGACGGATGACGTTCACGGACGGAACCGCGAGGTCGTAGGTTTCAATCTTGAGCGCGGCTTTGGCCCTCAGTCGCGGAACAATACCGGCCACAACGATTGCGGCTACGATCAGCAGGACCACCACAGTGATCAAGATGCCGTTTTTCGACGCTTGCTCGCGAGGCGACTGGGAGCCCCCGCCCTCCTGTTGTCCCGCCGTCCCTTCAGTCTGAGCCATATCCCCTCTTCCATCCCCCATGCGCGCCGCGCAGAATCATGGCGCGGTCTTTCCCCCCACGGACTCTACGCACCCGCGTTCCGCGATTTGCTCTGCCGCCAGCTATGCACGAAACTAAAGAATACCGGCACAAAGAGTAGCGTCGCCACCGTAGCGAATAGAAGCCCGCCGATCACGGCGCGTCCCAGCGGCGCATTCTGCTCTCCGCCTTCCCCAAGGCCCAGCGACATCGGCAACATGCCGATAATCATTGCCAGCGCGGTCATCAACACGGGGCGGAACCGGGTGAATCCGGCGTTCAGCGCCGCTTCTCCCGGATCCTCGCCCTCTTCGAGCCTTTCTTTGGAGAAGCTGATCACGAGGATGCTGTTGGACGTCGCCACGCCCATGCACATGATCGCTCCGGTAAGCGCCGGAACGCTCACCGTCGTGCCCGTTACGAACAGAATCCATACGATCCCGGCGAGCGCCGCCGGTAGGGCCATCAAAATGATGAAGGGATCGAGCCACGACTGGAAATTCACGACGATCAATAAATAGACGAGAAGAATCGAAAAACCCAGCCCCGCCAACAGCCCGATGAACGACGACCTCATCGTCTGGATCTGGCCTCGCTCGATAATTTGCGAGCCTTGCGGCAGGTCTTTCCGCGAGGCATCGAGAATTTTGGTCATGTCCCGAGCAACCCCTCCGAGGTCGCGTCCCTGGACCGCGCCAAAAATATCGATGACCGGCTGAATATTATAGTGAGAGACCACCGCCATCTCCGCGCCGCGATGAAAAGTGCCCAGGCCCGCCAGGATCTGGGGAGGTGCGGACCCATTGGCGACCGGGATGTTTTCAAGATCCTGCAACGAATTGATGCGGTATTGCGGCGTCTGGGTCGCGATGTTGTAGCTTACCCCGGTTCTTGGATCGAGCCAGAAAGTCGGCGTCGTCTGCGAGCTGCCGCTGAGGGAAATCAGCAGATTGTTGGCCACATCCTTCTGCGTAAAGCCCACCTGGCTCGTTTTTGTGCGATCCGCTTCATAATGAAATTTTGGATAATTGAAGGGCTGCTGAATTCGCAGATCGACCGTGCCGGGAATAAATTTCAGCTTGTTCAACAAATTCTCGGCGAAGGCGCGGTTCGCATCCAGGTTGCGCCCCACGATTTGAACATCAATGGGAGCCGGCAACCCGAAGTTGAGAATCTGGGTGACGATGTCAACGGGCAAATTGTAAAACGTGACACCAGGGAAATCGCGAGTAAGCTTCATGCGAAGCTCGCGAACGTATTCGATGGTCGGACGGTGCTCGGGCGCAAGCTCCACTTGGATATCGGCGTCGGCCGGGCCGATCGGCGCCGAGGTGCTGTAGGAAAGGTTGATGCCGCTATAGGGAAGCCCGATGTTGTCAAGGATCGTGACGAGCTCTTTGGGCGGAATCTGCCGGCGGATGTCGGCTTCGACCTGGTCGCAAAGCGCAGCCGTGTCTTCGATGCGAGTTCCCGTCGGAGCGCGCATATGCATCTTGAATTCGCCGCTGTCTACGCCGGGGAAAAAGTCCTGGCCGACGAAGGGAAGCAGCGCAAAGGAAAGGACGCAGGCCGACAAAAAAACAACGATAAACACATTGCGGTGGCGAATCGATGTAGCCAGCACGCGGTGATACCATCCGCGGAACTTTTCGAATCCCACCTCGAATTTTTCCTGCATCCGCACGAACGGATTGCCCGAAGCCCGTGAAGCCGTGCGCCGCTCGTGCTCCGTCCGCGCCACCAGCAGATACCGCGCCATCGTCGGCACAAGCGTTCGCGAAAGCAGATACGAAGCCAGCATCGCGAAACACACGGCTTCCGCCAGAGGCACGAACAGGTACTTCGCCACGCCCGAGAGGAAAAACATCGGCACGAACACGATGCAAATCGACAGCGTGGACACCAGGGCTGGCACGGCGATTTGCGAAGCGCCGTCCAGAATGGCCTGCGTGATCTCCTTGCCCTGATCGAAATTGCGGTTGATGTTTTCCACTTCCACCGTGGCGTCGTCGACGAGGATTCCCACTGCCAGTGCCAGCCCACCAAGCGTCATGATGTTGATCGTTTCCCGAAGCGCGCTCAGAACGATCAACGAGGTCAAAATCGACAGCGGGATCGAAACCGCGATTATGATGGTGCTCCGCCAACTGCCGAGAAAAATCAGAATCATGATGCCGGTGAGCCCCGCCGCAATGAGTCCCTCGCGAACCACGCCTTCGATGGAAGCGCGCACGAACAGCGACTGGTCAGACACCGGATGAATATCGACATGCGCCGGGAGTGAATCCTGAATGATCGGCAGCTTGGCCTTGATTCCGGAAATGATGTCCAGCGTCGATGCGTCGCCCGACTTCAGCACCGACATCAGCACCGACCGCGACCCGTTCACGCGAACAATATTCGTTTGGGGCGGATAACCGTCGCGCACGAAGGCCACGTCGCGAATATAGATGGTCGAATCGCCCACACTCTTGATGGGCAAGGCGTTCAGCTCGTCGACGCTCGACGGGGCACCGTTCATATCCACTTGATACTCAAACGATCCGATTTTGGCAGTTCCGCCGGGCAAGATCAGATTTTGATTGGTGATCGTGTTCACCACGTCGTTGGGCGACAGACCCTTCGACTGAAGCTCCGACGTGTTCAAATCGATTTGAATCTGCCGCTGCTTCCCGCCGTACGGGTACGGAATCGCCACTCCGCTAATAGTAATCAGCCCCGTGCGAATAAAATTCACACCCATATCGAACAACTGCTGCTCGTTCAGGTTGGGGGCCGAAAGCGCGAGTTGCAAGATAGGGACGGTTGACGCGTTGTATTGAATTACCAGCGGCGGCGTGGTGCCCTGCGGAAACTGGCGCACAATCGTTTGAGACACGGCTGTTACTTGCGCGACAGCGCTGGCAATTTGTACGCCGGGATGAAAGAAGACCTTCGTGATTCCAATTCCGTTGTAGGACTGTGACTCGATGTGTTCGATGTCGTTGACCGTGGTGGTCAAAATACGCTCGTAGATATACGTGATTCGGTTGGACATCTCCTCGGGCTCAAGCCCGCCGTAATTCCAGATGACGCTGACGACAGGAATATCAATATTGGGGAAAATGTCGGTGGGAGTGCGCAGGATGGCGACCGGTCCGAGGATGATCAAAAGGATTGCGGCGACAACGAAGGTATAGGGCCGCCGTAAAGCTAATCGGACAATCCACATCGTTTACTCCAGGTTTTCCCGAGTTTAGACGCTCCAACCCACCCGTTGGCGTGTCCCGCGGACACCGGTATCCGCATTATCGCATGCGGAATTGAAAATCCGATGCGGGGACAACTCTTGGTATAGATGTGGTCAAAGACAATGTGGTTTCAGCGGAATGGGTGCTGCATTCGACGGTGAAGGGCCTGGAAACGGATGCGCAAATCGGACAGGGATTCGCGAGCCGGCTAAGGATTTCGCGGGCCGGTGAACTGCAAAATTTCTTTCACGGCGCGATAGGCCTGGTCGATTGCCGCATTGGTGTAAGCAAGAGCGTCGGCGTCCGAATTGGCGATGGAGATGCGGCCGAAGGGCTGGCGGCCGACGACGCAGGGGCGCTGATCGGCCGGCCAATCGGGATCGAAAAGCGAGTTGTATTCGTAGGCGTAGCCGTGGGGCCAGCGATTGACGGTGATGGCGAGAATGTCGCGCGCGGGATCGAAGCCCGCGGGCGAGAGAATGCGGCCCAGTTGATCGCGGAGGTTGCGCTCAAAGACTTTGAAGGACGTGATGTAAAGCTCCTGGCGTCCGGCGATTTGCCGGTCGCGCGCCGTGCGGCCCGGCCCGACGGGAACTCGCTCGAGGTGGAGGAGACAGGGGTCCTCCGGATTGCCTGGGAAATGATAGTTTCCCATACTCACCGGGTAGTCCAAATCCACCGAATCGAAATAGCTGCCGGGGCAATTGACTTTGCCAATGCCGAGCTGCTGGAAAGCTTTCCAGTTGCTGATCAGGACATTGGTGTAAACGAGCGGGACCTTTACGCCATAGGCGAGAGCGTCTTTTTGTTTTTGTGGCATCTCCGGGCAGAGATACGGAATCATCATGTTCCAGCAGGCGAGAATGCAGGCGGCGCCTCGAACTGAGCGCGCCTCTCCTCCGCGAACATAAGTGACCTCGACTTCTTTCGCAGCGCCTGGTTCGCCCACGTTGCGCACGTTGACGGCCGTGCTATTCAGCCGGATGCGGACGGGATTTGCCGGATCGTCGAGCCGTGCGTAGTTCATCTTCGCGGTGACGATATCCTCCATCGTGCTCCCGGGAGCTGATCCCGGAATGAGCGCTCGCACCAGGAGCCGCGCAATTGAGGCATTGCCATCGGGAAAATGAAAAATGTAGGGGGCCTTCTGGTCCTGTCTCGTGATTTCGACTCCGAGGCCCGGCCCTGGAGGGCCGGAAAGATCCATCCCTTGAAATCCGGGGTAATCGATGTCCTCGAGATCGGTTGCGGAGATGGAAAGGAAGGCCAGATCGCCCGCGGGGACGGAATCGATGCCGACTCCGTAAAGGCCATAGGTGTCCTTTTGGAAGAACGCAGGGACATCATCGTGGACCTTGGTGTACTTGAGCAGGAAGTCGCGGTAGCTCGTGCTGGCGAGGAGAATTTTCTTTTCTCGGGAGGAGAGGCCGGGAAGGTAATCGACTTTTTCGGTGTACAAGCGGGCGATGTCCTTCTGCGCCTCGGCCGAGAGCGGGGTCCTGGACAGGAATTCGGCCCAGGGGAGCTGGCCACGGCCGGCAACGAGCTTGTCCTGGCCGAAAGTTTCCTTATCAAAGAAGACTCCGAGCGAAAGGCCGTGGGATTTGTCGAAGTTCTTCTGAAAATATTTTTCAAAGCGCTGGACCTCGATGCCAAGGTCCTCTAGCAGGCCCATGGCTTCCTTGCTATAGAGCGAGGGTGAGGCAATGGATTGCGTGCCGCCGTAACCGAGAATGGTGCGCTCGCTGGCGTGAAATTCGTTGCGCTTGGCGTGGCCGCCAAAGTCGTCATGATTTTCGAGGATGAGCACCGTGGCTTTTGGGCCGGCGATTCTCCGGAAGAAGTGCGCGGCTGAAAGGCCGCTGATTCCGCCTCCAACGACAATCAGGTCGTAGGTTTCGGGATCGCGCGCGGTGCCCGTCCATTGCTTTCCATCGCGAAGCTGGTGGGCAATTTCAAAGGAGCCCACGTGACTGCCGCGCATTCCGGTGAGAGACGGCGGATAGTAGTCGGGACTTTTTTCAGGAGCGAAGGGCGATTGCGGCGATCCGAAAGCTTCGAGCCAACTGATTTGATGGGAGAGGAGAGAGCCGCCGATGGCAATACTGAACCCATTCAGAAAATCGCGCCTCGTAATGTCGCGGTCCATTCCAAGCTGATGATCCTTGTCGCCATACTTCACGAGCTCCCCCGGCAGATTGGCCACCAGGAAGAAAACGCCTGTAGCGCGGCATTCCTGGCTTTAGATTTTTAGAAACAGAGCATACTCCAGCGATTCGGTTCCCGTGGAAACAAACTTTGGCAGTGTCCTAAATTAGCCGAGAACCGATTCTCGGCGGTCTCCAGGCCTGGGGCGGCCGACGCCCTGAAAGAGGGGAAAAGTTGGCGATTGAAATTTTGCGAGTGGCTTATTTTATATGACATGGCTCGATTTCTGTTTGTTGGAATTGGCGATTGCCGGGGCACTTGCAAGGCGCCCTATCGAGCCCGTTTTGAGCGGATCTAGGAAATTGCCCAAAGTTCGGCGATTGCGAGACCCGGGAGAAGGAAACTCCCGCGAACGAGCTAGATGCCGAGGAGATTGGTGTGCAGTTTCGTATAGCCGTGATCGGCGGCCCAAAGGTTCAGGGGGATGGTGGCGAGCTCGTCTACAATCGGGACAGCGTGGCCGTCTTTCGTGAGGTCAACGGTCTTGATGTAGCCCCTGCAAGTGTCGCAGGCCTCGACGCGAACGTGAGGAAACTCCCGCGCGGTATAAATGGCGAGCTTGTGCACGTCTTCTTCGCCGCAGGAAGCACATATGAGGCGGCGGAATTCCCATTCGTGGGAGCAGAGCGCGCAAATCAGCGAACGCTTCCCGCCGTCTCCTTCGGGGCGCAGGACGCCGACCTGGGGTTGGCTCGAGCAAAGCGGACACTGCGACGGAGTGCCCTGGCGCGAGGCCTGCTCCGAATAGTCGGCGAGATATTCAGCGTAGGGCTGAAGAAAAATCCAGGAGATCAAGGATTCCGCGGGCTGGAGATTTGCGTGCTCATGCGAGCCGGCGCGCCAGAATTCCACGAGAATTTCTTGCCAGCGATTCCCTCCCCGGGCGTGGAGCTCTTTCGCCGATTCCGAGAGGGGTGGGGGCGCATTTTTTTCGACCAGCAAAAGAAATGGCGCGAAACGCGGAAGAACGACAAAGAGGTCCAGTTCGTTTCGGAGCGTGCCGGGAGGCCGCGTCTCTTTCGCGGTGCCGCACTCGGCTTCGATTTCTGCGTAGAGGGATTTCTGGAATTGGGCGACGCGCTCATAGAAACGCAAACCCTC
>Ga0187802_10000394_pt1 | contig 10685 bp, 9 predicted proteins | sample NC_wetland_sal_i_FD_130584 | JGI IMG/M metagenome (GOLD analysis project Ga0187802, IMG submission 130584) | Wetland sediment microbial communities from Neuse River Estuary, North Carolina, USA - Control_2 | ecosystem: Environmental > Aquatic > Freshwater > Wetlands > Sediment | place: USA... | reverse complement strand
CGCCCTATCGAGGGCCGCCACTTCGTTTTGCAAGGCGTCGATCTTGCTCTGACATCCAATCTGGCACTCCTGTGCTGTGCCGATCCCACAGCAGACGACGATTATCAACACGGTGAATAGAATGGGGCTTTCGGTTTTCATGTCAGTCCTCCACGAGCTTTGACTCCTTTAGACTGTCTGCTGCTTCACTGAGGCAGCGTGCTATCAATACGGCGATGGCGCAACTTGGGAGAATCTGCACGCTGCCGCAGTGCACGGCCAACTAAGGCGGTTTCATCGACCGATTCGCAGCAGCGTATCTGGCTGGCGACTAACCTTGGTTGGTTCCTTGCCGGCGGTCTGCCCTCGCCTTCAGTCACGCCGTTTCAAGACTACTTGCCCTTCGTAGCCCAAGCACCCGCGAGAACGCACAAAGGCGGGGGCGGTTTCACTCCGAGTAGCCGTCGTCGTTTTCCTCGGCATCCTCGTCATCTTCTTTGCGGTCGCCTTCGTCTTCCTCTTCGTCTTCTTCCCCGGGCTCTTGTCGAAGCAGAACATCGGCAGCCACCGACCGATCAAAAGGGTCTGACTCGGGGCATTCCGGACGTATTCTGCTCATGCCCAATGGTACGCCTCGTAAAGGCTGTACTTTACGACGCAGCGGCTCTCATTTTTTCTCTTATCGGCTCGTTGTCGCAATACACACGCCTGTGGCTCGCCGAAATGTCGTCCGCCGAGAGTGGCACGATTCTTTCTCGCCCAAGCGGGAACTCTGAGCCTGCATTTGACCAAGTGTTCCTTTGGATAGCGCGGACGTGCCCTTACCCCAGCCACTGCGCTCCCATGTGGTCCACACATCGACAGCGCGCATACATATTATTAAGGATGGACGGAAAGGTCTTCGGACTAGGCCGCCCGATCATAGCGGTGGTGCAACCCGCCCAGTCGATCATGGGAAAGCATGCGACCAGAGGTTACGCAGCGAGTTCTGCACCCCGGCGTTGCCTTGCCCAGTCCCAGATGTGTGCGGTCCTCGTGATGGTAGGAGACGTACTCGACAAGGAGCCGCTTCAGGGGCCGCTCGTTGAGAGCAATCACATGGTCGAGCAGCTGGCGGCGGCAGCTCCCCACCCAACGCTCGGCGACACCGTTCTGCCAGGGACTTTCGAACGAGGTCCGCACGGCGTTTATTTTCAGCGATCGAATGGCTGCCGGGACCTCCAGTTTGCAGCTCCTCATCGACTTCATAGATGACCCGGTAAACGTTCGGCTTCTTGCCGTAAAGCAGGTGCCGCCGCTTTCGTTTCGCCCTTCGTGCTTCCGGGGCAACAGGGCAGCGTTGGGGAAACGAAGCGAGCGCATATACCGCCTCCTCCAACCCGTTGTACCAGCGAGCAGCAGCATGTGACTCCGTGGCGTTCTTTTCCTTATAAAGGATTTCAAGGTCGCGAGCCGCGCGTGCGGCAAACTCAACGAGGTATGTCATGTTTGCGACGAATCTCGTCAAATACCTCTCTCGCCGGGCGAGTGCGTCTGTGGGCAACGTCATCAAGCCCCTGGCGGATGGCTTCCTCTGCGTCGACACTGGCCGCAACGTCAAGCAGTCGCTGATAGGCCTCGGCGTCCTGCACGATAGCCGCTGCCTTCCCCCTCACCGTGAGCACCACCGGGCGCTTGCTCTTCTTAAGCTGTTTCATGAAGTCGCCGGATCGGCGGCGGAAGGTCGTCAGCGATTGAATATCCTTGGTGATGTCAAGCATGGGCCTGCTCCTGTGAAAAGCACCTTATTAGGTGCTTATCAGAATACTCTGTCCGTGAAACATGGACAAGGCCTCGTCTGGACTGCTGCGGTTCCTAGCGTGCACTAAGATCAATCGATCAATCCGATCAATCACTGCTGAAGTCTTACTTGCTCGGTGATGCCGCTCATCTTCTGGGCGCGCTAATTGCCCATTTCACACGGAAACTGTGCTTGACTTAATGTCAATTCATGAGCTGTCGTTCGCCAAAATTAGGTCGTGTACGCTGTCAAGCCAAGTCACGCAGGGGGCTCCCGTCAGTCGGATTCGCGGATCAGCGGTTCATCGCAGAGATCAACCAACATCGAATGGTGCTGGAAGTCAAACCAACGGCAGAAGACATCGAAACTGCGCTCTTGAGGCCAAGTCGTCGTATCGGTGAACCAACCCGCCAGCTGTTCGATGAAAATTTCCTCGCACAGTTGGCGCAAGATGTCCGCAACGTCCTCGTTAGTATCACACTCCGGGATTCGGTAAACGGTCGGTTCCTGAACCAGTTCGCGCAACGTCAATGTGCGGCTGGTTGGATCAGCCACGTTCAGCCAATCCAGAAAGGGTTGCCTTGGCTTAACCACGATGGCTGATCGGTTCAGCGTGACCACGATCTCCTCCACTCTCACGCGGCGCGACGTTCGTAGCGGTGGTGCAACCCGCCCACCTGCGGAATGGCGATGATCGCACCTTGCCTCATGGTCGCCCGCGGCTCAGGAGCGTCCTCCTCCAAAGCCAGGTGCGTCCGCGACCGGTGATAGTATGCCAGATAATTCCTCAGCGTCTTGCGAAGGTGTCGCTGATTTAGAACCACAATATGGTCCAGACACTCCCGTCGAATCGAGCCAATCAGGCGCTCGGCGAATGCGTTCTGCCAGGGACTCCGGGGTGCGGTGATGATCTCTTTCATCCCCAAGGATTGAAGTCGGCGCCGAAACTCGTTGCCGTAGATGGCGTCACGGTCGCGGATCAGGTACCGCGTAGCATCCCGATCGGCGAAGGCCTCGACCATCTGCTGCGTTACCCATTCGGCGCTCGGATGTTCCGTGACTGCGAAATGAAGCACCTTCCTCCGCTGATGCTCCAGCAAGAGAAACACAAACAGAACCCGCAGGCGGATAGTCGGCTCGGTGAAGAAGTCGATAGCGACAATTTCCCCGATGTGATTCTGGAGGAACGTTGTCCAGGTCTGTGATGGCGGCCGTTTGACGGTCCGCAAGACTCGAGACACGGTCCGTTCTGAAACCTCGATCCCGAGTTTCAGCAACTCGCCGTGAATGCGCGGAGCGCGCCACAAGGGATTCGCCCGAGCCATGGTTTGAATCAGCTCACGAATCTCCTTGCCAATTGGCGGTCGACCTGACTTCCCACACTGATTCGAGAGTTCCGCCCAGTAGCCCCGGAACCGCTGGCGCTGCCAGCGCACAACCATGTCGGGGTGAACCACCAACAGTGCTCGTCGCCAGTCCTTCCAAATGGTGGCCAGTGCAATCCAGAACCAGCGGTCGCGCCGGATTTGGACGCTTGTTCTTGCGCTTGTAAATAGCCAACTGTTGGCGGAGGGTGAGGTTCTCCAGGGCTACCGCATCATGGCCTCTTCCGAATAGCCAAATGAGCCGAAACAAACCGAGCAGGATTGCGAGCATGTCGCCCGATTCTTCCTGCTAGGCTATTGAAAAGTCAATATAGTTTGAGCGATTTAGTTTTGGCGAACGACACCACTTTGTTTCCTAGCTGCGGCTGTGTCCGGACAATCGCATCAGTGGCAACAAGGTCTTGGGCAAAGGTCGGCTGCCTACGAACAATCGGGCGAGTATTGCCTTGAGGATGGCAGCCAGCACTTTACGGGTAAGCAACACGTATCTGGGAGCGCAGTTTCGCCGATTCAGAATCAAGCTCGGCGCCCCCGTGGCGATCAAAGCCATGGCCGCCAAGCTAGCGCGATTGGTCTACCGCATGCTCCGCTACGGGATGAAATACGTGGACCAGGGCGCCAAATTCTACGAGACCCAACACCGCCAGCGACAGATCGGACAACTCAAATGGAACGCCGCCAAGTTGGGATTTCGCGTTGTTGAAGCTGCAGCCTAAAACACCCGACTTTCCGACTTTCTCTGAATTGGAGTTTCTGGGGAGACTTCTGGCCCGCGTCGTCAGGAGTCCGCAGAGATTCAATCTCGAATAGAGAATCCGCACCCTCTCCCTATTTACACAAGCACCTTGACGTCACCCAGTTTGGGTGTCCCCTTGACACGGCAGCCGGTCGTTCATAGTATGAGCTGCAGTTTATCTAGCTGCAGAAAGCCGGCTTTCTCATTGGGGTTAGAGTGAATCGGTTGCTCATCTTGCTGCTTCTGATATTTGCATTGCTGCCTCTTTCCGTCACGGCACAAGACGTCGGCGTGCTTACTCTTGGCGAGGGGGCGATGCGGGTCATCCGAGGGACCACGGTGCTGCAAGGGGTAGTCGGCATGCAACTACACCAAAGCGACATCATTGAGACCTCCGACGCGGGTTTCGTGCAATTGGAATTTTCCGGCGGCACTATCGTTTTGCTCGGTGCTTCCAGCCAGCTCTTCATTCTCAGCCACACTACGGGGGGCGCGGTTCACAAGACGACAGGCAAAGCCAGGGCGGAATTGGTTTTGCTGAGCGGATGGTTGAAAGGCGAAACCGCCTCTACCGGGATGTACAGCTACCTGAGCCCCTTGCTCGCAGCCACGACCCAGGACGGCACCATCCTCCTGCATGTAGCCGCGGGAGGGGCTGAAGTGTTTGTTGAATCCGGATCCGCTAAGGTCAGCGAAGTAAGCGCGCAAGGGAATCTGGGTGCCACCTCTAGCGCAAAGAGCGAACAGTTTTTCTCGCGTCGGGCGGGGAAGAACATCACGGTCAGTTCCCGTCCCGATTCTGCGTTCGTTGGAACAATGCCGATTCCGTTCCGGGACACGATTCCTTCTCGCCTGTCCCGTTTTTCCGGAGAGCCTCCCGAACCCAAGCGTGACCATGAAGTGTCCTATTCGGAAATCGAGCGGTGGCTGACGATTCCGCCGGCCTGGCGAAGGGGATTCGTGGAGCGCTTTCGGCCGCGTTTGAACGACGCCGCTTTCCATCATGCGGTGGAAGATCACCTCAACACTCTCCCCGACTGGGATCCGGTTTTGCACCCCGAAAAGTACAAGGCCGCGCCGTTGTCCCGAATGAGAAACTCGACTCTCCCCCTGGCAGGTACCTACGATGAAACTTATTGTGAAGTTTAACCTTGTTTTATTCCTGGTGTTCGCGGTGGGCTTCCTGGCAGCGGGATACGTCACCAACAGGCTGCTGCAGCGCAACGCGAAAGCTGAGATCCTGGAAAATGCGCGGATCATGATGGAAGCTGCGCTGGCCGTGCGCAGCTACACCAGTGCCCAGATCAATCCTCTTCTGAAGACGCAGTTGAAGTACTCGTTCTTGCCCCAGTCAGTGCCTGCCTACTCAGCGAACGAATACTTCAAACAATTGCGCAAAAAGTTTCCTGACTATTCGTACAAGGAAGCCACGCTGAATCCCACCAATCCGATCAATCGTGCAACCGACTGGGAAGCGGATATTGTCCACTTTTTCCGGCAGTACCCCGACCGGACCGAATTGATCGACGAGCGCGATACTCCTAACGGCCGCGCACTGTACATTGCGCGACCTCTGAGAGTCAAGGATGGCTCGTGCCTGGAGTGTCACGACACCGCGGAGAGCGCACCCCGGACTGTGGTCGAGCGCTATGGCAGTGACAATGGATTTGGGTGGAAGGTGAACGATATCGTGACCGCGCAGATAATAACCGCTCCGATGCAGTTGCCGATCCAGCGTGCGAAGAACGCCTTTGCCGGGTTTATGGCCTCTTTAGCAGCGGTGTTTGCTGTGATCTTCCTTGCTCTCAATGCGATGCTCATCCTGCTCGTTATCCGCCCCGTGACGCATCTGTCAAAGACAGCCAACGAGGTCAGTCTGGGCAACATGAGCGCGCCGGAGTTCCAAGTGTCCGGAAAAGATGAAATCGCAGCTTTATCGGAGTCTTTCAATCGCATGCGCAAGAGTCTGATTGAGGCGATCAAGATTCTGGAGAGCTGATCGGAATGGAGCGGCCGTCATCCAGCTCATACTGCTCGCAGTGCCTCGTGAGCCCTGTGAGGGTTGAGTTCCCGGGGGCTTTGGACCCCCCAAACCCGTCGAAAACCTCGCGCTCAGGTGTGACCACTCAAGCATCCGGAAAGCCAGCATCCCGCAGAAATCGGACGCGGCGGGCTCCTGCCTCTACGTGTTCAGCAAGCAGCAGGTAGAGACTGCGTAGGCTGTCCGCGCGCTTCGCAGCCTTTCTTACCAGGACAGCGGAGATAGGGCCTACATAAGGCGCTAGTACGCGTGCGGCTTGGTCGATTGCCGCCGGCGTAAGCTCAAGCGGAGACGAAGAGGTTAAGGGTGCTCCTTCGGCGGACAGCTGTGGGGACTCTATCCGCGGTTGGCCCTTCGCTTTATCAGGGGTTAGTTTCGCTTTGCCAGAAAGAAAAGCAAGCCGGTCAGCATCCCGCTCCAAACTTTCAGCAAGAAGCGCGTAAAGTTCGTCCGAATTTGTCGCCTTGGATGCAGCTCGCTTGACGAGGATTTTGGCCAAGGGTCCGATGAAGGTCGCGAGCTGCCTCTCTATGGTTTGCAGAGTGAAGTCCTGCAACGTATCCCACCGCTGGGTAGGTTCGATGTTTGCAGGTTCGACTGAACCAGAAGGCATCCCAGCAGCAGGTCGCTCTCCACGCGGTGGCGCGGGCTCGAGACTGTCTCTAGGAACCTCAATATTGGACGGACTTGCGTTATTCCCGTGAACGAATATGCGTGTGGCCAGTCCCTCCGATTGCGATCGACCCGTCTCACTCCGGCGCTGCTCCTGCTCGCGAGGCGGACGCTGCTCGTCCTCGCGCTTGCGCATCTGATTCTCAAGTTGCTGGCGACACTCCAAGAGCCTTAGCTCGCTTGGAAGCGCCGACAGGCCTCGGTCGAGAGCGCGAAGCGCACCTTGAGAATCGCCCGCCCGTTGGCAGCGCAGAGCATCGTTCAAGCACTGTTCGGTAAGGTGCTCGCGCTTCCGGTTCTCTATTCGGGTTTTGACAGGCCCCAGCAGAGGCGATTCCGGTTGTACCCGGATCGCCTGATCTACAAGCATCTCCGCCGATTGACAGTCGGACTGCAGCGCAGCGTCAGCAGCTTGCAGTAGCCCACGCAGCACTTGGTCGCGGATCAATGGGTCCGGCTTCGCTGTTTCAAAAGCAAGCTCGAAAGATTCCGCGGCCTTCTTCCATTTAGCCCTGTTGACAGCTTTTTCAGCGGCGCCGAGGATTTTCTGGGCTTTGACTCTGTGGTCGGCTGCCTTCCGAACTCTGTCCTCGAGATCCGCCAACTCGCGGTCGCTTGGGAAATCCCGCTTTGCTTGCCGCAAGACCTCTGCAGCCCGCTCGTAGTCGCCAGCTATCAATCCGGTTTGGATCATTTTAATCCAGTTGGCTCTTGCGTCAGTTCGTCCCTGCACTTGACGACGCTTGACCTGTTCCACGATGTGGTCCAGATCGGGGTAATCGCGGTAGACAGCGCGCAGGGCTTCCCATTTTCTGAGCGCCTGATCGTAGTTGTGCGCGTCCTCAAAGCTACGAGCGTCGTTCGCGATGGACGACACTAGCTTGCTTAGATCCTGAACACTTCTTAGCTGCTGTTGCAGCCTAGTCTCTTGAGGTTCCCTCTTGAGCGCCTCTTCTAGTATCTGGATGCGAAGGTCCAAGGCGGGTTCCTGCTGGGCGCGGGAAATGGTAGCTTGCACGAAGGCTTCTTTCCGCAGACGTGCTCGTTCCAACAGTTCTGTTTCCTGGGCGTGTCTGATCCGTTCTTGCAGGACGGTTTGCAATTCCCTCAAACTTGGGTCGTCCGGGTACGTCGAGAGGGCGTGGACCACTTCGGTGAGAGCTCCGTGAAAGTCGCCAGCTGACTGCATTCTTTTTGCAGCCGCGTAAGAGCTACCGACCAATTCCTTATGCTTTCGTGCGGCTATCCCGGACACCAGGTCCGAAGGTGTTATGCAGTCAGGCTGGATTTCCGGCAGCCGCTGGAGCATGACCTCCGCCGCACGCCAGTTCTTTTCGAGGGCGGCCTTGGACGCCTGTAACAATTCACTTGCTGCCTGTTCCCGAATGATCGGATCGTGGCTCGCAATTTGGCAGGCTCGAACCATGGTCTCGGCGCCCCGCTCCCATTGCTGGCTGGCGAGAAATGTCCGCGCGTCAGCGAGCTTTTCTTGCGCTTTTCCTCTGAGCCTCAGCCCGGCCTCGGCCCTTTCTTTTATTTCCATCAGATCCGCATCCCGTGGAAATTCCTGGATGGCCTGCCCAACAAGAGCAGATGCCCTCACGTAATCTGCGGATCGCAGAGCATTTTGGGATTTCTCGATCCAGGTCTTTCTGGCATCGGTGCGGGCCTGCTCCCGCAGTCTCCTAACGTTTTCGATGATGCGCTCGAGATCGCGATAGTGCCTGTAGGTGGAACGCAGAGCTTCCCACTTTACTAAAGCGTGATCGTACTGCTGAGCCTGCTCCAGACGGCGAGCCTCGTTCGCCAATGACGAGACCAGTTTCTCCAAATCGTGAACTCCGCGCAATTGTTCTTGAAGCTTGGCTTCCTGCGGACTCTTTCTGAGAGCCTCTTCGAGGATTTGTATGCGAAGGTCCAGGACCGACTGCTCCTGGGCGCGCCGGATTGTTTTCTGCACTGAGGCTTCTTGCTCTCCGCGGGCTCTTTCCAGTAAGTCGCGCGTCTCAACGTCGTCCGCTACCTCCTTTACGATTGCCTCCAGTGTGCGAATGGCGTCACCGTACTCCTGGTTGCGAAGGAAGTTCCGTGCTTTCTGGAGGCTCTCTGCCTTGCGCCGCTCGAGACGTTCGCGCTGCACATTTTCGCTCACGATCGTCAGCAGGGACTGCAGGCGAGGTTCTGCACCAACCTTGGCCAACGCCGCCTCCAGCAGTATTAGGAGCTCCTCGTTCCGGCCCTCCTGCAGCAGATTGCGCGCAACTGCAATTTGTTCATCGACGAACTGCTTACGCTCCTCGATCTGACGCTGCCTGTCTGCCAAGGACCTGAGTTTGAGTAGCCGCGGTTCCCCCGGAAAGCGGACAAGTCCATGGTCCGCCTTCTCGCAGGCTCTGCAATAGTCGTCGTGGTTTAGTGCATCCTCAACCTCGCGAGTAATGGTTTCCAGCTCTCTGCGACGGCGTTCCTGTTCACGGCCTGACACTGCCGATTCGACCAGGGCACGCACCTGCGGTGCCTCGGGTTCTAGCGCTTCAGCCTTTTTGAGAATGTCGAGCGCAGCGGAGAAATTTCGGGACGAAATCTCCTGGCGCGCCTGAAAGAGGAAACCCTCCATCTGGCGCTGACGCGAGCGCTCAACCCAATCCCGGTGGATCAAGCGGTAAAGAGATTTCGCCTCGGTGTCATCGGGCGCCAGCTCGAGAGCCTCCTCTGCCGCGCCCTTGGCCGTGTCAAGTTCGCCTTCCGCATGGGCGGACTCGGCGCGTTTTAGAGCGTCATGCAGTTTCTTTGCACGTGATGCGCCGGTGCGGATCTCCTCGCTAAGCTTGTGGAGATCGACATTGTTGCGGTCGAGGCTAATGGCGCGTTCCACACATTCCTGCGCGGTCTCAAACTGATGGTCGGCCAGGGCCTCTTCCGCTCGCTGACGCAACCCGCGTACCTGGCCGACGATCTCTTCTTTCTTGATCCGCTGCTGCACTTCCCGGATCAGCCGAGTTGCGTTGGTGTGGTGCTGGTCAATTTTCAGTACTCGGAGTAGTGAGTCCTGGGCCTTATAGATATCTCCCCGCTCTAATAACAGAGCAGCCGCCTGCATTTCCTGGCGAATCAATTCCTGTTTCAGCTGTGCCTGGAGTTGCGTAAGATCCAGGGCGAATTCATCGGCCGAGCTGTAACGCTCGTCGGGATCCTTTGCCAAGGCCCGAAGCAGGATATTCTCCAACTCGGCAGGATACGTCGAAAAAAAGTTCCGCAAGGGAGGCGGTGGATCATGAACGATCTTCAGGCGTGTTGCATGGATGCTTTCGCCCTCGAATGGAAGATGGTTCGTGTAAATCTGATACAAGACCACTCCCGCGGAGAAAATGTCGGTGCGCGCATCCACAGGTTTCGCATTCACCTGCTCCGGTGACATATAGCTCAAGGTGCCTATGATCTCTCCGGTTCTCGTAACATTCTGATCGCCCACGTGCGCAATGCCGAAGTCGAAAATCTTAACGCTTCCATCTCTCGCCAGCATGATATTTGCAGGCTTGATGTCGCGGTGCACGACACCGCGGTGGTGTGCGTAGCTCAGGCCCTGGCAAACCAGAATGGTAATGTTGATCTTTTCGAGAAGACTAAGTGGACGGCGATTCCGAAGCACTGAGTCGAGTGGTTCGCCCTCCAAGTATTGCATTACCAGGTATGGGTTTCCACCGTAGTCGCCCAAGTCATATACGGTTACGATGTTCGGATGTTGCAGGCCGCCGAGCGATTGCGCTTCTCGATAGAAACGTTTGAGGAAATCTGGATTATCACCAAAGGGACCGATCATCATCTTGATCGCAACCAGACGGTCCAGATGGGGATCGGTTGCCTTATAGACAATCCCCATACCTCCGCGGCCGATTACGTCGATGACATCGTATTTCCCGATCTTCGCGGGTACGTTTGAGGCCATTCTGATGCAGGTGCAAAACCTGGAGCCCTTACAAGTCGCCCAGCATCTCGCCGCATGCTGGCAAACCACCGAGCGCGGGGGGGGAAACGACGCGCACCGCTGACGGGGAATATTGTGCTACGAACTCGGTGCCGCTGCAACAGTTT
>Ga0187802_10000392_pt1 | contig 10690 bp, 10 predicted proteins | sample NC_wetland_sal_i_FD_130584 | JGI IMG/M metagenome (GOLD analysis project Ga0187802, IMG submission 130584) | Wetland sediment microbial communities from Neuse River Estuary, North Carolina, USA - Control_2 | ecosystem: Environmental > Aquatic > Freshwater > Wetlands > Sediment | place: USA... | reverse complement strand
TTGGCGCGCGTCCTGTTCCCAGATTTTGAGAGCATCGAGTTTTTCTTCGCGGGAGAGATCGCGATCCTCAATCAATTGATCGGGCGTCGCATAGTGCGACTGCCGATGTTCAATTTTGTCGATTTTTGACGATGCAGCGCGAGGCATGGCGGCCTCCTTGAGACCTGCGACTCCAGGCGAAATCGAAACGCCCGACAGCGGGATCGGGTTCCGATGTGCCGCCCACGCTATGCGTCATGTTACGTTACGGCATCGACTTGTGTTAGCTAGCTGATATCCTCGCAACTGCGCATCCTGAAGAATTCAACGAAGGGAAGAGTCCGTGGCAATTTGGCAGCCTGATCCGAGCTTCTACCCCTCGCCGCGTCTGGCGGCGAAAGCGCCTCCCGAAAAGCTCGCTTACGTGGCGGCGTTCGATCCGGAGCGAAAATCGCCGGACAATATCGCCGTGGTCGACGTCGATCCGGATTCGGCCTCATATTCGCGCATTGTCGGCACTGTTGCCGCCACTCACCCGGGCGATGAATTCCATCATTTTGGCTGGAACGCCTGCTCCTCGTGCTTGTGCCCCAACGCCCCGCATCCGCATGTTGAACGCCGTTATCTGGTCGTTCCGGGTTTGCGGTCTTCGCGCATTTATATTCTCGACACCAAGCCCGATCCGCGCAAACCGCAGATCGTCAAGGTCATCGAGCCGCAGGACATCGCCGAGAAGACAGGCTACACGCGGCCACACACCGTGCATTGCGGCCCGGGCGGCATCTATGTGGCCGCGCTCGGTAACAAGGATGGCAAAGCGCCGGGCGGCGTCTTTGTCATGGATCACGAGACATTCGAGCCGCTCGGCCGCTGGGAAGTCGATCGCGGCCCGCAGCAGCTTGCCTACGACGCGTGGTGGCACCTCGGCTTCGATACCATGGTGACCAGCGAGTGGGGCACGCCCGATACATTCGAAAATGGACTGGTGCCGGAGATCCTTCTCGGCAGCAAATATGGTCGCCGCTTGCATTTCTGGGATTTCACCAAGCGCAAGCACTTGCAAGAGATCGATTTCGGCGAAGAGCACCAGCTGGTTTTCGAACTACGGCCGGCGCATGACCCGACCAAGCCGCACGGTTTCGTCAACTGCGTCATCAGTCTCAAAGATCTGTCGTCATCGATCTGGACCTGGTACCGCGACGGCGACAAATGGGCCGTGAAGAAAATCATCTCGATCCCCGCGGAGCCGGCTGATCCCGACCTCCTGCCGCCCGTGCTCAAAGGCTTCAAAGCGGTGCCGCCGCTTGTCACCGACATCGACCTTTCGATGGATGACCGCTTCCTTTACGTCGCCTGCTGGGGCACCGGCGATCTGCAGCAATACGATGTATCCGATCCGTTCAATCCCAAGCTCACCGGCAAGGTGCGGATCGGCGGCATTGTCGCGCGCGCGAACCATCCTGGCACGAAGAACGGCAAACTCAGCGGCGGTCCACAAATGGTCGAAGTAAGCCGCGACGGGCGGCGGGTCTATTTCACCAATTCGCTTTACGGCGCCGTCGACCCGCAATTCTACCCCGACGGGATCGACGGCTGGATGGTCAAGCTCGACGCCAAGCCGGGCGGCGGCATCGCTTTCGATCCGAAATTCTTTATCGACTGGCCGAAGGGACAGCGCCCGCATCAAGTCCGTCTACAGGCTGGCGACTGCTCCTCAGATTCCTATTGCTATCCGTGACGGCGTAAGGCGCGTGTCGCTGCCGCCGCTTCCCGACACGCTTTGGCTGTGGCTCGCCATAGCGGGACTAGGGCTGTTTCACGGCATCAATCCCGCGATGGGATGGCTGTTCGCGGTGGCGCTCGGGCTTAACCGCCGCAACGAGCGGGTGATTTGGCTGGCGCTTCTGCCGATCGGGCTCGGCCACGCGCTCGCCGTCGCCATCATCCTGTTCCTCGTGCTAGCGCTCGGGCTCGTCCTCGAGCCCGGTTTGCTAAGGCCGATCGCCGCTGCGGCGCTGTTCGCCTGGGCCGGCTGGCATGCGCTGTACGGCTGGCGCCACAAGGTGCGCTTCGGCATGCAAGTTGGTCTCGGCGGCTTATTTGTATGGTCGTTCCTGATGGCGAACGCGCACGGCGCGGGTCTGATGCTGATCCCGGCGGTGATCCCGCTCTGCCTTGCCGCTTCGCCAACGCATGCGCTCACGCTGGCCGGCTCTCTGCCTGTCGGGCTAGCGGCGCTCGCCCTCCACACCGCGGCCATGCTGGCGACCATCGGGATCGTGTCGATCGTCGTCTACAAATGGATCGGCGTTGGATTCCTGCGGCGCGGCTGGATCAACCTCGACCTGTTGTGGACCATCGCATTGGTCATATGCGGGATCATCGTGCTTATGGTCTGAATCGGCGCTGCGATCAGCAGCGGCGGCATTTGCACGCGCAGATGGATCACACCACTCCCATCGTCATTCCGTTACCGTGTCGGCGAGTGCGAGCAGCGTCGGCGGCACCGGAAGTCCTATCGCTCTTGCTGTCTTGAGACTGATCGTCAGCCTGAACTTGGTCGGATTCTGCACCGGCAGGTCGCCGGGGTTTTCCCCTTTGAGGATACGATCCACATAGGAGGCCGAACGGCGAAAGACGTCGGCTGGATCGATGCCGTAGGACATCAATTCGCCGTGGGTTGTAGAAATCTCATCGGGATAAACCGCCGGCACCCGATGCCGCGCCGCGGCGGCGACAATGGCATCGCGATGCACTGTGGTAAAAACTTCCGGCATCACCAGCACGCCGCCGCGCTCGTCGCGGGCATGCTTCATCAAGGCATCGATGTCTGCATCGTCGCGGCAGGCTGAGGCGCGCGCCGTCACCGCAAACGAGCGGACGGCGGGCTCGACGGCCTGTAGAATGAGATCGGCAAAAGGCGTGGAGGCAGGATTGTAGAGCAATGCAACGCGGGCGATGGCCGGCTTGATTTGTTTGAGCAGCCCCACCCATTTGCCGGCGATCGGCGGATCATAATCGCTAAAGCCGGTCATGTTGCCGCCGGGATGCGCGAGGTTATTGACGAAACCCTGTCCGAGCGGGTCGGTGATCATGATGAAGACGGTCGGGATCGTGTTGGCCGAGCGGCGTAGCGCCGCAACCGCTGGACTGCTTTGCACGATCAACAGATCGGGGCGAAGCGCAACCAGTTCTGCGGCGTAGCTTTCGTAGAGCTTGGGGTCGCCGCTCGCCCAACGCCAATCAATATGGATGTTTTGACCCTCGCTCCAGCCCAGCGCGGCGAGATCCTGCGGCAAGACCGTAGCAAGCGTTTGCCCAAGGGAATCGTTGGCGGCATAGCCCGCGAGCACGCCGAGGCGGCGCAGGCCGCCGCCCTGCTGCGCCCGCGCGGCCAACGGCCACGCGGTGACGCCGGCGACAAGGCCGACAAATTCTCGTCGCTTCATTCACCCCTCAAATGGCCGCCCCCGACTATCGCGGATAATACCGCAAACAAAGTCGTGCGCCGCTACCGAAGGGAGCCCCGCCAATTGCCCCTCAATCTCGGGGCCAATGCGGCACCATGTACTTTTGTACTCAGTGGAAGAGACGTTTGGATGATTACTCAACGCCTCTCAACATGGCGAACTGGGGCGGGCATCAATGATACGGTAGCTTGTAAGCAGCGCCGCGTCCGGAAACGGCAAATAAATATCGAGCCGGAGCCATGGCTGACCTAGATAACATCGAACACTTCGTCGTGCTCATGCTGGAGAATCGCTCGTTCGATTCCATGCTGGGTGCGCTCTACCCCAAATCGGCAACCTTCGAAGGCTTGGCTGGCACTGAATCGAATCCGGACTCGGCCGGCGATCCCGTCCCAGTCTGGTGCAGCGCCGAGATCGACGACAACGCGATGCGGATACCGGATCCCGATCCGGGCGAATTGTGGACCGACATCAACACACAATTGTTCGGCAACGCCGTTGTCCCCGTCCCTCCGATCCCGACGATGGATGGATTTGTCAAAAATTACGTCGCCCAGCCGAATGGACCGGTTGGCCGGAATATCATGCATCATTTCTCACCGGCGCAGGTGCCAGTGATCAGTCAACTCGCAACCCAATTTGCGGTCTGCGATCGCTGGTTCGCTTCTGCGCCCTGTCAGACCTGGCCGAACCGATGGTTCGTTCACGCGGCAACCGCCGACGGCCACGAAAATAACGAACCGATACACCTACCCGGTGTGGAGACGATCTATAACCGGTTCGAACAAGCCGGCATGCACGATTGGAAGATTTATTTTCACGATCTTGCTCAGGCCCACTCTCTCTTGCAGATTTTTACTCTTAGTGATCATTTTCACTTCTATCGTCAATTTCAAACCGACTGTCAGACAGGCCAGCTGCCAACCTACTCGTTTATCGAGCCGCAATACTATGCCGATCTGGCGCATCCAGAGAACGATCAGCATCCTCCATCGGTGGTCACACTCGGCGAGCAGCTCATTGCCGACGCGTACAATTGCATTCGGTCAAGCAGCCTGTGGACGAAAACGCTGCTGATCATCACTTACGACGAACACGGCGGATGTTATGATCACGTCCCGCCTCCTGCGGCAGCGCAGCCAGAGGCACCGAGCCCGGGACAGGTATTCAATTTCGACCGCTATGGCGTACGGGTACCGGCCGTTCTGGTCTCACCCTACATCGCACCGGGCACCATTCTCCGGCCCGTGGGCGCTGTGCCCTACGATCACACCTCAATCATCGCAACGTTACGAAAACGATTCCAGCAACTCGGCGGTCCGCTGACCGGTCGCGATGCGACGGCACCTGATCTTGAAAGCGTGCTGAGTTTGGTCAGCCCCGATAATCAGGGGCCTCCAAAGTTGACCCCGTTGCCATACGCGCCCGATCCCACCACCGCGGCCATGGCTCACGCGCGCCCTCTCAACGATATGCAAAGAGCACTCGTCGGGCTCGCAGCAAACTTTCCAGCCGCTCCGGGCACCGACCTGAAAGCCCGTCGCGCAGCCGTAACGGCCGCACCACAGGCGCCGCCGCCCGACGCCACGACCGATGTCCGAAGCGCGCTGTCCTTCGTGAAAGAGCGGGTCGGAAACTATTTTCTCAGCGTGGGCGAGTGATCGCCTGACTCCTTCGCGGCGAGCAGTCGGCCGATAGGCAGTCGCTTCAGCGAACGAATTTGTAGCGGAATCGATTGCCGTCCGCCTCAACGAGCCCGGTGGTCGGATGCGGAAAGTGGATCGGCAGGATAAAGCTGCCGGTGCCCGCGACCTTGCCGAGAAAGCGCCGACGCGACCGCGCCGCTTCCTCGGCGTCCCAATCGAAGACCGTCGACCAGCCCGGCTCGCGACATTGCAGCGCGTGATGCATGAGGTCGCCGATGACGACGGCATGCTGTCCGCGCGAGCGGATATTGACGCAGCAATGGCAGGGCGAATGGCCCGGCGTCGGGGTGAGCCAAAATGTGTCGTCGAGCGCAAAGTCGTCGTCAACCAGGAGCGCCTGCCCGGCCGCGACCACCGGCTCGCAATTGAACCGCCACACATTGCCGCCGCCGCCGGCGCGACTTTCACCGCGCTTGGTCGATTCCTCCCAGGCGGCATATTCGCGTTTGTGGAAGATGTATTTGGCTTTCGGAAAGGTCGGTACCCAGCGGCCATCGCGCAGCACCGTATTCCAGCCGGAATGATCGATATGCAGATGCGTGCAAAACACGTAGTCGATATCCCCGAACCGCAAACCTTCGGCGGCGAAGCCGTCGAGCCACGGCTTCTTCGGAAAATCCATCGGCGGCGGATAGCCTTTGTCCTCGCCCGTGCAGGTGTCGATCAGGATCGTGTGTTTGGGCGTCCGCACGACGTAAGTCTGATAGGTGATCACCATCTTGCCCGAGGCTGGATCAAACACCTCGCGATCGAGCTCGGCGAGATGGCGGCGGCCGATCTCGGGATCGTATTTCGGAAACATTTCCTCCGGCGTGCGCCATGGCCCGTCTCGTTCAATGATGCTGGTAATCGTGACGTCGCCAATCGCAAGCTTGTTCATGTCGTTCCTTTCCAATGGACCTGTATGATCAAATCAACCTCAGCCCCTTCAGGCTCGCATGCCCATCCTTGCCGACGATGAGGTGATCGTGAACCGAAATGCCGAGTGGGCCCGCCACCGCGACGACCTGCTGCGTCATCTGGATGTCGGCCTGCGAGGGCGTCGGATCGCCCGACGGATGGTTGTGCACCAGGATGATCGCGCTCGCCGATAATTCCAGCGCGCGCTTGACCACCTCGCGCGGATAAACCGGGGTGTGATCGACGGTGCCGGTCTGCTGCACTTCATCGGCGATGAGCGCATTGCGCTTGTCGAGAAACAGCACGCGGAACTTCTCGCGATCGGCGAAGCCTTGCGCGGTGCGGCAATAATCGAGCACGCTCGACCACGACGACAGCACCGGCCGCTTTTTTATGGCGCCGTGGAGCAGCCGGCTGGCCGTCGCCTGCACGATCTTCAGTTCAGTGATGCCAGCGCCGCCAAGTCCCTTCACTTCCGCGAGTCGCGCCTGTGGCGCCGCGATCACCTCGGCAAACGAGCCGAATTTCGCGAGCAGCACCTTGGCGAGCGGCTTGACATCGCGGCGTGGCAGCGCGCGAAACAACAGCAGTTCCAATAGCTCATAATCGGGCAAAGCATCCGCGCCGGCGTCGCGAAACCGCTCGCGCAGGCGTTCGCGATGGCCGTGATAATGCGGCGCGGCTTCGGCAAGCCCGCCATCGCTGTCGCGCTTCTTTTCCAGGATGAAACTCCGGACAAAGACCCCGCTTGGACCCCACTTGGCCGGCGGCTCGCCCCAGCCGCCGTCAAGGATGACCGGACTTAAGAATTTTGCAATCGGCTTTGCGGCAGCGCAATCCGCCGCCTTGATCCCTCACTGCCGATACGGCGGCTTGTCGAGCCCATTCGGCGACAAGGTGAAAATCTCGACGCCGGTTTCGGTCACGCCGACCGAATGCTCGAACTGCGCGGAGAGCGAGCGGTCGCGCGTCACCGCGGTCCAGCCGTCGGACAAGACCTTCACATGCGGCCGGCCGAGATTGATCATCGGCTCGACGGTGAAGAACATGCCGGGCTTGAGCACGATACCCTCGCCCGGCCGGCCGATATGCACGACATTCGGCTCGTCATGGAACAGCCGGCCCACGCCGTGGCCGCAAAAATCGCGCACCACGCTCATGTGCTGGGCTTCCACGAAAGTCTGGATCGCGTGACCGATATCGCCGGTCGTGCCGCCTGGCCTGATCGCGGCGATGCCGCGCATCATGCCTTCATAGGTGACCTCGATCAGCCGCTCGGCGCGGCGCGGAATTTCACCGACCGCATACATGCGGCTGGAATCGCCGTGCCACTCGTCGAGGATCAGGGTGACGTCGACATTGACGATGTCACCCTCGCGCAGCGGCTTGTCGCTCGGAATGCCATGGCAGACCACATGGTTGACCGAGGTGCAGGTCGCCTTGCGGTAACCGCGATACATCAGGGTCGCCGGCAGCGCGCCGCGGTCCATGCCGAATTCGAATACCCGGCGGTCGATGTGCTCCGTCGTCACGCCAGGTTTGATTTCACCGACCAGCATGTCGAGACATTCGGCCGCGAGCCGCCCGGCCTTGCGCATGCCCTCGAAAGCCTCAGGGCCGTGAATTTTGATCTGCCCGGTTTTGCGCAGCGGCGCACAGGCTGCATCGACATAAGTCATGGCGTGTCGGGAATATCGTAGAGACTTAGGTCTTCAATGTAAGCATCGGCGGCGACAACGCAAGCAAATGCAGGGTTCCGCGTTAATTTGCGATTTTGCCACCTAGTTCGTCCGCGATATGGACGCGGATTATCTCTTCGAACGAGGCATCGCCGCGAAAGCCGAGCGCGAGCGCGCGTTGTGGATCGAACCGGCTTGGCCAGCCGGCCACGATGCGCGCGATCAGGGGATCGGGCTCGCTGCGGATGCGCGCCGCCACTTTGTCGCCAGCGATCCGCCGCAAGGCGGCGATCTGCTCGGCCACCGTGCAGCAGACGCCGGGCATGGTGAGGTTGATGCGAGGGCCGAGTTTGCCGGCGTCGAGCCCGGCGGCATGGATCAGAAATCCCACTGCGGCGCGGGGACTGGCGTGCCAGTGCAACACGCTGTCCGCGACCGGCAGCACTGCCTCTTGGCCAGCGAGCGGTTCGCGAATGATCGAGGAGAAGAACCCCGAAGCGGCTTTGTTCGGCTTGCCGGGACGCACCACGATGCTCGGCAGCCGGATGCCGACGCCGGAGAGAAATCCGCGACGCGTATAATCGGCGAGCAGAAGTTCGACGGCCGCTTTTTGCGTTCCATAGGAGGTCAGCGGGGTGAGATGAAAGTCGTCGGCGATGGCATCGGGAAATGGCGCGCCGAACACGGCGATAGATGAGGTAAAGACCAGGCGCGGACAATAGCCGTCGCCGAGGGCGCGAACCGCGTCGAAGAGCGCGCGCGAACCGTCGAGGTTGATGCGCATGCCTTTGTCGAAATCGATTTCGGCTTCGGCGGAGACCACGGCGGCAAGATGAAAGATCACGTCGGGCCGGGTGGCGACAAGCTTCCGCAGTGCCGCGGCATCGGTAATGTCGCCGGCCACGGTCTCGGCAGAGCCGGAAAATTTCTCTGGCTTCGCCGGGGCCGTCACGTCTAGTAGCGTAAGTTTGTCGATCCGGCGATTGTCGAGCATGCCGTCGGCCACCAGCCGCGCCGTCAGCTTGCGCCCGATCATGCCAGCGGCGCCGGTGATGAAAATGTGCATGGAGCCCCCGTCGTCGTCACCCTGAGGAGCGAGCGCAGCGAGCCTCGAAGGGTGACCTACATCTGCTGGTCGTTCATCCTTCGAGGCGCTCCTTCGGAGCGCACCTCAGGATGACGAAATGGGTTTCTTACAGCGCCATTTGTTATAGTGCCATGCCGCCGTCGACCAGATGCGGCTGGCCGGTGATGTAGCTTGCCTCGTCGCTGGCGAGAAATACGGCGAGCGCGGCAACTTCCTGCGCGGTGCCGAGCCGGCCCATCGGCTGCCGATCGATAAATGACTGCTGAACGTCTTGGAGGGACCGTCCAGTTTGCTTCGATAAAGTCGCGATGCGCTCTTCCAGCGACGGCGATTCGATGGTGCCGGGACAGATGGCGTTGCAGCGGATGCCTTGCTTGATGAAATCCGCGGCGATCGCCTTGGTGAGCCCGATCACCGCTGCTTTGGTGGCGCCATAGACGTAACGATTGGGAACGCCGCGGATCGACGATACCGCCGAGGAAATGTTCACGATCGAGCCCGACTTTTTCTCCAGCATGCCGGGAAGGAAGGCCTTGATAGTGCGGTGCATGGATTTGACATTGAGATCGAAGGAAAAATCCCAGTCCCGATCCCCGCACTCGAGAATGCTGCCGTTGTGCACGTAGCCGGCGCAGTTCACCAGGATATCCAGCGCGCCGAATTCGTTTCCCACCGTCTTGGCGACGGCGTCGACATTGTCCTGCGTGCGCACGTCAAGCTTGATTCGCTTTGCAGCGGCAAGATCGCGGACTTTATCTTCGGCGACATCGGTGGCGATGACCTTGCCGCCTTCATTGGCGAAGGCCTCGGCGATGGCGCGGCCGATGCCCTGCCCTGCCGCGGTGACCAGCGCCACTTTACCTTGGAGCCTGTTGCTCATCCTGTCCTCCCGCCGCGGCATTCAATGCTGCAAGGCCCACGCGTTGGACGCCCTGCGCGTCGAAATTCTCAGGGTTCAGCCATCGTTCGAAGTTGCGCTTACGCGACGGCCATTCGCTGTCGAGCATTGAAAACCACGCGTTGTCGCGATTGCGGCCCTTGGCAATCATGTACTGGCGAAAAGTGCCCTCGTAGACGAATCCATAACGCAATGCCGCCCGCCGCGATGCGGCATTCAACGCGTCGCATTTCCATTCATAGCGGCGATAGCCGAGCGTCTCGAAAACGTAACGCGCCAACAGATACTGGGTTTCGGTGCCGAGCGGGGTGCGCTGCAAGGTCGGCGAATAGAGCACATGGCCCACTTCGATCACGCGATGCGGCGGAACGATCCGCAGCAGCGTCACATAGCCAACCGCGCGATCCTCCAAATCGATGATCGCATAGGCATAGGGATCCTCGGCCGCCGCGCGCTTGGCGATGAAGCTCGCGAATTCAGACGGATCGGCGAATGGACCGTCGGTAGAAATATAGGTCCAGACATGATCATGGCCCGCGAATACCGCCCATAGCTCAGACCAGTGATCGGGGCGCAGTTTCTCCAAACGACCGTAACGGCCCTTCAATATGACCGGTCCGGGGCGCGGCGCGGCCCCGGTTTTCTCGACCGGCAGCCCAATCGGCTGCCCGGTCATCGGGTGAGGCTCGGACGCTGTCATGGCGACCCACCCTCTTTCCGATCGTCGCTGAAGAACTTGTTTAAGTCGGCATTGCTGATGAGGCCGGCAAAACCGTCGAATTTGCCGTCGCGCGCGATCTCGGTCGCGACGCCAATGAAGGCGTGCATGGCAACGCGCGCGAGCGAGCCGCCGACGCTGATGCGGCGCACGCCCATGGCCGCAAGGTCGCCAACCGTGAAGCCGAACGCGCCGCTATTGAGGAAATTGACCGGCTTCGGCGCCACCGCCCTCACCACCGCCGCGATTTGCT
>Ga0187802_10000390_pt1 | contig 10699 bp, 7 predicted proteins | sample NC_wetland_sal_i_FD_130584 | JGI IMG/M metagenome (GOLD analysis project Ga0187802, IMG submission 130584) | Wetland sediment microbial communities from Neuse River Estuary, North Carolina, USA - Control_2 | ecosystem: Environmental > Aquatic > Freshwater > Wetlands > Sediment | place: USA... | reverse complement strand
TCCTGCGGGCGCTTCTTGAGCTTCCGGCCAACCATGGCCAAATCCTCTTCTTCCGTGCGGGCCCCCAGCTGATCGAGTCCGGGACCTGTGCGGCCCGAAAAGTAGGGAATCATGGCGCCCAGATGATGCGAAATGATCTTGAGATTGGGGAAGCGGTCAAAATATCCGGCAAACAGAATGCGGCCCATGGCCACCGAAGTTTCATAAGGCCACCCAAATACCCACCAGAGTTCGAACTTTGATTTTTTTTCCGTCACGTAATCGGCGAAATTGGACGACCTGCTTGGATGCAGCCATATAGGCACGTTGCGTTCCGCTATCTTTTCGAAGATTGGCAAGAAATCCGGTTCATCCAGGGGACGCCCATTCACGTTCGAATAGATTTGAAAACCGACGGCCCCCAGTTTCAACATTGCGCGATCGATTTCTTCAACTGCAGCTGCAGGATTGTTCATTGGCAGAGCCCCCACGAATCCCGGGAAACGGTCGGGATGCTTTACCACCAATTCAGCCATGCCGTCATTGGCGATCTGGGCGAGTTCCGGCGATAGTTTTGCATCCCCCATAGCTTCAATCGGCGGCGCGGCCATGCTGACGACCTGGCAATATTCGGCGAAACGGTCCATGATGCGGAAACGCGCATCCAGGTTCACCATCGCCGGAATATTTGCTGTTCGCCGCTTGATCGTTGTCCCGGTTTCAGGCAACTTAAGCATGCGATCGTAGTAATTTTGCGGAACAATATGGCAGAAGATATCGATTTTCATGGATTCCTTCTTTCTAGAATTTGAACAACGAGACGTGCCTGGCAATAACAAGAATCGTCGATAGAATGAGCGCATCCGATGCTTGTTGGATTGAGTTGGAAACATATCAAGCCACGCAGGGAGTGTCAACGTGGCCCGCAGGGAAAGCGATCACCAAACTGAGGGCTGGAGGGAAGAATGAAACGGCCTTTGATCTCGGCTCTGTTTCTCGTATTCGGAGTTGGCGCTGCGTGGGGCCAGGGCGACGTGCAGACAAAGACGAACGTCGAGTACGCCGTTCACGACGGCGTGTCCCTGGTGGGAGATCTATATTTGCCCGCAACCGGTGGTCCACATCCAGCGATGCTCTTCATCCACGGTGGAGGTTTCGCGCGAGGGTCGAAGGCGGGTTACGGGAACACCTGGGGGCCCTATCTGGCCGCGCACGGGTATGTTGTGTTCGCCATCGACTATCGGCTGTCCCGGCCTACTCAGCCGACCTGGCCGCAAGCCCTGTTGGATTGCAAAGCCGGGTTGCAATACTTGCGAGGCAACGCCGCTGCGCTGGGCGTCGATCCCAATCGTATCGGCGTCGGCGGCGATTCGGCGGGCGCGACGCTGGCAGCCCTGTTAGCGGTCACGCAAGACTTTCCACAGTTCGCCAATCGCTACCCAATGGATGCGTACGCCTCCGCCAGCACAATGGTCAAGGTGGCCGTGCCGATTTATGGTGTGTACGACATGATGGCCCAGCAGAAATACGAGTCCGGACTTGCGAATAACCCCAAAAACCTCGACCAGTTTTTCGGAGGAACGGCGAACGGAATACCCGGCGCTTACTTTGAATCTTCGGCGCTCAACTATATTCGCGAGGCCGCCACGAGTCTCGGCAGCGTTGCGACACCAAACGCGGGAGCAAAGATATCCTGGTTTCTCGCGTGGGGGATGGCGGACCCTGTCGTGCCGCCAAATGCCCAATCTGTCGTGTTTGCTCAGGCCCTTCGCGATGCGGGTGCGACTGTAACCGCAGTGCCGGTTCCTAAGACGGACCATTTTTGGTTCCCGGTAACTCCGTTAACCGGCAAAAAGGGAGAGCCTGCATGCGAGGAGATCACGCCTGCCAAGTTTTCCTGCAGCGGGGCGACACCCAACGACTTCATTGTTTCCCAGCTACTCGATTTTCTTACGCACTACTTGTGATCGTGTTGTGATCGGGGCTGGACACGCGGAGTACCCAGGGCACACGCTGTGTGTTTTGCGAGCCACCAAGCGGGTAACCCTTTGCAAAAAGCGATACAACCTTATGTTTGGCCACGGAGTCAAAACGAGCGATGATAAGATTTGTCCGCCATAGGCATCAGACTAATTCTCTTCATTTCTGATTCATGCGGCCAGTCGGGGGATGGTGGGCATGGAGTCAAACCTGCAAACTGTCACCATGTACCATCCGCCGGGAAAATCCATCTAACACGGGAACAGCAGCGAACTGCGGGCACGAAGTCAGGGAGTGTGTTGTCAAAGATGCTTCAAAGCAAGATCAAATCAGCCCAATGGATAGTCATTGAGGCTTTGTTGCTCTCCACCTTGGTTTGCGCGGTTCCCGGATTTGCGCGCGAGGCGGATTCAAGTCCCCAGGCTGCAACTGCATCCATCTCAGGCCGGGTGAGCGTCGCTTCGTCCCAGGGCGTGAGCAACAACCTCGCGGCGATCACCGTGAAGCTGACCGGACCGGCGCCTGCCGTCACTTCGCAGGAGGCGGTGTCGGACACGGAAGGGCGCTTCGAGTTCACTCACTTGGCGTCGGGAAGTTACAAGCTGGAAGTGACCGTCGAGGGCTTCAAACCGTGGTCCGCCACGGTGAATCTCGTCGCCGGCCAGGATGCCGTTCAAGACGCCGGCTTGCAATTGAATTTGGTCGAGGAAAAAGTCGAGGTCAAGGGGGAGGCCACTGAGATTGCCACGGAAAGCGTCACCGCAACCGCCTCGGTGAGCGAGCAACAGCTTGAAACGCTCCCGCTCAAAACCGGTAAATTCACGGAGGCGCTTTCCGTAAGCCCGAGCGTTATCAAGACGCAGGAAGGAAGATTGAATTTCAACGGGCAGGCGGAAAGCCAGGGCATGCTGCTTGTGGACGGGGCCGAGAATGTGGACCCCGTAGCTGGAAGCTTCGCGATTCCCGTGCCGGTCGACGCCATTCAGTCCATCCAGGTGTTCAATACGCCGGACAGCGTGGCCTATGGCGGATTTTCCGCCGGATTGACGCGCATCGAAATCAAGCCTCCCTCGCCCTTGTGGAATTACAAGGTTCTCGATTTCCTACCCTCTTTCCGGGCCAAAAACGACCATCTAGTCGGCCTTGCCAATATGACCCCGCGTGTAGAGGTCGGAGGCCCGGTGGTGAAGGACGCACTCAACTTTACAGAGGATCTGAGTTACGAATTTCGCAAAGACCCGATCCACGGACTGACGTGGCCCTTCAATGAGACGGAAGTCTACGCCTTCGACTCCTTCACGAATTTACAATGGATCCTCTCGCCGAGGCATTTGATCAACTTCAATCTGAATGATTTTGCTTCCACCAATCTCTTTGCGAATATCGATTCGCTCATCCCGCAGTCCGCTTCCGTAAATTTTCGCCGGCGCGGAGTGTCGTTTGGATTTTCGGACGCCTACCAGTTCGATTCCGGAATGGTGCTGACCACGGTCGTACGTTACATCAATTTCTACACCGACGCCCACGGACAGGGCCTCGAGCAAATGACGATCAATCCGGAAGGCTGGGGCGGAAATTATTTCAACGTGTCGTCGCGGAATGCCAACCAAGCCGAAGTTCTCCCCGCGTTGCAACTCCCCACTAAATCCTGGCTGGGCAAGCACGACATCCGATTTGGATTTGACTTTCTTTACCGGACCTTCACAGGAAGCACTGTTTCCCGGCCGATCAACCTCCTTGCGGAAGGCTGCGCACTTGCCGGGCTCCAGGCCAGCGAGTGTGTGCCTGCTGAGACGATCAATTTTGCAGGGTCGGGCGCGTTGCAAGGCTCCGACACGGAAGTCTCGGAATACGTCGAAGACCACTGGACGCTGACGAAAAGCCTTTCGCTGACTCTGGGCGGCCGCTTGAGCACCCAAACCATCGGTCTCGACGCTGCTTTTGCGCCTCGCGCGGGCCTGGCGTATTACTATTCGAACTGGAAGACGGTCTTCCGCGCCGGAGCGGGATTGATCTACAGCCATGTTCCTTTGCTCGCTCAGGACTTTGCCGAAAATCAAAGTCGCGTGGTCAACTTTTTATCCGGTCCATACATCGGCAGGATCATTACCTTGCAGAACGTCTATCTTCCGGGCGCGAACATTGCGAACGAATCCAATCCCCAGGATGTAGGCAATAGTCCCCGGACTTTCACCTGGAACATCGAGAGCGAAACTTCCATACGAAAAAACATCACGCTTCGTCTCGGCTACTACGAGACACACACGGACGATCTCTTCCTGGTAAATCCGATCCTGCCTGCGGTTGGCACGATCACACCGAATGGACTCTTGGCACTGGAGAACACAGGAACCGCCCACTATCGCCAGGCGCAAGCGACCGCACGTTACAGCCCGAGCCAGAAGGGCGAAGTCAACGTGTCGTACTCGTGGAGCCGCGCGCGCGGCGACCTCAATACACTCTCGGATACTTTTATCCCGTTCCAAATCCCCGTGATCCGCCCAAACACCTACGGCGTTCAACCTTCCGACATCCCAAACCGCTTGCTTGCCTGGGGGTTCGTCCATGTTCCATTCTGGAGCCTGGTGTTCAGCCCCGTCGCCGATTTGCACTCAGGCTTTCCTTATTCGAATTTCGATGTTTTCCAGAACTATGTTGGAATCCCCAATAGCCTCCGTTTCCCGACTTATTTCTCTCTCGACGTAAAGTTATACCGCGACTTTCCGATTCACATCCCATTCAAAGAGCGTCCTAAGGGCAAGGTGCGGAAAATCCGCGTAGGGGTTTATTCGCTGGACGTTACGAATCGCCAAAATCCGCATGACGTATTCAGTACCCTCGGCTCTCCTCTGTTTGGGCAATTTGACGGCTTCGAGCGCAGGTTTACCGGTTTGGCCCTTAGTCTTGGGGAGTGAGCTTCGCCCAAGCCCCGGGCGATTCATCGGTACGAAGGGCTTGCAACACCGCGTAGTCCAATTCCAATCAGATTCGAAAGATCGTTCTTGACGCGTGCCTGGAGGTCCGTCCTAAAAAACAATCTGGGGAGTCACACCACCGAGACTGCGGTATTCTGGAATGGCTTGGAGATGTCGCATGAAGCGAACCGCTTCTCATCCGCGCTGGGGCCACCCTCCGTGGGCCATCGATTTTCAGCCTGCTCAAGCTTCTGTACCTGCCGAAGCCGACTTCGCTGTCGTGGGAGGAGGGTTCTCAGGACTTTCCGCAGCGGCGTGGCTACGGCGATTCGCGCCCGGGAAGACCGTAGTCCTGTTCGAATCCGCTTCGATCGGAGCAGGCTCGAGCGGCCACACGGGCGGAATGGTGCTGGCGGAGACGGCTGCCGGCGATCTTCCCGGTCTTGGAGATGTGCTGGCCGGGTTCACCTCTATCTTGAAGGAACTCGCGGTCGATTGCGATCTCGCGCTTCCCGGAGTTTATGAAATAGGCCGCAGTGGCGGCCTGCCCCATTCGCCCATTTCATGGTCGGATTCCGGACTGGTTCGAGCGATGAAGCAAGTGCCCGGGGGAATGATCGATCCGGGAAAAATGGTGAGCGGTCTTGCACGCGCGGCGGAAAAGAGCGGGGCGCAAATCTTCGAGAACGTTTCCGTCGAGGAGATTGAATTTGCCGATCTTGTGTGTTTGCGTTTTCCTGGCGGACAACTTCGCGCCCGTAAAGTCCTGCTGGCGACGAATGGAATGTCGCTCGAATTGAGCGGCCTCGCACGCCTCGGGCAAACGAAATTCACGCTCGCCGTTGCAACGGAACCCCTCGGCGCCGAACAACTCGAGAGCTTGGGGCTGTCGTCTCGAAAGCCATTCTACACAATTGACTTCCCCTATTTGTGGGGAAGAATCCTGCGCGCAGGCGGCGTAGTCTTCGGGGCCGGCCTGGTTCACATGGCTGATTGGCGAGAGCTTTCAAGCCTGGACATCGCATCAGGGCAGCCGGCGGAACTCATCGCGCGACTCGAATCTCGCGTCCGTGCGCTGCATCCCGTCCTGCGACAAGTGCGTTTCACGAACCGTTGGGGTGGGCCAATCTTGATCGCCAACCAATGGCGCCCGGTATTTGCACAGCATCCCCGAAGTCCGCACACCGTTATGCTTGGGGGCTACAGCGGGCACGGCGTCGCGCAATCTGTATATCTGGGGCGCTGGGCCGCCGAAGTCTTGTCCGGAAAAAGATCGCTGCCCGATTGGAAAGTGGCCGAAGAATCCGCTTGATCTGGATTTCGCGTTGCAAGTTTTTCGGTCTTTCGCTTTCGTTACCTGCATATCGGCACGACATCAGTTGCGCGATTCCAGTAGGATGGGCTTCAGCCTGTCTGGTTTTGATTCTTGTTGGGTCGGAACGGCAGACAGGCTGAAGCCTAACCTACTTACCAAGTATTGTAAGGCGTGCTCTCAAATGGGGAGACTTGATCCGAGCTGGAGTGAACATCGGTAATCCCCGCCGAAGTCTGCTGCGGGTCGAGCAGAACCTGCTCGGATTCCGTGTGCCAATCCTTGTTGTGCGTGATGGGATCGGTAGGGATTCCGGAAAGGTATTTCGCCTCAACCAAATCGTCCAGCGACGACGGCCCGGCCTCTTTGTCGAGCGTGTATTGTTGAATCGCATTCCGCATGACGAAGAGGTCCTGTTTGAGAGTGGCTTCTTTGGCGCGCAGCACTGATCTCTCGTATCTCCCCGCCGCGATGCCGGCGAGGATCAAAATGATCGTAATGACGATCAGCATTTCGATCAGCGAGAATCCGGCCGCACAAAATCCCCGTCGCTCAGACGGACTCCCCCTCCGCCTGTTTCTGGAACCAAAAGCCGTGATGTGGAAGGGTCCCATCCGCGTCTTACCAGTCGGAATACTTCGTTCCGTCGATCGCCGTCGCCTGGGACTGAGAATAAACGTCGAAGACGTTGCCTCCGCCCCAGCTGTTGGAATCCGGGTCGTCTTGCACGGCCCGCATGCCCCAATCGGCTTTTCCGGTCATAGGGTCCACGGGAATTTTTCTTAGGTAGCGTACCTTGCTGGGTGTTCCTGACATAGCTTGGCTGGCGCTGCCGGTCAATCCCAGCGGCGGAATGCCGCCCGTCGCGCCCGCGCCAGGATTCGCGCCTGTCGCCCCGGTGCCAAATTGCGCCGCCCCACCTGGCGCTCCCGCGCCCAATTGCGGCGTGCCGACGGATCCGAACTGGCCCGTTCCGCTCGCTCCGGCCAGCGCCGAGGCGCTGATGCCGCCAGCCCCGCCTCCGCCTCCGCTGATGGTGACGCCATCGACAAGAGTCTTCAGATCAGGGGGGTAGTTCTGGCTGCCTACTTCTGTGCGGATCAAATTCTTGTCGGCGTCATCCTTGTAGCGATCGATTGCATTTCGCATCTCTCGCAAGTCGTACCGCAATTCCGTTTCTTTCCGGTGCTGGATCGTCATTTGAAACATGGGAATCGCGGCTGTGGAGAGGATCAGGAGAATCCCAATCGTGAGGATGAGCTCAATCAGAGTCACTCCCGCATAACTATTCTTTCTCGTACGCGGGATGATTGTCTGTTGGCGCATGGGAAATGGCCCTTATACTTATTGGACTCGGACGGTGGCCTCGCCGGTGACCACCTGGATCGGCCGCTGCTGGGAATCTTTTGCGTTCACCTGCACAATCGAAAGCTGCGAGCTGCCGGGAGCGAGGCCCTTGACGACGATTCCTACAAGCGTGCCCGATCCGCTCACTCCGGGGGTATTCGGCATGCGGGTTGCCGAGATAATGGCCTGCCCGCGCTCCTTATCCACGCGTTCCACGATGGCGACTTCCTGCGTTCCACCGGAGAGGAATCCGCCCTGGCGAACGTCCTCGACGGAAATTACCGCCGGGTTAAACTGCAAAAGCATGGGGATGGAGTACAAATCCTGCACGTTTTGAACGGTGACGCCAATCGTCGAGGTTTCGCCCACTTTCAAGGCAGCCGTCCCGGGCTCGAATTGCAAGGATGCGTTTTGTGAGGCGGACGTATTCGCGGGCGCAGGCATTGGCGCCGCGGCAGCGGCTGGGGCCGGCTGGGGTCCAGGCGCAGCTTGCGGTTTCGGTGGCTCAGGCAAAAGCACGGCATCTGCCAGCCGCACTTCGGCGTTGGTGTCCGTTCCTGACGCGATGCTCCGCAAATTCTCTGCGGAGATCGACGGCATGCGCACGATGTGCGGAATCAGGACGATCAAGATTTCGTCCTTTTCGTGATCGATAGTGTTGTTTCCAAATAGATATCGGAAGCCGGGGACTCTTGCCAGCCCGGGAACGCCGGTGATCGTGTCCGTATCCGTCTGTTCCATCAGCCCGCCGAGGACGTTGACTTCACCGTCTTTCAGCCGGATGTCGTGCTCGATGCTGCGCTGGCTAATAATGGGCTGGTTGATCCCGCCGATATTGGTCGAACCCGTCTGCGACGAAACCACCACGTTGACCTTCATGCTGATTTCGTGGTCCGGATGGATGCGCGGCGTGACGTCCACGTTCACGCCAACGTCGAGATATTGAAACTGCGTGTTCACCAGGGGATTGACGGCGCCGGTGGTAGCGCCGACTCCGATCCCGGCCTGGAAACTTCCGGTCGCGACAGGGATGCGGTCGCCGATGCGGAGTTTGGCGGTCTGTCCATCCACGACTCGGATTTCCGGATCATCCAGGATTTGCGTGGATGTGTCCGTCATCAGGAAATTCGCCGTCGCGCTCGGCAAGGTCACGCTATAACCCTGGGGGAGGAGATTCTTAAACGGAGCGGCCAACAGCTGGCTGAATGTGGCTGTGCCATTGGGAGCGGTAGTCGAGCCCGTTGTGCCTGAGGTTGTGGTAGTGGTAGTGACGGGATTCACAAAAGCCGTAGAAATGCTGGACGGCGGCACGATTCCGACGTTGCGCATGCGGTCGCGCCGGGCCTCCATGACGGCCACTTGAATCACAACTTCGGGCTTCGCCTTGTCGATGTCGTCGATGATTTTACCCGCAAGCAAGACTCGGTCCGGCGTGTCGCGGATCACGATGGCGTTCTGCGCATTGATTTGCTGCACGCGCCGCAAATCGAGCAATTGCCGGATGCTGGTTATGATTTCGGTGAGTTCCTGCGGCAGGACGGTATTGTGCAGATAAAATGTCTTTACGATTTGTTCTTCATAATCCTTGCGCTTTTGCGGCTGGTCCGGCACCACGAAAATGATATTGGAGGTTACAGGGCGCCAGAAGGCCTTGCTCTGCAACGCCGTAATGTTCAGCGCCTGTTCGAGCGTCACATCGGTTAGCTCGACGGAAATGCGCCGCGAAGTGAAATCCGGATCGAAGATAACGGTCAGGCCGGCCAATTTCCCGATGGCTTCGAAAACCGCCTTCGAGTCATTCGTGGCCTTCATGTTGATCGGGGCGCGAGAAAGCGGCTGGACCTGCGGCGGCCCGGTCATGAGCTTCGGCTCTTCCGAAGGAGCCGAGCCCGTGTTTTCCGTGGCCCCTTGTTTCGCGGCGATCAAATCCATCGTGGCTTTCACTTCTTGCTGCGCCACGGGGCTGGACGGATCGATCATCTGGGCCTTGCGGAACTCCGCTAGCGCCAGCTCCAGGCTGCCCTGGTCCCGAATACGCCGGCCCTGATCGACGTGCCACTGGGCGGCTTCAAAACGAGCTCTCGCTGCCTTCAGCTGGTATTCAGTATTGTTTGGAGAGGTTTGAAGGGCCTTGTTGTAATAGTCCAAGGCGGTGTCGTAATCATGAAGCGCTTCCGCTTTCGACCCTGCATTCGTATCCTGGCTCCCCCTCGGGCACCCTGTAAGAAGCAGGGATGCCAACGCAAGGACCAGTCCACACAAATTCCGGAAGTTCATCCGCGCTCCACTGGGTCCAAATTTGCCAATTCAGTCTAGCACCCGCATAAAACCCGAACAAGGTGCCAACTTGTGCGAACTTGCTTCTAGTTACTATGCGCAGCTAAGATAGCCCGCTGTGGCTAAAGCGCCCCCAAAAAAGGAAAAACCCGCTGAGATGGTCGTGGCCCAAAACCGCGCCGCCTCGTACAATTATCACCTTCTTGAGAAGCTGGAAGCGGGCATGGTGTTGCTCGGCACTGAAGTGAAATCCCTCCGCGAGAGTAAGGCAAATTTGCGGGACGCCTACGCCGTAATTCGCCACGGCGAGATTTGGCTCGTGAATTGCCATATCGGCGAATATCTTCCGGGTGGGCCATATAATCACGGGCCCCTCAGATCGAGGAAGCTGCTCCTCCGGAAAGAGCAAATTGACAAGCTGGAACGAAAACTGGATGCCAAGGGCCTGACGCTTGTGCCCCTGCGGATTTACTTTCGCGACGGCATCGCCAAATGCGAATTGGCGCTCGCCCAGGGAAAGAAGAAGTGGGATCGCCGCCAAACCGAGCGCGATAAAGAGGCCAAACGGGAAGTCGGCGAGGCTATGCGTCAATTTCGTCATCGATGAGGAGCGGGCGCGGACCAATGGACCGGAATCAGGTTACGGATTGATTGCAGGAAGTTGAAATTTTCGCGCGGCCCCTCTCGGGCGGCGCTATTTCATTCAAAGAAGGGAACTTATGGAAATCATGGTGGATACCCGCGCGCTTGCCAAGATTGAGGCCGACGCGCTCGTGACCTATGCGTTCGAACAGCCGAAGCCCGTCGACGGCATTCTCGTGCGGCTCGATGAGGCTGCGGGTGGCGCGCTTACCAAGCTGGCCGCGGCCGGAGAGCTGACCGGCAAAAT
>Ga0187802_10000389_pt1 | contig 10702 bp, 7 predicted proteins | sample NC_wetland_sal_i_FD_130584 | JGI IMG/M metagenome (GOLD analysis project Ga0187802, IMG submission 130584) | Wetland sediment microbial communities from Neuse River Estuary, North Carolina, USA - Control_2 | ecosystem: Environmental > Aquatic > Freshwater > Wetlands > Sediment | place: USA... | reverse complement strand
GAACTTTGCTTCGGAATCGGCGGCGATGGCCAGCAGCCGCGGAACTTGCCGATGAAGGCGCGCGGGAAAAACCGGGACGGCCACGACACCGGCGTACAGGCAACCCCAAAATGCAGCGATGAATTCGAGCCCGCCCGAATAGAAAAGCAGCGCGCGGTCTCCCGGCACGGCCCTTGGCGCAAGCGCAGCAGCGATGGCGCGGGCGCGCAACTCCAGTTCTTCGTAGGTAAGGCGAGACTCTTCGGTCTCGCCGTCGGCAAGATAGCGGAATGCGACGCGCGCGCCGTGCTCCGCCGTTCTCGAGCGAAGCAGTTCCGTCAAACTAGAAAATTGCGCCTCACGGTCGGATGAAAAAGTTGCCAAAGTTCCCGTCTCCCCAAATGAACCAGGTGCGCCGGCTGTCCCATCCTTGCTAAACCCCCACCCTTTGAAGAGCGCAAAGGGCGGGGCACCCCCGCTTAACTTCCCTCTGCCTTATTTCGCCGCTACTCCTTCTTTTCCAGCGCCTCAGGGGTGAACATCGCGGCGTCCAGCCCGGTATTCAAATGAATCTCATCAATCGTCAAAACCGATTTCGTGCCCTCGAGCAACGTACGCATTTCTGTCTTCCGCGCACCCCAGATTCCGGACTCTTTGCGCAGTCCGCTGGCATGCATCTCGCGCACCTTGCGTCCATCCTGATCGTACATCTCCGCATGCAGGATGCAGGGTACATCCTGCGCCACCCAGTAATAAATAAATTTGTATTGCGAACGGTCGGGCGCGACGGGCGTCGCGGCTACCTTGAAGGTTTTATGATTCTCGATAATATCTTCAGCGGGTAGTCGCTGATAGGCGAAATCATCGAGCGAGGGCTCGGCGATATCTTCGTAGGTAAAGTCGCTTCCGGCAAAACGCTCGGAACGTTCGCGCGCCGCCACGCTGCGCACGCGTTCGGTAGCTGGCGTGTAGATCCACTGGCGATCGGTGACTCCCGGCTGATTGATCGAAAGCAGCGTGACACCGCGAAGCTCCGGTGGGTCCGTAAAGCGGACCAGCGTCTTGCCGTTGCCGAACGAACCGATCCTGCTAAGCGTAAACCGCTTCCGCACCGTGTGGCCGTCTTTGTCCGTGACATCCAGCGTGGCCCGCAACTTCGCGTCGCGGCTGGTATCCTGCTGGTAGACGCCGGCCATGATCGTTTTGGCGTCGGTGTCGCCGAAAACGGGAAGCGCGCAAGACGTGCAGAACGCCAGGGAGAGAAGCGCCACGTTCAGGCGCATTCCTTGCCGACTTGGCAGAACTGTGGCGGCGCTACTCATAGCCGATCGCATCGATCACCTGCATACTCGCCGCGTTCCGTGCCGGCCACCAGCCCGCCGCGAGCGACACCGCCGTCACGACGGGCACGGAGAGCAACACAAATTCCCATGGAAAATAAAAAGGCACCGAATAGCCCGCGAGCACCAGCGACACGGTGTGCGACATGAACACAGTGTTTAGACTTCCGGCCACCGAGCCTACAAACACTCCCACCACAGCCACAACGACCGCCTCCAGGAGCACCAGTTTCCGGATTTGCGAGCGTAGCCCGCCGATCGCGCGGACGATGCCGATCTCGCGCCGCCGCTCCGATACGGAAATCAGCAGGGTGTTGACGATTCCAAGAATGGCGATCATCACGGCCACGACCAGCTGCATGTAATTAAGCGTGAAGAACTGGTCCACGAGGCTGGAAATCCATCGCTTGAACTCCGCATTCGTGTATACGAGCGCGTGAAAGGAGCCATCGGTAAGCCGCTCGACTTCATGTTTCATCACTTGCTGGTCGACGCCCGGATTCAGATCGACGTCAATGAAATCCACCGCATCATCTCCCCAATACTTTTTGTAGAGTGTGCGGTCCATGAAAATTGTGCCCTTTTCCGAGCGGTAGTCGTCGAGAAAGCCGAGGATCGGCCGCTCCAGCGTGCCTGTCGGCGATTCGAGAGTCACGAGATTCCCGACGCCAACTCCCCAACGCATGGCAAAATTTCTGGACACCAGCACGCCTTCGCCTCGCGTCAACCGGTCATACACCGTCCTCTTGTCCGCACCCTCGATGGCGTTTTGCGAGCGCGCCAGAAAGCCATCCATTTCGATGGCATTCACAGCGGCCGTGTCGCCTCGATAGGGAATGGCGGTAAAACGGACGTTTTCGACACGGTTCACGCCGGGGAGTGCGGCGATCTGGCGGCCCAAATCTTCGGTGAAATGGTAGCTGGTTGACCGCAACATTGCTGATGTGGCCACGATAATGTCGGCGTTGAGCACCTGATTCATCCAGCGGTCGATCATTTGCCGATAACTCTGAATGTAAGATGCCGTGGAAAAAACGAACATCAACCCGACCATCAGCGCGCCGACGGTCGCCGAGCTTCTGCGCGGCGTCTGAATCATGGCGTCGACGGCTAAGGCGCCTTCCGATCCTCCAGCCCAATTCATAATCGGCCGCAGCGCGCGCGCCGACCACAGCACCAGTTTCGGCAGCACAATCGTAAGACCGAGCAGAACGATCGAGGCGAATAGGAATTGGACTGGCAAGCCCAGGCGCGACGGAGTCCAGAGGACAAGTGCCGAGCCCGCTACGATCAACAAAACACCTCCACCGATCCGTCTCCACCCCAGCACGGATTCCCGGTGTCGCGCCTCGATATTGTGCAACGCCAGCGCGGGGTCCAGGCAAGCCGCGCCGCGCGCCGGGAACCACGCGCCAATCACTGACGCCGCAATTCCCAGCGCAAACGCGATGGCGCACTGATCGAGGTGCAGCTTGGCAGGCGCGGCCGTGGATACGACTCCGTATACCGCCGCAACCATGCCTCTCATTACCCGATTGGCCGCCGACGCCAGGAAGAAACCCCCGGCGATCCCCACGAGGGAACCGATTACCCCCATCAGCAGCGCTTCGCACAAGAACATCCGGCTGACGTTTCCCTGCTCCACTCCGACGGCGCGCAGGATGCCGATTTCTTTCCAGCGCTGGTTGACCGCGATGGTAAAGGAATTGAAGATGATGTACACGCCCACCAGCAAGGCCACGAAACTTGTAATCAAGATTCCCACGCGCATCGCGGTGACAGCGTTTTCGAGCGCTTGTCCGCGCACTTCCGGACGATCCACCTCCACTCCCGGTGGAAGTTGTGCGCGCAATCGCTGTTGAACAATTTCCACAGGAACACCCGGAGCGCTCATCAAGTCGATGCGGTCGAACTTGCGGCCTCGATGGAAAACGACCTGCGCCGAATAGACGTCCATCACCGCGACGTTGCCGCCAAAAACTTCTCCGACGCCGACCGGTTTGAACGTTCCCTGGACGGTGAACTCCTTCTTTCCATCGGAAGCGAAAAGAGGAAACTTGTCACCGACCTTCAGGCCGTGGCGATCGGCAAAGGCGCGCGAAAGCAATATGGAGCCGGGCTGCGCGAGGAACACGAGCGGATCGGCGATCTGCGTCTGCGTGCGGTCGAATTGATAGTCCCTGAGTTGCTGGTCGCCTGTCGTGTCCACTCCCAGAACCAACAGGGTGCCCTCATCCGCAAAGGATGTTTGCACCATGGTCTCGATTACGGGTTCCGCAAGCTGCACGCCGGGCGTAGCGCGCACGGTGTCGAGCACTTTTTCGGAGAACCCGGATTCTCCGGCGGTAACCTGCAACGTCGCCTTGCCCGCCAGTTTCTCGACGGTCGCGCGCAGGGAATCGAGCAGGGTAGCGTTGCCGGTGCGAATCGCAAAGAACACGGCCACTCCAAGGGCGATACCGAGAGTGGTTAATGCCACGCGGAGCCGGTGCGCGCGCCACTGCTTGAACGTGATGAGCCACAGCGCCCCAAACATTACCGTTCTCCCGTGGACGCGGCGTCAGCCTGTTCAAGCCGCCCGGTCCGCACTTCCTTGACGAACTGGCCGTCGCGCAGCGTCAGGATTCGGTCACAGAAGGCCGCGGCAAGGTCATTGTGCGTCACCAGAAGAACCGTGTTGTTGAATTCGCGATGAAGATCGTCGAGGAGCCGGAGAATCTCCTCTCCGGTGGCCGAATCGAGGTTGCCGGTGGGTTCGTCGCCGAGCAGGATGGGCGGATGAAACACGAGGGCGCGGGCGATGGCCACGCGCTGGCGCTCGCCTCCGGAAAGCTCGTCGGGACGATGGTGAGCGCGCACCTTGAGCCCCACTCGCTCCAGCATCGCCGAGGCGCGCTCATCCGTTTCGCGCCTCCGCAAGCCTTGCAGACGCAGCGGCAGGGCGATATTTTCGAGCGCGGTGAGCGTGGGGAGGAGGTTAAAAGTTTGGAAGATCATTCCAAGTTTTTCCCGCCGAAGGCGCGTGCGACGGTCGTCGTCCAGCGCGGCTAGCTCGATTCCCTCCAGCTTGATCGAGCCGGAGGTCGGTTCGTCCAAACCGCAAATCAGGTTGAGGAGCGTCGACTTGCCAGAGCCGGACGGTCCCATCACGGCGACGCGCTCGCCCTGTTCGACGGTCATACTCAAATTGTGCAGAGCCTGCACGGCCCCGCTGTCTCCGTAGGTCTTGGAGACATTGGTCAGCTGGATCATAGTCTCAGCCGCGCACATCCGGGGATGACGGGCCAGTGCCTCAAGCGGGAGTTGATTCTACCCCAGGGGGCGAAGAACCGCGAAGGTGAAATTTCAAGAATACTCTGCCGGGGGCGCGTTCAATCTGTATACTATCGGCCTTGTTGGAGCAGGCTATTGCGATGCATCCGGGAGTGAAGGTTTTGCTTTGCATGTGTCCCCTCCTAATCCATGGATGTCGGTGCAATGTATCGCAACCCTGCGATGACACGATCCCGAGTAACCGTTTGCGAAAGCCTATGCAACCTGGCACTTGGAGCGAGACGCAAAACAAGCGAACATCAAGCGTACCGTTCTTAGATTTTCGGAGAAAGGCCCACCCCTCTGGGGGTGAATCTCTAGCGTTCAAAGTAATAGCCAAGCGTGGATCCTGCTGGCATTGGGTTTGTCTGCCACTCTTTTCAAATCATTCGATTGATTCCTGATCCCTGCGGCCAGATGGAAAAAACTGAGGCAACAAGATAGATAGTTTAGCTTGCCGAGAAGTAGCACTGCCTGCACGGAGGAAGGATAGGCCCTGCTTGATCCCGTCATAGTGCCTCCGTTCGATAGGGGAGTGAATCGTTGAAGTCGTGCCGCACAGGAAGCAATGGCGCTTTGTACTCGCTTCGCGGAGCGTTGCTGTTTGCCATCCTGATTTGCACAAGGCACGGATTCGCACAACAGCCGGGAGCTACCGCGCAGGCCACGTCCGCGTCAGTCACGGGTAAAGTCACGGCCGCTGCCGGACAGAAAACAATCAATAATCTTGCCGGAATTTCAGTCAGGCTGACAGCAACGTCCGCAGGGTCTACTTCCAAGACCACAGCCACTGATTTCGAGGGCCGCTACGAGTTTACCCATCTGGCCCCGGGAAGTTACAACCTGGAAGTCAGCGTCGAAGGTTTTCAGCCCTGGGCTGCCGTCGTGACACTTGGACCCGGGCAAGCTGCCACTGAGGACGTTGCTCTGCTACTCAGTTCCGTTGAGGAGCGGATCGAGGTGCAGGGAGAGGCCGTTGAAGTCGCGACGCAGAGTGTAAGTGCGACGGCTACGGTCAACCAGCAGCAACTCGAGGATTTGCCCCTCCGCACGCAGAAGTTTACCGAGGCCCTGTCGATGTCTCCGAGTGTCATTCGGACGCAGGAAGGGAAGCTGAACTTCAACGGCCAGGCGGAAAGCCAAGGAATGCTCCTCGTCGACTCGGCCGAAAATGTCGATCCGGTGTCGGGAAGTTTCGCGATTCCCGTCCCTGTCAATGTGATTCAGAACATCCAGGTTTTTAGCACTCCGGATAGTTCCGCGTACGGCGGATTTTCCGGCGGCTTGACCAGGATCGACATCAGGCCTCCCGTGCCAGGCTGGAATTACAAGTTTTTAGACCTGGTTCCGTCGTTCCGAGGCAAGAATGACCATCTGGTTGGCCTCTTGAACATGACTCCGGGGGTGGAGTTTGGCGGCCCTCTCATCAAGAATAAACTCAACTTTTCCGAGACGATGACATACGAATTTCGCAAGGACCCGATCCACGGGCTTTCGTGGCCCGTGGACGAGACGATGACCTATAGCCTGGTTTCCTTCACCCAATTCCAGTGGACTTTTTCAGCGAAGCATCTCTTGAACCTCAACATTAACGTTTTCCCATCGACCATTTTGTTTGCAAACATCGATACGCTCATCCCGCAAACCGCATCGGCGAATTTTCGGCGCCGTGGTGTGTCCGTAGGAATCTCGGACGATTATCAATTCGATTCAGGCTTGCTTCTTACCACGGTCGTTCGTTACACGAATTTCTATAACACCATACGCGGCCAGGGATCGGCCGACATGACAATCAATCCCGAAGGATGGGGCGGCAACTACTTCAATACGTTTTCGCGAAACGCGAATCAATTGGAGGCACTGCCCATTCTCCAGTTGCCGGTGATGTCCTGGCATGGCAGCCATCAAATTCAGTTCGGAACGGATGTTCTGTATCGGTCCTTCACCGGAAGCAGCGTTTCTCGTCCGATCGATCTCCTGGCGGAGGATGGCACCGTCGCCGAGACGATCAATTTTCTGGGCGCCGGACAGTTGCTAGGAAACGATACGGAAGTCTCGATATATGGGGAGGATCGCTGGTCGTTAGCCAAGGGCCTGGCTTTGAACTTCGGGGGCCGTTTGACGCATCAAACGATCGGCCGGAGTGTGGCTTTCGCGCCGCGCGCAGGCCTGGCTTACTCCATGGCAGGCAACAAATTGGTAGTCCGCGCGGGAGCCGGATTGATTTATGGACATGTCCCGCTTCTTGCGGCAGATAATGGCGGCTACCAAGATCGAGTCATCTCCTTTTTCTCCGGTCCATTCATGAATCAAACTATCGCTTTGCAAAATGTCTACCAGTCCTCGGGGATTGCCGGGAATACTTCCACGCTGACGGACCACGACAGCAGCAGCCGCACCTTTACATGGAACCTCGAAGCTGAGGCTCCCTTGCGGAAGAACATCAGTCTTCGAGCTGGCTATTATGAAACCCAGACGGTCAATCTTTTCATTCTGGATCCGATTCTTCCTGTGACCGGGACGTCTGGATCTATGGTCCTTGAAAACACTGGGACTTCGAACTATCGGCAGGCTCAGGTCACCGTTCGTTACCGGCCGAGCGAACGGAACGAGCTGAATATTTCCTACGCCTGGAGCCGCGCGCGCGGCGACCTCAATACGCTTTCGGACAGCTTCCTCCCTGTGCAAGCGCCGGTGATCCGGCCGAACGCCTACGGAGTCTTGCCTTCCGATATCCCCAACCGGGTGCTCGCTTGGGGTTATGTCACGCTACCCAAGAAATTCGTTTTCAGCCCTGTGGCGGACATTCATACCGGTTTTCCGTATTCGAATGTGGATGTCCTGCAAGATTATGTTGGCGTGCCGGATAGCTTGCGCTTCCCGGTTTATTTTTCGCTGAATGTGAAACTCGCCCGCGATTTCATGGTGCGCATGCCCTTCGGGGAGAAGGCCAAGCGGCGGAAGATTAACATTGGGGTCTTTTCGCTTGACGTGACGAATCGTCTCAACCCGCACGACGTGTTCAATAATGTCACTTCACCTCTTTTTGGCGTGTTCGCCGGCTTTCCTCGGCGTTTGACCGGGCTCGACATCAACCTTGGCGAGTGAACTTAAAGTAGGACAGGCCTTTTACCCTGAAGATTGGGAAGGGCAGCCTGTCGGGTTTCCGTTTGTCCAGCGAGGCCGGAGCAACAGGCGAAAGCTTGTCCTACATCGAGACGCGCATGAAACTCTCACTTACGCTTGCGATTGGCGTACTTTGCGCTGGCGCATTGGCGGCGGTTACGATCCCATCCGCGGCGGTTGATGAAGACGAACGAGGGCTGCTCCGGGTTGACCGCGCGGCGTTCGCATTGCCGACGAATTTTTTGCGGTCACATCGAATAGCGATCGTCCAATTGACAAAGCGACCCGTATGGCAGGCTTGGATAATCAGAAGGCAGCCGGAATTGCAGCGTTTCCTCTCGTCATGGCGCGCATGTTCAAGTTCGGGGAAGCGATGGTGATGACTTCAGTCCAGCAGCCCGAGCGCGGCTTGCCGTTGCGCGTCACGCGCGTCTGGTTCAAACGGGACGGCGTATGGCTCGAAGCTTACAGCTATCAGACGACGATCCGGGCAGCCATTTCAATCCGGTAAACCGCAGAAGGAATAGCGGTCCGCAAATCGTATTCAATCCGGGTGGTTGGGCAGGGCCAGAAAACTGGAGGAGGCGGCGGCGTTTCCCCTTAGACTGCGCGCTGCCAGGATCTCATAATCTTTATACTTGATGGTTAAGACGGCGCGCCCACCCCCGCGCACCGCGGAAACGGATTTATTTTCCGAAGGCAGCCAAAAATCGCCAATCTTCAGATAGGAATGGTGGATCAGGGTTTTCTTAATCCAGAAGGATGGATTCTTGGAAGGCTCCGCCTCGATGCGGCACACCGCGAAATCCTTGCTGTCCACCCAGATCCGTCCCCGAAAGAGAAGCTTGCTCGGAATTTTGGGTTCAACGGCGACCACGTAAGAACAGTTATCCGGGGTATTCAGATGCTCGAACCCGCTGAAATCGTAATTGCTGGAATTGATCGCCACGCGCTCCCGATTTTCCTCGGTCATGGATTCCAACTCAGCGTCCAGGAGGCGCTTCAGAATTTTATCGACGATCCATTGAGGGCCGCTCTGGGAAATAATTTTAAATTGTTTTGTGGCGGGCGCGTCGTAGATCATGTCGACAACCATCTCGGCATGCAAGGAAGTGGGAAAGCCGGCGTAGTCCAAGGTATAGAAGCGCCGGTTTTGATATTTTTGCAATGCGTCCGCGCGTTCGACATTTTTCTCGGCCAGCTTGTCCATAACCTCCGAAAGATTCAATCGCGGTCCGATAAGCTCCTGTGGAAGAGGGGATTGCGCGCGCGCAATTGCGGACCAGGCGAGAATCAGCAAGAGCAAGGGCGCCATCAGTGATCGGCAATAGTGTTTGCCTATGGGCATAAGAGTCGCAGGTTTCTCCGGCGGATACGCTTAACCGGGATTCGGATTTCAAATCAGGTGTTCACAATCTTTCTGGCATCGTCGAGAAGGATGCTTTGAACTTGCGGTGCAGTGTGCGTGCAGCGTTCGTAAGTATTGTACATCCCCGCGAAAATCCGTTCCCAGGAACCAATGGAAAGAGCGCGCTCGCGGGCTTCGACCCGCATCGAATCATGCAACTCAGGCTGTGTCATCAACACTGTCAGGAATGAAGCGAATTCGTCGAAGCGATTCGCAACGTAACCTGACTTGCCGTGCTCGACGGTGAATGCCGGACCGCCATGCCGCGTTACCACCGCGGGGACACCGGAAGCAAGCGCCTCGAGAACCACCAGTCCGAACGTGTCTGTTTCCGACGGGAACACGAATGCATCCATGGCTGCGTATGCGCGGGACAGGTTCTCCCCGGTAAGCCAGCCACAGAATTCCGCATGGCGCATGTTTTCCCGCAGCCATTTTTCCTCGGACCCCTCGCCAATCAAAACTATCCGAAAGTCCTGATCGCCCTTCGCCAATAGATCTTTTTCGAGCTGCGCGAGGAAGCGCACGTTTTTTTCCGGCGTGAGCCGACCGACGTAGCCGATTCGGAACGGGCCTTCGCGACGCCCCCGAAAAGCCGGACTGAAGACTTCCGTATCCACGCCATGGGACATCAAGAAGCAGGGCTTTCCGGTCGTTTTTCCGAGCAATTCAACCAGTTCGCGATTCGGAGCGAATAGCAGCCGCGGGATTTTGTAAAAGCGAGCCGCCGCATGGAAACTGGCGAATTCAGCTGCAGCAGCCAATTTAGCGGACAGATTCTCCGGCCAAGAGGAAAGCAGCCTGGACACGCGGCAGCGCGCAAACTGATGAAGATTCGTCTGCCAGGAGGCTGCAAGAGGAAGACCCAGGTTATGAGCCACGAGAGTCCCCAATATTCCAACGTCGCTTGGACCCGTGATGTGTATGACATTCGGGCTGAAATCACGCACGAGTCGCAAAATCCTCGGGTAGTGCCTCAGGAAAAGAAGATCGAACTCGTGGTGCCCATCCAGAGGAAACGTGGCCGGGCCGCGGCGCAGTTGCACTCTCGTAATCGATCCATCTGTGATTACTTCGTCGCACGAGCCTGCGTGAACCAGGAGGAACGCGAATCCCTGCTCTTTTGCAAATCCGGAAAACTCCCTGCTGGTATTCGCCACACCGTCAATTTCACGGTAGGTGCACGGGAATAGCGCCACCCGGATGTGCTCGGCCGTCACGCGCTCACCTCATTCGGCACGTCGGAACCTTGATGCGACTTCGATTTCCCACCAAAAGTAAGACTTAGAGCGTGCCTCACCGATGCATTTTCCAACATGCGAAAAATGGCAAAAATCCGCCCCAAATATGCCGGCGGGGCTTTCCATAGCGCGGATAGAGGGCGAAAATACCCGGTTTGAAAATCCATATGGAACACTCGATCATCCCAGCGGCGGGAACCCGCGGGATGTCCCGGATAGTCGCGGATCGTATCGATGACGGTTTGCATGAAACGAATGCCGAGCACCTCCACATATTGTGGCATGAAAAGGATATG
>Ga0187802_10000388_pt1 | contig 10716 bp, 10 predicted proteins | sample NC_wetland_sal_i_FD_130584 | JGI IMG/M metagenome (GOLD analysis project Ga0187802, IMG submission 130584) | Wetland sediment microbial communities from Neuse River Estuary, North Carolina, USA - Control_2 | ecosystem: Environmental > Aquatic > Freshwater > Wetlands > Sediment | place: USA... | reverse complement strand
CCCGCGGCGGGGTCGGCGACGGCCGCGCGTACCTCGTCCACCGAGAGCTCGGAGTCGCGCACGGCGATCAGGCGCACAACGCTCACTGGCTAAGGTTACCCCGGTCGGGCGGGCGCCGGGCCTGGCGCGGGGGAGGCTCAGGGCTCGGCTCGGTGGCGCCGACGGGCCCGGCGGACGATGGCGGCCGTGCCGATCACGGCGACCGTGGCCCCGGCGGCGGTGATCGTCGCCTCCTTGCGGGCGATCCGCCGGCCGGCCACCGCGTGCCGGCCGTGACGCTGGTCGATCAGGACGCGCAGGGCCGCCTCGTTGTCGAAGCGCGGCTGCCAGCCCGCGTGGCGCAGCGTGGCGCAGTCCACCACCCACGGGTACACCACGTAACGCAGGTCGATCGCGGGCGCCGGGGTCACGCCCATCCGGTGCAGCCGCTGCGCGGCGCCGAACGTCAGCCGGGCGGGCAACTCGATGCTCTTCAGCCCGCTGATCCGCTCGACCTCGTCCTGCTCGAGCCAGCCGTCGCAGCCCACCGCGAATTCCCCTTCGAGCTCGCCGGCGACCGTGAACTCGAGCGCGGAGATGAGGTCCTCGACGTGGCAGAACTGCCAGCGGGGCGCGGAGCCCTTTACCGCCAGCAGGCGGGGCGCCTCGAAGTGCCTGGTGACCAGGGTGTCCACCGACCAGGGATCGCCCTGCGCGGACCGGCCCTGGCCGACCAGGGCGGCCGGCCGCACGACGGTCACGGCCAGGCCGGGATAGGCCCGGTGCGCATGCCGGGCCAGCTGCTCGATCTCCAGCATGTCACCCGCCACGCTGCTGTCCGCCTCCGCGGTCAGCGGGGCGTCCTCCGGGAGCGGAACCGGATTGTCCGGGCGGGCCCCGTACACCATCGAGCTGGTCACGAGAACGACCCGGCCGACGCGCCCGGCCGCGGCCGCGGTGAGCACGGTCTGGGCGCCGCGGACGTTGTAGCCCCGCCGCTGCCTGGCGCCGGTATCGGGGGAAAGGTCGAGGTCCGCGTGCACGACCACGTCGACGCCGGCCAGCTTGCCCCCGAGCGCCGGGTCGCGAATGTCGGCGACCCGCCAGGTCACGCCCTCGATATCGCCGCGCTCTTCGTCAATCGCGATGACCCTCTTGACGTGCCGCGACGAGGCCAGCCTGGCGGTCAGGGCGTGCCCGATGCCGCCGGCCGCTCCGGTGACAGCCACCACGGGCATAGGCTGGTTCCGTGTTGTGCTATCCCCTTTCGGGCGAACCGGCCGCCGGGCGCTTGTCACTGTGTGCTTCTCCCCGAGATAGCGTGACGGTCATGACCCTTCCATCCTGCCTCACAGCTAGCGATGGCTGACCGCCCGTTCGGCTTTGGCCTGCCCGATAAGCCGGAAGATCAGGGTGGCCAGGGCTCGTCGGGGGCTGGCTCGGGCGGGTCTGGCGGCTCTGGCGCCTCCGGCGGCGGGGCTCCAGGCTCTGGCGCGGGGGGGCCGCTGGGCGGGTTCGGGCCGATGGGCGACCCGCAGCAGTTCGCCGACGCGCTACGCCAGTTCGCCGACCTGCTGTCCTGGCGCGGCGGGCCGGTCAACTGGGATCTGGCCAAGAACGTGGCCAGGCACGCGATCGTGGCGGCGGGCGACCCGAGCGTCCTTGACGCGCAGCGCCGCGAGGTCACCGAGGCCGTCCGCCTGGCCGACCTGTGGCTGGACGAGGCCACCTCATTCCCCTCCGGCGTGCGCAAGATCGAGGCCTGGAGCCGGTCGGAGTGGCTCGAGGCGACCTTCCCGGTCTGGGCCAAGCTGTGCGATCCCATCGCGGCCAAGGGCGTCGAGGCGATGAGCGGCATGCTCACCGCGGACCCGGCGCAGCTTGGCGAGGAAGTCCCCGACGAGGTGCGCCAGGCGCTCGGCATGTTCGGCGGCGGAGCCGGCGGGGCCGGCGGCCTGGCCGGGCTCGCGGCCATGCTGCGCCAGATCGGCGGGGCCATGATCGGCGGCCAGACCGGGACGGCGGTCGGAGAACTCGCGCGCGAGGTGGTCGGCTCCTCCGATATCGGCCTGCCGCTCGGCCCGGAAGGGGTGGCCGCGCTGATCCCGGCCGGCGTGGCGGAGTTCGGGCAGGGGCTGTCCGTCGACGCCGGCGAGGTGCGGCTGTTCCTCGCCCTGCGGGAGGCCGCCCACCAGCGGCTGTTCGCGCACGTCCCCTGGCTGCGCGGGCACCTGCTCGGCGCGGTCGAGCAGTACGCCAGCGGGATCACCGTCGACATGGCGCGGCTGCGCGACGCGATCCCGGACGTCGACCTCACCAATCCCGAGGCGCTGCGCGAGGCACTGGCCGGCGAAGGCCTGTTCCGGCCGGAGGACACGCCCACGCAGAAGGCCGCGCTTTCCAGGCTGGAGACCGCGCTGGCGCTGGTGGAGGGGTGGGTCGCGACGGTGGTCAGCGCCGCCGCCCGCGACCGGCTCACGCACGCCGACGCCCTGGCCGAGGCGATCAGGCGCCGCCGGGCGACCGGAGGCCCGGCGGAACGGACGTTTGCCACACTGGTCGGGCTGGAACTGCGGCCGCGCAGGCTGCGCGAGGCGGCGACCATCTGGCAGGGGCTGACGGAGGCTCGCGGCGTGGACGGGCGCGACGCGCTGTGGGCTCACCCCGACCTGCTCCCCGCGGCCGACGATCTGGAGAACCCCGACGCCTTCGTGCACGGCCAGCCTGAGCTGGACATCTCGGATCTCGAAGAGGGCACCGAATTATCTGATCCCTGATGTACATTTGGTGGCCATATATCTGACGCCGCACTAACGTAATCATGGAAATGGGCTGCCCGTAATGCGGGGCTGCCTGCCTTGACGCCTGGAAGACTTCCGGCCCGGGCCGCAGGCGCATGATGCGAAGCCGCACAAGGCAGGAGCACGGCATGGACGAACCAGAAAAGACCGACGTGATCGTGATCGGCCTGGGTCCTGGCGGGGAATACGCGGCCGGAGTGCTGGCCGAGTCCGGGCTGCACGTGACCGGCGTCGAAGAACGGCTGGTCGGCGGCGAATGCCCCTATTACGGCTGCATTCCCTCCAAGATGATGATCCGCGCCGCGAACCTGCTGGCCGAGACCAGGCGGGTGCCCGGCATGGCGGGGACGTCCACCGCTACCCCGGACTGGTCGGTGGTGGCGCACCGGATCAGGGAGGAGGCCACCGACTGCTGGGACGACAAGGTGGCGGCCGACCGGTTCACCGGCAAGGGCGGGCACCTGGTCCGTGGTCGCGGCACGATCACCGCGCCGGGCGAGGTGACGGTAAGCACCGCCGAGGGGGTCAGGGTATTCCGGGCCGTCCGGGGAATCGTGATCAACTGCGGCACCGAGCCCGCCATACCGCCCATCCAGGGCCTCGTCGGCACCCCCTACTGGACGAACAGGGAGATCGTGCAGGCCGAGGAGGCGCCGGAATCCATGATCGTCCTCGGCGGCGGGGCGATCGGCGCCGAACTCGCCCAGGCGTTCGCCCGCTTCGGCACGGCCGTCACCGTCGTCGAGGCGCTGCCGAGGCTGGTCTCGTTCGAGGAGCCCGAGGCCAGCGAGCTCATCCAGCGGGTATTCACCCGCGAGGGCATCTACGTGTGCACCAGCGCCCCGGCCGAGCGCGTCACCTACACCAACCAGCACTTCAACGTCCACGTGGGAAACAGCACCTATATGGCCGAACGCCTGCTGGTCGCCACCGGGCGCCGCACGGACCTGGCCGCCCTCGGTGTCGCCAAGATCGGCCTGGACGCCAAGGCCCGGGTCATCCCGACCGATGAGTGGATGCGGGCGGGTGACGGCGTGTGGGCGATCGGCGACGTGACCGGTCAGGGCGCGTTCACGCACATGTCCATGTACCAAGCGGATATTGCGGTCCGGGACATCCTCGGGACGGGCGGCGGATCGGCCGACTACCGCGCGGTGCCCAGGGTCACGTTCACCGACCCGGAGGTCGGCAGCGTCGGCCTGACCGAGGCGCAGGCCCGGGCGGCCGGCCTGCGGGTCAGGACGGGCACGGCCCAGGTGCCCTACTCGGCCAGGGGCTGGATCCACAAGGCGGGCAACGACGGCTTCATCAAGGTCATCGAGGACGCCGACCGCTCGGTGCTGGTCGGGGCCACGTCGGCCGGCCCGTACGGCGGGGAGGTGCTCAGCTTCCTGCAGGTCGCCGTCCGCGCCGAGGTGCCGCTGGCGACGCTGCGTAACATGCCCTACGCCTATCCGACCTTCTACCGCGCCATCGAGGACGCGCTGCGCGACCTGGGGTCGTCATGACGCGCCGTCCGGTCGCCGTCGCCTTTGACGTGATCGGAACCCTGATGTCGATCGAGCCGCTGCGCGGCAGGCTCACCGACGTCGGCCAGCCGCCTTACCTGCTCGAGGCCTGGTACACCCGGACGACGCGGGACGGCATGGCCCTGTCGGCCACCACGGACTTCGTGGCCTTCCCCGAGGTCGCGGAGTCCGCGCTGCGCGCGCTGACCGGCCAGTCGATCAGCGACGAGCAGGTCAAGCACGTCATGGCGGGATTCGCCGAGCTGCCGGCCTTCCCCGACGCGGTGCCGGCGGTCACGAGCCTGTTCGAGGCCGGGATACGCATCGCCTGCCTGACCAACGCGCCGGCCGACCTGACCGCCGCGTTCACCGAGCGCTCCGGGCTCGCGCCCATGGTGGAACGGGTGATCTCGGTCAGCGAGGTATACCGCTGGAAGCCGGCCATGGTGGTGTACATGTACGCGGCGGACGTCCTGGACGTCACGCCCGAGCTGGTGGCCCTGGTCGCCGCCCACGACTGGGACTGCCACGGCGCCAAGCGGGCCGGGCTGACCACCGGCTGGGTGCGTCGCGGGTCCGCCGGGTTCGGCGCCCCGTTCGCCCCTCCCGACGTAACGGGCGAAACGCTCACCGAGGTGGCGGATCGGCTGCTGGCCCTGGAACCCTAGTGAAGTGACAGACGCGCCGGGCGAGGGCCCGCCAGGTGCGTCGGACCGGTCAGACGCGGGACAGGACGCCGGATAGCGGGTCGGGCACCTGGCCGGGGTCCAGCGCCTCCGCCAGCACCTGCCCGTAGCGGATCTTCCGACCCGAGCGGGTCCCCAGGAAGCGGCGCAGCTGCTGCGCGCGGGTACGCCCGCGCTGGGCGGGCTGCCGGCAAAAGGTGCGGAACGACCCCAGCTCCCCCTCGGCCTCGATCAACTGCTCGACCGCGGCGACGCCGAGGATGCGGATGAGCTCGTCTTCCAGGTCGGCGACGCACACGTAGAACCCGAGCCGCGCCAGGCTGCCGCGGGTCAGGCCGGGACGCAGACCCGCCCGCTCCAGGCCGCGGCGGAAGGCATCCTCCTCCGCCTCGTCGCACAACCCCGCCAGCCTCACCCCGAACCCGTCCGGGCCGAACCGGGCCAGGAAGTGCCCGATGTTCGTCGCGCCGCCCATCGGCACGACGAAGACGCCCTCCTCGCCCAGGTTCCTACCCGAGCGGGCGGCCAGCGTCACCAGCGCGGACTGGTCGCTCAGGCCCTCCACGAGGATGACCGCGCAGGACCCAGGGGCGGCCTGCCTGGCGTAGGCCGTGGCCGCGGCCAGCGTGGCGACCCCGTGCTCCGCCGCCGCCCCGGGCGCGGCCACCAGCCGGGAAAGCGGCACCTCTTCCACGGTCCCAGTCTGGCAGCGATCCGGGCTAGGCCGGGCGGGCTGCAAGCTCGTTGCAAGGGCGGGCGGCGACGATGGTCACATAGCAACCAGATCAGGAGGCAGGCATGACGCACTCAGAGGCGATCGACAAGTTCCTCAACGCGATCGAGACCGCAGCGATCCCCGCGTGCGACGTGTGGAGCGCCGATGCGACGCTGGACGCGACGGTTCCCAACTGGCGGTTCCACGTGTCGGGGGCCGACGCGATCCGCACCGAGTACGCGCGCTGGTTCGCCGACCCCGGGCAGTTCGGCGAGCTGCGCAGGTACGCGGTGAACCCAGGGGAAGGACCGAGCGAAGTGGTGGAGTACACGCTCAGCTGGACCGAGAACGGCGTCCCGCACGCCGCCCATCACGTCCACCTGCTCACGGTGCGCGATGACCGGATTGTCGCCGACACCGTCATGTGCGGGGGGCGGTGGCCCGCCTCGCTGCTGGCTGACATGGAAGCCGCGGATGCCTGAGGTGGCGCAGGCCGGCCCGGTGCAGGCTGGCCCGCCGCGCTCGTACGCCAGCGTCGCGGAGCTCATCTCCGGTGCGACCGAGCGTACGCCCCTGGCCGGGGCGCCGGGCAAGTCCGGTGCCGTGCTCGAGCGGGTGGTTATCGGGGGGCGGCCGTACGTGCTCAAGCACCTCGACCTGGCCGAGGACTGGACGATGCGCGCCTCGGGCTGCCTGCGCGGCGCGCCGCTGATGGCGTGGGAACAGGGCATCCTCGCGCGCCTGCCCGCGTGCTTCAACCAGCCGATCGTCGGGGTCGTCCGGGAGGCGGGCGACGGCACCCGGCCCTCGGGCGGCTGTGCGCTGCTGATGCGCGACGTCTCCCCGTGGCTGGTCCCGGCGGACGACGAGCCGATCGACGCGGATCAGCACCGGCGCTTCCTGGCGCACATGGCCGCGCTGCACGCCGCGTTCTGGGCGTGCGGAACCGACTGTGACGTCGTGCCGCCGATGCACAGGTACCTGGAGCTGTCCCCGTGGCTGGCCCGCGCCGAGGCGGCCATCGGGTCCGGACACCTGGTGCCGCGCCTGGTCGGCGAGGGCTGGCCCCGACTGGCCGAGGTCGCGCCCGCCGCGGCGGCGGTCGTCGTCCCGCTGCCCACGACCCGGGGCCGCTGGTGGAGGCGCTCGACGCCACGCCGCACACGTTCGTGCACAGCAACTGGAAACTGGACAACCTGGGCACCGACGACGAGGGCCGGACGGTCGTGCTCGACTGGGAGCAGCCGGGGCGCGGGGCGGCGCTGTCCGACCTAGCCTGGTACCTGGCGATCAACTGCCGGCGCCTCCCGGAGTCCAAGGAGGACTCGATCCTGGTATACCGCGCCGCGCTCGAGCAGTGCGGGATCGGCACCGAGCCCTGGTGGGACCGGCAGCTGGGACTGTGCCTGCTCGGTGCGCTGGTCCAGTTCGGCTGGGAGAAGGCCCTGGGCGGCTACGACGAGGAGCTCGCGTGGTGGGAGCGGCAGGCGGTCCAGGCGGCTCGGCTGCTGGCCTGAGTGCTGGTGTGCGGTCCGCGTACGACGCGTCCGCGCAGCTGTGGGCCGACGGTCCCGGGCCGGTGTACGCGGCCCTGGCCCGCGCCCTGCTGGCCGGCGCGGACCCGTGACCGCACCCTGGCTCAGCCGGCCGTGGCGCGCCAGCGATCCAGGCGCCGCCCGGCCTCCTCCCGCAGCACGTCCGCGTGGCCGCCGGCCTGACGCGCCAGCCGCTCAGCGCGGTCGGCGGCCCGGTCGAGCAGGCCGGGGGCGGACAGCTCGGCGGCCGCCTCGCCCGTCCACCACCAGGCCTCCACGGCGACGGCGCCCTCCAGCAGGTCGAGGTCCGCGGCAACCGCAGCCAGGTCGACCGGGTGCCCCAGCGCCCGGCGAGCGCGGTGCCCCAGGACGCGGGCCACGCTGACGTACCGCGGGACGCCCAGGGCCGCCGCGCGGGCCTCCAGGTCACTGGCGACGGCCAGGGCGGGCTCCGCCTCGCCACGCCCCAGGGCCAGCCGCCCGAGGATGAGCCGGTACTTGAGGTCCAGCCGCCAGCCGAACACCATGTCCCCCGACAGCAGGGCCCGCGCCTCCGCTAGCCGAGCCTGCGCGCCATCGAGGTCACCGGCCTCCAAGGCGTGCTCGGCCAGGTCCTCGAGCGCGGCGATCACGACCTCCACGGTGCCCTCGTTCCGCCCAACCCGCAGGGCCTCCTGGTGGTGATCGAGGCCCTGCGCGACGGCGCCGAGGTTGCGCAGCACCCACCCGGCGAAGTTCACCGCGCGCCCGCCGAACCGGGGCACCTGCCGGCGATCGACCTCGGCGGTGTAGCGGGCGAACGCGTCGAGCGCCAGCCCCGGGCGCCCGGCCAGCGCGTGCGCGTGCCCGGTGAACAGCAGCGCGTGCAGGGTCGCGGCGGTGAACGCCACCCCCTGGACGGCCCGGGCCGCCGGGCGCAGCAGCGCCAGCGCCTCGTCCGTCCGGCTCTGATGGGACCTCAGCACCCCCAGCCACGCGGCGGCGGTTACCCGGTCCGTCCCCCCGGCCAGCGAGAACGCCTCACCGAGCAGGAGCTCGGCCGCGGCCAGGTCGCCCGCGGCGTGCCGCGTCCGCCCGCCGACCGCCAGGCAGCGTGACCGGGTCGCCGCGTCATGGGCGGCGAGCGCGCCGTCCTCGGCGTACTGGGCGGCCTGGACGAACCGGCGGTCGAAGTAGCAGGCCCAGGCGCCGACCTCCAGGGCCTCGGCACCTCCGTGCGCGCCCGGCTCGCCGGCCAGGGCCCGCTCGACGTCCTCGAGGGCCTCACCGTAGCGCAGGCGGCGGGTGCGGACCCGGGCTCGTTCGAGCCAACCCTCCGGGTCCTGATGCAGCAGCAGCGCCTCGTCGAGCAGGGCCTCAGCGGCCGCGTGGTCGAAGCGCTCCGCGGCCCGGCCTGCGGCGTTCCGCAGCGAGCGGGCGGCCAGGACCAGGTCACCGCCCAGGCGGGCGTGGTACGCCACGATGACCGGGTCCACGTAGGGCCGCCGGGCCAGCACCCGCCCGGCCTGCCGGTGCAGCAGGGCGGCACGGCTCGCGGTGGCGCTGGCGGCCAGCGCCTGCATGACCAGATCGTGCCGGAACCTGAACGACCCGCCGTCCTCGGCCAGTAGCTGCGTGGCCGACGCGCGCTCGGCGTCGTCGAGGAGGTCCACGGCGGGCCGGCCGAGCAGGGCCGCCAGCAGGTCGATGTCCAGTTCGGGCCCGATCACCGCCGCGGCGCGCAGCATGGCGCCGGCCGACCCGAGCTCGTCGCACCGGGCGGACACCGACTCGACCAGCGAGTCGGGCAGCTCGGCGCGTGAGGTCTGCTGGGCGAGTTCGGTGAGGAACAGCGGGTGCCCCTTGGACCGCTCGTAAAGCTCATCGGCCCGCGAGGGCCCGACCAGCTCGGCGGCCGCCTCGCGCCCGAGCACGTCGAGGTGGACGAACGCGGTCGCGGGCAGGGGCGGTCCCTCGCCGGACCTGACCGCCGCCACGACCAGCGCGGGCATCATCTCCCGCCGCGCGAAGCTCAGCCAGTTCGACAGGGCCATCCCGCCCAGGTGCGCGTCGTCGATCACGACCACCAGCGGACCGGAGCGGGCGAGGCGCCCGATGACCCGGACCAGCGCCGCGTACAGCACCGCCGGGCCGAGGATCCCGTCAGCCAGGATCGGGGCCGGCCACCGCCCCGATCCCGGCGGGGCCACGGGGTTTACGGGCGCCAGGGGGTCCACGCCGAGCAGCGGCGCCAGCGTGGGGGCGTCCTCGCCGAGCACGTCGGCGCCGGCGTCCGGGCCGAGCCTGCGCAGCAGCGCCGCCAGCGCGCCGAGGATGGCGTCCAGCGGCATGGCCGCGTCGAGCTGCCCGCAGGAGGCGATCAGCACGGTCTCACCGGCGGCGGCCCGCCGGCCGGACCAGGCGCGCAGGAGCGCGGTCTTGCCGATCCCCGCCTCCCCGTCGACCACGACGATCTCGGCCGAACCCTCGCCGGCGCGCGCCGCCATCGCGTCCAGGTAGGCCAGCTCCTCGTCCCGCCCGACGACGCCTACGGCGTCGCGCCCGAAGACCGGCGCGGGCGACGTCAGGTCGCCGCGCAGGATCGCGGTGTACACCTCGACCGTCTCGGGCGACGGATCCGTGCCCAGCTCACCGACCAGGTGCTCCCGCGCCTTGGCGTACGCGGCCAGGGCCGCGGCCGCCCGGCCCCCGGCCACGTACGCACGCAGCAGGACGCGCAGGGACGCCTCGTCGTAGGGGTCCGCGTCCACCGCGGCCGTGGCGGCGTCGGCGGCGGTCATCCAGTCCCCGGCCTCGAGCAGGGCCGTGGCCGCCAGCCGCCGGGCCCGGCCGGCCAGCCGGTCCAGCTCGGCCAGCCGGAGCTGGGCCCAGTCCCCCGGCACGGACGGCGGCCCGTACCCGCGCAGCAGCGACAGGACGACCCGGGCCGCCGCCGCGGCGCCCAGGACGTTGCCGGTCCCGCGCCTGCGCTCCATCTCCCCGGTGAGCGAGGCCAGCTCGGCGGCGTCGAGCCAGTCGCAGTGCAGCAGGTACCCGCGGTCGCGGTGCTGGATGCGATCGCGCCCGAGTACGGAGCGCAGCCGGCTGATCAGCACGGCCAGCTGATCCTCCGGGTGAGCGGGCGGCGTGTCGTCCCACAGGGCGTCGATGAGCACGTCGGACGGCACCGCCTGTCCCGCGCCCAGGGCCAGTACGACCAGGGCCAGCCGGCCCTTCCGGCTGCCGAGGGCCTGGGGCTCTACGCCGTCCACGCCGAAGTCGCCGAGGACCCGCAGTGCCAGCGACTTCATGGCGGTATCAAATCGCAGCGGGTGGCGTGCTGGCCATACCCGGGCCGTGGATCCGCCGGTGCAAGGCAGCTGCAACCCGCCCGGGCCACGCTCGGGTCAGGACGCCATCAGGCCACAGGTAGAGGGAGACACACCATGACCGCCCAAGCCGAGCAGAAGAGCTTCGCCGTACCCGACGAGACCCGCGCCTTCGAGCGCGGCT
>Ga0187802_10000380_pt1 | contig 10789 bp, 8 predicted proteins | sample NC_wetland_sal_i_FD_130584 | JGI IMG/M metagenome (GOLD analysis project Ga0187802, IMG submission 130584) | Wetland sediment microbial communities from Neuse River Estuary, North Carolina, USA - Control_2 | ecosystem: Environmental > Aquatic > Freshwater > Wetlands > Sediment | place: USA... | reverse complement strand
CGTAGAAAGTAGCATCAATCGCGTGAGCAAGGAAGGTCGAGAAGCCTCCTGCTGCCGGGTTCGATGAGAGGCGGGTTTTCACGAATCACGAGTCACGAATCATGGGTCACTGAATTTGTGGTGCCCGAAAGAGGACTCGAACCTCCACTCCCTTGCGGGAACTAGCTCCTGAAGCTAGCGCGTCTGCCAATTCCGCCATTCGGGCTTGATAAGCGGGTGTTGCGAGGCAAATTGATTGTGCCCGCCCGTGGCCGCGTTTGTCAACGCGGCGGCTGGCGCCTCCATGTTTCATTCTGGCACGCCGGAAGACTTTAGTGTCTCAACGAAGTGTTAACTCGTGACAATTTATTTACTGCAAAGTTAGTTCAGAGTTGACGGAACAGGCTTGCGTGTCATAGTCTATGACCCATTTGGTCGGAGTAGACTTGGTGGGTTGGGTTGGTAGACACACCTCAGCATGAAAAACGGCGGGAGGGGGCGCGCGTAGTGATGCGTGTTCCCGTGGAAGTGCGTGGCACGGCGGCCGACGGAAATCCATTGGAGGAATCGACGCACACCGGAGTCGTTGGGGTCCAGGGGGCAATGTTCTGGACGTCCCGGAAGTTGCAAATCGGGACAGAGGTGGAACTCACCAACCGTTTTTCGCAGCAGACCGCCAAGTTTCGCGTCGTGTGGGTAAAAGAGAACCGAGAAGGCGAAGAGCTCTGGGAAATTGGAGTCGAATCATTGCAAACGCTGGACGATTTCTGGGGAGTGCGATTCCCGCCAAAACCTGGTCGCCACTAGAGGTCTCTCGCCGTTGATGCGTCGGGATTGATGTTATAATCCGCCCAAGTTTGTGCCATTGCAGGACGGCGCAATTGCTCGTTCCCTTTCCACCTAGCGCAGTTCTCGCAAGGAGGAAACCTTGGAAGAATCCCGATCCCTTATTCTCGACCTGCTCATGATTTCCTGGGGCGTCATCACGGCTTTCCTTGTGGTGCTCGTCATTTACCGGGGAACGCTATCGTCGAAAGAAGACGATCAGATCTTCATTGATGCCGCCGAACAGCACCATTACCAGGAGCAGCAGGTAATCATCGCCCGAATGTCACGCCTGACCAAGCCCATCATCGCTCTCGCGGTCGTGTCTGGAGCGCTGTTGCTGGCCAGCGCGGGGGTTTGGATTTATCAGGCCTTCAAGAGCTTCTAGCGCGTGCTGGGCTGGGCCGAATCCATCGCGGTGGCGGGCACGGGAAGCGAAGAGTCCACAACCGAGGAGTGGTTGAACGCAATCATCCATCGGTTCGCCTGCTTCACCAAGAACAGGCTAGTGTGCCCGCGGTATTGAACCATTTTACCCTCCATCTGTGCCACATACACGAATTGATAGGTGGCCCACGCGGAGTTGCCATTCACCTTAATGACAGTATTTGACCGGTCTATCCGCGCGCCGACGACTTGAGCGCGCTGGGCCTGATAGGCCTTCAAGAAATTGTCCCAGCCGACGATGGGCGCTTCCCACGCGCCGCTCACCGTGACCACATCATCGGCGTAGTATTTGTGCAGGGATTCGGTGTCGCCGATTTGCCAGTAGCCCAAGGATTCGCCGATGGCCAGATCAATGGCCTGCGCATCCGGCATGTGCACCGCGGATTGAAGGTCCTGTCCGAGGTCGCTAGTTGGCGTGTTCTTGCTCTTTTTTTGCGCCCCTGTCGGAATAACAACGGTCATCAAGGCCAGCGCCAGGATGATGCTGATGCGGAAGCTTCCTGCATATTTCGCCGCGACTTGTCTCATATCTGCTCCTCGCCGGTGAAGATAGCACGAACCCGTTTGCGCCGGCTGGGAATCAGCGGGCGAAGTGTCGTGCCAGTGCACGCATTCCACGAGCGGACTTGCATCATTTGAAGCGGGTTTTCCGCACGACGTCGAGGCCGAACGTTCCGTTTTCATCGCGCAAGCCTACGACGGAGAATTCGCGGTTAATCGTGTATTCGATTTGAATCACTTGGTACTGCGTGGTCGTGACATCCGTGATGTAGGTAACCACGAGGCCTGGCGTGACTTGCTGCTCGATCGTCACACTCGCGATCGAGTTTTGCTGCGTGTTCAATGTCGCAACCGATGGCCCGACGCTGAAGTGGCTAACGCCGAACAGCCGCTGAATACGCCCGCCCAACTGGCTGGAAATGGCTTCAGAGAGGAGAGCCGAGGCTCCCAAACCCGTGTTTTGCCCGGTAGCCGTCCGCGCCGCGCTCTCTTCGCCGGTTTGGCCCAAGGCAAGCAGCTCGATAATGTCGCTGGAGGGCAACGGCGGGTCGGACCGGTACGCCAACGTGAGCCGGCTTGCAGGGCCTGTGAAATCGAGAGTGACTTCATACTGGCGGATCGTTGTCGTGGCCTCGACGTTCAACACCGGGTCCAAACGGAACGGATTTGCGAAATTGATGTCCCCGCGCGCGACGGTGTACTGGTTGCCGCGAAAATTCATTGCGCCGCTCAACAAATGAATGTGGCCCAGGAGAATGGGATGCTCCCAGGTTCCGCGCAAGCGCAGGCTCGCATCCGTTTGCAGACGCGCGCCGGTCCATTCCATCCGTGAATCGGGACTGGATTCTGCCTGGATGTCGAATTCCAAATTTTGGAGAAATGGAGAAGTCGTGCTCGGCCCGGTCGCCGGCTCCTTGGCTGAAACCATGAAGGCCCCGAGATCAAACCCTTCCGCCATGAGCAGGCGATCCACAACAACACGCCCGGAAAGCGTCGCCGCTTGCGCGTTTCCAGACAGGCGCAAGTTCCCGCCCACAAGCCAGCTCATCCCAACCGGATAGCGAATGCGAACCTGGTCGGAACGCGCGTTGAGGACGTAATTGAACGGCCCTTCCCCATAAGACACTGTGCCACCTATATTGAGGTGTCCGCCGCCGGTTTCCGCGGCCACGTTATCAAACACCATGCGATTCGCGTCAAAATTGAAATCTCCGGCAACGTTGCTCAGCCCCGCCGGGAAATCGCCGTAACGCAGCGAAGCCCCTTCGATGTGAACCTTGCCGTTGAACCGCGGCGTGGCCACGGTCCCGTTGACTGCAGCATTGACCTGAGCCCGGCCAGTCGCTACCAGTTGCGGCATGAACCCGGCCAGCAATTGGAGGCTGACCGCCCCATCCATGCGCAAATTGAGGGCTTGATCCCCGGCGAAACGGGCTGACCCGGCTACATGAAAGTCCGTGTCCGTCCCGCGGAGACTTGCCTGCTCGACACGCACTTCGTCTCGACGGTAAGTCAGCCGCACCGGGCCGACATTTTCGAGCTTCAGATTTTGAAAATCGAACGTGAGGCGGGAGAGATTTATTTCCACGGCCAGCGTTTCCGGGCGCGCACCAAAGCCTGCGACGTCAAAACGGCCGTCCACCAAGCTGTGCCCGTTCAATCGGGAAAGATGCAGGGCAGAGACAAGAAAAGGATTGAAATCGATTCGTTCGGCCGTGACTTGCGCAGTCACCGGATAATCGCCCTCGAGCCCGATGTCCATCTTTCCGTTAAGCTGCCCCGACGGCATCGCTGAATTGATCGTTGCACTCAGGTGGCGCCCATCCGAATCGACTTTACCGTCAAAGCTTCCCACCACGTCATTGCCGAATTTCAAGTCAACCAATCGCAGCGTTGCGTGCAACTCTGGGGCGCGTAGTGGTCCCTGGCCATGGGCTTGCAAATTGAGGCGGCCTCCTACAGGCAGTCGCGCCATTTGGATTTTTTCGATCGCCTCGAGTGGAATCGCCGCCCCCGTGAAATCAAAAGATACTTCGCCGGTGCCGGTGTGATAGTCCAGATTGCCCGTCAGGAGACCGCTGGGAGCGCCCGGCGCGTGCGCCGCCAGGCGCACCTCGGCGTTGGCAATTCGCACCTCCCCTGCGTGCATGAACAATTGTCCACGCGCTCGCTCGAAGCGCCATGATCCTGACGTTGCGTCCGAAACGTCAAACAAACCCGAAAATTCCGGTTGCGCTCGCGTGCCCTTTCCATGAAATTGCCCCGTCAGCAGCCCATGCGACGCGTAGGACGTCCCCAGCATCTTTTGCAAATCGTCCGTATCGGCCCCCACCAGGTTGACGTCAAACGTCCATTCGCTTTCGGGGGAAAAGCCCCAGTTGTCCAGGTCCAGCGCAAGTTCCAGATCCGCGGATGACCGGCCCCTGCGCGCGCGCGTTCGCTCTAGACGCAACTCGTCGGGCGAGTAGATGAGCTCCCCTTCGAGATCGTCCCAATACAACGAGCCAAATTGCGCTTCCGTTCCTTTGAAGTGTCCTGTGAAAGTAGGACGGTCAAGACGCCCAGTCAACCGTCCGTCCCAATGGAAATGGCCGCCGATGACTTGCGGCTCGGCTTCGGGTCCGCGCAGCCGGTTGATGAAGTCGTCCCACGGATTGAGGTCTTGGGTGTCAACCGTCAGGTCCATTGAAGTGTCGACCATGCTGAGCGCGCCGCGAAATTGGATGCGGCTCGAGGGAGTTGAAATCTCGCCCGGTGATAGCTCGAATTGCTTGTGGTCCATGTCATAGTGAAACTCGAAGTGCGCCGAGGTAGGAATTTGCCCCGGCGGGGGCGTGGCCGGAGGCGACCACATGGAAAACCCGCGCGAATCGACGTGCTTGAAATCAGCGACCCATGTGGTTGTCGCGTCCGCATCAATCCGGCTGCCCCAATGCAGGGGATTAATGGGCAGATTCGGGTTGTCTTCCGCGGCAAGCGCCTGATGCAAGTCCAAGCCGCGCACTTTCGATTCGGCGCGGAAATCCAGCTTGGGGAGATTTAGGCGCACGTGGCTGCTCACGTTTCCGCCGAGTATCAGAGCTTCCATATCGGGCAAATCCACCGAATGATTGTCGGCGAGGTAGCTGCCGTGCGCGGAAATATCGCCGGGGTGAAACCATTGGTATTTCATTGTGACCCGGTCGGCAGTATAACGTCCGCTTAAATTCACGCGTTTGGCGGAGTAAGTTGCGTCGCCGGCAAATTCGATATGGCCGCCCGGCACATTTCGTTTGCGCAGAATCGTCCACAGGTCCTCGAGGCGCAGTTGGCCTCGGTACCGGAAGTCCCAAGCGGGTTGCGCGAAATTGCGAAGATTTGCCTGCGCATCGATCTCGCTGCCGGCGGTCTTCCAATGCAATTGCGTCACGGTAAGCGAATCCTGCCGGAGAGTGAATCGCGCGGAAAAATTCGACGTGAATGGCAAGTTGCGTAGCGCAGCAACTTCAAATTTTTGCCAGCTGACCTGGCCCAAGTAAACAGGGCGTCCGCCTTCGTCAGCATAGTTCATTCCAAATTCGAAATTTCCGCCCTTGGCCTCGAGCGGAATTCGCGCGTCATTCCATAAGATCTCGCCGTCCTCGAGTCGTAACTGCGCAACTTTCAAATCGAACAGGCTCCGCATGGCCGGTACGCCGGTCGTCACCGGAATCTTTGGTCCTGGAATATTCGTCGAACCGTTTTTTTCGACTTGAACGTGCGCCGAGAAGTGCGACATCTGCACATTTCCCAGCGAAATCTTCCTTCCCCAGAACGATTCGATGTGAATGTTGAATTGCAATACGTTTGCGTGAAATAGCGGCGGACTTCCAGCCGACTCGCGTCCATGCAAGGTCAATCCGTCGAAACGAGCGGTGAGCAATCGCCAACCAAAATGAAAATTCCCCAGCTCGACGCGCGCGCCAGTGCTTTTCTCAAGCTGCTCTACGATCGTCTTGCGGGCCCAGCGATCCGCGAGCCCGCTGGCAATCACATAGACGATGGCTAATCCTACGACAAGCGACAAGGCGACGACGAGGCCCAGCCCGTGTTTCAGCCCGAATTTTCGTTTCGTTCCGTTCATTGCCTCGGATTCCCTTTGCCCTTCACGGTTTGGCGCCGGCAGTTTCGATTTCGATCTTCAATCGCGATTTGGCATCGTCCAGCCACTTCGCCGTCATCTCGCTGATCCCGCGCTGGATGAGCAGTTCCCGGATCTGCTCTTCGACCTCGGCCCGGTGCGGAGCAGGTTGATTGTTTTTCGCAAGCTCCGGGAGCAATTCCTTCTGGTAATACGCATCAATATCCGCTGGCTCGATCTGAACGGACGGCCGGAATTTATAATCGACGTAGCGCTCGACGTAAATCTGCCGGCTCAGCAATTGCCGCACTTGGGCGGCGGAAAGGCCGAGCTCGTTCAAGCGGGATGCATAAGTTTCCGGGTCCGCAAAATGTTCCCTGAGCCGCGTCAGTTCGCGGTCGACCTCCGATTGAGCGGGCTGCGGGAAATGCGACGCCGTAGCCTCCGTCTCGACCATCCACTGTTCGATCAATTCTTCGAGTAGCTTATCGTCGCTTTCCGCATGGCCATCAACTAACTTTTGAAAAGCCCCGAGTTCTCGCACCTGACTTTGCAGAACGATGTCGTCTTCGATGCGCGCCACGATGCGGTCCACCTCACGTGTCGACTGAAGCGGCGCGGAACCGCTGAGCGCTTGCGGCGCGCCTGCCAGTGCCGATAGCAAAACGAAAATAATCATCGCGCGGCTCATTAGAATGACGTCCCCAGGTTGAAGAAAAATTGGAAGCCGGGCAGCCGCGAGACCGTAGCGCCAGGATTGCCGTTCACCGTCACCGGGCTGATAAAACTTGCCGGATTAAGCTGGTAACCCAAATCAAGGGCGATCGGCCCGATTGGCGTCCCATAACGAAATTCAAAGCCCACGGTATGTGAGAAATACTTCAGTTGGTTTGTGCAATTCGTCAGGCATACCGTCGTTGGCAGGCCATTCGGACCAGTTGCGTTTCCAACGGTTGGGACCGGCGGAGAGATGCGCAGGGACATTTCCCTGATGCTCGGGAATACGTTGCCAGCATCATAAAACACCGCGCCGCCCAGACGGTCACCAATCAACGGCAAGTGCATGGGAAAGCGCAAGTCCTGGTTAAAGATAAGCATTGCTTGTCCGCCGATGGGGAATCCGGTGACGGGGTCGCGCGGCCCGGCTTGGTTGAGGGCAAATCCGCGCAAGGACGTGCCGCCGCCGGCGAAGAACCGCTCAGGCAGCGGAATATCACCCGACACCGAGTTACCGTAGGGCGTCTGCATGCCGAAACGGGTCGAACGCGCAAAGACCAGCCGCCGGCCGATGGGATGGTAAGTCGAATTCTGCAAGTACACGTGGATGAAGTTCGCGGACGAGGCAAGAGCTCTGACGGCCATGTCTACTTCCACATTTTCGAAATCCCCGCGGCTGGGATCCGAGACGCTATTGCGGCGGTCCCGGAGCCAGCTCACGCCGAATTCGGAGACCTCCGTGTTTTGGCTGAACAGCGGAATTTCCTCGACTGCGATTTGTAGATTGCTGGCGACCACATGCCGGTATGCGTACTGATAGAGGATCGAACTGGTGGAAGAGATCTTCTGTGCGAGCCTGATGGTTCCCTCGGCCCGCCGTGAGTCGAACGTTTGCACGTCGCGGCTGGTTATGTAATCGGCCACCAGCTGCAAGCTGAAATTGGGAGACGCGAAATAATTGGGCGCGGTGTACGTCAGGAGCGCGCGGCCTTGAATCGTGCTCGCCCGTGCCTTGAGAGAGAGGGAGTCCGCGCGTCCCGTGAGATTTGCCTTCGTAATTTCAAGAGTCCCGCGCGGCGCGAAGCTGAGGGATTGGGCAGTAGCGCTCGTGGTGCTGCCCAGACGTTGCGCCTCAAATCCCAGGCCGTACGCGATCGTGTAACGCCTGGCCTCGTCCACCATGACGACAATGGTTTTGTTTTCGTCCTCGCCTTCGGGGTTTTGCGGCGCGACCGAGACGCGGCTGAAAATCCCCAGGTTGTAGAGCTTCCGCTGCGTCTCAACGACGGCGCCTTCGCTCAGAGGTTCGCCCGCTTTAATTCCCACCTGGCGTGAGATCACGCCGGGGCGCGTTCGCTCATAGCCGCTCAATAGGACGCGCGCGACCAGGACCTGGCGTCCTTCCGTGATGTGATACGTGAGCCGAACCGTCGGACCGGTATTCGGCCCTGCGGCAGGCAATTTCTCCTCGTCGGCGGCAAATCGGGCTTCCGAGAATCCCTGGTCATAGTAAATGGCGAGAATGTTGTCACGGTCAGAGGACACATTGAATTCGGAATAGGGCTGCCCCTTCGAGGAGCCAACCACCCCAAGGATTTCATCCTGGCTGAGTTGCTGGTTGCCTTCGATGGCCAGGCTTGCCACGCGGGTTTGCTGTCCCTCCTGGATGACAAATCTCACCGACAGGTCACCCCGGTGGCCGTTGTAGTCATCGACGAGCTGGCTCTGGACGTTGCATTCCTGAAAACCGTTGGCATCGTAGAGGGTGCGAATCGAACTGACGTCATCTTGCAGCAATTCGCTCGAATAGCGCCCGGGCGACGCATACGCGGCGGGCTGAATCTTTATGCGGCCCCGGAGAAGATCGGAGCCGAAGTATTTGTTGCCGGTGAATTCCACATTCACCAATCGGTGGTGGTCCCCGCGTTCAACTTGATAGGTGACTACTTGCGCGGCGCGATGCACGGTACTGCCCGATTCCTCCGCGGGGGCTTCCGTGACGGTGTAGCTCACTTGCGCGTCAAAGTATCCGGCGCGTTCAAACCAATCACGCAAAGAACGGCGCCCTTCCTGGAGCAGGTCTTCGTCCACGGCGCCTTCCTGGTAGATGGGAACCAGTTTGCGCAAGGTTCCCGCTGGTACCTTCGCGCCTACGACAGTCACGCGCACCTGCAACCCCGCATACATTGTGAAATCGATCGGCACGCGATTCGACTGCGCATCATACGCGCCGCGATGTATCGTGACCCGAGCTCCGAGATAGTCCTTTCCCGCCAGCCATTTTCGAGTTCGGTCCGCCGCGCGATTTAGGCGGTCCGACGTCACTTCGGCTCCTTCCTTGAGCTTGGCCTGGCTTCGAAGCTCCGCGTTCGAAAATTGTGTCTGATTTTGGATGGTGATGGCGCCGATCCGCGCGCGAGGACCAGCCACGACGCGCACCAGAATGTCCATTTGCAGCGTGTCGGGATGAGGCGTCGTCACATAATCGAGTTTGGCCTGATATTGTCCATCGTCCTCAAGAGTTTGGCGAAGGCGATCCAGAGCCTCCTTCATGTCGCTTTCGCGGAATGGTTCTCCGACGCTGAGCCGCAGCGCGGAAAGAGCCAGCGCCTCTCCCGGCGGCTCGTGCAACCCTTCGATCTGTACGCGGTTGATGTACAAGTTCTGACGGACGACGAAATCCAGGCGGACTCCTCCAGGGACATCTGCCAATTCGGCACGCAAATCGGCATAACGGCCCGTACGGAACAGCTCGCGCAGGCTTGCGCCCTCTGCTTCCATGGAAAAGGGTTGGCCCGGTTGAAGCGTTAGCTTCGGAGGATTCTGTTCCAGAACCGCGCCGGATTCCGAGACCACGCGCACTGCCACCACGGCCGCCGGCTCACCGGAGGAACTGTTCTGCGCGGCGAGAGGGCCTGCGCAGAGTAAGCAGAACGCCGGCAACCATGCGGCGAACCGTACGAAGGGGCAATGGACGATTGGCATCTCTCTTCACAACAGAGCTAGGGTAGCATAGCCCGGGTTGTCTGCCCGGAGTGAATTCTGTCCGGCACCCATAAAACGTCACTCGATTTCCATGCACAGGGAGGTAGGGCTATGATGGAAAGTAGGACGGGCCCGCCGCGGCGGGCCTATCCTACCGGGAGATCGGCTCGGCTTCATGAACCCAAAATCCTACGAACGTTACTCGCGACAGATTCTTTTCGGCGAAATCGGCGAGGCAGGCCAGCAGCGCCTGCTCGAATCCTCGGCCGTAATGGTGGGCTGCGGAGCGCTGGGGACAGCCCTCGCAAATCTGCTCGTACGCGCGGGCGTAGGCAGGCTGCGCATTGTGGACCGCGATTTCGTCGAGCCTTCCAACCTGCAACGCCAGACACTGTTCGAGGAATCCGACGCGCAGGAAGCCCTTCCCAAAGCCGTCACTGCCGAGCGCCGCCTGCGCGCCATCAATTCGGGGGTATTGGTCGAGGGCATCGTCGCCGACGTGAGCCCAAAAAATGCCGAAGAATTATTGCGAGGGTTCCCGCTCATTCTCGATGGAACGGACAATTTCGAGACGCGCTTCCTTCTGAACGATGTTGCGGTCCATCTGGACGTTCCCTGGATCTACGCCGCCGTGGTCGCAAGCTACGGCGTAACTTTAACCGTGCGGCCCGGCCAAACGGCGTGCCTCGCGTGCGCGCTCGAATCCGAAAGCGGGAACGGTTCGCAGACAATGGGAACGGAAGACACTTGCGACACCGTCGGAGTTCTCGGCGCAGCCGCGGGTGTGATTGCTTCGATCGAAGCCGCGGAAGCCATCAAACTGCTCGTCGGCAAATCCGAATCGGCGGGAGGGCGGCTCATTTCTTTCGATGTATGGTCCGGGAAGTTTCAATCCGTGCGCGTGGCGCGCAATCCGGAATGCCGCGCGTGCGTGCGCCACGATTTCCGCTACCTCGAAGGAGAAGCGCAACCCCACTTGACGATGTGCGGCCGCGACTCGGTGCAGATCCACGAGCGCCGCCGGCAATTAGATCTCACCGCGCTGAGCAAGCGTATTGCCCCCACGGTCGCCGAAGTGCGCGAGAACGGTTTCCTCCTGCGCTTCCGTGTGCCGCCCTATGAAATGACGGTTTTCGCCGATGGCCGCGCCATTATCAAAGGCACGCGCGACACCAGCGTCGCACGCTCGCTCTACGCGCGCTATATCGGCGCTTAGTAGGACGGGCTTCAGCCTGT
>Ga0187802_10000378_pt1 | contig 10809 bp, 7 predicted proteins | sample NC_wetland_sal_i_FD_130584 | JGI IMG/M metagenome (GOLD analysis project Ga0187802, IMG submission 130584) | Wetland sediment microbial communities from Neuse River Estuary, North Carolina, USA - Control_2 | ecosystem: Environmental > Aquatic > Freshwater > Wetlands > Sediment | place: USA... | reverse complement strand
GGCGGCCGGATAGAACGCAGTGGTCAAAGCGGCCGCCATGCCGATCAACAATCCGCCGAACAATGTGCCGATCAGGCTGCCGACGCCGCCGACGATGATGGCGATGAAGCTCGGCATCAAAAGGTCGTCGCCCATATTCGGATTAAGTCCGATCTGACCGGCGGCAAGAACGCCGCTCAAGCCGGCCAAGAGGCAGCCGACGGCAAAATTGAGCGTCCGCAAATGCCGCACGTTGACCCCCAGCGTCGCCACCGTTTCCAGATCGAAGGTGCCGGCGCGAATGCGCAGACCGACGCGGGAATAGCGCAGGAAGGCGAACAGGCCGATCACCGTCACGATGACGATCGCCACCATGAACACGCGGTACCAGGTGATGAAGAACAGGGTCGAGGTGATCGGCTGCGCCAAAACGGCCGGCAATCCCATCGGCAGGCCATTCGGCCCCCAGATATAGCGCGCGCCGTCTTGCAGCACGAAAGCGAGGCCGAAAGTCAGGAGCAGACTGTAGACCGGATCGCGATTGTAAATTCGCCGGATCATCAGCCGCTCGACGACCACGCCGATGAGCGCGGTGAGCAGCGGCGAGATCAACAGCGCGCCCCAATAGCCGAGCACCGGCGACAGCGTGAAGGCGAGATACCCGCCAAGTGCCAGGAAATTGCCGTGGGCGAAGTTGATGACGTTGCTCAGATTGAGAATGAGCGAAAGTCCGAGCGCCATCAGCACGTAGAAGGCGCCGATGATCAGGCCGTTGGTGACGTTGAACAAAATGACTTGCGCCATCTGCCCCCCTTTGCGCCCCCCTTCACGCCGCTTTCACCTCACGCGCGATCGCAATTCGGCGAAGCAACCGGGCCGTCACTGGATTGCTTCGCCGCTTCCGCCTCTGCACGAGAACAAAATTGGTTCGCTCAAAGTCCGAACATCAAGTCGGCTGCACCATCTTGCAACCGGTCTCCGCCACCGAACCGGCGGCTTCTTCACCTGGCACCAGCGATGCAACTGTGAACACGTCCTCAGGTCCGGATTTGGGAGTGTGCACCTCGCCGACGAAGATGTTCGGCATCAGTTCGTGATCGCCGGCGCGATAGCGCACCTTGCCCGGCTGCAAAGCCACATCCGGCGGCAGCTCCAAATCTTCCAGCGCCGCCGCGAGCTTCGGCCCATCAAGCGATTTTGCCTTGTCCGCAGCAAGGCGCACCGAGTGCATCGACACATAACCGAACCAATCGCGCGCCGACGGCGTCTTGTTCACGGTGGCGCGATAGTCGGCGACGAATTTCACGACTTCGGGCACGTTGGGCTGATTCCACCACCATTCCATGTCCCACCAGCCGGCCTGTGCCTCCGGCGGACAGCCTTTGACGCTTTCTAGCTCAAATAATCCGCCGCCGAGCGCCATCTCCTTCTGCATTCCGAATTGAGTGAACTGCTTCATGCAATTGATCTGCGTCAGGCCACCCATATTGTTGAGGAGCACGTTGGGCTTGTAGGCCTTGGCCTTGATCAGCGTGCCCGAGAAATCGGTGTTGTTGATCGGCAGCATATCGCCGTCATAGCTGCCGCCGGCTTTGATCAGCGCCTTGACGAAGGCCTCCTGCAAGGTGTGGCCATAGGCATAATCGGGCGTAATGAAGAACCATTTCTTGCCGAACCGCTTGACCAGTTCGGGCGTCACGGCATTGGCCTCCATGGACGTTGTGTTGCAAACGCGGAACACATTCCATTTGCAATTGGTGCCGGTGATCGGATCGGTGTGGCCGCCCGGCACGATATGAAATACTTTCTTCTCGCTGGTCACCTGTGACATTGCATAAGCAATGCCGGAGTTCACGTCGCCGAGGATCACATTGACATTGTCGCGGTCGATCAATTTGCGCGTCTTCTGCACGCCGGTGCCGACGTCATTGGCCGAGTCCTCGACGAGAAGCTGAACCGGACGGCCGAGGATCCCGCCCTTTTTGTTGATTTCAGCCTCGGCATATTTGGCGCCGTCCACCTCGCTTTGCGCCAAGGCCGCGAGCACGCCAGTGAGCGGATTGATCATCCCGATTTTGAGCGGTTCGTCGCCGCGCGCGGTGATGATAAACGGCGCGCCAATGACTTGACTGGCACCGAGCGCAAGACCCGCCTGGATGAACGCGCGTCGGCGTACCGGCTTGAAGATCTTCGGCATGTTCAAGCTCTCCCCTTGTCACACTTTGTTGGTTTTATCTCGTTAGGCCGCGTGGAAAGATAGCGGCATCCGCGGCGCGCCGCGGCCGGTTCCGGTCCGGAAGGCGCGGCTTTGACCGAACATCTTCCACCCCGCCTATCGCCGGGTCAATAACAGGTCCCGTGACGGAAATTCCGCGCGCATCAAACCCGCGACCATGATGTCGGCTCAAGCAGGATACCTGCGGATAAATGCGCGGCGCGGTGCTATGCCGTCCGCTCGCCCGCACGCGCCGCACTTTGCTTCTGCGCCCTGGCCTGTTCGGCGAGAAAGCGCGACAGCCGGCTGCGCACTGCGTCGGCTTGTTCCGGCGTCCATTTGCGAAAACCCTCGCCGGTTTTCATGCCAAGCTTGCCGGCCTTGACCTTGTCGCGCAGGAGCGGGTGCGGCCCCACGGTGCGATCAAGGTCGCTATAGAGCACCTCCGCGATGTCGAGAGCGAGGTCGAGGCCGACCAAATCGGACTGCTCCATGGGCCCGAGCACGGCGGTGCGCGCGCCGAATCCTTAGCGCACGACCGTGTCGATCGTCTCGGCATCGCAGACACCGGCTGCGACCAGCGCGATAGCTTCGCGTTTCATCGCGTGCTGAAGCCGGTTGCCGACAAATCCCGGAATGTCGCGGCGGACATGCACCGGCACTTTTCCGGCCCGACGCAGCAGTTGCATGGTTCGCTCCACGACCTCGCCGCTGGTCCTTTCGTTTTGAATGACTTCGACCAGCGGCACCAGATGCGGCGGATTCCAGAAATGCGTGCCGACCATCCGTTCGCGATGGGCGAGATGCCGACCGATCTCGGTCGACGGAATTGCCGAACTGTTGCTGGCGAGTATGGTGGTCGGCGCGACCAGCTTTTCGATCGCGGCGAAGATTTCCTGTTTGAGCGGCAGCTTCTCCGGCGCGGCTTCAAAAACCCAGTCGGCGCCGCGCATCGCGGAATCAAGCGAGTCGTGCGCCGCAATTCGCGCCAAGAGCCGCGGATCGTCCCCGAGCAATTCGACGATGGCACGCAAGCGCTGCGGCAGCGAGTTGCGGATATCGGACAAAGGTTCAAACACATTGACGTGATGACCGGCCGCAGCAAACAAATACGCGATGCCGTGGCCCATCAGGCCGCCGCCGACCACGCCAATTTTTTGTTCTGTGTGTTCGTTCATCTTTTTCCTCGAGCAAATAAACCGCCGGAACCGCGCTGGCGCACAAACGTTGAATGAGCAGCGTTCAGGTGACCCAACCCGCAGAGGAGGAGAAGGTCATGCCTGCCCTGCTTTGGGTCGCATTCTGGTCGTCGCTGATGGCGACTGCCGCCTGCTTCGGTGAGATGTCACGCGCCGTTTCGCTTGACAAGCGTGACCGCACTGACGCACCCGACGCGTAGTCATTTCCGCTGATCCGCTGAATTCCGACTTTCCGAAAGACGGCCGTGCGACCGTCGGCATGGTTGCCGTGGTGTTAATCGGCATTGTCGTGGCCTGTCAAAACCAGCCGGGCTGGCGCTGACGGGCATTTCCCCGGCCGTTTCGGCATTTTCCTTGGCATTTTACTTGGCGTTTTACTTGGCATTCTACTTGGCCATGTTGCGGACCGCGCATCCCGCCGGTATGTATACGCGCGCTTTGGCGCCGGTCCGGTAACGACATGCGGGCCGGCGCATTTTGCATCGGATGACTGAAAGCCCGGCGCGCAGATCGATTCCATAGTCCGACACCACCGACCGTATCGACCCCAATGGCTCGCCTCGTGATGAAATTCGGCGGAACCTCGGTCGCCGATCTCGACCGCATCCGCAACGTCGCGCGCCACGTCAAGCGCGAGGTCGACGCCGGCAATGAGGTGGCCGTCGTGGTCTCGGCGATGTCCGGCACCACCGACCAGCTCATTACGTGGTGCGAGGAGGCACTCCAGCAGCGGCGCATTTTTGATGCCCGCGAATATGATGTGGTTGTCGCCACCGGCGAGCAGATCACCGCCGGACTGCTCGCGATCGTGCTCCAGGACCTCGACATCAATGCGCGCTCCTGGCAGGGCTGGCAGCTGCCGATCGCAACGACCGAGGTGCACGGCTCGGCGCGAATCCTCGACATCAATGCCGAGGCATTGGTCCGGCGCTTCACGGAACGCAAGGAAGTCGCCGTCATCACCGGCTTCCAAGGCATCCACCGCGACAGTGGCCGCATCACCACGCTCGGGCGCGGCGGCTCGGACACTTCGGCGGTGGCGATTGCGGCGGCGATCCGCGCCGATCGCTGCGACATCTATACCGACGTCGATGGCGTCTATACGACCGATCCGCGGGTCGTGCCGCGCGCGCGGCGGCTCGAACGTGTCGCCTTCGAAGAAATGCTGGAGCTCGCCTCGCTTGGCGCCAAGGTCTTGCAGGTGCGTTCGGTCGAACTTGGGATGGTGCACAATGTGCGCATCTTCGTGCGCTCGAGCTTCGATCCGCCGGAAAAAATCAATCCGCACGACAACCCGCCCGGAACACTAATCTGCGACGAGGGGGAGATCATGGAGCAGCACACCGTCACCGGCATCGCCTACTCGCGCGACGAGGCGCAAATCTCCGTCCGCGAAGTTCTCGACAAGCCGGGAGTCGCGGCCGCGCTTTTCGGACCGCTCGCCGAGGCCAATGTCAATGTCGACATGATCGTTCAGAATGTCTCGGGCGACGGCAAGACAACCGACATCACCTTCACGGTGCCAGCCTCGGATTATCAGCGATCACTGGATGTGATCGCAAAAGCCAAGCGTGCGATCGGTTACGCCCGGCTTGACGGCGCCACCGATGTCGCCAAGATTTCGGTGATCGGCATCGGCATGCGCAGCCATGCCGGCGTGGCGGCGGAGGCGTTTAAGGCTTTGGCCGAGCGGTCCATCAATATTCGCGCTATCACCACCTCCGAGATAAAGTTTTCGCTTTTGATTGACGCCGCCTTCACCGAACTCGCAGTGCGCACGCTGCATTCGCTCTATGGACTCGATAAAGCGGCCTGATTCGCCGCATTTGCGTTGCGGCGCACAATAGCCTGATCCGTCATACCGCTGTCTTTGGCTTGCGGTTTGCATGCCGCATTCGATATAGGCTTTAGGACATTCGCTTTCGGACCTGATCCGGGCGAATTCCACTTGACGAAGACCGGCGCGTTATGGGCTCCGCCCCGGTCATAGCCCGGCCCGAGGGACCTCACGCCATGCGTGGCGCGCTTGGTGGTCCGCGCGTGCTGTTGCGTCGGCTTCGCGAAGTCATGGCGGAGCCGGTCAGCGCGCAGGAGCGCCTTGACAAGATCGTGGTGCTGATCGCCGCCAACATGGTTGCGGAGGTCTGCTCCGTCTATGTGCTGCGCGTCGATTCGACCCTCGAACTCTATGCAACCGAAGGCCTCAACCGGGACGCCGTGCACCACACGGTGATGCGGTCCGACGAGGGGTTGGTCGGCTTGGTGGCCAGTCAAGCGAGCGCGATCAACCTGTCGAATGCGCAGGCGCATCCGGCGTTCTCATACCGGCCGGAAACGGGCGAGGAGATCTATCACTCGTTCCTCGGCGTGCCGGTCCTGCGCGCCGGCAACATATTAGGCGTGCTGGTGGTGCAGAACCGGGCGCGGCGCACCTATTCGGAAGAAGAAGTCGAGGCGCTGCAAACCACGGCGATGGTGCTGGCCGAGATGATCGCCTCGGGCGAACTCTCGGCCCTGGCGCTGCCGGGTGCCGAGCCTGCCGCGCGCCGTTCCGTTCATGTCAAAGGTTCGGCCTTAAGCGAAGGAATTGCACTGGGGCACGTCGTGTTGCACGAGCCGCGCGTCGTGGTGACCAATTTCATCGCCGACGACGTGCAAAAGGAATTGGCGCATCTGAACTCGGCGGTGGAAAGCCTGCGCACCAGCCTCGACGAAATGCTCGAACACGGCGACGTGGTCGAGGGCGGCGAGCATCGCGACGTCTTGGAAGCGTACCGGATGTTCGCCTACGACCGCGGCTGGGTGCACAAGCTCGAAGAAGCGGTGATGACCGGACTCACCGCCGAGGCCGCGGTGGAGCGTGTGCAATCCGACACCCGGGCGCGGATGCTGCGGCAGACCGATCCGTTCCTGCGCGAGCGATTGCACGACCTCGACGACCTCGCCAATCGCCTGATGCGCCAGCTCACCGGCCGCGATCACGCCCCCTCGCGCGAGAGCCTGCCGGAAAATGCTATTCTCGTGGCCCGTTCGATGGGCCCAGCGGCGCTTCTCGACTATGACCGCAAGCGCCTGCGCGGCCTCGTGCTCGAAGAGGGCGGCCCACATTCGCACGTCGCCATCGTGGCGCGGGCGCTTGGCATTCCGGCCGTCGGCGACGTCGAGAACGCGACCGGCATCGCCGATCCGGGCGATGCGATTATCGTCGATGGGTCGGCCGGCGATCTACACATCCGTCCGCTTCCCGACATGGAAGCGGCCTATGCCGAGCGGGTGCGGCTGCGCGCCCGCCGGCAGCAACAATATGCGGCACTGCGCGACAAGCCCTGCATCACCAAGGACGGCCAGCAAGTCGCGCTTCTCCTCAATGCCGGCCTAAGCGTCGACCTGCCCCACATCGCCGACACCGGTGCGGGCGGCATCGGCCTGTTCCGCACCGAGTTGCAGTTCATGGTGGCGCCGAGTTTCCCGCGCACCAGCGAGCAATATGCGCTCTATCGCGCGGTGCTGGATGCCGCCGGCAGCAAGCCGGTGACTTTCCGGACCCTCGACATCGGCGGCGACAAGTTGCTGCCCTATATGCGCAATGTCGAGGAGGAAAACCCTGCGCTGGGCTGGCGCGCCATCCGGCTTGGCCTCGACCGCCCCGGCTTGCTGCGCACGCAATTGCGGGCGCTGCTTCGCGCCGGCAGCGGACGGGCGATCAAGATCATGTTTCCGATGATCTCCACGGTGCAGGAATTCGATCAGGCCAAGGAGCTTGTTGAACGTGAACTGACGCACCTTCGGCGCCACTCTCATAAACTGCCCGACCAAGTCGAAGTCGGCAGCATGGTTGAAGTGCCGTCGCTACTCTATCAACTCGACGAATTGCTCGAGCGGGTCGACTTTCTCTCCGTCGGCTCGAACGATCTGGTGCAATTCCTCTACGCGATCGATCGCGGCAATCCGCGCGTGTCGGACCGCTTCGATGCGCTCTCGACGCCGGTTCTGCGCGCGCTAAAGGACATTGCCGATAAAGCACATGCGCACGGCAAGCCGGCGACAGTCTGCGGCGAACTGGCTTCGCAGCCGCTCGGCGCATTGGCGCTCGTCGCCATCGGCTATCGATCGCTATCGCTCACCGCCTCCGCGGTCGGACCGGTCAAGGCGATGCTGTTCGACGTCGATTGCCGCAGAGCCGCCGCGTTCCTTTGCCCGTTAATGGACAAATCCCCGGGCGGCACGCCGCTTCGCGCGCAACTTGAAAAGTTCGCCGCTGAAAGCGGCCTGCAGGTCTAACCATCGGCGCGGCGCAAGATGTTACCCGATCAAAAACTCGATGCCCTTGTGACACGGCATGCCGCATTGGAGCGTGATCTGGCCGCGGCTTTGCCCGCCGAAACCTACGTGAAACTATCGCGGGAATTTGCCGAGCTCGCTCCCGTGGTCGACGCGGTCAGATCTTATCGCGCCGCGCAACGTGAATTGGACGACCTGACGGCGCTGAGCGCCGACCCCGCAACCGATTCGGAAATGCGCGCGATCGCGGAGTCGGAAAAGCCGCAAGTCGAAGCGCGCCGCACCGCGCTCGAACAAGAATTGCGGCTCGCGCTGTTGCCCAAGGATGCAATGGACGAGCGCAACGTCATCCTCGAAATCCGCGCCGGGACCGGCGGCGACGAGGCCGCTTTGTTCGCCGGCAATCTGTTCCGGATGTACGAGCGCTATGCCGCCAAACAGGGCTGGAAAGTCGAGCTCGTGGCTGCCAGCGAGGGCTCGATGGGCGGCTATAAGGAAATCATCGCCGAGATCCGGGGCCGCGGCGCCTTCGCCCGGCTGAAATACGAGTCCGGCGTGCATCGCGTGCAGCGCGTCCCCGACACCGAAGCCTCCGGCCGCATCCACACTTCGACCGCGACGGTTGCGGTGCTGCCGGAGGCGCAAGACCTCGACGTCGCCATCAACGATACCGATCTCAAGATCGACACGCTGCGTTCGAGCGGCGCCGGCGGCCAGCATGTCAACAAGACCGAATCGGCGGTGCGGGTGACGCATATTCCTTCGGGAATTGTGGTCATGATGCAGGAAGACCGTTCGCAGCACCGCAACCGCGCCAAGGCGCTCGCCGTGCTGCGGACGCGGCTCTACGACCTCGAGCGGCAGAAGCAGGATGCGGCGCGCGCCGCCGAGCGACGGGGCCAGGTTGGAACCGGGGATCGCTCCGAGCGCATCCGCACCTACAACTATCCGCAAGGGCGGGTTTCCGAACACCGGATCAATCTGACGCTCTACAAGCTGCCGCAGATTCTCGAGGGCGAAGCGCTTGGTGAAATCGTCGACGCTTTGGTCGCGGAAAATCAGGCGGCGCAGCTTGCCGCGCAAGACACGTAAAAGGACACGTAAGAGGGCGCGTGAGAACACGCTTGAGGACGCGACAAGCCGTTGCACCCGCCGCAGTCAAAGGCGTTGCCGATTGCCGGCGCGCCTGGACCGCCGAATTTCGCGCCCGCGGCATCGATTCGCCGGAACTCGATGCGCGCGTGCTGATCGGCCACGCGCTGGGTCTGGATCACGCCGCGCTAGCCGCGCACGCCGATCAGCCGCTCTCGGCCGAACAACAAAGCGCAATCGCCGCGCTGGCGCGGCGGCGGCTCGCGCATGAGCCGGTGGCGCGGATTACCGGAACGAAGGAATTCTGGTCGCTGCCGCTGCGCGTGACCGGCGCGACGCTGGTGCCGCGGCCGGAGACCGAAACCATCGTGACCGCCGCGCTGCGCGCGCTCGATCGACGGGGGCCGCGTTCGCGAGCCTGGCGCATCGCCGATATCGGCACCGGCTCCGGCGCGATCACGCTGGCGCTCTTAAGCGAACTACCAAACGCCTTCGCCGTCGGCACCGACATCAGCGCGGCGGCGCTCGCGGTCGCCCGCGACAATGCGGGCTGTCTCCACATAAGTCGCGCCGCCTACGTCGTCTGTGACATGGCGTCCGCGCTGAGCGGTCCCTTTGATCTCATCATCTCGAATCCGCCTTATATCGCCACCGCAGATCTCGATCAGCTTGCACCCGAGGTGCGGCTGTTCGACCCGCGCGTCGCGCTCGACGGCGGCGCCGATGGGTTGCATTGGTATCGGGCGCTGGCGGCAATTGCGGCGCCACTCCTGGCGCGCGATGGCATCCTGGTGGTTGAGCTTGGAAAGGACCAGGCGGAACCGGTTGCAGCATTAATTGCCGCGGCGGGGCTTGCGCCGATGGCGCCACAACCCGATCTAAATGGGGTATCACGCGCTTTGATTGCAGAGAATGTTCGGTGCGAGCTATGACGTATAACATTGCAGGTCTGGATTGCAGACCCGGCAACCAGGCGTGAGGAATAAAAAAGCACTTGGAATATCGGCCGGAACCGATTAGCTTGCGGCCCACGGAATCGCCCTTGAATAAGGGCGCCGCGTTGCCCTGAATGCCCGGAGCATAATTCTCCCAGAGGTTGGCAGCGCAGGTCAGGCAGAAAAAGCGAAGCTGAATAGCGAAAGCCGGATTGGACGGCATACAGGATCGCCAGATTCAGATCGTGCTCAGATCGTGACGCTTCATGGGTTCGGCCTGCACGCAATTGACGCGCGCGACGAAGAGTCTTGCCGATGCAGTGCGATTATCGAGCTCGTGACGTTGGGACTGGATTGGGACTGGGCTAGAGACCGGAAATTAAAGTGGAAAATTTCGCGCGGCGCGCAGCCGCACGATGGAATCTGGTGAACTCGAAGAGAATCGGCGGCAAAGGTGCCGTCGCAGTAAACGGGGGTCGGCGGAACAGCAAACCATGAGAAACGGTCAGAACAAACGTATGCGCGGTCGCAACCGCAAGGGTGGGCATCATCATCATCAAAATCCATTATCGCGAATGTACGAGTCCAATGGGCCGGACGTAAAAATTCGCGGTACGGCGTCCCATGTCGCCGAAAAGTACCTTCAGCTTGCCCGTGACGCGCAAAGCTCCGGGGACCCGATTGCAGCGGAAAATTATTATCAACACGCCGAGCACTATTTCCGCCTCATCGCTGCGGCGCAGGAGCAATTCCGGCAGAGTCAGCCCTATTACCAACAGCAGCCGCCCGGCGAGATGCGCGCGGCCGATGACAGTTACGACGATGGCGATGGTGAGCAACCCCATGTCGGCGGTGAGCCGTTCGCCCCGCGCGAGCCGCAGCCGTACTATCCGCGCGAGCAACATCACAATCAGCAGCCGCCGCCGCAACAGCATCAGCAGCAATTTCAGCCGCGGTCGCAGCATTCGGGTTCGGAAAACCAATCGGAAAACCAAGGCGACGTCGACCGCTTGCCATCGTTCATCACCGGCGCTCAGCCGCAGCATCAGCAGCCTCAGCATGGCAACAACGGGCCGCAGGGGCAAAACGGCCCGAACGGCTATGACGG
>Ga0187802_10000377_pt1 | contig 10815 bp, 7 predicted proteins | sample NC_wetland_sal_i_FD_130584 | JGI IMG/M metagenome (GOLD analysis project Ga0187802, IMG submission 130584) | Wetland sediment microbial communities from Neuse River Estuary, North Carolina, USA - Control_2 | ecosystem: Environmental > Aquatic > Freshwater > Wetlands > Sediment | place: USA... | reverse complement strand
GTGGCGGGGGTCCGCCACCACTCATGCCGCCATTGCCACCACATGCGCCCAACAAGGCAGACAGGATCACACCCGACAGCGTCACCATCTTGTGCTTCATGGCGTTTCCCCTTACCGGCGTCTGCTGCGAGCTTTGCGTTTCATCGCGGTTCACGGCTGTGGCAACGTCGAAAGATAATCGCACTGGGGGTTGTGATACCCGTCGATCTCAACTGGCGTGTCATCGAGTTGCAGCATGCTGTCTGTGGCCGGGTCATAAGTTGGCCATGCGACCGCCCCCGCCCCGTTCGGATTCCCAGCAGCTGCGAAACGCGTCCAATAGCCGATCATGTCACCAGTAAAAGTGACCTCGGCTGCTGTGGGCACGTAATTTACTGCGTTCGCAAAGGCCGGGTCGATCAACGAGAAATTGTCAAACACAAAGTAGAGCTCCGCGGTGTGAAACGCCCGCGAGGCGTTCAGGCCGGGGTCGTTTTCGAAGCGGTGCGTGTAAAGGTAGCGCCATACGGCCGGTCTTCCGGTCCCGGCCGCCGCCCGGGCCACATTGCGAACTTCGCAGGACATGTTGTAGTCAGTGTCCACCGCGATGAGCGCATACTCCGGTGTGTCGTAGTCGGCTGCTGGATAGAGGGACAACACTTGGTTGGCGACCGTCGGGCCGATGGAATCGAACCGGCTGTGAAGCGCGGCTTCGTATTGACTCTCCGTGAGGAGGGTAGCCGGGTCGTCATTGACACCCGCCCATTCCTCCCGCGTGGACCCGATGAGCAGCGGCACGGGAGAGCCGTTCTGCTGAAGGAACGTGAAGGAATCTACTGGGAGAAAGGTGGACCCGAGTCCAGGGCCCAGGGCAAACGGCGACTGCTGTCCATAGTTGACAATGGTATCAGCGGGAACGGCGCGCAGGCAGGCGAGGACATCCGCTGCGTTGCTGCACCCCACGGCGGCGACAAAGGGCTCGCTGGCTGCTTCGGCGACGGCGAGGGTGGGGATCCATGACGCAGTGCTCGCACTAGGAATCGCATTGCTCTCCATTCCGGCAACCGAGAACGTACCTTGGGCGGAGGGAGCCGCCAGCAACATCTGGATGTTGAATGAACCTGCTGATTGACCGAAGAGCATGATGCGGCTCGGGTCGCCGCCGAAGTTGGCGATATTCCGCTTTGCCCAGGAAAGAACTGCAATCATGTCCTGAAGCGCGTACTGCCCTGAAGTGCCCCCGCCTTCTGCCGTGAGCAGCGAGTTTGCCATGAAGCCCAGGATACCCAGCCGGTATTCCGCCGTGATGACGACCACGCCCTGTGTTTGGAGGTTCGGCGAACCATATGGCGCGTCTTGCGACGACCCTCTCTGGTCCCCCCCGCCGTGAAAAAACACCATCACTGGCTGATTCGTCTGCGGTGGGGGATTTGCGGTGAACACGTTCAACACCAGGCAATCCTCATCGCCGACGAGATCGCCGTTGTAATTGATCTCAGGGCAGACATTTCCAAATGACGACGCGTCCCGGACGCCCTGCCATGCGAGCGGCGGCGCGGGTGGACGCCAGCGCAAATTCCCGACGGGAGGAGCGGCGTAAGGGATTCCGAGGAAGGAGCGCGAGTCACCGGACACGACGCCCTGGACCGGCCCTGATTGCGTACACGCGATGGTGGATGTGTTCACGCATTCCGGCGTCATAGCGCCGTTGCCGCCGCCGCAGCTCGATAACGCTGCGGCTGAAATGATTCCCAGCATGATGCGAGCAGCCCAAGCCACGTGGTTCATAGTGCTATCCTTCTGCTTGCATTCATTGAATGAAATCGGACCACTGGCATTGCACTGGCCCGGCCACTCTTCGCAGGGAGTGGACGCGAGGATACTGAGAGGTGCGAGCAAATCAATAGACAGCGCCTTGAATCTGCCTTATTCGCTAACGCGCTGACAAAGAAGGGTTTGGAGGCGGGCCTTAATTGGAGTGCGGGGCTTCTGTCTGAGGTGCGCTTGGTGGTAAACTCTGGCGCAATAGTGGGTGCCCGCAATGCAGCATGCAAACCAACATCGCCGTGTGGTTCGCTTTGGCGTCTTTGAAGCTGATTTGGCCGCCAGGGAACTTCGTAGAAACGGCGTGAAAGTCCACCTGCAGGACCAACCGTTCCTGTTTTTGGAGGCTCTTATCGAGCGCCCCGGCGAGGTGGTTACGCGAGAGGAACTGCGCCAGAGGCTGTGGGCGGGCGATACGTTCGTTGATTTCGATAACAGCCTGAACACAGCGATGAACAAGATCCGAGAAGCCCTCGGTGACGCCTCGGAACATCCCATTTTTGTCCAGACTCTGCCCCGGCGAGGTTACCGCTTCATTGCACCGATCGATCCAAGTGAAAACGGCCAGAAGGCAAAGGATCAACTGCAACCCGGGACGGTGGAAACCGCTCCCAAAGTCACGCGAAACCGGGCGATGCTGATGGGCGGCTTGGCGATCCTGGGGGCAGTGGTAATGCTCTTCGGGGCACTCGTGGGATTGGACGTGGATGGCCTGAGGGGGCGGCTGTGGGGAGGAACAACGACTCCCCGAGTCCGATCGCTGGCTGTGCTGCCGCTGGCCAACTTGTCGAACGACCCTGCGCAGGAATATTTCACCGATGGAATGACTGACGCGCTGATCACGGAGTTATCGCAGATCAGCGCGCTGAAGGTGATCTCCCGCACCTCGGTGGTGCAATACAAGAAAACCGATAAGTCGCTGCCACAAATTGCGAGGGAGCTGGATGTGGACGCGGTTGTCGAAGGGACAGTGCAGCACTCCGGCGACCGCGTGCGTATTACCGCACAGCTCATTCAGGGAACCACCGACAAGCACATTTGGGCCAGCAGCTACGAGCGAAGCATGCAGGATGTTTTATCCCTGCAAGGAGAGATTGCGAACGAAATCGCGGAAGAGATTCGGGTGAAAGTGACGCCGCAGGAGAAGCTCCGGATGACGCATGTGCGGCCGATCAATTTGAATGCTGTGGAGGACTACCTGCAAGGGCGATATCACTACCAGAAGGCCAAGGACATGGGCTCCCATCGGGGCATCGAACGGGCGCACGAAGCGGAGTTGAATCAGGCCGTCGCTTTTTTCAAGCGCGCCGTGGCAGAGGATCCCAACTACGCCCCCGCTTATATCGGAATGGGGGAAGTCTGGGGCGTGCCGTCAAGTTTCCCCTACCCGCCGAATTCGATGGCCCAGCCTGCCAGGGAGGCGCTCAAAAAAGCATTGGCGATCGATCCCGATCTGGCGGAAGCATACGTGGATTTAGGCAGAATCGATTACCGCTACTGGAACTGGTCCGCCTTGGAATTCGAAGCCAAACATGCGATTGAGCTCAATCCGAACTTGGCGTCGGCCCATGATCTCTATGCGGCCTTTCTCCTCGTGATGAACCGGGTGGACGAGGCCATGGAAGAGGCGGAACGCACCCGGGCACTGGATCCCGGCACAGATAGAGTGGCATGGGTGTTTTACTGCCGGCATCAATTTGACCGGTTCAACGAAATGAAGCGCAGCGATGTGGAGCGCCATGCGTTTGGCGCCATGGCGCACTTTGATCTCGGTCACGGATACCAACATGCCCACATGTATAAAGAAGCCGTTGAAGAGTGGGAAGAAGCCATGTCCGGCTTCGGCTATGACGAGTTGGCGGAGGATCTGCGGCGCGGGTACGGAGCCAACGGCTTCGAAGGCGCGGTGCGTGAATGGGTTGCCGGATTGGAGACCCTATCCAGGCAGGGAGAAGTGGTACATCCGGATTTGATGGCATATCTTTACGCCGTCCTCGGCGAGAAAGACCGTGCCTTCGCGTGGTTCGAAAAGTCCATGGAGATGCATTCGAGCGGGTCGTCAGTATTCACAATAGATCCAGATGATGACCCCCTTCGCTCCGATCCGCGTTTCGCGGATTTGCTTCGCCGCGTCGGCTTATCCCCTTAAAGAGGTATGTCCTAAGGCCAGCGGGGCCACCAACCGGGATCCCAGTGCGTGGTCTCTGCTTCCCGATCGAATCCCCAGGACCCAGTTTGTGTGCGACACCGGGATACATGTCAGGCGTCTAATCCTTCGCGGGGGTGTTACAATGATTGTTCGGGCGCGGCGGGGGATGGGAACCGCTGGGCGCTCGGTGGAAACCGCCGGGGGCGGGGCGGCATCAGAGGGGACTGGGGCGGGGAGAGGGAAACGGGATGAGTTCATTGGCTAAGAAGATCGTGGTCGCGTTGTCGGTGCTGGTGATTGCGTATGTGACGACGGGCTACGTTCTGGGGCGGTCGTCGGACGACAAATCGTTCCAGGCGCTGAAGGTGTACAGCGAAGTGCTCGAGCACATCCAGCGCGACTACGTGGACGACCCGAACATGCACCAGGTGACGAGCGGGGCGCTGCACGGGCTGCTCGACTCGCTCGATCCCGAGTCCGCGTATATGAGCCCGCTCGAATACAAGGACTACAAGGAAAAGAGCGCCAAGAACGCCAAGGGCGAAGCGGGCCTGGCGCTGACCAAGCGCTTCGGGTATATCGGCGTGATCGCCGTCCTGCCGGACAGCCCGGCGCAGAAGGCGGGCTTGCGCATCAGCGACATCATCGAGAAAATCGCGGGGTTCACGACCGGGCAGATGGCCATCGAGCAGGCGCAGGTGCTGCTCTCGGGCGAGCCGGGGACCGTGGTGAAGCTTTCGGTGATTCGGCGCGGCAAGGCCGAGCCGCAGGAGATGGAATTGACACTGGCGAAGCTCGGGGCGCCGAAACTGCTTGAGGACAGGCTCGAGGGCGATATCGGCTACCTGCGCGTGCAGGCGTTCGCTCCCGGGATGGCGAAGCAGATGCACGACAAATTGGCGCAGCTTGACCGGCAGGGCGCGCACAAGCTGATTTTGGATTTGCGCGATTGCGCCACGGGCGACATGCAGGAAGGAATTTCGGCGGCGCAGCTTTTCCTGGCGTCGGGGACGATTACGACGCTGAAGGGGCAGACGATTGCGCCGGTGGTCTATAGCGCCGATGCAGCGAAGGTGGTTTGGTCGCAGCCGATGACCGTGCTGATCGGCAATGGGACGGCCGGGCCGGCGGAAATTCTGGCGGGAGCGATTGCCGGGAATAAGCGCGGCGAGACAGTGGGCGACCGGACGTATGGCACGGCTTCGATGCAGAAGCTGATCCAGCTCGATGATGGGTCGGCGTTGATTCTGACCGTGGCGAATTACTACACACCCGCCGGGAAAGAGATTCCGACGGAAGGCGTGGCGGCGACGGCGGAAGTGCACCCCTCGGCGGACGATTCCGCTGTGGCGGGCGATCAGAGCGCGGCCATCCCGAGCGGGCAGATTGTGGCTGCGGATGATCCGGTGGTGAAGAAGGCCATCGAGATACTGGAAAGCTCCGGCACGATGCGAAAGGCCGCGTAGTTCCTCGTGGGACGATCGAGCGGGCGTGCGATCCCGCTGCTGATGGCTTTACGGGCAGGTTTTGCTTCTCTCCTCTTGGCTGAATTTTTACGCGCGCGTTTTACTTCCCGCTTTCCGGCGCGGCTTTCTTGGATTTTCGCTGCCGCGCTCTCCCTCTGCGTGACTGGCTGCGGTGAGAAAAGCATCTCGAAGGCGGAACTGCGCGCGGTGACTTCCGAGGTCGTTGCGGCCGCGCAGAAGGCGACGCAGCGTAAGACCGAGATCACGATCCGGCCGGAGCTTCAGGCGGCGAAGGGCGGGTCGGCAGGGCGGCTAGCGGCTGACGACATTTATGTGACGCTGACGGACTCCGCGCAGGAGCCGCAACTGACGCAGGCGCTGCTGGGGATTGCGCGGCGGCACCGGCTTTCGGCCGGGCAATCGGTTTCGGGCGGCGTCGTGCGGTTCGTTTACATGTTCAACGGGCAGCGCACGCACACGATTCACGTGGTGCTGCCGCTGCCGGCGCACGCGCCGTCGCGCGCGGCGGCCAAGGCGGGCGCGGGAAATGCGCGGCTGGCCATCATCGTCGATGATCTGGGCTATGATCGCGGGGCCGCCGATACGCTGCTCGCGCTTCCCTTTCCGCTGACTGTTTCCGTGCTGCCGCATTTGCCGCTCTCGGGCGAAGTGGCTGAGGAGGCATTTCGCCGCGGGGACCAGGTATTGCTGCACCTGCCGATGGAATCGCTGGGGGAGGGGGCGAAGGTGGAAGAGGTGGAATTGCGCGTGGGGATGAATGCCGCGGAGGTGGAAAGCGCGCTGGCCGGGATGCTCGAGACCGTGCCGCACGCGGTGGGCGTGAATAATCACCAGGGGTCGCGGGCGACGGCGGACGCGGCGCTGATGGAGGCGCTGATGCCGGCGCTTGAGCGGCGCGGGCTGTTTTTCGTGGACAGCCGCACGACGGCGGCGACCGTGGCTTATGTGGCGGCGGAACGGTCGCGTGTGCGCGCGGCATCGCGGAAGGTTTTCCTCGACGATACGCCGACGCGCGAAGCAGTGCTGGCGCAGCTGGATTTGGCCGCGCGCGATGCGCTGCGCGACGGGGTGGCCATCGCTATCGGGCACCCGCATGCGGCGACGATTGCGGCGCTCAGCGAGGGAGTTCCGCGGCTGGAAGCGCGGGGGATTCGGCTGGTGTTCGCGTCGGAGGTGGTTCGGTAGCGCGCGCGCCGCGACGGAGGATCAGGCGGAGCCGGCGGCGCTGGCATGCCCTGCGATGGGTGGCGGGGGAGGGGCTGCGTTGCCGAAGCGGTTTCGGTGCTCTGCGTAGATGCGCATGGCGAAGGCTCCGGCTGGATGGGCTCTCATTTCCTTCACCAGGGATTGAATTTCAACGGGCATTTGGTCGAAGGAGGGGATGGGGCCGCCGTATTGGGGCGGCAGCAAGACCGGCGCGGCGGCGACGGAGAAGGCGAGATCGGACATGGTGAGGCGGTCGCCGACAAGGAATTGGGCGCCGGATGCGAGCCTGGCGTCCACGGCATCGAAGATCTGGCGGATTTGGTCGAGGCTGGCCTGTGTTCTGGCCGCGCTGAGGCGCAGGAGGACGTTTAGGAGGCCGGCGAAAACAGGGTAGGCGCGCTGGACGGCGCTTTGCTCGTAGGCAGGGGTGCCCTGGGAGAGGGGCTGGATCATGATGTCGCGGTGGGGCAGGAGGTAGTAGTAGGCGAAATCGGCGGTGGCCCAGGCGAGGGTGTTGTTGAACTGGTTCCAGTCGCTGATCACCTGGGATTTGGCGGGGGCCGAGGCGGGCCACAACTGGAGGCTCGGGTCGCAGCGCGCGTCGAAATATTGGGAGATGGGCTGTGGGCCGACGAGCTTGTAGGTGTCGCTATAGAGCAACGGAAAGATGACGGTGAAGCCGTGGCGCAGAGTGGAGAAGAAACAGAAGATCATGGTGTGGCGCTGCTCGACATGCTCGATGCCGTAATGCTGGACGAGAAAGCGGCTGAGCTCGCTATCGAGGCTCGGGGGGAAGGTGATGAGGACCGGGGTGGAAGCTTTGGCAGAGTCGGTCATTTTTTTTGCCCTCCGGGAATCGGGGCCGTTGCGTTCAGGATTTCGGGGCCGGGCGCGTATATAGGCGAGCCGGCTAAACGGGGCTGATCAATGAGGCGACTATACACCTCGGAGTTATTGCGCGGTAGCGCGAGATTTGGAAAGGCTGCGGTGCTCTTCTGCGCCGATTCTCAAAGAGATTGATTTCCGGGGGGTTGCGGCTCAATATGGCGGCCTCCCGCGGGGAGACCTGATGCCTGCCTGAGCGGCGGGCGCCTTGAAATGGAGAAATCGTGAAACTGAGAATCGTGAAGGTGTGCGGAATCGTGGCGGGCCTTTTGCTGACGTCAGCGGGCGCGACTGCGCAAACGCGCGCATCAAAGAACGCGAAGCCAGCGCACGATGCCGCTGTCCGGGCAATGTTTGAGCTGCACGAATTTCAGCAGACCGTGATTTCTCCGGACGGGAAACGGGTCGCATGGGTGGAATCGCTCCGGGGACCGGGGGGCGCGCCTTCGTATAACGCGGCCATTTACGTGGCGGAGGTGAGCGCACCCGGGGGCGCCAAGCGGATCACGGCCGGGGACGGCAAAGTGGACCACGAGGAGCACGACATCGCGTGGTCGCCGGACGGCAAGCGGCTGGCCTTTCTTTCGGACGCGGCGAAAACCGGGCAATTGGAAGTTTATGTTGCGGCGGTGAATGGCGGCGCCGCCAGGCAGTTCACGCACATCAAGGGATTTCTTGCCAGTCCAGGTTGGTCGCCTGACGGGAAAACCATCGCCGTGCTCTTCACTGAGAACGCAACCAAGCGCGCGGGGCCGCTGGTGGCGGAAACGCCGGATGAAGGGGTGGTGTCCGAGGAATTTCTCGAGCAGCGGCTGACGCTGGTGGATGCGGCGAGCGGGAAAGTGGGGCAGATTTCGCCGGCCGATACGTATGTGTATGAATTCGATTGGTCGCCGGACAGCAAGCGGCTGGTGATTTCGTCCGCACACGGGAATGGGGACGACCAGTGGTACGTGGCGTCGCTCTGGATCATTGACGCGGCTACGGGCGCGCTGAGTGAGCTCCTCCCGAAGCCGGGAATGCAGGTAGCCGAGCCGATCTGGTCGCCGGACGGGGGGACCATCGCATTCATCGGCGGGCTGATGAGCGATGAACCGATTCCGGGGGGCGACGTTTTCACGGTGCCCGCAAGCGGCGGGACGCCGCGCAACCTGACGCCGGATTCGAAGTTTTCCGCGACGGAACTCACTTGGGCGGCCGACTCATCCGGGCTGATGGCCGCCGGAGTCGAGGATGGGCAGACGTTTATCGCCCGGGTTGATACGGACCAGAAAATCACGCCGATTTGGACTTCGCCGGAATCGCTGCCCATAGGCATCTTTGACCCATCGGTTTCCTTCTCGAGCGACGGCAAGACCACGGCCGTCGTTCGCGAATCGTATTCGAGGCCGCCCGAGGTGTGGGCCGGGGCGATCGGCGAATGGAAGCAGATTACGCATCGCAATGCGGCTTTGCGCCCGGAGTGGGGCGAGGCCAAAAGCCTCCATTGGAAGACCGATATTGGGGACGTGCAGGGCTGGCTGATTTACCCGCGCGATTTCGATCCGGCTAAGAAATATCCTCTTGTCGTCAGGGTTCATGGGGGGCCTGCCTGGGCCAACCAGCCCATGTGGCCGACGCGCCTGGATTACTTTTTCGCGCTGCCCTCCCAGGGCTATTTCCTGCTGCTGCCGAATCCGCGGGGCAGCTATGGACAGGGCGAGAAATTCACGCGCGCGAATGTGAAGGATTTTGGATACGGCGATTTCGTGGACATCATGGCCGGTGTGGACGAAGTCATCAAGCAAGCTCCCGTGGACCCGAATCGACTGGGAATTACGGGTTGGAGCTACGGTGGCTATATGGCCATGTGGGCCGTGACCCAGACGAACCGCTTCCGCGCCGCAGTCGCGGGGGCCGGCCTCGCCAACTACCTCAGTTACTACGGCCAGAACAAAATTGATGAGTGGATGATCCCCTATTTCGGCGCGAGCGTGTACGACGACCCGCAGGTCTATGCCCGAAGCTCACCCATCACGTTCATCAAGAACGCCAAGACGCCTAGTTTGGTGGTGGTCGGCGACAGCGACGGTGAGTGCCCCGCGCCGCAATCCTACGAATTCTGGCACGCCTTGAAAACGCTCGGCGTTCCCACGGAATTTGTGATCTATGAAAATGAGGGGCACGAGTTCGCCAATCCGGCACACAGCCGGGACGTGATTGACCGCACCGTTTCCTGGTTCAACGAGTATCTGGAAGGGCCCAAATAGCCCGGAAATAGCTGCGCTTCCCTCTCGCCTGTCAATTCGTACAGGATACGTACTAGAACCAAATCTGTCCCTGCTTCCTATTCCTCCCGGCGTTGCCCGCCGCTATCTTTCTCCATGTTGGCTCCGCTCATAGGAGCGGGGCGAGGAAGGAGCCTATGTCCCACTGGATTGGAACCACTTCTCCCGCGGATGCCGGGATGACAGATTTCAAGGAATGCCTCAAGCAACTTCGTGACGGTCACTCAGAAGAAGCCCTGCAACATGCTCGCCGCGCCCTGGGTGTTGCCCCCAAGAATCCCTTTTATCTCTCCTACACGGGCCTGCTGGCGGCGCTTTCCGAGAAGCGTTTTGGCGATGCGGAGACGCTTTGCCGGGAAGCACTGGGAATGCGCTGCAACCATGCGCAGCTCTACCTGAACCTGGCCGAGGTTTACCACCAGGCCGGGCGCACGGGCGACGCGATCAATACGCTCGAAAAGGGGCTGGTGTCCGCGGGCCGCGATTTCCGGATTCGACGCGCGCTTGAGAAAATCGGCGTGCGCCGCGCACCGGTTCTCACGTTTTTGCACCGCAGCCATCCGGTGAATCGCGCGCTGGGCAGGTGGCGGCACCGGTTTACCGGCCCGTACAAGGCGGCTTAGGCCTCCCGGGCACGGGCGGGCCGCTGCTCCGAATCCAATCTTCTCCGAAGCGTGCCGGGACGGATGAACTGGCGGGGTTCCCGTCCCGGAGCTTTCGTTCTGTCTCAAACCTATTTCATAAATGCGGATTACTCCGAGCGCAGCGCTTGCATGACGTCGATGCGGGCGGCGCGGGCCGCGGGCAAAACCGAAGCGATCACCGCGGCGGCCAGCAGCACGATCGCAGAGGCCAGGACGGGGACGGTATCCGGCATGCGCACATCCGCGAAATAGCTCCCGGCAAGACGCGCCAGCGCGTACCCGCACAAGGCGCCCGCGACGATCCCCGCGGCCGCCATCACGGCGCCTTCGGTAATCACATCCGTCAGAAGATTCCTCGGCTGGGCGCCGAGAGC
>Ga0187802_10000373_pt1 | contig 10832 bp, 7 predicted proteins | sample NC_wetland_sal_i_FD_130584 | JGI IMG/M metagenome (GOLD analysis project Ga0187802, IMG submission 130584) | Wetland sediment microbial communities from Neuse River Estuary, North Carolina, USA - Control_2 | ecosystem: Environmental > Aquatic > Freshwater > Wetlands > Sediment | place: USA... | reverse complement strand
GCTGCTTCCGTTTCTCCGATGAACGCCCTGCGAATCGAGTAGCGCAACCTGCTGAGATAGTTGCTAGCTCTTTGAAACGATTCCAAAGTTACAGCCACTATTGGTGTATCCGTGGCCAGCGACGAAGTTAGCGTCGGAATCTAGCTTCGATGCGCTTCGTTCGCCACGATAAAACGACCTCAGCAAAGGAAAAACCCGCCTGGCATTCCACCGTTTGCAATTTTGCATTGGCTGCGCTGGTTCGACGAAATTGCAAAATGGAAATTCCGGTTCAACACAATCAGGAGCACACCATAAGGAGGATTCAACGTGAGCGACACAAAACCCAGGGCATCCATCAAATTACCCAGTGACTTCTTATTCGGGGAACTTCGCGCAGACCACAAAGCGCCGCCCCCTGCCGCAGCGGCCCCGCCCCTCGGGCCACTCGCCGCTTTTGTGGGAGATTGGGTGGGTAACGGCTTCAACACGATCTTCCGGCCGGATAACTCGGTGACGCCAACGCCGCTCCCAAATCCAGTTCCGCCTCCCCCACCGCCTCGCGACAACATTTTGGAACTGAATCTCACCTCTGAAAGCCTTTCGTTTTCACCGAGTTTGGGTTCCGTTCCGAACCGTGGGACGACACCGCAGGGTGACATTTTCCTCAATGGCGTGCCGTATCTCCAGACCATCAACGACATTACGATCCACGGTGAAAGTGTCGGCATCCACGTTGAACCTGGCATTTGGATTCACGTGCCAGCAACCAGCGTCCCGCCACTTGGGGAGTCGGTTACGCGCATGGCGTCGATCCCGCACGGGACTACCATCGAGGCGCAGGGCACGTTTTTGTCCGTCGCCGGGCCACCGGTCATAAACCCCGTGGACATCACGCCATTCAAAACAGGAAGCCCCGGCACCAAGATTAAGTTCGCCAGCCAAACCGCAGCCAATCCAAACACGCCGAGAATCCCGCAAGATCTAGGCCCGTTTATCGCCGCCGGCACCATCACGCAGGCGCTGTTGGACGATCCCAACTCATTGCTGCGAGCTCACATCAGCAAACAAAAGATCACCAACACCATCGCGATTATTATTTCCACGGCCCCGCCGCCTCCGCCTCAAGCGCTGCCCTTCGGGGGCGGAACCGACAACATCGCGTTCTTGTTGGGTCAAGCCGCGGCTACTGCACCGAACGCCCAGGCCCTGCAAATGTTGGCGATTTTCTGGATCGAAACTGTCGAAGAAGTCATTCTGGTGCCGCCTTTGCAGATCGGTCAGCAGTTCGCGGTCAAAGCCAAACCGAGTATTCCGGGGCAGCGTGTGCCGACGTTCTCCGGCACAGCACCGTTTGACTCAAATATGCCGCGTAAGCTCGCGCTCACGTTTACGCAGATTCAGTACACGCAGACGGTGCTATTGAATTTTGCTGGTCTGACGTGGCCGCATGTCTCGGTGAACACACTGGTGCCCGCCGACGACATCATTGTTCCTCACTCCGCGTGGAAGTGAGATAGGTCCGCTGTCTTAGACGGCGGCCGCCAGACGCGAACCTATAGCTCGTCATAACTGCTACCGCCGACGTTTGTGGCTGAGGCATGGAACCAAACGAGCGTGTCTGCGCGGTTTCAGAAGACCTTAATTTTCCTAGGAAACTGGCGCGCCCGGAGAGACTCGAACTCCCGACCCTCTGGTTCGAAGCCAGACGCTCTATCCAGCTGAGCTACGGGCGCGCGTAGCCAGTGCAGGCTCCAACTCTATCCCGCTTTTCGGTTAACCGCAAATTCGACCTGCACCCGTTACAACCCACGACGAGCGTCCGAGCCAAGCGGCGACCGTGCCCGGCTGGTGGGTTGGTGCTAACGGGTTGGTGTAGGATGCATGCGGATAAACGGGATGAAGAGCTACGACATGGTGGTCGTTGGCGCAGGGGTGTTTGGGGCCTGGACGGCGCGGCACTTGGCGAAGCGCGGGAAGCGCGTGGCGCTCGTCGAGGCTTATGGGCCGGCGCATTCGCGGGCCAGCTCGGGCGGCGAAACGCGCATCATCCGGATGGGCTATGGCCCGGATGAGCTGTACACGCGATGGTCGCAGCGGTCGCTGGTGGAATGGAAGGAACTTTTCGCCGCTACCAGCCAGCCGCTGTTCGTCGAGACGGGCGTGCTGTGGATGGGCGGCGCCGGGGACGCGCGATTGCAGGACACGGCGGCCACACTGAAACGGTGCGGGGTTGCGTTTAAAGAACTCGATCGTCCCGCGCTGGAGAAACGCTATCCGCAAATTGCCTTTGACGGCATCGCGTACGCCATTCTTGAACCAACGAGCGGCGTGTTGATGGCGCGGCGTGCCGTGGCTGCGGTCGTGGAGGATGCCGTCCAACGTGGCGTTACCTATCATTGCGAGTTGGCAATGAATCCCCGGGAAGCCGGCCGCATTGAACACGTCTCAACGAGCCAGGGGGAGAGAATTGTTGCGGGGGAGTTTGTGTTTGCCTGCGGGCCGTGGCTGGGAAAGGTGTTTCCGGACGTCCTGGGCGCGCGTATCTTTCCGTCACGCCAGGAAGTGTTTTTCTTTGGAATACCCGCGGGTGACCGGCGGTTCTCACCTCTGATGCTGCCGACGTGGCTCTTCCAGGAAGACCTCGTGTATGGCATGCCGGATATCGAGAGCCGCGGGTTGAAGATCGCGTTCGATCATCACGGCGAGCGGATTGACCCGGATATGCAATCGAGACTGGTCTCGCCGGGGATGACGGAAAAGGTCCGGAAGTACGTGGCGCAGCGTTTTCCCGCGCTGCGGGACGCGCCCATAGTTGAGACGCGCGTTTGCCAGTACGAAAACACCTCGAGCGGCGATTTCCTGATCGACCGGCACCCGGAAATGGAAAATGTGTGGTTTGTGGGCGGCGGTTCGGGCCACGGCTTCAAACACGGGCCCGCGGTGGGCGAGTACGTCACGGGGCAATTGCTGGATGGAACCGCGCCGGAACCGAGGTTTTCGCTGGAAACCAAGTCCACTACGCAGAACCGCGCGGTATACTGAGTGCCGTCGCATGGAATGCGCGTGACCGTTGAAACTTCCATGGGTGAAATACGTCTGTCAATACTGTGGTGTGTCTTTCTCTCGCCAAGCAGGTATCTATTGAAAATAAACAGGTTAAGCTGTACCGGAGGAACTATGGAAGTGAGAATGTACCGCGTGGCTCGGGCGCTCGCGCTGCTGGCCGCCCTCATCTTGATGGGAGCGGCGGCGGCGGCAGCAAACGCAGGGCCGGCAAGTGCCGGCGAATTCAAAGTTCCGGTCGAGTATTACAAGCTTCCCAACGGGCTGAGAGTGGTGCTTTCGCCCGACCATACCGCGCCGACCATTTGCGTCGGGGTGTACTACCAAATCGGGTTCCGCATCGAGCCGAAAGACCGCACAGGGTTCGCGCATCTGTTCGAACACATGATGTTCCAGGGCTCGCAGAACCTCGGGAAGATGGAGTTCATCAAGCTGGTGCAACAGAACGGCGGAGTGCTGAACGGCTCGACGCGCTTCGACTTCACGAACTATTTTGAAGTGCTGCCTTCGAACAAACTGGAAACGGCGCTCTGGGCGGAGGCCGACCGCATGGGCGGACTGGCGGTGACCGAAGAGAATCTGAAAAACCAGCAGGGCGTGGTCGGCAACGAAGTGAAGGTCAACGTGCTAAACCGTCCCTACGGCGGGTTTCCGTGGCTGGACATGCCGCAGTACGCGAATGTGAACTGGTACAACGCGCACAATTTCTACGGCGACCTGAAGGATATTGAAGCAGCGACACTGCCCGATGTTCAGGCGTTTTTCAAGACGTACTATGCGCCGAACAACGCGGCGCTGGCGATCGTCGGGGACTTCGACACGGCCGAGGCGAAGAAATTCGTCGAAAAATATTTTGGCCCGCTGAAGCCGTCGGACTTGCCGGCGCGGCCGGATCTGTCCGAACCGCGGCAGGAACAGGAAAAGCATGCGACGAAGAGTGACCCGCTGGCGCAACGCCCGGCGATTGCGATCGCATATCACATGCCGGAGCGGAATACCCCGGAATACTACGCCATGGCGCTGCTCGACGAAATCTTGATTGAAGGAGACGACAGCCTGCTGCACCAGGAACTCGTGCAGAAGCGCGGGATCACCGGCAGAGTGAGCGGGGGAATCAATCTGCTCGGGACGCCGTGGAACTACAAGGGGCCGATGCTGTTCATGACCAACTTCGTTTACGATCCCGCGACGACTCCCGAGACGATTGTGCAAGCCATCGACGGGGTGGTCGAGCCGCTTCGAACGAAGCCTGTCGGGCAGAAAGAACTCGACCGCGCCATCGTGAAGATGCGGTCCGATCTGTACGATGCGGTGGGGCAGTTGAGCGGATTTGGGCTGGTCGACATGCTGGCCAGCTTCGCGCTGTTCGACGACAACCCGGGCCGCGTGAACACGCTGGTTTCCGAATACGAGAAGGTGACGCCCGAATTGATTCAGAAAACCGCGCAAGAGTATTTGCGTCCAGGAAATCGGACGGTCCTGGTCATCCAACCCAAGCCTGCAGCTGCGGCCGCCGCGCCAGCGGCGCAGCCGAAGAACCAGTAAAGGAGACGGAACACCATGATGAACACACGGATAGGAGCAGGCAGAACGAAACTCTTTCTGATCTTCGCGGCTTCCGCACTCGTAGCTCTGCCGACGCATGGACAGAAACAGACGCCGCCGGCAGGTGGACCGCCGAAACCGTTCAGTGTGCCGGCACATGAAACGTACACACTGGCAAACGGAATGAAAGTTACGTTGGTGCCGTACGGAAATATTCCCAAAGCGAGCATCAGTCTCGTGCTCCGCTCGGGAGGTCTTGACGAGCCCCCCGGGCGAGAGGGGATCGCGGACCTCACCGGCGAATTGCTGAAGGAAGGAACCAGCAGCATGAGCGCCACAGCGTTGGCGGAATCCGCAGCGCGCATGGGAGGGTCGCTCGAGGTCGCGGTGACTGCGGATGAGTCCGCGCTCGACATCGACGTGCTCTCGGAATTCGGGCCGGACGCCACGAAATTGCTGGCAGACGTGGCGCAGCACCCCCTGCTGCCGGAATCGGAGCTGGGCCGAATCAAATCGAACGAGCTGCGGCGGATCGCAGTGGCCAAATCGCAGCCCGGACAGATCGCGCTGGCGCGGTTCCGCAAGCTGGTGTACGGCGATCATCCCTACGGCATAGTTCTGCCGAGCGAGGAGAGCATCAACAAATCCACGATCGACGACGCGCGGAAATTTTTTGCGGGGAATTTTGGGGCGGCGCGCGCTCATTTGTACGTGGCGGGAAGATTCGACGCGAACGCGGTGAAGAAAGCGGTGGAAGCCGGATTTTCCGGGTGGGCGAAGGGACCGGCACCGGTGGAAAATGTGCCGAAACCCAAGACGCAGCGGCTGCTGGATGTTACCAACCGGCCCAACGCTCCGCAATCCACGGTTATCGTCGGGTTGCCGGTGGCAACCGCGACGAGCCCGGACAATATTCCCTTGACGGTGACCAATGCGCTGCTGGGAGGGTCGTTCGGTTCGCGCATCACCTCGAACATTCGAGAGAAGCTGGGCTGCACATATTCACCCAACTCGCAGGTTTCGCGGCGGTATCACGACGCCTATTGGGCTGAGACGGCGGATATCACCACGGAGTGCACGGGAAAATCGCTCGGCGAAATCTTTGGCGAAATTCAGCGTCTCCAAAAGGAAGCGCCCAGCGCCGCGGAATTGCAGGGGATTGAGAGCTACCTTTCAGGAATATTCATCATCCAGAACTCGTCGCGAAACGCTCTTATCGGCCAGCTTCGCTACGTCGAGCTGCAAGGCCTGGGCGAAGACTATTTGAAAACCTACGTGCAGAAGGTCAACGCGGTCACTCCAGCGGAAGTGCAGTCGATGACCGAGAAGTACATTAAGCCGGAGGACATGACTATCGTGGTCGTGGGAGATAAATCAAAGATTAACGATCAACTGGCACCTTTCGCGGCCATGGGAGGAGCGAGCAAATAAGAGGAACAGGAACACGCGAGACGAAGAGGTTCGCTTAGAACCTTGGCATACGGCGGCGGGGATTGGGAGCGGGAGCTTGGCGTCCGGCCCGCCGCGCTTTTTCTTCGTAGAGATTGTGGTCGGCTTCGGAGAGAAGCTTCTCGATACGCTCGCCATCGCCACGATACACGGAAATGCCAATGCTCGCAGAAAGCCGCGGCTTTTCCTCATCATTGGCCAGCACTTCGCGAATGCGCCCGGCGACTCGCCGTGCTTCGTCCTCCTCGGTCTCCGGCAAAACCAGGGCAAATTCGTCGCCGCCATAGCGCGCGGCGGTATCGATCGCGCGGCAGTGGATTCGCAAGATGTCCGCGAGGCGGCAGATGGCGCGGCTGCCGACCAGGTGGCCATAGTTGTCGTTGATGGTTTTTAGGCCGTCGAGATCAAGAAGCAGCACCGCGAAGGAACGGCTGCTGCGATTGGTGCGCTCCGTTTCGTTTTCGAGGACGTCCAAGAGCCGGCGATAATTTGCGAGGCCGGTCAGAGGATCACTAACGGCGAGATGGCGAACCTGCTCGAAAAGGCGGGCATTGTCCAGCAAAGCGCCGCCCAACGCAATCGCGTAGCTCAGCACCACGAGGGATTGGGCAAAGACGAAGGGGGCATCGAGCAGACGCCCCGACTGTGCCGCGGAAAGCTGCGCGGCGATGTTGAGCCAGATGGCCGCATAGATGGCGCGATCAAACGCCGAGTCCTCACCGGCCAGACGGTGGCGATACCAGATCAAACTCACCAAAAATATGGCGCCGGGGAGCAGTTGCTGAGGGATCGGAAAAAAAGCGCCGGGATGCGGAGAAACCTCGGGTGGCAAACGGCGAAGCGCGATGGCTGAGACGTAGGTGATTGCCACTACCGTCAGCAGCGCGCCCGCGATTTCTTGCCGCGGATGGCGGGATCGCGGAAGGAATCGCTCCACGAGCAGGGCGACGATCAGGAGCAGCGCCAGAACCATCCGGCCGAACCACCACGCAACGGGGGCCCAAAGCAGCCGAAGCGGGGCATCCGGCAAAAACTGAAAAAACAGGATGCTGGTGGCGGTCAAGAGAGTGCCGGAAAGCAGAAATCCAGCCCCAAGAATCAACGAGATACGGTCCTGAGTGCCCTGGAAACGGACGAGGGTGACGACGGCGAACACGAAGGCCAGCAGGCCGCTGATGATCTGCAAGAACCCCTGCAAAAGGGCATCGGGTTCGAGGGAAATGCGGCGCAGCCAATAGCCGGCGAAAAGCAAAAACAGAAATCCGCCAACGTGCGAAAAAAGAACGATGCTGGGGCTGCGCGGGTTGGTTTTCATGGCCTCGCCCATGGTTCTGGTTCCGTATTACGCTCTCCGGGCGGGCTCCTCTCTTAATTAGACTACCTTTTACCCGATTCTGTTGCAGTGAAGTACCATCCGATTGGGAAAAATGGTAACTGCCTGAGGAAATCCGGACCTGTACCAACGGCCAGGACAAAAAAGGTCAAGTAAAGGTGCGGTTTCTTGGAGGAAGCAGCGAAAAGTCTTTGCAGTTGCGGAAGCCTGGAAATTTGCGCAAACTGTTGCATTGAAACGATTGAATAAATCATCCGCTTTTACAGTTTCAAAGGGCCGGACTCCCTCGGAGTTGGAAATAGGAGCGCACGCGATTCCGCTGGCACGAAATCGCAACTCCTCCGCAAGAAGGAGAACTGCTTGACCGACGAACCGATGGCGAATCCCGGCCCGCAATTACGGCGGACGCTGACGCTCTGGGACTTGATTCTCTACGGCATCATCGTGATTCAGCCGGTGGCCCCGATGTCCATCTACGGGGTGCTCAGCGATCGGGGAAGAGGGCACGTTGCGACGGCGATTCTGATCGCCATGGTCGCGATGCTGTTTACCGGAATCAGTTACGGCCGCATGGCGCGCGCCTATCCGAGCGCTGGCTCCGCCTTCACGTATGTAGCGCAGGAGATACACCCGGCGGCCGGCTACGTCACCGGCTGGAGCATGGTGATGGACTACATGCTCAATCCGCTGATCTGTACGGTCTGGTGTGCGGGACAAGCCCACGACTTCGCGCCCGGCGTGCCCATCTGGGCCTGGAAAGTGTTTTTTGCCGTAGTCTTCACCTTGTTGAATATTCGGGGCATCAAAACGTCCGCGCGCATCAACGCGGGTATGGCGGCGGGCATGGGAGCCGTGGTGGTGGTGATTTTCGTGGCCGCGGCGCGCTTCGTCTTCGGCCATCCTCATAGCGACCTCGGGTTTTTCTACCACCCGTTTTACGACCCACAAACCTTCACATACGGCGGTCTGTTCGGATGCACCTCAATCGCCGTGCTGACCTATATCGGCTTCGACGGCATCTCCACGCTATCGGAGGAGGCGGAAAACCCGCGGCGCAATATCATGCTGGCGACCGTGCTGACGTGCGTGGTCATCGGCATTCTCTCCGCCGCCGAGGCCTACATTGCGCAGCTCATCTGGCCTATCTCCCACCCGTTTTCAGACGTCAACACGGCATATCCAGAGATCATGGGCCGACTGTGGCCGCAGGTCGCCGTTTTTGGGCATACGATCGTGCAGCCTTTAGCCATCCTGGTCGGCGGCACGCTCCTTCTTGCCAATTTCGGTTCCGGAATGGGCGCTCAGATCGGCGCCGCGCGCCTGTTGTTCGGGATGGGACGGAGCAACGCGTTACCGAAGTCCTTCTTTGGCGCGGTGGATGAAAAATACAGGGTTCCCAGAAACAGTGTGCTATTCGTTGGTGGCGCGGCTCTCTTTGGCGCTTTCCTGCTTGAACTCGTGGCCGGTTACAAGTCCTACGCCGCCGATCCGCACGCGCTGAGCTTTGCAAATCTTCTGAACATTTTGAACGGCGATAAGGCGTATGGTCTGGGCGCGGAGATGCTGAATTTTGGGGCGTTGATCGCCTTCATGGGCGTGAACGCGGCAGCGTTCCTGCGCTACTTCGTGCGCGCGGAAGAGAAAAGGGCCTGGAACCTTCTGCCGCCCGTGTGCGGTTTTTTCATTTGCCTCGCACTCTGGGTGAACCTGAGCCGTCCCGCGATGATTGTCGGCTCGATCTGGATGATCGCTGGAATTGCCTTTGGCGTGTGGAAGACGCGCGGCTTCCGCGAGCAGCTCTCGTTTGAGGTTCCCGCGGAATAAGGACGCGTCCACGGCCGGGCCCATTGCATATCAGGTGGCTGTGGAAGGATGATGATGCTATCGGAGATGCCACTTCTGGTGAAACGGTCAAGCGAAAAGAACCTCACCGTAACGATGCGCGATGTCGCCAAGGGCAGCGGCTTTTCGCCCGCCACGGTTTCCATCGTGCTGAACAATGCGCCCTTGGCGCGCTACATTGCTCCGGCAACCAAAAAACGCATCGAAGAAGTAGCAAAAAAACTGGGCTACCGGCCGAACGCCATGGCGCGCTTCCTGCGAAGCAAGCGGAGCCACAGCGTCGGCGTGATGTTCTTCGATATCACGGATCCTTTTTGTACGCCGGTTTTGCGCGGCATCGAAAACGCCCTCTATCAATCATCCTATGTGCCGATTTTTGCCGATGCGCACAATCAGCGGACGCGCTTCGAACGCTACCTCGAGATGCTGCTCGAACATCACGTGGAAGCGCTGATTGTGGTGGCCAATTGGCTTTTCGTCGATATTCATCTGCTCGCCGACCTGAGCAAGCGGAATATTCCTGCGGCTACCATCGGATGGGAGATGCCCGGCGACACCGTCAGTTCCGTGATGGTGGATAACGAGGCCGGCGGACGGCTGGCGCTCGAGCATCTTCACCATCTCGGCCACCGCAAAATCGCTTTCATCCGGGGCCCGAAAATGCTGATTGATACGGCCCCGAGATGGCGGGGCATCCAGAAGTTCGCGCATTCGGCGGGGTTGGAGATCGATCCCGCCCTCGTCCTGCAGCTACCCGATGCCTTCGATCCAAATTCGGGTTTTGAAGGTGGCTACCGGTTTACCGAGGAATTGCTTCAGCGCAAGAAGCGCTTTACGGCGCTGATGGCGTTTGATGATTTGACAGCGCTAGGGGCGCTGCGTGCGCTGACAAAAGCTGGCGTGAAAGTGCCAGAACACTGCTCCGTCGTCGGATTCGATGATGTGCCGCTCTCTTCACTGGCCGCGCCGCCGCTGACCACGGTTCGCCAGCCGCTCGAAGCCATGGGCGATTTGGCCGTGAACCTGGTGATGGAAGGCGTGAAATCGGGACTCGAAAAGCGGGATTGGACCATTTCGCGCCACAAGATGAATCCGGAATTGGTGATTCGCGATTCCACGCGAGCCGCGGCACTCACGGGATCAGATGATTGATCTATCGTATCGGCAACGGCAGGCATCCTCACCGAAGAAGAAAAAGCGCGGAGTTGATCCGCGCTTTTTCTTTAGCTGCTGAATCGAGCGCTCCGCGCAGTTATTTTACCGGCGGCAAATATGCGCGAGATGCCGAGAACAATTCCGCGTTCGAAAGTTCCGTACTCTCATGAACGCGTTCGAAACGTCCCTTCGGCCCGCCGTTGCCTTCAAACGTCAGCAGGTACTGATTGTTGAGATGCATCAAGAGCTCGTCCAGATAGGGCTTGAAGCTGACAAGAGGCGCGGCGCTAAGATAGTAGGACTCGCCGCCCGTCTCTTCCGCCAGTTCGCTCAGATTCATCTGTCCACGATAGGACAGAAACAAGCCCCGCGACCGGTGTCTCGCATCCGGTGCATAAATCGACCAGACGTTGATGTTTTGTTTTTGCGCGTATTCAACGGTCGTGTCCATGTCCGGGGTGAT
>Ga0187802_10000371_pt1 | contig 10850 bp, 9 predicted proteins | sample NC_wetland_sal_i_FD_130584 | JGI IMG/M metagenome (GOLD analysis project Ga0187802, IMG submission 130584) | Wetland sediment microbial communities from Neuse River Estuary, North Carolina, USA - Control_2 | ecosystem: Environmental > Aquatic > Freshwater > Wetlands > Sediment | place: USA... | reverse complement strand
GGGCGACGTGTGGGCAGGGTGGCGACCATTGCTCGCCTAGGCCACAACGCACACGTCCAGAGCCCGCAACTCTCGATCACCCTCCTGGAGGCACATCGATGACACCGAGGTCTTGTCAGACCAGCCCGGTACCCTCCCGTCCATGACCTCACCGGATGCAGGCCTGCCCGGAAATATCGGAGCGCCGGCCACTCGCGCCCTGACCGCGGCCGGGTATACGCGGCTCAGCCAGCTCGCAGATGTGCCGGCCGCCGAGCTGGCCAAGCTCCACGGCGTCGGGCCGAGGGCGCTGCGGCTCCTTCAGGAGGCACTCCAAGAGCACGGCCTGTCACTGGGCTAGCGCCGGCGCCCACTTCTGACCGCCCAGTCTCCGGACAACATCAACCGTGGCGCGCCTCCGCGGAAACGCCTCAGGCAATTGCGTGGCAAATATCGGCCGAACGCCGTTGCGACGCCTACCCGTAGCGTCGGGAATCCGAGCCGGTTGTCACATCTCGGGGCGTTGCCACGTCTTCAGGGTGAAGGCATCTACGGGGAAGGAAAGATCATGCGAGTTTGTGTCACGGGGGCGACCGGCGCAGCGGGACTACACCTGACGGCTCCAGGCAGGTGGGAGTGATGAGCGAAATCAGTGCCAGGACCGGCCCCGCGGGCCGCGTACCCGACGTGCCTGCCGCGCCGGGCAGCGCCACCCCCGACCCTCGCCGGTGGCTGATCCTGGGCACCGTCGGGCTGGCCCAGCTCATGGTCGTGCTGGACGCCACGATCGTGAACATCGCGCTGCCGTCCGCGCAGCGGGCGCTGGGCTTCACCACCGTGGACCGGCAGTGGGTGGTGACCGCCTACGCGCTCGCGTTCGGCAGCCTGCTGCTGCTCGGCGGGCGGCTCGGCGACCTGGTCGGCCGCAAGAACACGTTCCTGGCGGGTGCGCTCGGCTTCGCCGCCGCGTCGGCCGTCGGCGGAGCGGCGACCAGCTTCGGCATGCTGATCGCGGCGCGCGCCGCCCAGGGCGCGTTCGGCGCACTCCTGGCGCCTGCGGCCCTGTCGATCCTGTCCACGACGTTCAGCGACCCGAAGGAGCGCGGCAAGGCGTTCGGCGTCTACGGCGCGATCGTGGGCGCCGGCGGCGCGATCGGCCTGGTGCTCGGCGGGGTTCTGACCGAGTACCTGTCCTGGCGCTGGTGCCTGTACGTGAACCTGATCTTCGCGGGCCTCGCCGTGACCGGAGCGGTGCTGCTGTTCAGGCAGCAGCGCGCCCGGTCCAGGACCCGGCTGGACCTGCCCGGCGTCGCGTTCGTCTCGGCCTCGATGTTCTGCCTGGTCTACGGGTTCTCCAACGCGGCGACCCACAACTGGCACACGCCGTCCACCTACGGCTTCCTGGCCGCGGGCGTGGCCCTGCTGGCCGTCTTCGCGCTCTGGCAGTCCCGGGCGGCAAACCCGCTGCTGCCGCCCCGGGTGGTGCTCGACCGTAACCGGGGCGCCGCCTACCTGGCGGTGCTGATCGTCGGCGCCGGCATGTTCGGCATCTTCTTGTTCCTCACCTACTACCTGCAGCAGAGCCTGCACTACTCTCCCGTGGTCACCGGCGTCGCGTTCCTGCCGATGATCGCGATGGTGGTGGTGAGCGCCAACCTGTCCAACGTGGTGCTGATGCCGAGGTTCGGCCCCAAGCCGCTGGTCATCGCGGGCATGCTGCTGGCCGCGGGCGCCCTGGTGTGGCTGACCAGGATCGGCGTGCACTCGGGCTACGCCTCGGCGGTGCTTCCCCCGCTGATGGTGACCGGCCTGGGTTTCGGCTTCACCATCGCGCCGTCGATGAACACCGGGACGTTCGGGGTGGCGCCGCAGGACGCGGGCGTGGCCTCCGCCACGCTCAACACCGGCCAGCAGATCGGCGGCTCGATCGGCACCTCGCTCCTCAACACCATCTTCGCCAGCGCGGTGGCGCACTACCTGACCAGCCACCTGAGCCCGGCCACCCTGGTCCACGGCCACCCCGCGCCGTCCCTGATCGGGATGTCGCTGATCCACGGCTACACGACCGGGTTCTGGGTCGCGGCGGCGATCTTCGGCGCCGGCGCCGTGATCTGCGGCACGCTGTTCCGCTCCGGCCCGCTCCACCTCTCGGCGCCGTCCGCGGACGGCCCGGCCGTGAGGGCCGGGCAGGAGGCCGGCCAGTCACCGGTCATGCACATGTGACCCTGGGCCTGCGGGCCGCACGTCGAAGGGGCCTGGCCGCCGTCGCGGCCGGGCCCCCTTCCATGCGAGGTGAAGGGCTATCGGCTAGGCCCAGCGACATCTTCTGCGCTCGGAACTGGTCCGCCGGCGCCGGCCGGCTGGCTGGCCTCTTCCGCTGACGTCACGATGGGACGCCGGATTCCGGCCCGCCTCCTCCAGCGGCTCAGCCAGAGCAGGCCGAAAACGGGAAGGACGAGCGGGACAAAGCCGTAGCCGCTGCCGTAGCCAGACCACACCGTGGCGTCGGGGAAGGTGGCCCGATCGGCGAGGCTCCAGGTGCCGACCGCCAGCACGCCGGCGAGTTCGACCGAGCAGGACAGGACGGCGATCCGGCGTGCGGTCGGACTGCCGACGGCGAGGGTGACCGTGGCCAGGATGTAGACCACGGCGGCGAAGGCCGACAGCAGGTAGGCGACCGGGGCGTGGCTGAACTTCGTCGCGATCTGCACCGCGGCCCGCGCGGAAGCGGAGAGCGCGAACAGCGCGTAGACGGCGACCAGCACCCGGCCCGGACCGGTCCTGGTCGAACCCGGCCGCGCTGCCGCAGGCTCAGGCGCTGCCACGGGCTCACGCGCTGCCACGGGCTCCTGCGGTGCCGCGGGCTCAGACACGAATGACTGGCCAGATCTGATGCAGCCGGACCATCAGGACGGGCGCGACGAGCCCGGCCACGGCGACGACCGCCGCGCCCCAGCGTGATCGCTCCAGCAATCCCCAGAACGCCGCGGCCACCGGGACGATCGGCATGGCGATCAGGTATCCGATGAGCGTAGCCAGCCCGGCCGGGTGTGGGCCGCTGGCGAGTTTGGCCACGATGAGACCGTCCTCGACCAGCAGCAGGATCTCCAGGACGCCGAGCGCGATCAGCAGGCCAACGCCCATGCGCCGGTTCCGGACGGTCGTCAGCAGCGCGTACCCGGCCAGCGCGAGACCGGCGACGATGATCGTCGTGGGGACGGCGCCGTTCACGCCTCATACGTTACTACGTTTCGTAGTAACCGGCGTATGCCCGCCAGCCCCGGCCCCATCGGTGTCGATCCCGGCCCGATCGCCGTGATCACCGAGCTGAAGCAGCGGATCTCCTGGTAATAGGCACTAATCCGGCCACGGCTGGGCGATGAGCTGCGCGAGTTCGGAGCGGGTGGCCTCGGTATCGGGATGGGTGGCGCCGAGTACGCGCCTGCGATCGGCGAGCACCTGCCGGTACAGCTTCTCAGCCTCGCCTCGCCGTCCCTCCCGGGCGGCGATCCAGGCCAGGACGGCGCGCGAGGTGAGGGTATCGGGATGGTCATCGCCGAGGATCCGGCGCCGGTCGGCCAGCACCCCACGGGTGAGGTCCCCGGCCTCGGCGTAGTGCTGCTGCAGGCCGAGCACCCTGGCCACGTGCTGGCGGGCGGTGAGGGTGTCAGGGTGATTGGCCCCCAGCACGCGCAATCGACGCGCGAGGACGTCCCGGTACTGGTGTAGGGCGTCGGTGTGGCGGCCCGTCAGCTCGGTCAGCCAGGCCAGGGTACCCAGGGTGGTCAGGGTGTCGGGATGATCGTCCCCCAGGATGCGGCGCCGGTCGGCCAGCACGCCGCGGCCGATCTCCTCGGCTTCGCCCAGCTTGCCGCGCAGCCCCGTCAGCCAGGCCATGGTTTCACGGGCGGCCAGCGTGTCGGGATGGTCGTCGCCGAGGATGTTCCTGCGGCCGCCGAGCACCTGGCTGGCCATCCGGACGGCTTCGGCGTAGTAGCCCCGCCGGCCCATCAGCCGGGCGAGGCGATGGCGGGTAGCCAGGGTGTCGGGATGATCGTCTCCCAGTCGCTGGCGCCGGGCTTCGAGGACCTGCCGGAAGATCGGCTCCGCGTCGGCGTAGCGGCCCTGCATGGTGAGCATCTGGGCCAGCCGGTGCCTGGTGGCCAGGTTGTCCGGATGGTCCTCGCCGAGGAGCCGGCGCCGGTCTTCGAGCACCCGGTGGCACAGTTGCTCGGCCTCGGCGTAGCGGCCCTGCAGGCCGATCATGCGCGCCAGGCTGTGGCGGGTCGACAGCGTGTCCGGGTGGGTGCTGCCGAGGATCTGCCGTCGTTGCTCGAGGATCTCGCGGTACATCTGTTCCGCCTCGGCGTAGCGCCCGCGCCGGCCGGTGATCTTGGCCAGGTTCTGGCGGGTGGCCAGGACGTCGGGATGGTCCTCGCCGAGGAGCCTGCGCTGATCGGCGAGCACCTGCCGGGCGAGGTCCTCCGCCTCGTCGTAGCGTCCCTGCGATCCGATCAACCTGGCCAGGTGTTGCCGCGCGGCCATGCTCATGGGGTGCTCGGCGCCGAGCAGCCGGTCGTCGTCGGCCAGCACCCGGCGGTACAGCTGTTCGGCCTCGCCGTAGCGGCCTTGCCATCCGATCGCCGCGGCCAGGTCGTGCCGGGTGGCCAGGGTGTCCGGGTGGTCTTCGCCCAGGATCCGCGATCGGTCGGCGAGCAGTTCACGGTAGAACGTCTCGGCCTCACCGCAGCGACCGCGCCGCAGCAGGGTCCCCGCCAGGCTCGCCCGCGCGGTCATCGCCGCCGGGTCCGCACGGCTGAGGAAGGCGGCCGCGGCGACGCTCTCCTGGGCGATCCTCTCGGCCGCGGCCAGGCGGCCGCTGGCGAGCAGGGCCTGCGTGCCCGCGGCGGCCACCGCGAGCAACCGGGCCAGGACCGCGCCCTGCAGGGCGTCGGCGAGCAGGTCGATGGCGGCGCTCACGTGCACCGTCAGCAGCCGCCAGGCCGGCCAGCTGCCGGGACTGGCCACGTCGAGCCCGTGTGCCGCCTCCTCGAGCTGGGCCACGGCGGTGTCCTGAAGGGCGGCCCGGTCCGCGGGCGTCATGGTGGGCAGCCGGCTGCGGTTGACGTCGGCTACGACCGGATGCACGGCGACGGCGTGCAGCCCCCCGACCCGGCCGCGGCCCGAGATTTCGATCAGCCCGGTGGAGGCCAGGCCCTGCAGCCCATCGTCCAGGATGCGGCGTGCGGCCTCCTGATCCACGGGTGAGGCCGGGCCCGCCAGCAGGTTCACCAGCGGCGGCAGGTGCAACAGCCAGGCCGGGATTCCGGTGGCGGGCGCGAAGCAGGACATGACCAGCAGCAGGGGCCTGGCCTGCGGCCGCCCGCCGGTGCTCAGGGCATCCAGGGACAGATCCCAGGTCCGCTGGATGGTGTCGCGGCCGTCGGCGCCCGGTTCGTCGAGATCGCCCAGCGCGTCGGATAGCTCGACGCCGTCCAGCGCCCGGTGATAGCCGTCGAAGGTGGACCACCGTGCGACCGAGGATCCGAGGTAGGAGCCGGCCAGGTGGAGCGCGAGCGGCAGACCGCCCAGGCGCCGGGACAGGCTCCGGGCCTCGTCCCCGTGCGGATCCGGAACCTGCGGGGCCAGGTCCCGCAGGACCTCCGCGCCCGCCTCGTCGTCGAGGGGCTTGAGCTCGCGCAGCGCCACCCAGGATCCCCAGACCTGCGGGTCCATATTCCTGGTCGTCACGATCACCATCCCCGCCGGGGCGGACCGGAGCCAGCCCTTGCCGTCCGCCGGGGTGGTCTCGTCCGGTCCGGCCAGCACCGCGGGATCGTCGGCGCCGTCGAACACGAGCAGCCACCGCCTGCCCGCCACGTGCTCACCGCTCAGGAACTCCCAGGCCCGCGCCGCTGCCGTCCGGGCGCCCTCGCGCACCGGGGCGATCACCGACTGCGGCGCGCCAAGCTCGCGCAGCACCTCAAGCATCCCGCTGGTCAGCGACGCGGGGTCGGCCGCCCTGACCCACCACACGTGGTGCCCGCGCTCCCTGGCCATCCTGGCCGCCGTCAGCGCCACGGTCGACTTGCCCAGGCCGCCCATGCCGGTGATCACGAACGTCCGGCTCGCCCGCCAGGGGTAGGGCCGGAAAGCCCGGCGCAGTTCGCCCAGCAGCCCGTCGCGGCCCCGCACCTCCCAGGGCAGCTTGCCGAGCGGGGCTTCCACCGGCCGGGGGCCCGGCCAGGCGCCCGGCGCGCGCCCCGCAGGGTGGGCTGCTCCGGTCGACGGGTACGCGGCTCCGGCCGGGTCCGGGACCTGGTGCTCGCCGAGCCACGACGCGGGCTCCGTGTGCCCGGCCACGTAGACCCACGCCGAGACGTGCGACTCCTTGACCCGGACGTCCACATGCTCGAACGTCGTGTAGTCCACGCGTCCGCTGCAGTCCTTCACGACGTTCTCGTAGACGTAATCGGACGCGGCGAAGACCAGGTCGGCCCGGCCTGCCTCGATCCTGTGCTTGACCGCGGGAGCCTCCACCAGGCGAGCGGCGAGGATGATGGCCCGCCCGTTCACCCCCTCGTCGTCCCTCCCGACCGGGCCGATGTGCAGCGCGGCTCGCAGGCGGATCTGCACCACGTCACTGGCCCGGCGGTTGTGCTGCCGCAACCGGTCGGCGAGGTCGGGGACCAGCGGGTCGATCAGCCGCATCGTGGGATGCGTGGGCGGCAGGACAATGAGCACACCGTCGCCGCGATCCTCGTGATAGCAGGCCGTCCACGGCACGCCCGAGGCCACGAGGGCGGACCGCAGGATCCCGTACAAGGCGTCGCGCATGAACTGCCGGTCACCGTCGGACCGCTTCGGATCCCCGAAACCTACGATGTCGGTGAGCATGACCGAGCAGTTCAGCTGCTCGCCTCCCGGGCTGGGCCACCGCCCGGTGGCGCCTGGTGTCTCGTCAGCGCCGAGCGTGACCGGGGCCCCGGGCCAGCGCCGTTCCGTATCGGTCGGGCCTTCGGCCTGGCTGGTCCCAACCTCAGCGCCGGGCCACCCGGGGACCTGGCCGCCCCGCCCGGCGAGCCGCGCGGGGTCGCAGATCGCCGCGAGCCCGTCGATGTCGATCACGGTCAGCCTCCGGGGCCGCTGGTGGCGGTCGATGATCCCGAGCTCACGCCAGGACTTCAGGAACCGGCTCACCACATCGGAGGTCGTGCCGACCCAGTCGGCGAGTTCCGGCTGCGACATCGGCAACGTGAACGAAGCCGATGACGGGTGCTGATGACCGCCCCGGCGCCGCGCCAGTTCGAGCAGCAACCAGGCCAGGCGCTGCTCGGCGCTGCTCCGCTCGCTCGGGGTAAACCGCATCCGGCCCTCCCTCGCGCGCTCCGCGACCTGGCGCTCCAGCACCTCGACGGCGCGCGGGTGCCCGCGCAGGAATTCGGCGAATCGCTCGGCGGGCACGACCATGGCCGACACCTCGTCCAGCGCGGTCACGGTGGCCGACCGGACCTGGGTGGCCAGCGCGGCCCGTTCCCCGACCACGTCACCCTGGCCCCGGACGGCGAGGATCCGCTCGCGGCCCTCGCCCCCGGACCCGACGCTGACCTTGACCCACCCCGAGTCGATGATCATTACCTGCGTGGCTACATCGCCCTCGCGGCACAGGACCGATCCCGCCCGGAATACCTCTTCCGCCCCCGCCGCCGCGAGCGCCTCCCGCTCGGGGTCGGCCAGCGCGTTCCAGAAACTCCGCGCGGTCGGATGCTCCCACCGCACGTTCCCGGCCAGGACCGGAATGCCTTCGACCTCATCGGCTGGGTGCCGGTCAGGGGACCCGCCGCCAGCGGTCGCGCCCGATTCGGAATTGTCTCCGCTCACGACCCTCCCCTACGTCCCAGCGGTCATCACCAGGAAGAAAATCCATTTCCCGAACGACGTTTCTGCGAGTCCCCGGCCGCTGCGGGCGGATTCGCAGGTGCGAATCCGGATGCCATTGCGCGGGTTTCCCCGACTCGCGTCAGCACGGTCGTGCCTTGATGGCCTGCGCAAGCAGGATCGAATTATATGGCCGGGCCCGCACACTGCTTCAGCCCGGGCAGATTGGTGATAATGATGTGGCGCTGGCGGGTGCGGATGAAGCCGCGCTGGCGCCAGTCCTTGAGCGCGCGGGTCACGGTCGCGCGTGAGGTGCCGGCCAGGCTAGCCAGCTCTTCCTGGGACAACGGCAGCGCGATCTCGATGGCGCCGTCGTCGCCGTGGCCAAACCGCCCGGCGAGTTCGACCAGGAGCCGGGCGAGCCGTTGCGCGCCGACGGTCACCGCCCGCAGGCGCAGCAGCATGTCGGTGTCAGCCCAGCGCCGGGTCATCATGCGCCGGAACGTGCGATCGGCCGCACGGTTGGTGTCGAGGAACCTGGTGAACGCGTCAAAGCCGATGAGCAAGGCGTCTACCACGGTGATGGCCTTGATCGTGGCGTTGCGGCGCCCGGTGGTCTCGCCCGAGGTTTCTCCGACGACGTCGCCGTCGCCGCGCAGCGCGACGACGGTCTCGTGGCCCTCATCGGTCACCGAAAGGACCTTCACCCAGCCGTCCACCAGCACGAACACGTGCGTGGCCGGGTCTCCCTGGACGCATACCGTCCCACCCGGCTGGTACTTCTTGGTCGAGCCAAGATCCGACAGGATCCGGCGGTCGTCGGGAGTAAGCAGCGGCCAGAATCCCTGGCCAGATCCGGTCTCCTGCATGGTCGGGTCACCGTCGGGTTGCCTGCCTTGCCGGCCAGCGGGTACTAGCCGACCCAGGATCAACGATGAGCCATCGCGGGGCGCATTGACAACTTGCAGATCACACCTCCCGCTCCTGGTCCTCCTCGGCCCCCCTCACAGGCCGAGGAGGAGGAATGCGGTCCATACCAGGAAGCCGGCGGCGGTGATGTAGGTCCAGGTGTCGGCCCGCTGGCAGCGCCACCGCGAGAGGCGGGCCGCACCCACCAGGAGGTGCGCCCGGATCCAGGTCCATTCCTCGGGATTGGTCCCCACCGGTGGCAGCGACAGCCAGGTGGGCCGGGGGTCAACCGGAGCTCCGGTTCTCCAGCGGAGCTCACTCAGGGCATTGAGTACCGGCCGGTTCGCCGTGGCGAGCAGGAGCACCGCCCGCAGCCAGCAGGCGAGCAAGAGGCACAGCAAGGCGAAGTTGACGATGCCGAGCGCCCCGCCCCGCAGCGCGCGAGCCGAGAACGCCGCCTCCAGCGCCAGCCCGATCGTGATCGCCGCCAGCGTCCCCGCGCTGATGGACAGGTTGACGCGCGTGTCGCGCAGCAGGGCCGCCAGCTCGCTGATGATCCCCAGGGCCTCGCCCCGCTCGGATAGCGTCCCGTCCGGCACCGTCTGATCCCGGACGGCGTAGTCGTCGTGATAGTGGTACCCATCAGCCGGTCCTGACGGCCAGGACGGACCCGGGGTCCTCGCTGCGGCCATCTTGCGCCTCCTTAACCCTCGAGTTAAGGAAACCAACGGCGACGTCGGCGTGCTGAGCGGCGCGAGACAGCGCCGCTGCCTCATTTGACGCAGGGTCCGCGGCGGCTACCCGGCGCGGGCGTCGAGGGCGTCGCCGGGGTCCGCGCAGCCCTGGGCGATCTCTTCCAGCGACAGGCCGAGGGCCGAGGCCAGGGCGGCGACGGTGAAGAAGGCGGGCGTGGCGATCCGGCCGGTCTCGATCTTGCGCAGCGTCTCCGCGGGAACGCCGGACCGGGCGGCGATCTCGGCCATGCTCCGCGGCCCGCGCGCCTCCCGGAGCAGCAGGCCCAGCCTCGCCCCGCGGGCGTGCTCGTCATGACTCAGCGGCGGTCGGACCATACCGTGATAGTAATACCGGTATAGTTATACCGCAAAGGGAGGTGCGAGCCACGTGGTCGAGCTCAAGACACCCGCCGAGATCCAGGCCATGCGCGCCGCGGGGCGGGTCGTCGCGCGAATCCTGGCCACCGTCCGCGCCGAGGCGAAGGCCGGGACCCGGCTGACCGAACTGGACGAGGCGGCCCGCACCGTGCTCTCGGAGGCGGCCGCCACCTCCCCGTTCCTCGGCTATCAGCCGTCGTTCGCCCCCGTCCCGTTCCCCGCCGTCATCTGCACGTCCGTCAACGATGCCGCGCTGCACGGCATCCCCGGCCGGTACAAGCTGGCCGACGGCGACCTGCTCAGCGTGGACTGCGGGGCGGTCCTGGACGGGTGGGCGGCCGACGCCGCGATCTCCTTCACGATCGGGCCGTCGCGGCCGGCTGACGCGCGCCTGATCAGGACCACCGAAGTCGCCCTGCGAGCCGGCATCGCCGTGGCGGTGGCCGGCGGGCGCGTCGGGGACATCTCGGCTGTGATCGGCGCGGCCGGGCGCGCGGCGGGCTACGGGATCTGCACCGACTTCGGCGGCCACGGCGTCGGCCGGGCCATGCACGAGGACCCGCACGTGGCCAACGAGGGCCCGGCCGGCCGCGGCCGCAGGCTCGTCCCCGGGCTGGTCATCGCGATCGAGCCCTGGTTCCTGTCCGGCGGCCAGGACCGGTACCGGATCGACGACGACGGGTGGACCATCCGCAGCGCCGACGGCAGCCGTGCCGCCCACGCCGAGCACACCGTCGCCATCACCCCGGACGGCCCGCAGGTCCTGACCCTGCCCTGACTCCGCCCTGACCCTGCCCGCCTGCCCATCCCCTCATCGGGCTGACCTCCATCCTTCTCGGGCCGATCCGCGGAAACGCCCGACGCAATTGCGTGGAGCGTCTCCGCGGAAACGCCGGAGCTTTACCAATGGTGGAAGAAGGCGCCGGGATATTCCCGTAAGGTACCCAGGGCCGCGAGGACGAGCGGCGCGAT
>Ga0187802_10000370_pt1 | contig 10854 bp, 10 predicted proteins | sample NC_wetland_sal_i_FD_130584 | JGI IMG/M metagenome (GOLD analysis project Ga0187802, IMG submission 130584) | Wetland sediment microbial communities from Neuse River Estuary, North Carolina, USA - Control_2 | ecosystem: Environmental > Aquatic > Freshwater > Wetlands > Sediment | place: USA... | reverse complement strand
TCCACACATGCGCTGCCTAGAACATCGTGTTGTTATTAGCAGATTTTTCGGGAACCGGCTGGATGACGTCCCAATGTTCGACGATCTTGCCGTTTTCCAACTTGTAAATATTCACAATGGCATTACCGCGCGAGCCCGGTGTCAGCACGCTGTGGACATGCTGAACGACGTAGTCACCGTCCGCGAAGACGCGGATGACGTCGCTGTGTGCGTCGGGGAATTTTTCGCGCAGGAACGCAACGTAAGCCTTGAGCCCTTCCGGCCCGTCGGCAGCATTGGGATTGTGCTGCACATACCGTGGTCCGAGGAATTTCGCGGCAGCCTCGAAGTCCTTTTTGTTGACGGCAAACTCGTAGAATTCCGCCACCGCCTTCCTGTTGATCTCCATTTGCTTGGCGCTGGTGGCGTGAGCAGCCGGGGCGAATGTGATGAACGCGGCGATGCAGAGCAGACGAAGCATGGCAGGCCTCCTTGTGACGTATCTCAGTGCGCCGACAGTGGGCGGTTGACTTGCGTCGCGTCTTGGCAACCATCCTGCCATGGGCTTCAACCGCCGCAAGATGGAGGATCAGCGCCGAACTGCGGCAGAAAAGGAAGCTGCCACCCGACGCGCTACCGATGCACAGGTGCTTGAGGACGCCGAACGGTTAATTGCCGCTTGGAATGACCGGCAGACGCAACGTATGCCTATGCTGTTCGCCCCCACGATTGGGGCGGCCCTCGCCGCTCGTTATTGTTACTTGTGGGTTTACTGTCCGGCTTGCCGCAACATGTCGAGTATCGACCTGCGGACGCTTGATCGGCACCACGGCGCTGCCGTGACCAGTCTCATTCCGCTCTTGTCTTGTCGATCATGCCTCCCAAACGCTCCATTTGCTGAACTGGTGCGCTTGTCGCGGACTAGCATCGCGGACGAAATGCACGCGGAGTACAAGCGGCGGGTGCTGGGCGAAACAACGTAGCAGCCGCCAAACGGGTTCTCGACTTCATTTGTATTTTGCGAAAATATCCTCAACAATTTTTTGGGCCACAGTCTTCTGCGATGCAAAAAACAAATAATAGACAACAACGTTGTTCTTGTTCCTCATAGGCAACGGCTCCGGAACAATGGGAAATCCAGCTATCGCTTTTAGTCTGTCGCGAAATTTGGCGACGATTGCATCATTGTCCTGCTTAATTAAATCACGGGCGGTAAAGAGATTTCCTTGTGGACTTTCCGCATAGGCTGCATCCTTCCATGTGTTATCACCCCAAAACCTATTCATCCGCTCAATGCCGCCTTGTGGTGCCTGATCAGGATTTTTCCAGATAGCGTTCCTATTCATGTCCATTACGGGAAAATTCAGAAACATATCTACAGCGCGCGATTTCCCTGCCACTCGCATCACCTCCCAGTTGAGATGCAGGCCGTAAGGATCAAGCAGACACAAAGCACGGTTATAGTTTTCGTATTTTATGGTCGGCAGAAGCGTCTTAATAAGGTAATTGGTTGCGTCTCCCGTATGGATATCGACATCGGTTCGATCACCACAAAGAGATTTGAGATATTTTGTTTTATCCTCATCCATGTCGATAAAATAAAAGTGATCAAATCGTGGTGACACTTTTAGAGCGCGCGCGGCGCTACCCTCGATTTGTTTTTGTGTTTGCTTTGAGACATGAACGCCCGCCCCACTAAAGGCATCGATGTAGTATTTTTTTAGTTTTGGTTGGTTCGCAAATGCCTTCGTATACGCGGCGCCGTACTTCTGCACAATTTCAAGCTTTAGTTCTGACCAATAACCGATCTCGTCGAATTTGAACGTCGCGGTCGTCACGCCCGCACCCGCAGTTCATGCTGTATCGCAATGGCTGGCAGCAGCATTGGAAATTGATCCCATACCCTTCCCTGAAGCAGGCGCCCGGCAGCCTTTGGCGACCGCCCGCCCCACTGTTTGAAGAAAAATGGCACACCTGCTTTGAGACACTGGTCCCGAATATTTATCGCCCATTTCGCCTTCATCGGACGAGCGTGGGGGCCGCTCTCGCCGCCAACAATTACCCAATGAATGTTGTGGAGGCATAGTTTTCCGACGGGAGCGATAAGTGGCTCAATTGATAAGAACCGAACTGCCGCGTTCGCTTGTTGCAAGTGCGCGATGCGCGATGTGGCTTGCTTCGTTTCAACAGAAACACCGAACCAGATATGTGCGGGCGCGTTGCGGCCCCTGTATCGGTCGTTGACGAACTTTTGTAGCAGTGAACTACGCTTGGTGAGTATTTGAAAAACGTGCCAATCTGCGTTTTCCATCGTTTCAAAGACGGCATTGATATATTCTCGCGGAATGTCCTTGTGGAAAAGATCGCTCATCGAGTTTACAAAAATCAGTCGCGGTCGTTTCCACGCAAGCGGCTGCGTTAATCGCTCGGGGCGAAGCGTCAAATCAAATCCAGTTTCAAATGGGTGCCCTGACACCCCCCTAAATCGCTCTGAAAAGCGCGCCGCATAACAGTTATCGCAACCAGCACTGATCTTGGTACAACCCGTGACTGGGTTCCATGTTGCGTCCGTCCACTCAATTGCTGTGCCATCTGCCATCGGTTTGAACACGTTGCAAAAACGTACTCCATAATCGATTTGCAACCGAAAGGCTAACTGCTCGATGTTTTTGCCCGCGGCAGGGCACCTCGATTAACGATTTTTGGTTGCTGTTGGGGCATAGCAGCACGTACATTCGCCTACCAATTGGCAGACAAAGCTGGGGGTATGCGGGCATTTCACCCCGAAGATAAGGCGCGATCGGCAATCGACGCGCGGCTTGCGCAGTGCGGCGGGATCGTCCAATCGCGCGAAGAAGTAGATTTGTCGGCGGGCGGCGGGGTTGCAGTTCGAGAATTTGCTACGGGCTCCGGACCAGCGGACTACGCACTCTTTGTCGATCGCCGCTTTTGTGGTGCCATAGAGGCTAAGCCGGCCGGTACAACACTTAGCGGCTTTTCCGACCAAGCGGCACGTTATATTGCCGATGCGCCCGAATTTCTTGGAGCCGATCCACGCCAACGCCGGTTCGAGTATGTCGCCTCAGACACGGAAACACTTTTCCGCGACCTCGCGGACCCTGAGCCACGATCCCGACGGGTCTTCGCGTTTCACCGCCCCGAGACGCTACGCCGATGGCTGTCCGAGCCGGAGACTTTGCGGGCGCGCCTGCGGCACATGCCGCCGCTGGTCACCGAGGGCTTGCGCCAATGCCAGATCGAGGCAATCACGGAACTTGAGAAATCGCTTGCGCGTGGCGACCCTCGCGCACTGATCCAGATGACAATGGGTGCGGGCAAGACCTTTACCGCCTGCACCGCATCATATCGGGCGCTCGCTCATGCCAGCATGCGGCGGGTGTTGTTTCTAGTCGATCGCCGCAATCTCGGCAATCAAGCTGCGACTGAATATGCAGCCTATAGCCCTCCCGGCACTGGCCGGCTCTTTCCCGAACTCTACGGCGTGCAGAAGCTTGGTCCAGCCGGTCTCGAGCAGAGTTCGGCAATTGTCATTTCTACTATCCAGAGGGTCTATTCGGTGCTGACCGGCAAGGAACTCGCCGAGGAAGATGAGGACGTTTCCGCATTTGAACGTGACGACGATGAACCTAAACTTGTCGCCTATAATCCCGCAATCCCGATCGAGACTTTCGACCTCATCGTAACCGACGAATGCCACCGCTCGATCTATGGAACGTGGCGACAAGTACTCGAATATTTCGACGCGACGATAGTTGGTCTCACGGCAACCCCGTCCGCTCACACATTGGGCTTTTTCAATCGCAACCTTGTCGCTGAATATCCGTATGAACGATCAGTAGCTGACGGTGTGAACGTTGGTTACGAAGTTTTTCGCATACGTACTCGCATCGGTGAAAGCGGATCGACAGTTCAAAGTGGCTACACGATCCCCGTTCGAGACAAGAAGACGCGGGCCCAACGATACGAAACTCTTGATGCGGACCTCGTTTACGGTAAGCACGACCTCGATCGTTCGGTCCTCGCGCCTAACCAAATCCGTACGATCCTCGAAACCTATCGCGACACGTTGCCCACCGCACTGTTTCCCGGTCGCGAGCATGTACCCAAGACGCTGATCTTCGCCAAAGACGACCACCACGCCGAAGAAATTGTACACATTGCCCGCGAGGTGTTCGGCCGGGGCAACGATTTTGCTAAGAAGATCACCTACCGCGTTGTTGGTGCTGACCCCGAGCAATTGATTAAGCAATTTCGCAACGACTTTAATCCACGGATTGCCGTCACAGTGGACATGATTGCTACGGGCACAGACGTGAAGCCCATTGAAGTCCTCATCTTCCTACGCGACGTACGCTCCGAATTATATTTTGAACAGATGAAGGGCCGCGGCGTCCGGTCGATCGAGCCAACAGACCTTCACGCCGTCACGCCCGATGCAGAGGCTAAGACGCGGTTTGTCCTGATTGACGCGGTAGGCGTTACTGAGAGCCAAAAAACCATTGCACCTCCGCTCGATCGCGATCGTATTATCCCGTTTGACAAACTGCTTGATCAAGTGGCCGCTGGTGACCGGCGCGAAAATACGCTGTCAACACTTGCCGCACGTCTTGCCGCACTCGACCGACGCATCGATCCGGAGACGCGGGCGGACCTTGCCAAAATTTCGAACGGCCGCACGCTTGCCGACCTCGCTAACACGCTGATTGATGCCATCGATCCCGACAAGCTGGAAACGTAACGCGGCAGAAGCACGGTGCGGATGCATCCGATCGACAGCGCGAACTGGTGCTGGTCGCGTTGAAAGAAGATGCTTGCAAGCCGTTTGACACGCCTCAATTTCGCAACGCCTTGAAACAGGCCAAGGCGGCGGCAGACGTCAAGATCGACACCATTTCCACCGACGAGGTTATTTCGTCGGGCTATAACGAGGCACAGGCCCAATCGACCGTCGATCGCTTCAAAGAATTCCTTGAGGCCAACAAGGATACGTTCATCGCGCTGCAAATCTTGTATGGCCGCCCGTACGCCCAGCGCCGGTTAACCTACGAGGGCTTGGAAAAGCTTCGCGACGCCATGCGTCGCCCACCGTGGCTGCTGGAACCGATCAATATCTGGCGCGCTTATAAGCGACTGGACGATGCCCGCGTGCGCGGCAATTCCACCCGCATCCTCACCGATATTGTGATGCTGCTGCGCTATGCCTTGGGACTAGACGACGTTCTTGAACCGCTGCCCTCCAAGATTGCTGGCAAGTTCAACCTGTGGGTTGGCCGTGAGCAGCGGGCGGGGCGTGCCTACACGGATGAACAATTGGTTTGGCTCACCGCCATCCGCGATCATCTGGCTGTCAATGCCGAAGTCACCTTGAGGGACTTGCAGGACGTGGCTACTTTCGGCGACAAGGGCGGCGTCGTTCGCGCGCGGGCACTCTTTGGCACCCGGCTCAACGAAATTCTGGATAGCTTATCCGACGCGCTGGTTGCGTAATCGGCAGTGGCTGCGGGCCTATCGTGGTGACCCGAGCCGCGACAGTGGGGATTGATGACAATCGAGTTTCACCGCGACGGGTCGTGGGACATACCTGAGGGATGGGTGTGGGTAGCCCTTCGTCACGTTGTGACCTTAAGAGGTGAGAAAGCGCTGCCGGACAAGAATAGTCCATTTGCGTTCATTGGCTTGGACGACGTGCCTCCGAACTTCCTTCGTATCGAAACGAAACAAGCTTTCAAAACAATGAAAAGTGCAGGCAACAAGTTCTATTCCGGTGACGTTCTATATGGTCGATTGCGACCATACCTGAACAAGGTTGTGGTTGCGGATTTTGAGGGCGTAGCGTCTGGTGAATTTATCGTCATGCGACCGAGAGAAGGTATTGACGCGCGCTACTTGCAACTGTGGATGCACGCTCGAAAATTCGTAAACGGTGCAACTCGCGACACCAGTGGTGACAGACCTCGAATTGATTTCAATAAGATCGCTGACCTCGATTTGGCATTGCCGCCCACTGCTGAACAGCGGCGCATCGTGGCGCGGATCAATGAACTGTTCACGGAAATCGCGGATGGTGAAACCGCATTGACGCGCGTCCGCGATGATCTCGACACATGGCGTCGTGCGCTCCTCAAGGCGGCCGTGACTGGCGAGCTTACGCGCGAGTGGCGTAAACACAACAAGCCCAATGAGACGGGGGTGGATTTGGCCGAGCGGGCACGCGCCGAGAAAGCGCGGGCGTCAAACGGAGTGCGTCGCGCGCGTCGCGCCGAATTGGCGGATGATTTAGATGAACCGTCATTCGACGAATTACCCGAGGGGTGGACGAGTGCAACGTTCGACGAGCTATTCAATCTCTATACTGGCTCGACGCCGCCTCGTTCCCGCGCCGACTATTGGGGGGCGACATCCCGTGGGTTAGCAGCGGAGAGGTTGCCTTCTGTCGTATCACCGATACGGCTGAGAAAATCACCGCGGCTGGATTGGAGGTGGCATCAACACGGTTGCATCCTGTGGGAACGGTACTTCTCGCGATGATTGGTGAGGGAAAGACCCGAGGTCAGCCGGCTATTTTGGATATTGAAGCAAGCAACAATCAGAACGCGGCCGCCATCAGAGTTTCGGAAACGTCGATCTTGCCAGAATTTGTGTTCGACTTCCTGTCATATCGCTATGAAAAAACACGTCGTGCCGGACAGGGTGGAAACCAGCCGGCCCTCAATCTCGGTAAGGTTTCTCAAATTCGAATGCCAATACCGCCGCTTGCAGAAATGCGGGAGATCGTGCGGCTCGTAGATGACCTGCGCGCTGCGATGGAAGATGTTGAACACGCCCCTCAAATGGCAGATGCGGAAGCAAAAAAGTTGCGGCAATCGGTATTGAAGGCGGCATTCGAAGGCCATTTAGTCCGGCAAGACCCGCGTGATGAACCAGCCGAACTCCTCTTGGCCCGGCTGGATGCGAGCGCGCCGGCCCAAAATACCACACCCCGTCGCTTGCGGCGTGCGCGCCGCCCTGCCGCCGGAGCCGAAGCATGAATGAAACGAGCCTTGTTCAGAAAGTCTGGAATTACGCCACCGTACTCAAGAACGAGGGCGTGCATTACGGCTCCTATATCTCGCAGATATCCTTCCTGCTGTTCCTCAAAATGGATGACGAGCGGTCGGAATTGATCGGCGAACCATCGATGCTGCCGAAGGACTGCCGTTGGAAGGCGATCAAGGACTTACAGGGGCAGGTTCTCGCTGACACCTATGGCAAAGTGCTTGAGAAATTGTCCAAGCAAGACGGCTTGATCGGAACGATCTTTCTCAAAGCCAAGACAGAAATCGAGGACCCGTCCAAGCTGCGCAGGCTCGTCACGCTAATCGACGGCGAAAAATGGATGGGGCTCAGCGTCGATACCAAAGGTGCGATCTACGAGGGGCTGCTTGAACGCAACGCGGCAGAAGTCAAAAGCGGAGCGGGTCAGTATTTCACGCCCCGTCCGCTGATCGACGCCATTGTCACGGTCATGAACCCACAACCGGGCCAATCGATCCACGATCCTGCCTGCGGAACAGGCGGCTTCTTGCTTTCCGCGTGGGACCACATGAAGCGCCACCCGCGCGCAGCGGATCGGCGCGTCCAGACCAAAATGCGCACGGATTTCTCGGGCGTCGATATCGTTCCGGACGTGGTGCGTCTATGTGCCATGAACCTTTATCTGCATGGCGCGGCCACCACCGAAAGTCCGATAGAACGCGCGGACGCTCTGAACTCGCTCGGCTCAGTACGGTACGACGTGGTTCTGACCAATCCGCCGTTCGGCCGCAAGCAAGGTTACAAGATCGTTGGCGATGACGGGGAGATTGAAAGCGAACGTGAAGAATACAACCGCCCAGATTTCATCAAGACAACCAGCAACAAGCAACTCAACTTCCTTCAACACATTATGTCGGTGTTGAAAGAGAATGGTCGGGCGGCCGTGGTGTTACCGGATAACGTCTTGTTCGAAGGTGGCGGTGCGGAAATTCGCAAGCGGCTTCTGGACAACTACGATTTCCACACATTGCTTCGGCTACCTACCGGCATATTCTACAAGCAGGGCGTCAAGGCCAATGTGTTGTTCTTCAATCGCAAGCCGGCGTCCGAAACGCCGTGGACAAAGGAGCTTTGGATTTACGATTTCCGGACGAACAAAAGTTTCACCTTGAAGGAGCGGCCAATGAAACGAGCCGACCTTGATGGTTTCGTCTCAAGCTACGCGGCCGCCAATCGGCAAAAGCAGACGGAAAGCGAACGCTTCCGGCGTTTCAGCTATGACGCACTTATAAAACGGGACAAGATCAACCTCGATATTTTCTGGTTAAAGGACGACAGTCTCGACGATCCGGACCTGCTTCCAACACCCGAGGAAATTGCTGCCGAGATTGTTGAGAGCCTAGAAGCTGCGCTTGATCGCTTCCGCAACGTTGCGGCGAGCCTTGCCCCAGCGAACGGGGGCGGTGAATGAACAACCAAAAGGCTGCACCGTTGGGTAGAAGCCGGACGTTAGCGGTGTGGGCTGCTGTACGGCAGTAAATGAAAAGTTAACGGTCCTTTTTACGTCCTAGATATTTCCGGCGCACTGTTGCGCGCGCAAGGACCCCCGGCCTGTCCAGCGTGGGGGGAGGGTCCGGACGACGCGACGTATATAAGGCGTGCGATCAAAATGAACGCCGCATACCAAAATGGGCAAGGAACAACAGAATATTCTAGGTACTGTCCGAATTAGGACAAGCGCCAAGGGGAATTAGGACGGAGATGATCAGGTCCGTTTTTTCGCCGTCAGCTTTTTCAGCTTGTGCTTGCGTCGCAGCTTCCGCATCAGCAGGTGGTGCTTGTAACGCCACGTCTTGCCGCCCATGCGTTTCTTCCTTTCGATCTATTAAAAGGGACACTTAACGAGAGGCCACCCCGCCCTGTCCAGCGTGGGGGGAGCGTCGCGGTGCGGGAAGGCCTGCCGCAAATTTCCCACCCGATTTCCCACCGAACTCCTGAATACAGGATGGGAAAAGACAGTATTCGTTTGTTGGCGGCGATCAAGAAACGCCTGAATTTCCAGACGCAACGGGACAGAAAGATACAGGGCAAGATCAACAGTAACAGTTTAGGAAACCGCTGCTCGGTTGCCACTGTGGCACGGTCACACAGCGTCACGAGTTTGCGCTCGCGGCCAAGCGATTGGTGGATTTTAGTTTGTACACCGCTAAGCCCAACAATGAACAAAAAGTTAAAAGTCAATTTTTTGGGTTCTCTATTTCGGGCGCACCCTTAAACTCGGCGCGGGCGTGGCCCTGTCCAGCGTGGGGGTGGGGTCAACTCGGGGCGACGCATCAGCTGTGAGCGGACAACGTCCAGCGGATTGATATCGTGGCGGCAATCAGTTCCCGATCTAGTCGCGGCACAGCATGTTCGTTGTACGAGATCGATCCACGGACCGGGACAACTGTCGAAATCTTTTGGGCCGATCGCTCGCTCGCTCAATCTATCGGTGCGCCTGCTGCTGGTTGGTACTGGCGCGAGCGTGGCTCGCCAGATGCACCAAGCGGTCCGTTCCTTGTCTGCTTAGACGCGTACCGTGACGCGCTGCATTTGACGGGAAAATAGATCAGTCCCTTCCGCAGACCGATTTGATATTCAAACCTAGCTGCTGATCGCGCGCAATCTGCATCCCTGTGCCCAGGAATGGCCGGGCGACGCAGTGGATATACTGTTCGTAAAACAACCGTTCTTCCAACTCTGATCCTCGCCCGCGATTGATTTCTATGGCTCAACCGCCACCCCGGCTGGTCACGCCAGCCATCCAAAACCGAACAGTCCTGCCCCGGCGGGCCAAGAACGCTGCTCTGCGCACCCGCGAATACCTGACCGCGGCCGAGATTGAATGCCTGATGTCTGCAGCGCGGCGAAACCGCTATGGCCACCGCGACGCCGCCATGATCCTGGTGGCTTTCCGGCATGGCCTACGGGCGTCCGAGCTTGTGGACCTGCGTTGGGATCAAGTGGACTTCCAATCGGCCACCCTGCACGTCCGCAGGGTCAAACAGGGCACACCTAGCGTGCATCCATTGACCGGATCGGAAATGCGCGCGCTTCGCCGTATACAGCGCGAGGGCGACGCGCGCCCGTTCGTGTTCGTTAGCGAGCGAGGTGTCCCGTTCACGACAGCTGGCTTTGCAAGAATGATAGAGCGGGCGGGTAAGGCAGCCGATCTCGGGCTAAAGGTCCACCCGCATATGTTAAGGCATGCATGTGGATTCGCGCTGGCCAACGCCGGCCACGATACGCGGGCCCTGCAAGCCTATCTCGGGCACAAGAACATTCAACACACGGTCCGATACACCGAGTTGGCGCCCACCCGCTTCAAGGACTTCTGGAGGGACTGATTTGGGTAAGGAACAGCGTTCAAAGCCCAGACAGGCCTTTGGCTGGAGACTAGAAAAGATGCATGAAACGCAAACCGGAAGATGTCCTTCCTCAATCGCTCGCCCCGCGTGGTCTCTCGCGCGAGCAGGCTGCCGCCTACATGGGCGTTTCGCCGTCTCTATTCGATGCAATGGTGAAGGACCGACGGATGCCTGAACCCAAGCGCATCAATGCGCGGACTGTTTGGGACAGACTTCAGCTTGACGCGGCGTTTGCTGCACTTCCAAGCAATGACGAGCCGGCGAACCCGTGGGATGAAATGGCGGCCTAACGGATGCGGTGACGATGCAAGTCCGGTTCAAACACCTAGTGGAGGATCGCGACCGCAACGGCAATATCCGCATTTATGTGCGTGTGCCGGGACGGCGAAAGGTCCGTATCCGGGCACCATTTGGGACGGACGAGTTCATAACC
>Ga0187802_10000369_pt1 | contig 10884 bp, 3 predicted proteins | sample NC_wetland_sal_i_FD_130584 | JGI IMG/M metagenome (GOLD analysis project Ga0187802, IMG submission 130584) | Wetland sediment microbial communities from Neuse River Estuary, North Carolina, USA - Control_2 | ecosystem: Environmental > Aquatic > Freshwater > Wetlands > Sediment | place: USA... | reverse complement strand
GGAATCCTGCCCTGCTGCCGATCGCCGAGGTCCTGTCATGCCGGGCTGCCGGAACGATACTGCTCGACGGCCGAGAGCCCGCCGAGTTCACGGCCGGCCATGTGCGCGGGGCAGTCAGCATCGGCTTGCGGGGACGTTTCGCAGAATGCGCTGGCGCGGTATTGCCGCCCGACCGAGACGTCGTGCTGGTCGGCGACGTTGAGATCGCGGCGGAAGCAACGGCCCGGCTGGGCCATGCCGGGTATGACATGGTGGTTGGCCAGCTTGACGACCTCTCATCGGTGCTCACCGCCGGGCCCGAGGTGATCGAGGCAAGCTCCAGGCTGAGCATCGAGCAACTCGCCGAGCTTCAGCGGCTCGAACCGGCCCTGCAACTTGTCGACGTCCGCACCCCCGCGGAGACCGACCGGGGCACACTCCCCGGGGCGCGGGAAATCCCGCTGGCCATCCTCAGCAAGCTGCCGGACGCCCTGGACCGCAGCGCCCCGGTCCTGGTGTACTCCGCTCGCGGCTACCGCTCCCTGGTCGCGGCGAGCTTCCTGCAGGCGGCCGGGTTCGGGGACGTAGCTGACCTGCTCGGCGGTTACCGTGCCTGGGAAGGTGCCGGGCTGCGGGTGGTGCGGGAGGCAACGCCAGACGCCGCCGCCGCACCCGAGGTAGGTGCGCGCATGGCTGCGGCGCTGGTCGATGCGGGCGCGCTGATGATCGACGTGCGCGAGCCCGGTGAGTGGCAGGCCGGCCACGTGGCGCAGGCCTGGCTGCTGCCCATGGGCCAGGTGGCCCGCCATCGCAGCGACCTGCCTCAGGATCGCCGCATCGTCGTGGCCTGCCGCTCCGGCGGCCGCTCCGCCGCGGTCGCCGAAGCGCTACACGCATGGGGATTCGACGTAGTCAACCTCTCCGGGGGAATGTGCGCGTGGGCCGCGGCCGGCCTGCCGGTCGTCACACCCGGGCCGGACATCACGGGCCTCGTGATGCACAGTACCAACCCTCTCAACTGCGAGACGTCGATCCCGGCGCTGATCGGCGGCGTGGTCATGCCCAATGCCCGGTTCTACGTGCGGAACCACTTCGAGACCCCGCGGCTGGACCCGGCGTCCTGGCAACTCGAGGTGAGCGGTCGGGTTGAGCGGCCGCTCCGGCTCAGCCTGCGTGACCTTCACAACATGCGCTCGGAGACAGTGGTGGCAACCCTCGAATGCGCCGGCAACGGCCGCTCCGGCTTCGACCCGCCTGCCGCTGGAGAACAGTGGCAGCTAGGCGCGGTCAGCACCGCGGAATGGACCGGGGTGCCTCTCGCCGAGATCCTCGACCGCGCTGGCCTTACGCCGGAGGCACTCGAGATCGTATTCCGCGGCGCGGACCAGGGCAACGTGGGGGAAGCAGCCGATCCCATCCGGTTCGAGCGGAGCTTGCCGGTCACCGACGCCGGTCATTCCGGGTCACTGCTGGCCTACGCGATGAACGGTGAGCCACTGCCGCTCGAGCACGGCTATCCGCTTCGGCTCATCGTTCCCGGGTGGTACGCAGTCGCCTCGGTCAAATGGCTGACCGAGATCGAGGTCATGGGCTCGCCGTTCACGGGATTCTTCCAGGCCAAGCGTTACGTCTACGAAACCCAGCGCGACGGTACCATGGCGCGCGAACCAGTGCGCCTTCAGCAGGTCCGGTCGGTCATCACCCAGCCTTCCGCCGGTCAGGAGGTCACCGCCGGCGACCTGGTCGTCCGCGGAGTGGCGTGGTCAGGCGCGGCGCCCATCGACAAAGTAGAGGTCAGCATCGGCGGCGGCCCGTGGCAGAATGCCAGGCTGATCGGCCAACGGCACCGGCACAGCTGGCAGTGGTGGGAACTGCTGACCCGGATTGATAGCCGGGGCCCGACAACGCTACAGGCCCGCGCAACCGATCTGGCCGGCCGCACGCAACCCGAGCGGCCGCAGTGGAACCGCCTCGGCTACGGGGGCAACGCCGTGCAAAACGTTCCGCTGGTCGTCCGTTGACGCCTGGCTGGCTGGACGCCCACGACGTGGATGACCGGCGAGTTCCCATTTGTCCAAGATGCCACCCGGGCCCGGAGGCAAGCTGAACTCATGGCATCATCTCCCCCGGACCCGCACCCGCACCCGCACCCGCGCTTCGACCTGTCCCAGGTGTATATCCACCTCGGGCTCGGCACCCGGGCTCGGTTCTGGCACCGGGGTGGTCGCTGTCGTCACCTTGGTGCCCGCAGGCGCCAGGAAGGCGTCAACTTATCTGAGAAGTCGCCATTTCCGATGAGAACTATATGGTTCACGACCGCGGCATTTGTAGGTTCTCATCCTTCTTGTCATCCGGCCTTGTCCTGGCCTGGCTCGATGCCGGCTTTCTCATCGATCTGCCGTCGGCTTCTTCTCACCGATCTGTCATTTTCCTCAGTGATCGGGTGCGGCGGGCGGAGCGGGCTGCCCGCTGTTGGCGATCTGGGAGAGCACCTCACTGTCACGCAGGGTGATCAGCGTAGGTCGCCTTACTGCCAAGCTCCCTGCCGAATCGGAGCGCATAGGGACCGTCAGGGCATTCGGCACCTCTGTGCGCGGATCAGCCAGCCCTTCGGCTGTGACGCTGCGAAGGGCTCCGTTAGCGTTGAGGACCTAGCAAAACGGAGGAAGCGCTTGGTTCTTCAGGGCTATTACTAGCTTGGCCGCCAGACCTACAATGTCGGTTACGTGAGCGTTTGACCAGGGTTAACGTGCTAAGCGTGGGAGCGTGGCGTGGGGTGCGGACGGTGCGGTGCGACCCTGGAGGAGGGCGACAGGTTCTGCGGGCATTGCGGCGCTCCGGTGGAGGGCTGCCCGTCCTGCGGTACGCCGGTTGTTACCGGGCATCGTTTTTGCCCTGCCTGCGGCGCCGCCCTCGCTGAGGTCACGCCTGCGCCGTCCGCGGCCGTGCCGGTCCCGTTCACGGTGGTCCCCGGGCCGGGCCGGGAACCGGCGGCGGAGCGGCGGGTGTGCTCAGTGCTGTTCTGCGACCTGGTGGGGTTCACCCCGCTGTCGGAAGCGCGGGACCCGGAGGCGGTCCGCGAACTGCTGTCGCAGTACTTCGCGGTGGCCCGGACGGTCATCACCCGGTACGGCGGGGTGGTGGAGAAGTTCATCGGCGACGCGGTGATGGCCGTGTGGGGCACCCCGGCTGCCACCGAGGGCGACGCCGAGCGGGCCGTGCGTGCCGCGCTGGACCTGGTGAGCGCCGTGGCCGAGCTGGGAGCGGAGAAGGGGCTGCCGGGGCTGGCGGCGCGGGCGGGGGTGGTGACCGGCGAGGTGGCGGTGACCCTGGGCGCGGTCGGGGAGGGGATGGTGGCGGGAGATGCGGTGAACACCGCATCGCGGGTGCAGGCGGCGGCCGAGACCGGTTCGGTGCTGACCGACGGGGCGACGCAGCGGCTGGCGGGCCGCGCGGTCGGGTTCGCCGACACCGGGGAGCACCAGCTGAAGGGCAAGGCTGAGCCGCTGCGGCTGTGGCGGGCGACACGGGTGCTGGCCGGGGTGGGCGGGAGCCAGCGGGTGGACGGCCTGGAGGCGCCGCTGACCGGCCGGGACGCCGAACTGCGCACGATCAGGGACCTGTTCCACGCGGCGGTGGAGCGGCGGGTGCCGCGGCTGCTGCTGGTGTCCGGCCCGGCTGGCGTGGGCAAGTCGCGGCTGGGCTGGGAGTTCGAGAAATACGTTGACGGCTTGGTGGAGGAGACGTGGTGGCACCGGGGCCGGTGCCTGTCGTACGGGGAGGGCGTGGCGTTCTGGGCGCTGGCCCAGATCGTCCGGCAGCGGCTGGGCATCGCCGAGGAGGACCCGGCCGAGGCCGCGGCGGACAAGCTGGCGGAGGGTCTGAACCGGTTCGTGCCCGACCCAGCGGAACGAGCCTACGCCGGGCTGCGGCTGGCCCGGCTGCTCGGCGTCGCGGTCACGGGGGACAGCGGGGGGCCGCTGAGCCGGGAGGAGCTGTTCGCCGGGTGGCGGCTGTTCTTCGAGCGGCTGGCGGCCCAGGACCCGGTGGTGCTGGTGGTGGAGGACGCCCACTACGCCGACGCCGGGCTGCTGGACTTCCTGGATCATCTGATCGACTGGGTGCGGGATCTGCCGGTGTACGTACTGGTGTTCGCCCGGCCGGAGCTGGGCCAGGCCCGGCCGGGGTTCGGCACCGGCCGGAACCGGACCGCGCTGACCCTGGACCCGCTGGACGCGGCGTCGATGGACCAGCTGGTAGATGCGCTGGTGCCCGGGATGCCCCCGGCGGCGCGGGCCAAGATCACCGCCCAGGCGCAGGGGATCCCGCTGTTCGCGGTGGAAACGATCCGGTCGCTGGTCGACCGGGACATCGTGCAGCCGGTCGAGGGGGTCTACCGGCTTATCGGTGATGTCGGGGAGCTGGCGGTGCCGGATAGCCTGCACGCGCTGCTGGCTGCCCGGCTGGACGCGCTGGACTCCGGGGTGCGGCGGCTGGTGGCCGGCGCCGCGGTGCTGGGCACCACGTTCCCAGCCGAGGCGCTGATCGCGACCTCCGGGCAGGACGAGGCCGCGGTCCGGGTGGCGCTGGCCGAGTTGCTCCGCCGCGAGGTGCTGTCCGTGTCGGCCGACCCGCTGTCCCCGGAGCGGGGAAGCTACGGGTTCGCCCAGGACATGCTGCGGCAGGTCGCCTACGACACGCTGTCCCGCCGCGACCGCAAGGCCCGGCACCTGACGGTGGCCACGCACCTGCGGCAGGTGTTTCCCGGCGACGGCGAGGAAGTGGCCGAGGTCATCGCCCGGCACTACCTGGACGCGCTGGATGCGGTGCCCGATGACCCCGACGGTGGGCAGATCCGCAGCCAGGCCACCGCGGCGCTGACCCAGGCGGCCGACCGGGCCGTCCGCACCGGCGCGCCCGCCCGGGCCGCCGCCAGCTACGCCACCGCCGCCCGGCTCACCCAGGCCGATGACGGAGGCAGGGAGACGGCGGCCGCTGCCGTGTTGTGGGAACACGCCGCCGAGGCCTCCTTCACCAATGGCGACTGGGCTACGGCGGCCGAGCAGGCCGGCCAAGCCGCGGATGCGTACCGGCAGGAGGGCGATTCCCGCTCGGCCGCCCGCGCCCAGGTGATCGCCGGGCAGACATTGCTACAGTGGGGCCGACACGCTCAGGCACGCGAGCAGCTCACCGCTGCTCTGGCGGTGCTGAGGGACGACCCGGACGCTGACACCGTCCGGGCCCTGGGCGAACTGGCGAGGCTGGAGGTGTTCGCAGGGTCACCCGCGGCGGAGACGCTGTCTGCCGAAGCGCTGGCCCTGGGCCAGGACCTGGCCGTGGACGAGGCCACCCTGGCCGGTCTGTTCACCACCCGCGGGACCTGCCACGTCTTCGCCGGGCGGAGACCGGAGGCGGCCGCCTATTACCGCGAGGCCGCCCGGCTGGCCGGGCAGGCCGGTGACAGTTTCTCTCTGGGCCGCGCGCTGCTCAACCTGTCCGACGTGGTCACCGGCACCGACCCCGCCGCCGGCGCGGAAGCGGCCCGCGCTGCCGCCGGTCACTCGCGCCGGGCCGGAGCGCGCAGGAGCCTTGCGGTTGCGGTCGGAAACTTGGTCCAGGCACTGCTGATGACTGGCGACTGGGACGCCGCAGCGGCCGAGTTGGCCCAGGCTGACGCCTACGGGCTGGCCGATATCGAGTTCCTGGCCTGCGAGCGAGCCTGGCTGGCGGCGCTGCGCGGCGACATATACGCCTCTCAGGCGGGCCTGGCTGGGCTGGGAGATCTGCGGGCCAGCGAAGATCCCCAGGACCAGGCGTTCATCGCGGTTACGGAGGCGTTCACCGCCGACGCGCTCCGGCAGCCCGCCGCCGCCCTGCTCCACGCCCGCACCGCACTGGACCACGCCGACGCCATCGGGATCAGCGCCGAGGACATACGGTGGGCCTGGCCGCTGGCCACCCGCGCCGCGCACGAGCTCGGTGACACCGCCACCGAAGCCGGGCTGCTTGCCCTGCTCGACGGCTATCGGCCCGGGCGGCTCGCCCCGATGCAGCGGGCCGAACGCGACCTGGCCCGCGCCCGCCTGGCCGCCGGGGGCGACCCGGACGCCGGTCCAGCGTTCGCCGCCGCGATCGCCGGGCTGCGCCAGCGCTCTACCCCCTACCACCTGGCCCACGGGCTACTCGACTACGCCGTCTACCTGGCCGCCCGCGGCGAGGCCGAGGCCGCGGAAGCCGCGGCGGGCGAAGCGGCCGGCATCGCCGCCCTGCTGGGCTGCCAGCCACTGCTCGACCGCGCGGAGACCAGCCCGTGGGCCACGCCGCGCACCTCGGCCTCGTGACGACGGCCCCGGAGCCGACCCCACGGACGTGACACGTCTAGGGCGCCCTGTCAACGCTGCGGCCCTTAGCAAAACAAAGAAACCGCGCGGGCCTTCAGGGTTATTACCGGCTCGGCGGTCAGGACCTACAATGTCGGTTACATGAGGGTTGACCAGGGTTAACGTGCTGAGCATGGGGAGCGTGGCGTGGGGTGCGGACGGTGCGGTGCGACCCTGGACGACGGCAACCGGTTCTGCGGGCAATGCGGGGCTCCGGTCGGGGGCTGCCCATCCTGCGGTGCGACGGTTATTGCCGGGCATCGCTTTTGCCGGACCTGCGGCGTCGCCCTGGCTGAGGTCACGCCCGCACCGTCCGCGGCTGCGCCGTCCCTGCCCGCGACAGTCCCGGGCCTGGGCCGGAGCCGGGAGCCTGCGGCGGAGCGGCGGGTGTGCTCGGTGCTGTTCTGTGACGTGGTGGGGTTCACGCCGCTGTCGGAGGCGCGGGATCCCGAAGCGGTCCGGGAGTTGCTGTCGCAATACTTCGCGGTGGCGCGGACGGTGATCACCCGGTACGGCGGGGTGGTGGAGAAGTTCATCGGCGATGCGGTGATGGCGGTATGGGGCACCCCCGCGGCCACCGAGGGGGATGCGGAGCGGGCGGTACGAGCCGCGCTGGACCTGGTGGGCGCGGTGGCCGAGCTGGGCAATGAGGCGGAGGTGCCGGGGCTGGCGGCGCGGGCGGGGGTGGTGACCGGCGAAGTGGCGGTGACCTTGGGCGCGATCGGTGAGGGCATGGTCGCCGGGGATGCGGTGAATACCGCGTCGCGGGTCCAGGCGGCGGCCGGGCCGGGCTCGGTGCTGACCGACGGGGCGACGCAGCGGCTGGCGGGCGGCGCGGTCGGATTCGACGATGCCGGCGAGCACGCGTTGAAGGGCAAGACGGAGCCGGTGCAGCTGTGGCGGGCGACCCGGGTCCTGGCGGCGGTGGGCGGGAGCCAGCGGGTGGACGGGCTGGAGGCGCCACTGACCGGCCGGGATGCCGAGCTACGCACGATTAGGGACCTGTTCCATGCGGCGGTAGACCGGCGAGTGCCGCGCCTGGTGCTGGTGTCGGGGCCGGCCGGCGTCGGCAAGTCGCGGCTGGGCTGGGAGTTCGAAAAGTACGCCGACGGGCTGAAGGCGCTGGTGTGGTGGCACCGGGGAAGGTGCCTGTCGTACGGGGAGGGGGTGGCGTTCTGGGCGCTGGCCGAGATCGTCCGGCAGCGGCTGGGCATCGCCGAGGAAGACCCAGCCGAGGTCGCGGCGGGCAAGCTGGCCGCCGGGCTGAACCGGTACATGCCCGACTCTGGTGAACGCGGGTACGTGGGGGTGCGGCTGGGCCGATTGCTCGGCGTCGCGTTCGCGGAGGATAGCGGGGATGCGTTGTCCCGGGAGGAGCTGTTCGCCGGGTGGCGGCTGTTCTTCGAGCGGCTCGCGACGCAACGGCCGGTGGTGCTGCTGGTGGAGGACGCCCAGTACGCCGACGCGGGACTGCTGGACTTCCTGGATCACCTGATCGACTGGGTGCGGGACCTGCCAGCATACGTGCTGGTGTTCGCCCGGCCCGAGCTCGGCCAGGCCCGGCCGGGGTTCGGCACCGGCCGGAACCGGACCGCGCTGACGCTGGACCCGCTGGATGCGGCGTCGATGGACCAGCTGGTGGACGCGCTGGTGCCCGGGATGCCCTCGGCGGCGCGGGCCAAGATCACCGCTCAGGCCCAGGGCATCCCGCTGTTCGCGGTGGAAACCGTACGGTCGCTGATCGACCGGGACATCGTGCAGCCGATCGAGGGGACCTACCGGCTGACCAGCGATATCGGGAAGCTGGCGGTGCCGGACAGCCTGCACGCGCTGCTGGCCGCCCGGCTGGACGCGCTGGACCCCGGGGTGCGGCGGCTGGTAGCCGACGCGGCGGTGCTGGGCAGCACGTTCCCGGCCGAGGCGCTCATCGCGGTGTCCGGGCAGGATGAGGCCGTGGTGCGGGCGGCGCTGGCCGAGCTAGTGCGCCGCGAGGTGTTCAGCGTGTCCGCCGACCCGCTGTCCCCGGAGCGGGGCAGCTACGGGTTCGCCCAGGACCTGCTGCGGCAGGTCGCCTACGGCACCTTGTCCCGCCGGGACCGCAAGGCCCGGCACCTGACGGTAGCCGGTCACCTGCGCGCCGTCTTCCCTGGCGACGGCGAGGAGGTGACCGAAGTGATCGCCCGGCACTACCTCGACGCCCTGACCGCCATCCCAGATGATCCTGATACCGCCCAGATCCGCGGCCACGCCATCAGCGCGCTGATCCGGGCCGGTGAGCGCGCCGAACGGACTGGCGCCCAGGCCCGCGCCGCAGCGAGCTACGCCGCGGCCGCGAACCTCAGCGTGGCCGACCCGCCCGGAGCGCCCGGGCTTCCGCCGGCCGGGCTGCTGTGGGAACGCGCCGCCACCGCCGCGATCACCAGTGGTGACTGGGCCCTGGCCGTCGAGCTGGCGACCCAGGCCCGCGAGGACCACCGGCAGTCCGGGCAGGCCCGGGCCGCGGCCCGCGCCCAGGCCATCGCCGGGCTGGCGCTGCGCCGGTGGGGCCGGCTGGCTCAGGCGCGCGAGCAGCTCACCGCCGCCGTCGAGGTGCTGCGGGCCGATCCCGACACCGACACCGTCGACGCCCTGCACAACCTGGCGACCGTGGAGGTGTTCGCCGGGTCGCCCGACGCGGACCGGGTGTCGGCCGAGGCGCTGACCCTCGGCCAGGCTCTCGGCGCCGACGACGACCAGCTCAGCCGCCTGCTCAGTACCCGCGGGATCCACCTCGCCCACGCCGAACGGCGCATCGAGGCGGCCGCCTACCTGCGCGAGAGCACGCGGCTGGCGGGCCTGGCCGGCGACGGCGCGCGCCTGTCAACAGCCCTGGGCAACCTGTCAGACCTCCTGGCGGGCACCGATCCCGCGGCGGCGGCCGAAGCCGCCCGGGCCGCCGCCGGGCACGCGCGCCGGGCCGGCGTCCGGTACGGCTTGGCCACTGCGACCGTCAACCTGGCCATGGCGCTGCTGATGCTCGGCGACTGGGACGCCGCCGGCGCCGAGCTCACCCAGGCCGCCGACTCCGACGCGCTGGCCGACGACGAGGTCCTCACCTGCTACCAGGGCCTGCTGGCCGCGCTGCGCGGCGACATCGCCGCCGCCCAGGCCCTGCTGGCCGGCCTAGCCGACCTGCGCGCCAGCGAAACACCGCAGGACCAGGGGCTGGTCGACCTGGCCGAGGGCTTCACCGCCGCCGCCCGTCGCCAGCCGGCCGCCGCGCTCGGTCACGCCCGGGCCATCCTCGCCCGTGCCGGCGCCCTGGGGATCAGCAACGAACTCCTGCGCTGGGCCTGGCCGCTGGCCGCCCGCGCCGCCTACGATCTCGGCGACACCGCCGCCGTCGGTGAGCTGCTCGCCCTGCTCGATGACCATCAGCCCGGGCACCTGTCTCCCATGCTGCGGGCCGAACGCGACCTGGCGCGCGCCCGCCTGGCCGCCGCCCACGGTGACCCGGACGCCGCGGCCGCCTTCACCGCGGCGATCACCAGCCTGCGCGAGCAATCCACCCCCTATCACCTCGCCCACGGCCTGCTCGACCACGCCTGGTACCTCACCCGCCGACCCGACGCCAGCGCCGCCGCCATCGCCGCTGGCGAAGCCCGCGGCATCGCCGACCGCCTCCGCTGCCAGCCCCTGCTGGACCGGACCGGCGACCTGGCGCCCACAGCACCCCCGCAGCCAGCGCCCACAACCTGACGTCGCCCGGCCCGGACCACACCCACACCTGCAGGTCTGCTTCACGTCGGCGGCGTCCGGCCTACTGGGTCCACGGCTGGGTGAAGCCGATCGGATCCCGGTTGGTATAGCTGGCGATGCGGATGGGGAAGCCGGTCGCGTACGCCTCGATCATCTGGCCGTTCCCGATGACCAGGCCGACGTGGCCGGGCGAGGTGGGCGTGCCGTCCGCGCCGGCGAAGAACACCAGGTCCCCGGGCTGCACCTGGGAGGCGGGGATCTGCTGTTCGGTCGTCCACTGCACCTGCGAGGTCCGGGCGATATCGATCCCGGCCGCCCGGTAGGCCATCATGACCAGGCCGGAGCAGTCAAAGGCGTCCGGCCCGGTGGCGCCCCACTGGTACGGCTTGCCGAGCTGCTGCTCGGCGTAGGCGATGGCCGTGGCCACGGCCTGGTTTGGCGCCATGACCTGGGGCACTCCCCCGGCCGTCGTGGCGCAGCCCGCCGCCGAACTGCCCGACGGCATGTCGGCCGATACCACGGAGTACTTCCCTCCCGCGTAGGCGCCCGCGTAGTACAGCACGCTCTGCACGTACGACTGCAGGTGGTTGTAGGCGAAGATGGCCGCCGACGGGTTGGTCGTGACCTGGGCTTCGAGCAGGTACTTCGCCGCGCCCGCGATCGCGTCGGCGGGGTCGTACACGCTTGCGTTGCGGCCGCCGTCCTCATCGGTGGCCACGCCGTTGACCGCCTCGCTCGCCGGGTGGACCGGCAGTCCGCCCCAGACGTCGCCGGCCGCGCCGCCGAT
>Ga0187802_10000367_pt1 | contig 10921 bp, 8 predicted proteins | sample NC_wetland_sal_i_FD_130584 | JGI IMG/M metagenome (GOLD analysis project Ga0187802, IMG submission 130584) | Wetland sediment microbial communities from Neuse River Estuary, North Carolina, USA - Control_2 | ecosystem: Environmental > Aquatic > Freshwater > Wetlands > Sediment | place: USA... | reverse complement strand
TGGCGGAATCGCTGGCGCGGCAAGCGCTCGGGAACGAACTGTCTGCATCAGAAGAGGAATCCGCGAACGCGATTCTAAAGCTGGCGGGAGATTGCAAGCCGGGAGGAGCATGCAAGGCGCTAGGGATCTCGGATTTCTCATCCGTGGATGAAACACCTGCTGCCGTGCCCTCCGGTAGCACCGGGTCGGTTGCGTCGACGCCTGACACGGAGACACCACTCTTGCGAGTGCGCGGGACCCTTCGCATGATTACCTGCAAAGACGAGGGCAGGGTGGCGACGCTTGCCTCGGCAAAAAAGGATCTCACGTTCGACATGGCAAAGACCACTCGCGTGAGTTGGCCGGAGACGTTTTGGCTTGACGGAGGGTACCTCGACGTCTGCAAGCATTTTGCAGGGGAGCCGGCGGCCATCCGTTACAAATCCGGACAGGCAGAAGCGGCGTCTCAGGAGGCAACGGCATTGGAGATTCAGGACAGATACTGACGGGGCGTGGTGTTTTCGCCCTCCCGTGCGATTCGATCCACTCGATTTGTAGGATTTGGCCGCGATGGGGGGCGGTGATAGAATTTTGGGTCTATGGCCAAGAAAAAGAAGGCGCGGAAGAAGAAGTTGTCGGCGAAGAAAAGGTCAGCGGCGAAGAAGAGGCCGGTGGCTAAGAAGAAGCCGAGCCGCAAGCGGAAGGCTGCACGGAAAAAGAAGCTCGGGCGCGCGGCGCCTGATTTGAACCTTGTGGCGCCGGTGCGGAAGGGGCTTGGGTCGAATGCGGCCGGACAATCCGGGGATGTGGAGGGATTGTCGGAGAGCGAAGAGGCGGATTCGGAGAGTGTGTCGGAACTGGTGGAAGAGGGGCAGGATTACGAGGCGGAAGTGGTGAGCGGCGTCGAGAATGCGCCAGATGCGGATCAGGGCGAGGTGAGGACGCACGAAGTGCCGGAAGACGATGTACCGCCGGAATATCGGGAGAGGGAGTAGCAGGATCGTTCGCGGTTCTTGGGACGACGTCGGCGGGGAATCGGGCGCGGGTGCGTCGATCCATGATTTGAGTGGTTTTTGCGGGGCACTCAACACAGAGAACACTGAGAAAGACACGAGAGCACGGAGAAGAGAAAGGCGCGCCAAACCACATCATTAGGAATGGAAGCGCGGGACTTGCTTTGCTTGCCTACGCTCGGGTCAAATTCATCCTCGCGATTCGATCTCTTCATCGCGGCGATGTCGACAGAGCCGATAGTCACCCGCGCCGGGAAATTCGTAGCTGATTTCTGCTTGCGGTAAATTCCCACACAAAAATTGAGCCGCGGGGTCACGGCCAGAGGGCTGGGCGGTGCTGCTCTGGCCGCGACTCCGCGGGTTGGGAGAAACCGGTTATTGCACGACCCAAATTTTGAGGACGTTCAAGAAATCGTCGACGGCGGCGAAGACGAAACCATCACCATTTTCGAACGATTTCAGGGCCAAGCCGAAAGCGGAGCCGCCGTTGGGGTCGACTTCGACTTCGGCGACGAATTTGCCATTGGCGGTGAACTCGACCAGTTCGCTGACCTGATTCGGATCGGGATTCACGGCGTCGCCCTGGGCGGAAATTAAATCTCCGTTGCGGGAGCGCGTGAGGCCGAGAGGGCCGTGGAGATGAACGGGATCGCTGGTGATGAGCTGGCCCGTGCCGGCGTCGGAATGGCGATTGGTGGCGTCGTGAACGGCGAAGATGGCGTTGTCACCGGTGGAAGCGACGTAGAGGGTGTCCGTGTCTTCGTCGAGCACGACGCCGGTGGGGCCGACGACGAACGCGGCGGGATCGCAGCGGTGGACGTAGCCCGAGGCGATGATGGTTTGATTTTCGACGATGACGCGATCGACGTCGCCATCGTGGTCATCGTCCACGAGGCGCAAGTCAATGCGGGCGACCGAGCCGGAAAGCGCGTCGGAGACGAAAACACTGGCGGTATCGCTATTGTCGCGAATGGTGAGGTCCCACGGACCATTGAGGAATTTCGCGCTGGTGAGCGTTTTCATGACGCGGCCGTGGCGATCGATGATGGTGAGCGAGCCCTGGCCGACGTCGGTTTCCTCGCCATTGGATTCCGTGCAAACGCCTGAAGCATCCAGGCTCGGCAGGTTTCCTACCAGGACGAGACCGCGCTTGAGAACGCCAAGAGCGGTCGAAAGGCCAGGGGTGGCTGCGTTTTGATAGAAAAGCGACTGAGTGCCGTCGGGCGAGACACTGACGATGGTGGTGCCTGTACCCTGGGCATTGTCGCTGGCATTGAAATTAGCGACGAGGATATCGCCCGGACGGAGCGGGCCACCGCGGGGAAAATCACGCGGGACGAAGGCGACGCCGTAGGGGTTAATGTCGCCATTCTGAGGGACAGTCGAGACGGATTGCGTCGGGGTTGCTGTCAATTGCGGAACGATGGGGCGATCCTGATCGCCGCCATTCCCGGCGAAGACCGGAAGGGCTGCGATCGCCAACAGAGCTACAGCGGACATTGAAAGCAGGCTGCTTCTTATCACTGGTTTCCTCTCCTTTGAGTAGACACACGAATATTTTATGAGATGGTAAACAACACGACGAAGACGCAATCCGGGAGAAGCCCGGACGTTGAGAGGATAGAAACCCCCGCGCCGTATCTTTAGACCATCCCTTGAAATAGCTCTTTCGGCCGTTAGGCCGAATGCGGTTGATGTCATCCGAGTCCTTAGGTGGACTCGTTTGAATCGCTGACCAAAGCTCCCGCAAGCGTAAGGCCAAATTGCGGCGATTGAAATTTCAGGGGTTAGAGCGTGGCGGAGCGAGGAAAATCTGAAAATTCACATTTCGATATGTGAAAAAAAGGATAGTTACTATCAGTTTACAAACGCGGGGCGCGCGGGCAGGGGGAAAGGCGAAATCCGAGTGGAGTATGAGATGCACCGATTGCGGGCCGGATGCTAGAGAATGCCGACGGCGCGGGCGGCGAGGAGGGCGATGATGGTGAGGGAGATGAGGGACTGGAGCATCATGGCGACTTTGGCGCCGCGGGTGAGGACGGCAGTGTCGGTGGGGGAAAAGGCGGTGCTGGTGTTGAAGGCAAGGTAGAGGTAGTCGAGGAATTGGGGGGACCAGCCGGCATAGCGGGATTTGATGTGGGGGTCGGCGGTTTCTTGCGCGGCCATCATCATCTGCGGGAAAAGGAAGTTGCTTTTGATGAGGCCGACGGCGCGGTCGCGTTCGAGAGGGCCTCCGGCATCGAGACGCCAGTACCAGAGGGCGAAAACCAGGACATTGGCGATCCATAAGGCGCAGGCGGAACGGAGAAGAGTTTCGGGGGATTCGCGGTGCTTGGGGAGGCCTTCGATGAGGAAGCACAAGGAGCAAATCAGGCCCAACGTGATGATGGAATTGGCGATGAGGGTGAGGATGCGATTCACGTTGAAGTGGCCCTGGTGGTGCGCGATGAACATGGGAACCGTCAAGGCAAAGACGACGGCGAGCAAGAACCAGCGCGGGCCGACCGACAGGCTTTTGGGGAGCGCCAGGCAGAGAACTCCGTCCGCCAAGAGGGCGACGAACGCGGGCCATCTGGGTTCATGGGTTGTTTTGTGCGAGGTCATGGACGATGGCGCTTTCCCGCGCGCTGGGATGGCGGCTGCGGTGGCGGCTGCGATCGCGCCCCATACTATACTCGGGCGCGGCGGAGATTCCAGCAGCAGGCGGGAGGGCTTGTTTCCGCAGGAGACGGTAATCGAAGCGCGCCACTCAAGTTTGAGAATTGCGCGGGGTGATTTGTGCGGGTCTAAAATGGAGGGTGTGGGGCAGAGGTGGGAGAAAGGTGTGCGGACCGTGCGGACTATGGGGATTCTGCGGATTATGGGGGCAAGAAGCGGGCTCACGTGGAGGTTTGTGGCGCTGGCGGCGGTGATTCTGGCGGGGGCAAATGCGGGGTGGGGGCAGACCACGTCGAGCAAGCACAAGATTACCTTGACGTTCCATTATGATTTTCGCGCGACACCTGCGTGCTCCGAGAAGGTGCAGAAGAATTGCGTGGTGCAATTCAATGTTTACGATCTTTCCGCGGGGTACAAGCATCGGACGAAACTGTATTCGATTCCCGTGGGAGCGGTGAATGAATCGGGCGTGAAGGAGATCACCGGGACGAGCCCGCTGATTCTGTTCGAGACAGGGAAGCATTTGATCGGCATGGCGGCGCAAACGCCGGAGAACCTGGAATCGGACCCGAGAGTGTGCACGACGTGGGTGGAGGTGCCGCCACCGCCAGAGGCGACGACGCAACCGCAACCAGAGGCATCCCCACAGCCATCAACGAAGTGAGCGGCCGCGAGCGGCAGGGCTATGGAGAGTAGTAGAGAGCGGAATTGGAGATGACATCGAGGGTGCTCTCCTTGACGAGATAGGCGTCGGCTTTGATGGTGCCTTCGGGACCGTCGTGGACGAAAGTGGCGGCGCCGACAAGGTCCACCGGGAGGTTGATGTCTTTCCCTACGCCGACGAGCTTATAGACGCTGGCGCCGGCGGGGATAGTGAATTTGATGGTGACGGGATGGAGCGATTTACCCGGCAGCGGAGTGACGGTGAGGACGCCGGAGACATCACGGTCGGAAGTGTTGGTGAATTCGTAGGATTCCTTGGGGGCCTGGATATTTTGATTGGTGTCCACGACGAAAATCTTGAAATTCGTGAAGGTGTGGCGGCGGTAATAGCGCCGGCCGAGGCGCTCGGAGTAAACATCGGCAACCTGGGGAAGCCAAAGTTGCTGGCTGTGAGTGCGGAAGCGGACGGGCGCGTATTCGATCGAGATACGATCCTGCGTTAAGCCGATTTCCTTGAGGGGCCTCATCAGTTCGGATTGCAGGTGCAGGACCTGGTAGGTGGCGGCGTCAATCCAGGCGCGGCCCTTCAGCGGAACCGGATAGGAGCTTCCCGCCACGGTGTACTGGCGCATGCGATTGGGGCGATCGTCGCGCTGCTCGAAATGAACCTGCCAGGCCGGATGCTCATTCCATTGGCCGAGTCCCTCGCAAGCAAAGTTGAAATCGCCGGCGAAAAGCGGATGAAAGATGAGGGCCAGGGCCGGCAAGCCATTGGTGGAAATTTTTGCGGGGAACTGCGCCTGGGCAAAAGAGCCGTCGCGATATTCGTAAATCTCGATCATCCCGCCGGGGACTTGCTGAATCACGACCATGTAGTCGAAAACGCGCTCTTCGGGAAAGCGGCGCGTGCCGACCGCATCCACGGGGTAATGCTCGACGTGCTCGGTGGCGCTGAATTTTTCGAGATTGTCGGCGAGCTGCTTCATGCGCTGGCCGGCGCCCTGGAGGACGGTAGGCAAGGAGCAGGAAACATTGGGAGAAACCGGAGGGAGGACTTCATCCACGCCGCGAGGGAGCCAGGCAACGCTGGTGGGGCGGGCTATATCGGGTGACAGGGAGGGCTCCGCGGGGGAGGGGGCGTCGTGCGCGGCGAGCGGCCTCAGGATCAGGAAAACCGTGGCGAGGCTGTGGCCGGATTCGACCTCGATGGTCTGCTTCAAGGGCGCAAATCCCGGCGCGTTGACTTCGACAACATAAATGCCGGGCAAAAGATGGGAGAACAAAGTCTCGCCTTCCGAATCGGTGGGGGCGCCGGTAACCACTTCGCCGTGCGTGGTGGCGACGTGGAGGGTGGCTGCGCCGATGAAGGGGGTTTCGTCTTCCAGGCGCATGCGAACCTTTAGGGAAGCGGTTCCGGACTGGGAGGAGAGGATCCCCTTATTGGCTTGCTGAGCCGCACCCGCCTGAGGCAACGAGAAAGGCAGCAAAATAAGCGCCAGAACTGTAACTGAACGCACCCTATACACCTGACCTCCACGCTGGTCATCTCCGCAGGGCGATTCGAAGGCGAGCGCGCGCGAAACCGCCGGTACGGCACAATTTTGAGGAGCGTTAAGAGGAATCCTACTCTTCGCTTACGAGAGATTCAAGAAGAGAGAAAGGGCGGGGCTGATTGAGTGCGGGTGCGCGGCGATGGGAGCGGGGACTAGGCTTTCTGGAGCATGACCTCGGTGGCCTTGATGACGGCGCCGACGGTGTCGCCAACTTTCAGCTTCATTTCCTTGGCGCTGGCGAGGGTGATGACGCTTTCGACGAGGTTATCGCCAACACGAATAGTGACGTGGGCCATGATATCGCCGAATTTTATGTCTGTAATCTTGCCGACGAGGCGATTGCGGGCTGAAATTCTCATGGCGGGGATGATATCGCGGGTCAGGAAGAGTGTCGAGAGGGAAGTCGTGAACTGGGAATTCCGTGCGTCGGAGGCCTTCCATTTCGCTTTTGACGGTGTGCTAGACTCGGAATCTTGCGGGAGGCCATTTGGCGACGACCATTACGCATCTGGAATGCTCGCGGTGCCGGAAGACGCATGCGCACGAAAAGCTGCAAAATCTATGCGAGTGCGGAGGGCCGCTGCTGGCGCGTTACGACCTGAAGGCGGCGGGCAGAGGACTGACGCGGGAGGCGCTGCGTTCGCGGCCGGCGACGATGTGGCGCTACGCCGAGGTGTTGCCCGCGCGAGAAGCCGTGTCGCTTGGCGAGGGCATGACGCCGCTCGTGGCGGCGACTCGGCTGGGGAGGGGGATGGGGCTCGAGGCGCTTTCCATTAAGGATGAAGGATTGAATCCGACCGGGTCGTTCAAAGCGCGGGGGATGTCCGTGGCGGTATCGCGCGCGAAGGAGCTCGGGGCCAAGGCGCTTGCGGCACCGACGGCTGGCAACGCGGGCGGGGCGCTTGCGGCGTATGCGGCGCAGGCGGGAATTCCGTGCGTGATCGTGATGCCGGCGGATACGCCGGCTGCCAACGTGATGGAGTGCCAAGCGTTTGGCGCGGATGTGCGCAAACTCGATGGATTGATCTCCGATTGCGGGAAGTATGTGGGGGAGCACAAGGAAAAGGAGGGGTGGTTCGAGGTTTCGACGCTCAAGGAGCCGTACCGCATCGAGGGAAAAAAGACGATGGGGTATGAACTGTGGGAACAATTCGATGGGAAGTTGCCGGACGCGATTATTTATCCGACGGGCGGCGGGGTAGGGTTGATCGGGATGTGCAAAGCGTTTGAGGAGATGGAAGAGATGGGATGGATTGGTAGGGAGCGGCCGCGGATGGTGGTGGTGCAAGCGGCGGGGTGCGCGCCGATTGTGAGAGCATTTCGGAGCGGTGGAGAAAGCGCGCCATTCTGGGAGAATGCGGCGACGATTGCGTCGGGGCTGCGTGTGCCGAAGGCGCTGGGGGATTTCCTGATTTTGGCGGGGGTGCGCGAGACGAAGGGGACGGCGGTGGAGGCGACGGACGAGGAGATGCTGCGGGCAGGGAGGGAGCTGGCTTCGCAGGAGGGAATTTTCGCCGCGCCTGAGGGGGCGGCAACCGTGGCGGCGGCGCGCAAGCTGGCGGCCAGCGGCTGGATCAAGAGGCACGAGAGCGTGGTGCTTTTCAATACGGGGTGCGGCTATAAATATACGGAAGCCTGGGAGAGGGCTTTGCGGGAGAAATAGCGTGACCGAACGGCTCTACTACCATGATTCTTCGCTGTGCGAATTCGACGCGCAGGTGATTTCCTGCGAGCAGGAAGGCGGGCGGTGGAAGGTTGTGCTGGACCGGACGGCGTTTTATCCGACATCCGGCGGACAGCCTCACGATTTGGGAACGTTGAACGGCGTTCCGGTGATTGAAGTCGCTGATGCCGAAGAAAATAAGGTGGTGCATTACACGACGGCGGAAGTTCCCGCGGGCGCGGTCCACGGAGAGATTGATTGGGCGCGGCGGCGCGACCACATGCAGCAGCACACGGGCCAGCATTTGCTTTCGGCGGCGTTCATCGAGCTTTTCCAGTTTCCGACGGTGTCGTTTCACCTCGGCAAGGAGATTTCAACGATTGATCTCGAGGCGCCGGTGATCGTCCCGCGGCATCTCGAGGAGGCCGAACGCCGCGTGAATGAAATCATTTTCGAGGACCGCCCGGTGGTGATTCGCTTCGGGACCGCCGAGGAATTGGCGGAGGCGGGAATACGGAAAAAGGTGGAACGCGAAGGAATGCTTCGGGCAATTGAAATCGAGGGGATCGACCGGCAGCCTTGCGGCGGGACGCATCTCGAGCGCACAGGACAGGCGGGGCTGCTGCTGATTCGGAAATTGGAGCGGCGGCGCGAATTGTGGCGCGTGGAATTCGTGTGTGGGCTGCGCGCGCTGGGGACGGCTCGCGCCGACTTTGCGACGTTGACGCAGGCCGCTTCACTGCTGAGCTGCGGGCTTCCGGAAGTTCCGGCCGTCCTTGCAAAAATAATCGAGGAACGGCGCATGCAGCACGCCGAGACGAAAAAACTCGAGGAACGGCTCGCGGAGCATGAGGCGCGGGCGCTTATGGCATCCAGCGCGCCGCTGGATGCTTATGGGTCGAGATTAATTGTTGCGTCGGTCGAACGCGCCACGCCGGCATACCTCGGACTTGTCGCCGCGAGGATCGTGGCGGCGGATGGTGCTGTGGCGCTGCTCGGGAGCCGGGAGACGGGCCACGTGGTGTTCGCGCAATCGAAGGGGCTGGCGCACGACATGGGCGGAGTGCTGCGCGAATCCTTGAAGGAATTCGGCGGCAAGGGCGGCGGGCCGAAGGATTTCGCGCAAGGGAGCGTGCCGGACGCGGCGAAAGTGGACTCCGTTCTGGCGCGCGCGAGAGTGCTGCTTGGCGCGTGAAGATGCGCGGGTGATGCGGAATCGCGTTTGGATGCCCACGGCGCGTTTGCTAGAATTAAAAGAAGTGGGCGTGTAGCTCAGTTGGGAGAGCGCATCGTTCGCAACGATGAGGCCGGGGGTTCGAGCCCCCCCACGTCCACCACTTCTGCAGCTTCCCCTCACCATTTTAGAGAGCTCAGGACAGGAAACTGGGATGGCGCCAGACAGAAAGTGGATTAGCGCGAAATGCGAGCTCTGGTCCTGAGGGTGAAAAAGAAAAGGGGCGATTGCTCGCCCCTTCCCTTTAGTCGCGAAAGGTTTCAGCTGCCGAACATTCTCCCGTTTTACCGGGACAAGCCGACCACGCCGAGTCTCGCCGGGTCGGTCCGTGGTTGGCGCCGCGCTGCCTCGTCAAGCGATGCTTAACGGGACAACGCCTCGCCATCACTGGATCGTACTCAGGATCCCGTCGTGACGCCGTACCAATCCGAACTTCGTCGAAGCCCTTCCGTCCGTCTGTTTCCCGCGCAGCTCGTCAAGCTTTCACTTGGCGTGCCACCCAAGCCTCAGAAGATTGGAAAGCGTTCGCAAAACACTTGTAACTCGGCACGGGGATGTCGTCAATTAGACCGGAGAGAATTTTTGATGTGGAAATCTCGGAAATGTGGAAATTGCTGGTCGAGCTGCGGTCCGATTTTGATGGGTGGCTGTAGCGGAAGAGTTGATCGTCGGAGCACAGACAGGAGTGTCTGTGCCACGGAGCTACTTTTCGATTTCGAGTTCGGTTTCGCGCATGGGGGCGGATTTCGGAACGGCGCGCGGGAAATCGTCCTCGTCATCGAGAAGATCGGCGAGCTGGAGCCTGAGATTGCCGAGGTTGGTGGAATAAGAGAGGCCGACCTCGACTTCCACCACACCCGCGCGAATCAGTTTTTCAATTTCGCCGTCGAAATGCTGCATTCCCTCGGTTTCGCCGTCGCGCATGGCATCGAGGAGCGATTTGCCTTCCGTCTCGCCGCGCTCAACGTATTCGCGGGTGCGCATGGTGGATTTGAGAATTTCGAAGGCGGCGACGCGGCCCGAGCCGTCGCGGCGCGGGATCAGGCGCTGCGAAACGATGAAGCGGAAAGCCTTGGCGAGGCGGTTGCGAATGGTGTTTTGGTCGGCGAGCGGGAAGACGCCGATGATGCGCTCGATGGTTTTGGAAGCGTCGGTGGTGTGGAGCGTGGAGAAGACGAGGTGGCCGGTTTCGGCGGCCTCGAGAGCGACTTCGATGGTCTCTTTATCGCGCATCTCACCGACTAGAATCACCTTGGGGGCCTGGCGCAAAGCGGCGCGCAAGGCGAGGGCGAAGCTGGGAGTATCGCTGTGCAGCTCGCGCTGATGAACCGTGGCGCGCTTATGGGAGTGCAGGAATTCGATGGGGTCTTCGATGGTGATGATGTGGTAGGCCTTTTCCTCGTTGATCTTGTTGAGAATGGCTGCCAGCGAGGAGGATTTGCCGCTGCCGGTGGGGCCGGTGACGAGCACGATGCCGTTGCGCAAATTCGCCGCCTCAACAAGCTGGGAAGGCAGCGAGAGTGTTTTGAAATCGGGGACCGAGCTGGGAATCACGCGCATGACGATGGCGCAGCTTCCGCGTTGCGTGAAAATATTCACGCGGAAACGCGAGACTTTCGGCAGGCTGTAGGAAATGTCGCAGGAGCCCTGCTCCTTCAGCTTCTGGACGGCCAGCGCGTTGCGGCCAACGAGGTCGCCCGCGATCCGAGCGGTGTCTTCGGCGGTCAGGACGCCGACGCCGGGGATCTTCAGTTGCATGAGTTGACCGCTCACTTCGACTTGCGGGGCGCGGCCGGGAGAAAAAATCAGGTCGCTGGTGTTTTTGGCGGCGTAAACCATGGAGGTGATCATGTTGGGTGTCGATACAGGCGCGCTAGTGACTCCGGCTGGTGCGGGAATCGCGGGGGTGGTTGCTGGGGCGGCCGGTGGTGCAGACAATGGCGGCTTCGTTGCGTCCATTTGGAATCTCCTCCCGAACGTCCGGAGGGGGACGCGGGCCTGGTACTGCGAGCCTCCATTATGAAGGGATGCGCGGCGAATCAAGCGAGCAAGAGCGAAGGCGGTGTCAAAACGATTACTCAAGGAGGGCCGCACTGGCAAGGCCCCTCGATCTTGCCATCGTCTTTCCGCCGGAGCGTCACTTGGTCTTTTCGGAGAC
>Ga0187802_10000366_pt1 | contig 10927 bp, 7 predicted proteins | sample NC_wetland_sal_i_FD_130584 | JGI IMG/M metagenome (GOLD analysis project Ga0187802, IMG submission 130584) | Wetland sediment microbial communities from Neuse River Estuary, North Carolina, USA - Control_2 | ecosystem: Environmental > Aquatic > Freshwater > Wetlands > Sediment | place: USA... | reverse complement strand
ATCAGTGCCATCGCAGCGAAACAATCCGGCGGGTTGTACAATGTCGCTGCAGTGGTCCTCGGGGTGCTCCCCCTTTTCTTTGGCTTCTTGATGTACCGTGGGATCAAGCGGCTCGCCCCGAATTCGTGATCTCTCGGGGCAGCCTGTGACAACAAATCCGGACTGTGCCCGCACGCCGACCCACCGCTTACCGCAGCCCTCGCTGGAAATCCGCCGCTTCTTGGCGTATCTTGAATTTGCATCCGTTCTTCCCGGGAGGCCTTGATGGCTGACGAAAAATGTTCCGACGCGCCGGCGCCCGCCGCGTCATCCCAGCCCGCCGGTCAAAACGTCCGCATGGTGAAATGCGTCAAGTTCGGCCGCGAAATGCCCGGCCTCGACCGCATCCCCTGGAAAGGTGAAATCGGAAAGCGCGTTTACGAAACCGTCTCGAAGGACGCCTGGAAGCTCTGGCTCGAACACTCCAAAATGATCATGAACGAATTCCGCCTCAATCCTCTCGACCCCAACTCCCAGAAAATCATGGAAGAACAAATGGAAATGTTCTTCTTCGGCGAAGGCGCCAAGCTCCCCGAAGGCTACGTCCCCCCGCGCGCCAAAGGCTAACTCCCCATCCGCCCCGTCACCGGATGCTCCACCGGCAACCGCGGCGAAAATTTAAATCGCAACCTCGCATGCGCCGCCCGCAAAGCCTCCTCCACCGCCCACGCCGAATCCCCCCGCGCAAAAATAAATCCCAAATAGCTCGCACCCTCCGGCCAAGCCGCCACATAATCCCGCAATCGCGCCGTAATTCGAATCTCCTCGACCCCTCGAATCCCCTCCGCCTCCTCCACCCCCTCCACACCCTCGAAAATCCCGCTCCGCGGCACGGGAATCATCATCACGCCCGAAGCATCCTCCTCCCGCTCCACCTCGCTCCCGCCCAGCCCCAGCGCCTGCCGCAATAAAAGCTCCTCAAGCGAAATCTTCCCCTCGCCAAACCGCAGCGCCCGCCCGCACAATCCCCCAATCGGCCGTGGCGCCGCCTCAAGCACCCACGGCCCCTCCTCATTCACGCGAAATTCCGCGTGCAGCGGCCCCGCCGTAAGCCCAAGCGCCCGCACCGTCCGCCCGGCGCACTCCTCAATCGCGCGCTGCATCTCCGCCGGCAGTCGCGAAGGCGTCACGTAAATCGTCTCCTCGAAGTAAGGTCCTTCGAGGGGTTCCGGTTTGTCGAAAATCGCCAGCACCCGCAACCGCCCGCCCTCCATCAGCCCCTCGACCGCCACTTCCTTCCCCGGAATATATTTCTCCACCAGCAACCGGTCGAGCATCGGCTCGCGCAATATCTGAATCTCCGGCGAAGTCAGCAGCGCCCGAATCCTCTCGACCGCCCGCTCGAACTCCCCCGCATCATTCGCCCGCACCACCCCCTGGCTCGCCGCCAGCATCAGCGGCTTCACGACGCATGGAAATTTCACGCGCCGCACCACGCGCCCCAAATCGTGCACCAGCGAAAACGAAAAAAATTCCGGCACCGGCACGCCGGCCGCCGCCAGCACCTGCCTCTGTCGCAATTTGTTCCGGCAAGCCTCCACCGCCTCGGGCGCATTCCCGCGAATCCCAAACGCCTTCGCCGCATACGCCGCCGCGGGCGTCGGCCGGTCCCCCAGCGCCAGAATCGCATCCGGCGGATTCCCCCCGAGCGCCCGCACAATTTCCTCCGCCGCCTCCCGCCCCCGCTCAAAATGCAAAGCCAGCGCCTCGTCGCCCCACGGATTCTCAAGCTGATGGCACCGATCCGTCCCAAACATCACCGCAACGCCCAGCTTCTCCGCCGCCTCCGCAAACCCCCGCGTCTGATACCCAAGCTTGCTAGCCAGGATCAGCAGTCTCTTCCTCTTGTCGTTTGCAGACATATAAGAAATCGCACTCTCAGCGTTCGTCGGTCCCTATAGATTTTCCCGCGCCTTTCTCAATGGTTTCTCTGTATTCTCAGTTTTTCCTCTGTGAACTCTGTGTTAAGCAGTGTGCCGAGGTATTTCTCAGTCTCAATCAGTGTTCATCCGTGGCACCAACAGCCTCAAACAAACGTCTCCGCCTGCCGCAATCCTTTCCTCGCCTCCACAATGGGAACCAACTGGTCCCCCGTAGGCTCCGCTCAACAATACCAAGGCTCATTCAAATACGGGATCGCCGCCCGCGCCGCCAGCACCGGCAACGCGCCCCTCACCACGCGCTCTGCCCCACTCCCGTCCGCCGCCGCATACGCCGCCTCCTCCACGCGCTCAAAAATCCACCCGCGCGCCCACTTCGCTTTCTCCCCCGCGTGCACAATCCCCTGCACCCGCTCGCACAATTCCTCCACCCGTGCATCCGCATTCCGCCACGGATATACCAGCCCCGCCTCATCGAACTCCCCCACCGCCCCGCGAATCTCCTCCAGCTCCATCAGCAGCGACCCCGCCGGAATCAGCAACCGAATCGCCAGCTGAATCGGCGCCACGTTCTCAACCAATCCGTTGTCGCGCAACAACCCCAAAAGCTCGCCATATCCCGCAAGCGTAGTCCAGGGCGTGAACGGCACAAACGTAGCCTGCATCGCCAATCCAGCCTCGCGCACCAGCCCCACTGCCCGAAGAAAATCCGCCCGCGTATGACGTTTCTCGAGTTTCCCAAGCACCGCATCATCCACCGATTCCACCGCGCTCGTAATAAACAGGCACCCCGTCTCCCGCAGTTTCCCCAGGCAATCCGAATGCTTCAAAAGATGCTCCACCTTGATCGTCACATCGTACGTAAGCGAAGGAAATTCCCGGTGCAACTCCTCCACAATCGGCATCGCATGCCCCACCCCATTAAAAAAATCCGGATCCCCAAACGTAATGTGCCGCGCCCCCGCCCCCACCTGCCGCCGAATATCCTCGATCACCAAGCCGCGCTCCACAATCCGAAACGCCCCGCGATACACCGGCACAATCGGACAGTGCCTGCAAAAATGCTTGCACCCCCGGCTCGCCTCCGTATAACCAACCGTCCGCTCCGTCCCATCCGGCACCACCAGCCGCGCATATTTCTCCAGCCCCACAAGCCCCGCCCGATCCGGCACCCGAAATTTCAGCCGCGCCAGAGAGATCACCGGCTCCGTCTGCTCGGTCTGCTCGCTCAGCGCTCCATTTCTGCCCAGCCGCCTCGCCAGCGACGCCAATCCCTCCTCAAATTCCCCGCCCAGAATCGTCCCAACTCCCAGCCGCCGTAAATACTCCTCATTCACCGGCGCATACAACCCATAAAAACAAATGTGCGCCCCCGCATTCATCTCCCGAACCGCCGCCAGCAACGCCACCGCCAACCGCGTCGCCGTATGCATCGGCACGTAAAACGCAATCAAATCCGCCGCCCGCACCGCCTCTCCCCCCAGCCCTTCGCGCGAAAGATCCATGCAAACCACACGCGCCCCCTCCGCCCGCAACCAAGCCGCCGGCGACGCCAACCCAAACGGCTGCCGCCCCAACTCATAAGTCGATATCAAAACAATGTTCATCATTCCCGCCGCCCAGAAATTACTGCACGCCCTGCTTTAAGTGGCATAGACACTCCTGTCTGTGCTCTTCCGAGCTACCCTTGCGCCAAAGGCACTCATCACAAATCGGACCAAAACTGCATGCCCCAGCCCTAGTCACCAAATGTAAAGGATGTCCCGATAACGCGCCGGCATCCTCCTAAGTCATGTGCTGCCATCCCAACAATTTCTCATAGCCACGCCACTCCTCGCACATATAATCCTCGTCATCGACTGCACTTCCCTCTGGAGCCGAATTTGATCGCGCTCGTCACAACCGACCCCGATTTCCTTCAAACTCAGTCATATTTGTTTTTCGTTTTCTTCATCGCCCTCTGGTGCTCGATCACCTTCCTGATCAGCATTTTCAGTGGCTGGCACAGCCTAGCGCAGAAATTTCGTTGCACCCGCGAATTCCCCCGCGACACATGGACGTTCTGCAGCGCCTATATGAGGTTCTTCTCCCACTACGGAACCATTTTGACTTTCGGCGCCGACCCCTCCGGCCTCTATATCTCCATCTTCCCCGCATTTCGCCTCGGCCATCCCCCGCTTCTAATCCCATGGTCCGAGGTAACGGTCATCCAGGGCGAGACAGGCTTCCTCTTCAAGCGCCGCAAATTCCTCCTAGGCCGCGAAGAATCCATCCCGCTAAGCATCAGCTCCTCCCTCGTCGAAAACCTGCAAAAAGCCGCCGGCCCCTCCTGGCCCACCGAATCGCCCGGCACCTGATCGCCGCCTTCGCGAATGAAAACCATCTCTGTCCAACACATTTCTCCGATTTTTCTCCATGTCCTCCGTTTCTCCTCCGTGCCCTCCGTGTTAATCAGCGTCCCGCGCTCCTCACACCAACCATCGAGTTAATTCTTTCCGCGAATCTGCCCATATTCCTGACCGCCTTCCATCCATCTGGTGTCCAATCAAGTGAATGTCCATCAAAATCCCAAAGGGCACCCTCTCAATTTGGCCTGGGTCGTCGGGCGCGCTTGCAAGCGCCCCCGGCGATCATGCCCTCGACCTCTGGTCTCCCTCCGCCCGCCGCGACCAAAGAGCCCGCAAGCGCCGCTCGCAGTATTTCTGTAGAATTGACGTCTACGCCGCGGTGAGTGTCTTCGTCGTCTTGCTCTTCATAATCATGCTATCCACACCAACCAGCCATCGCCACTCAGGCGTTGACCTGCCCAGGACCAAGTATCCCTCATGGCTCCCCGGCGCAATCCGCGAGGACGCCATGCGCCTGACCCTAACCCGCGACGGAAAGATATATTTCGGCTACCGTGTAACCTCACAAGCCGATTTGCCCGCCCAAATCCGCACCGCTCTTCACGCCGGCGCAGAAAAACGCATCTATGTCCTGGCCGACGCCCGAGCCCGCTACCGCGACGTAAAAATCGCCCTGGACGGCATCCGCCTCGCCGGCGTCCCGCGCGTCACCTTCATCACTGAGGCGCGCCCCCTCCCTCCTAGCCACTAGTCACTCGCCACTAGCCACTCTCTTCTTCTTCGCCCCGCCGAGTGCGCTAGAATATAAAGTGACACCCAGAGAGGAGTTCAACCCCGCATGAGCACCGCACATCGCGATTCCTTCGGCGCCTGCTCCACGCTCCACGTCGGCGCCGATTCCTTCGACATCTACCGCCTGGCAACCCTCGAGCGCGCCGGCGTCGGCCACGTTTCCCGGCTTCCTTTCTCGCTCAAAGTCCTGCTCGAAAATCTCCTCCGCCACGAAGACGGCCAATTCGTCCACACCGACGATATCCGCGCCCTCGCCGGCTGGGACCCCACCGCCGCCTCGGGCGCCACAGAAAAAGAAATCTCCTTCATGCCCGCCCGCGTCCTGCTCCAGGATTTCACAGGCGTCCCAGCCGTCGTGGACCTGGCCGCCATGCGCGACGCCATCTGCGCGCTCGGCGGCAATCCAAAAAAAATCAATCCCCTCCTCCCCGCCGAACTCGTCATCGACCACTCCGTCCAAGTGGACAAATTCGGCGCCCCCAACGTTTTTGCCTTCAACGCCGAACTCGAAATGCAGCGCAATATCGAGCGCTACGCCTTCCTCCGCTGGGGCCAGAAAGGTTTTCAGAATTTCAAGGTCGTCCCGCCCGATACCGGCATCTGCCACCAGGTGAATCTCGAATATCTCGCGCGCGTCGTCTTCAGCGAAAAAATTGACGGCGCCTGGCTCGCCTTCCCCGATTCGCTCGTCGGCACCGATTCCCACACCACCATGGTCAATGGCCTCGGCGTCTTCGGCTGGGGCGTCGGCGGAATCGAAGCCGAAGCCGCCATGCTCGGCCAGCCCCTCTCGATGCTGATCCCCGCCGTCGTCGGCTTCAAGCTCCACGGCCGCTTGCCCGAGGGCGCGACGGCCACCGACCTCGTCCTCACCGTCACTGAAATTCTCCGCAAGCGCGGCGTAGTCGGAAAATTCGTCGAATTCTACGGCACGGGCCTTTCTAACCTCACGCTTCCCGACCGCGCCACCATCGCCAATATGGCCCCCGAATACGGCGCCACCATGGGTTTCTTCCCCATCGACTCCGAAACCCTCGCCTACCTCCGCTTCACCGGTCGTCACGAGGACCGCGTCAAGCTCGTCGAGGCCTACGCCAAAGAGCAGGGAATTTTCCGCACCGACCACACCCCCGACCCCATTTTCTCCGAGCGCCTCGAGCTCGATCTCGCCTCCGTCGTTCCCACCATGGCCGGCCCCAAGCGCCCGCAAGATAGCGTCCCGCTCACGCAAGCAAAAACGTCCTTTGAAAAATCGCTCAGTGCAGCCCCCAAGCACGTAGCCGTGCAAAACAACGGCGACCGGTTCGAATTGACCGATGGCTCGGTCGTCATCGCCGCCATCACCAGCTGCACCAACACCTCGAATCCTTCCCTCATGCTCGGCGCCGGCCTGCTCGCGAAAAAAGCCGTCGAGCGCGGCCTCAGCTCCAAGCCCTGGGTAAAAACAAGTTTTGCGCCGGGCTCAAAAGTCGTCACCGATTACATCGAAAAAGCCGGCCTCTGGCCCTACCTCGAAAATCTGCGCTTCCATCTCGTCGGCTACGGCTGCACCACCTGCATCGGCAATAGCGGCCCGCTTCCCGACGCCATCGGCAAAGCCATCAAGGACAATAATCTGGTCGCCGTCTCCGTCCTCAGCGGCAATCGCAATTTTGAAGGCCGCATCAATCCGCTCTGCCGCGCCAACTATCTGGCTTCCCCGCCCCTCGTCGTGGCCTACGCCCTCGCCGGCCGCATGGATTTCGATATCGTCAACGAGCCCCTCGGCAACGACAAAGCCGGCAAACCGGTTTACCTCCGCGATATCTGGCCCACGCCCCTCGAAGTCGAAACCGCCATGCGCGAATCCGTCTCCAGCGACATGTTCCGCAAAGAATATGCCGACGTTTACACCGGCGATGCCCAGTGGCGCGCCCTCCCCATCCCCGAAGGCGATCTCTACACCTGGGACGCGAAATCCACCTACATCAAGAATCCGCCCTACTTCGACGGCATGCCGCTAAGGCCCGTAGCGCTCACCGATCTTCACAATTTGCGCGCGCTCGCCCTGCTCGGCGATAGCGTCACCACCGACCACATCTCTCCCGCCGGCTCCATTCCCGCCGACAGTCCCGCCGGGAAATATTTAATCGCCCAAGGCGTCCAGCCGAAAGATTTCAATTCCTACGGCGCCCGCCGCGGCAATCACGAAGTGATGATGCGCGGCACCTTCGCGAATATCCGCCTCCGCAATCTCATCGCTCCCGGCACCGAGGGCGGTTGGACGATTCACCAGCCGAGCGGCGAAAAAATGTCCATCTACGACGCAGCCATGAAATACCGCGAGGAAGGCGTTCAGCTCGTGGTCATCGCTGGGAAGGAATATGGCTCGGGTTCCTCGCGCGACTGGGCCGCCAAGGGCACCATCCTCCTCGGCGTTCGCGCCGTTCTGGCCGAAAGTTTCGAGCGCATCCACCGCAGCAACTTGATCGGCATGGGCGTCGTCCCCCTCGAATTCCTGCCGGGCGAAACTCCCAAGTCACTGGGCCTGACGGGTCTGGAGATCTTCGATATCGAGGGCCTCGCGCGCGATTTCGAGCCGCGCAAGAAAATAAAGGTCCGCGCCCGCGACACAAGCGGCAAAGAGAAAACCTTCACCGTCGTCGCCCGCGTGGACACACCCTTCGAGGTCGCCTATTACCAGCACGGCGGGATCCTTCAGTACGTCCTTCGCCAAATGCTCTAATCGAGGCGGGCTCTTGGTTCCTGTGGCACAGACACTCCTGTCTGTGCTCTGACGACCGACTTTGGCCCCAGCAGCGATGCACAAAAGCCGGACCGCAAATCCTTATTCAGCGCGGCGCCTTGCCTGAAGGTTGAAAAATCTATCCAGTTGCCAAAACTCAGCGCAGCGGATATCAGGCGCTATGCCCGGTCAGGTGGGGTTCCCCGCCAGAGCCTTTCAACCGCAACCGCAGCAGCAGGGGAGCGAAAACGGCGAAGACGGCTATGAAGACGACAAAGAATCCCCCGAAAGCGAGCCAGTTTTCCACCCCGTCGCGCCGCAGCAGCACCAGCACGGCATCCCCCATCCCAAAGGAAAGCAAAAACAAAATCACCGCGCAGACCGCCTTGGGGCACAGGCTCGCCTGGCAGTGCGGACAGACCACCGTCGAAAGCCCCGCGCGCGTCCACAAAGATTTCGCGGGCACTTGCTGATGGCATTGCGGGCAGGTCATGGTTCGACACCTCCCGAGAACAGGTATTCCGGTTTTGGGAGTCAATGGCCCCCATCGCCCGGAAACGACGCCTAATCTACCACAATCCCAATACACTGCAATGCCGGGCAGCCATCCGCACCCCTACTGCATCTTATCCCTCGATTTGGGCGTCAGACTTTCCAGGGCGAAAGCGGAGAGAAGCACTGTACCCAGGGTCTAGTTCCTCAATAGGAACACTCCGCAACTGGTCGGTTTGGATTTTCTGCCGATTGTAAGATTATCTTTCCGCGGATGGATTCCACCCCTCGCCCGATGGCGAAGGCGAGCATAAGAGGAGCGCAATGAGACGCAATCCCCTGATCCTAGTTTCTATCTTGCTTCTGGGCGCGATCGCCCTGATTTTCACCAGCCGCACAAAGGCTCAATCGAGCAGCGCCGAGCGCCGCATCACGCAAGCAGTCGATGAAGCCAAACTGGTTCGCCTCTCGGGCAACACGCATCCCATGGCTCGCCCCGAATTCGACCAGGGCGCCGCCCCTCCCGATCTCCCCATGGAGCGCATGATGCTCGTTCTCCAGCGGAGCCCCGAGCAGGAAGCTGCCCTCGATAAACTGATGGCCGAGCAGATGGACAAGTCCTCGCCAAATTATCATCAATGGATCACAACGCAACGCTTCGGGCAGCTATTCGGTCCGAGCGATGCGGACATCGAGACGGTAACTTCCTGGCTTCGGTCCCACGGGTTTGAAATCGGTTCCGTGGCAAAAGGCAAGAACGTGATCGATTTTTCCGGCAACGCCGGGCAGGTGAAGGAAACCTTCCACACCGAAATTCACAAGTACCTGATCCGAGGGGAGGAGCACTGGGCCAATTCGAGCGATCCGCAAATCCCCGCGGCGCTCACCCCTGTCGTCCTCGGCGTGAACCGCCTCCATAATTTTTTCCCCAAGGCCATGAATCGCAATCTCGGCATATATGCGCGTTCGAAGAAAACTGGCAAGGTTCAGCCGGTGAAGCCGAATTTCACTTACAACCAGGGAAGTCCTTGCGGTATCAGCACGAGCAATGACTGCTTTGCGGTCGGTCCCGCCGATTTTGCCGCGATTTACCATGTCCAGGAGTTGTGGAACGCCCCGACCAACATCGACGGCACCGGCCAAACCATCGCCATCGTGAACGATAGCAACATCAACGTGGTGAACGGCGTCCCCGTGGATAACGCTAATTTTCGCCTTCTCTTTGGCCTCCCGGCCAACAATCCCACCGTCATTCTTGCCGGCATCGACCCCGGACTGAACGACGACGAGATCGAGGCGGCCCTCGATACTCAGTGGGCCGGCGCTGTCGCCAAAGGTGCCAAAATCGACTTGGTCATAGCTGCCAACACAAATGTTCAATCGGGCGTGGACATTGCCGCACAATTCATCGTGGACAACAATGTCGCCCCCATTCTGAGCGAGAGCTTCGGGAATTGCGAATCCATCTTGGGGGCCGGCGAGAACTCGTTCATCAATGGGCTTTGGCAGATGGCCGTTGCGTCCAACGGCCAGACCGTTCTGACTTCTACAGGTGACCAAGGTGCGGCCGGCTGCGAAAATCCCGATCCCAATCTAATCACCCCGCAACCAGCCACGACTGGCCTGGCAGTCAGCGGCCTTTCCACCACGCAGTGGAATACCGCCGTTGGCGGAACCGATTTCAACCAGTTCCAGAATCAAACGGCATTCTGGAATACGACACCCGCCACGAGCGCCACCGGTCAGACACAGCTCACTGCCAAAGGCCCCATTCCTGAAAATGTGTGGAATGACTCTTGCACAAACACAGTCTTTATCTCCGCCGGCTTCGACCCAAGTATCCAAGTCGCGTGCAACGATCCCACCGTCTCTCCCTCCTTCATCGTCCCGGTGGGAAGCGGCGGGGGCGCGAGTGGCATCTATGCCAAACCGACGTGGCAGACCGGCACGGGTGTTCCCGCCGACGGCATGCGCGATGTCCCGGACGTCTCGCTGTTTGCCGGGGCTGGCCTCGTGGGAACTTTTTATGTCGTCTGCCAGCAGGATCAAGATACCGCCAATGCCGCCTGCAATCTAAATTCCCCGTTCCTCGACTTTTCCGCGGTCGGCGGAACCTCCGTTGCCAACCAGGCCTTTGCCGGCATCGTGGCGATGATTCTGCAAGCGCACAGCCCGCACGCCGGACTGGGCCTGATCAATCCCACTCTCTACACGCTAGCCGCGAGCGTGCCTGCGGCGAGTTGCAACTCGAGCAGTCCGGGCGCGAACTGCATATTCAACGACATCACGATTGGAACCAACTCGCAGCCGTGTGTCCTGGGCTCTTCCGCCGACTGCGGCCAGACGATCACGAGCCAACTAATCAAGCCCCCTGCCGCGAACAGCTTCCGCACCACAAGCGGCGTGATCACTCTTTCCTGCATTTTCGCCATGGCTCTGGGGCTGCTTTGCATGCAGGCAAGACGGCGCAACTGGACCACAGTTTTTGCCTTGCTTGCTTTCGCCTCGCTCTTGACCATCGCCGCTTGCGGCAGCGGCGGCGGTCCGAGCACCACCACCCCAGCTAATTGCGAAGGCGCTGTCTCATGCGGTGTACTGAGCGGGTTCAACGCAGGAGTCGGCTATGACCAGGCTACCGGTCTCGGCTCCGT
>Ga0187802_10000364_pt1 | contig 10968 bp, 8 predicted proteins | sample NC_wetland_sal_i_FD_130584 | JGI IMG/M metagenome (GOLD analysis project Ga0187802, IMG submission 130584) | Wetland sediment microbial communities from Neuse River Estuary, North Carolina, USA - Control_2 | ecosystem: Environmental > Aquatic > Freshwater > Wetlands > Sediment | place: USA... | reverse complement strand
TTCAACAAAATCAAGCATTACCGCGGCATCGCCACGCGCTACGACAAGCTCGCTCGAAATTTTCTCGCCGCTGTCCAGTTGGTGGCGGCTATCATCCTACTCAACTGAAGACAGGTCCTAGTCTTTTGCTTCTCGAATTCTCCTTGAATACGACTTCCACTTCCTGGCTTTGATGCTCGCCGCCGGACATTTTTTTCAGGCTTCTTGGTGACCTCGCCGATGACACGTACGCCACTCTGCTGCGGAACGTCGATTTTCCGATCCTTGCCAAACTGCTCCGAATGCCGCAACTCCAAGAGAAACCGGCTTCCCATCTGTCGTTGCCCGGCCCACTACAGCCCAATTTTGTCGATCCACTTGCGAAGCACTGTCACCGGGAAGCCCTCGCCATAGCCTTCGCCGATCGAGACATCATCGTGGCCTAGCAATGCCTTCCGAACGTCATGCGGGCATTCGACGGCCCGCAAACGGTCCTGAGCGCGGTGCCGTAACGAGTGCACGACCTTGCGCTCATGGTGATCCCGACGTCGTCCAGCCACGTATTGAGCCGCTTAGACGCGTCGTTTGGCTTGCCCTTAAACAGCGGCCCGGTGATTTTGTCGGGCAGGAACGGCAACGCAGCGGCCGGAAGCGGGACGCGACGCTCAGATTGTGCGCTCTTGGTGCCGATCACGACATAGCGGCAACCTTCCTCAATCAACTCGCTGTTAATCTGATACGCTTCGCCAAGGCGCATCCCGGTGCATGCGAGCACGCGGAACAAGAGTTGATCGGCCGCGCTGAGCTTCGACAGGTTATCAGCGCAGAGCTTCATATCGGCGACATCAAGCGGCTTGCGTTTAGTCGCGTCATCCACCTTACCTTTAGGCTTAGGAACAAGATCAGCAAACGGATTGAACGTGAGCAAGCCATCTTTGATGGCGAGATTGACCGCCGCGCGAACCCACATGATCTTTTTGCGGATGCTCGCGCTCTTCAGCCCTTGTTCGGTGAAATGCTTCACCAGCAAGCGCCCATCATTGCGCGTGCAATCCTTCAGCGGCTTGTTGTCGGTGAGCGTCTTAAACATTGACCAGACGTGACGCGCCTCGCGCTCTCCGGGGCCGGTGACTTTGTTTTGTTCGATGTAGGTTTCGAAGAGCGCGTCATCGGCGTTTTTCGTCGCCAGTGTCGGACGCTCTTTGAAAAACTCGCCCGGATCGACGCCAACCATGAGAGCCGTTTGCAAGCCATCGAATGCCGGTCCCGCGTTCACAAGATGAGAAGCGAGGCCGCCGTTCGGTTCAGTGCGAACGGTCGCGCCGCTGGCGTCAAGAAAGTGTAGCTCGCGCTCAGTGGCGAAGATGCGCTGGCCGTCATCAAGCGTGTGAAGGCCCGGCGCATGCTGCGAAACCCATGCCGTTTCCAGCTTGGGCCGCCGCGCCATCAAGCATTGCTTGTGGGCGGCGATATAGGGCTGCGCGGCGACCTCAGCCGCGAGCCGGTCTGTGGTTTTGAGGGACATTGCGCGGCTTTTGCCGTTGTCCTGAAACCGGACATGCCAATACTGTGAGCCGTCGCGTTTGAAGAGGTAGTCTCTGCGCCGTAGGGCGGGCATGGGAGGACCTGTTGTTTTTGTGCTTAGTCTCACCCCACAGATACGCTAGGTTTTAGCACTAGTGAAGGATGCAGAAAACCCTTGTTCCATCGAGGTTAATGGAGTGTCATGGTCAAAAAGTCATCCCCCCTTGCGGGGGAGGGTAAGGAAGGGGGGTGGTAGGGCGACGTCTTCGCGTTCCGATCAGGACCCCCACCCCTAACCCCTCCCCGACAAGCTTGCACTCGGGCGCGCGCAGGCGCGGCCCGGGTGGGGGAGGGGTAAAGAGTTCGATCAAAACAACCGCGTCGCCGAACGCAAATCCGGAAACAATTCGCCAAGGAGCGACGGCGGCCACGCGACCGCGAGCGCCCAGTGGAACACCACATAGCAGACCAGGGTCGTGGCCGCGGCAAAGCCGAGCGCGGTCGGCCACGGCTCGCCGAAGCCGAAGCGCATATAAGCGCAAACGAACACGGCGATGGCCGGAATGAATCCGATCAAGGCGACCAGCGCGATGAAGGCGGCCATCCAGACGAAGAAAATCGTTGCCCGCCGCCGCACGACGTCGTCGGTAACGCCGAGATCCGGAACGTACGCGCTGACTTTCATGCCAGAGTCGGCGTGCGCAACGACCTTTTGCTCGGGGCCGAACAGCTCGTTGACGAGATTGAGCACGGCGGCAGTTAGCGCCATGCTGCACGCGGTGAGCGGCACCAGCTTGGCGTCGTGCGGCCATTCCGTTGACGAGATCATCGCCGCGACAATGAGCACGATGATCGCAAGCGAGAAAGCCGGCGCCGCGCCGAACCGCGCCTTGCGGCCGCCGACTTCGCGAAATTGCCCAATCAACGTGATCGCAATCTGCGACAGCGGGCGATACAGCGCCCAGACCACGCCGGCGAGAATGGCCAGCACCGCCGGCCGCAACAGCCAGCCCCAGCCGTAGAGCTGGGTCGAGATGAACAGATAGCGCTCGAAAATCGCGCCGACCACCAAGCCAAGCACCATCGGCGGCCGCGGCCAGCCGAGCCGCTTCATGATCCAGCCGACCACGCCGAAGAACAACAGCGAATAGAGATCGCCCCAATCGTGCTCGCCCTCGAAGGCGGCGACGAAAACCAGCGCGATGATGACGGGGAGAAGAATTTCGGGACGGATGCGCGAAATCTGCGCCAGCCAGCGGCTGCAGCCGAGACAGATGATCGCGCCGATGACATGCGCTAGCGTCAGGCTCCAGACGATCAGATAGGTCAAATCGAGATGCTTGGTCAGCATTTCCGGACCCGGCGTCAGTCCATGCATCAGAAATGCGCCGAGCAGGATCGCCATCGAAGCGCCGGCGGGAACCCCAAACGCGATGGTCGGCACCAGATGACCGCCCTCCTTGGAATTGTTGGAGCTTTCCGGCGCGATCACCCCGCGCACATCGCCGGTGCCGAATGTTTCCGAATTTTTCTCGGTGCGCTGCGCATAGCCATAAGCTATCCAGTCGATCACCGCCGAGCCGATGCCGGGGATGGCGCCAAGCCCGGTGCCGAGCACGCCGCAACGCAGCACCAGCCACCAGTGCCGCGCCACATCGCGCACGCCTTCCCATTGACTCGACATATTGATGTTCGGCGCATTGTCGCCGGCGATGCGCTTGCGCGATACGGCAAGCTCAGCGAGTTCCGGCAGAGCGAAAATGCCGAGCGTCGCCGGAATGAGCGGCATGCCATCCCACAGATAGAGCCAGCCGAAGGTCCAGCGCAGCGTGCCGCTCTGCGCCCGCGAGCCGATCATCGCGATCATCAGGCCGAGCCCGGCGGCGGTCAGCCCCTTGAGCGGCGCACGGCCGGACAGCGTCGCCACCATCGACATGCCGAACAAAGTGAAGGCCAGAAGCTCCGGCGAGCCGATCGACAGCATCACCGGGCGCAGGATCGGAATGCTCACCGCGAGCACGACCGCGCCAACAAGGCCGCCGGCCAGCGAGGCGGCGAAGCCGGCGCCGAAGGCGCGCCCGGCCTCGCCCTTGCGCGCCATGGCGTGGCCGTCGATCACCGTCGCCGCGGCGCCGACATGGCCGGGCACGCCGAACAGCACCGCGGTGATGAAATCCGACGACGTAATCACCGCCGCCATGCCGAGTAACAGCGCGAAGGCGGTATATTCGTCGAGGTTGTAAGTGAACGGGATCAGCATCGCCATGCCGACGATCCCGTTGAGACCGGGAAGCACGCCGATCGCGAGCCCGATCAGCACGCCGATAAAGAGGATCATGAGCCGCGTCGGCTCAAGCAGGAGATGCAGCGCATGGATGGCGCTCGTGATCATGTCCGGCTGCATCGATCATCGCTCCTGCTTGCGCGCGGCATCGCGCCTGAAACCTGCAAAGCCGTCAAGCCCATGTTAGGGTGCCGCAGTCGGCGATATGCCGCATTAATCAGACCGGCATCGTAAATTGTCGGTATCGTCCGGGAGAACAATGTCCAAGCACAATCACCGCTTCGCAACGATCACAGCACGCATCAGTAAGGCCAGCGGCGCACGCGCCGCCGCGCTGGCAATAATCATGGGCCTTGCGCTGGGCCTTGTTGCGCTCAGCGCCGCCTGGGCCGACGCGGTCAGCGATTTCTACCAAGGCCGGGCCGTCGACCTTTATATCGGCTACAGCGTCGGCGGCGCTTACGACCTCTATGCGCGGGTGATCGGCCGGCATCTCGGCGCGCATATTCCCGGCAATCCGACGCTGGTGCCGAAGAACCTCGAAGGCGCGGGCAGCCTTCGCCTCGCCAATTATCTTTACCGCGTTGCGCCGCACGACGGTTCCGCCATCGGCACGATCGGCCGCGGCATTGCCTTCGATCCGCTGTTGATCGGCCAAGGCGACGCTTTCGACGCGCAGAAATTCAACTGGATCGGCAGCGCCAATAACGAGGTCAGCGTCTGCGTCGCAATGCGGCAATCCGGCATCACAAAATTCGAAGATCTCTTCACCAAGGACTTGACCGTCGGCGGCACCGGCACCAGCGCCGACACCGACCAATTCCCGCGCGTGCTCAACAGCGTGCTCGGCACCCATTTCAAGATCGTCGAGGGCTATCCTGGCGGCAACGACGTCGTCCTCGCCATGGAGCGCGGCGAGGTGGCCGGGCGATGCGGCTGGTCGTGGTCGAGTGTGAAGTCGACGCACAAATCCTGGATCGACGACAAGCGCATGATCGTTCTCATCCAGCTGTCGCTTGCCAAGCATCCGGAACTGCCGGACGTGCCGCTGGTGATGGACTTTGCCAAGACCGACGAGCAGCGCCAGATCCTCAAGATGGCCTTCGCCCGCAATGTCATGGGCCGACCCTATCTGGCGCCGCCCAATGTGCCGGCGGACCGCGTTGCGGCGCTGCGCGACGGCTTCATGGCGACCATGGCGGACAAGGACTTTCGCGCCGAAGCCGACAAGATCGATCTGGAGATCAATCCAGTTTCCGGCGCCGACGTCGAAAAGCTGATCAAGGACGTCTACGCGACCCCGCCCGACGTGGTCGCCAAGGCCAAAGCCGCGGCGGCGGGAAAGTGAGATGGCGGCGTCGATTGACCAACCGTCATCCTGAGGTGCGAGCCAACGGGTCCGGCCCAAAGTGGCCGGCCCGATGACAGGCTCCGCGAGCCTCGAAGGATGCACGGCCAACCGAAATCGGCCTTCCGATTTCGGATAATTATTGTCCAAGTCGGCAACAGCCGACTTGGCTGCGCCTCCGATGGCGCCGCCTAAACCTCCAGCACGCCCCGCATCATCGGCACGCAGCGCCCGCCGATCGACATACCGATGATTTTGCCGCCGCGTTTTTCGGCGCTGGCTTCGAGCAGGCTCGGCCGGCCCATGTCGATGCCCTGGCCGATGCGCAAGGCGAGGCTCAGATCGGGCTCGGACCGCAGGCTTGCCAAGAGACCTGCGAGTGCGACGTTGCCGCTGCCGGTCGCCGGATCTTCCGCAATGCCATAGAGCGGCGCGAACATGCGGACCTGAAGATCGAACCCGTCACGCCGGTCATGCACATAAAGCAGGATGCCGGTGATCCGCTCGGCCGGCAGATGCTGGGTAAATACTTCTGCCCGCGGTCGCGCGGTCGCCAGCGCCGCGCGCGTTTTTAGTTCCACGAAAGCGAGTGGGATGCCGCAAGACGCGATGCACGGCCGATGATTGGCGGTTTCGATGTCGGTCGGGGCCAGTGAGCACGCCGCGGCGATAATTTCGGCGTCGAGATCATCGCCGCGGTTAAGGGATTGCGGCGGCGCCAGGCGCGCGCCGGACGTGGAATGTCCGTCTTTGATCAAATCAAGCCCAACGAGGCCGGCCTTCTCCTCGAACACGAGCGGCTCGGCAAGCGCGCTGCCGGCTCTGTTTGCCTCCACCGCCAGAACATAGGCGGTGCCGATATTGGGGTGTCCGGCGAACGGCAATTCGGCGCGCGGCGTGAAAATGCGAACCTCCGCGGTGTGCGCAGGATCTTGCGGCGGCAGCACGAAGGTGGTCTCGGCGAGGTTGAACTCGCCGGCGATGGCCTGCATCTGCGGGCCGGTCAGCGCCCGGCCATCAGGTATCACCGCAAGCGGATTGCCGCCAAATTTGCGGTCGCTAAAGACGTCGACGGTAACGAACGGGATTTGCATTCACTCTAACCTTTCGCTCGGCCGCCGCGGCGCGGGCCCTGATCGGTGACGCCGAGATGGGTCTCGAGCGCCGCACGGTCGGCGGCAAGCGCGGCGCTGTCGGCGGCGTGAACCACGGCGCCGCGTTCGACGATGATGGCGCGATCGGTGACGCCGAGGATTTTCTTGGCGTTTTGCTCGACCAGAATCGCCGACATACCCTCCTCGCGGATGATCCGGCGCAGCGCCGCCAGCAATTCCTCGACGATGATCGGCGCCAGCCCTTCCAGCGGTTCGTCGAGCAGCATGACGCGCGGGTTGAGCACCAGCGCGCGCCCGACCGCGAGCATTTGCTGCTCGCCGCCGGACAGCTGATTGCCGAGATTTTGCCGCCGCTCGGCGAGCCGCGGGAACAAGGCGTAGACTTTTTCGATGGTCCAGCGGCCCGGCCGCGCCACCGCGGTGAGGTTCTCCTCGACCGTGAGCGATTTGAAAATATTGCGCTCCTGCGGCACCCAGCCGATCCCGGCATGCGCGCGCTGATCGGGCCGCAGCCTGGTGATATCGACGCCGTCAAGCGCGATGCTGCCGCCGAAATAGCGGGTCACGCCGACGATGGTGTTGATCAGCGTCGTCTTGCCCATGCCGTTGCGGCCAAGCAGCGCCAGCGCCTGACCTTCGGAGAGCGACAGCGAAATGTTCGACAGCACCACGGCTTCACCATAGCCGGCGCAAAGGCGGTCGATGGCAAGGAGTTCAGGCATTAAGCGCGATTCGATTAAGTTTAATCACTGTGCGTCCCCAACATTTTGTTTGCGCATGATCTTATCCGAAAACCGGTCCCCACTTTTCGGGATCATGCACTAAGCTCCTCGCCGAGATAGACTGCTTTGACCCGCGGATCGCGCGCCACTTCATCCGGCGCGCCGTCGACGAACATCGCGCCATTGACCAGCACCGAGATGCGATCGGCAAACGAGAACACGAGGTCCATGTCGTGCTCGATCAACAACACCGTGACGTCCTTGGGCAGCGCTTCGATGGTGGCGAGAAGCTCATGCCGCTCCGCCTCAGGCACGCCGGCAGCGGGCTCGTCGAGCAGCAATAGGCGCGGGCGGCAGGCAAAGGCCAGCGCGATCTCAAGAAGCCGCTGCTTGCCGTAAGGCAAGATCGCGGTGCGTTCGTGCATGATATCGGCGAGATGAAAACGCTCGGCGATTTCGACGATCTCATCGGTCACCGCCGCTTTGGTGCCAACGAGCCGCCACCAATCGGCGCCGGAGCCGAGCCGTTCCGAAACGACCAAGCCGATCGATTCCAGCGGCGTGAGATCGAGAAACAACTGGTTGATCTGAAAGGTGCGCGCCATGCCGAGCCGCACCCGCTGGTGCGGCAATAGCCCGGTAATATCGCGCCCTTCCAGCAAAATGCGTCCGCCGCTCGGCCGCAGCACGCCGGTGAGGAGATTGATCACCGTGGTCTTGCCGGCGCCATTGGGCCCGATCAAAGCGTGGCGCGCGCCGGGCTCGACCGCGAGATTGACGTTCTGCGCGGCAAGGATGCCGCCGAAGCGCTTTTCCAGCTGAAAGGTTTGCAGGATCGGCACGACTCAATGTCCCTCGGATCCGGCGCCGCCGAGCGCCGGCAGACGCGGCGCGAAGCGCGCGCCGAGCCTGTTGAAGAAGGCGCGCACGGCGCCAATCCAGCCGGCCATGCGCTCGCGGCCGATCAGAACGATGACGACCAGCACCAGCCCGATCCAGAACTGCCAGTATTGCGGCGTCAGGTTCGCGATCCAGTCCTGCAGGAATTTGTAGATCACCGCGCCGATCAGGCCGCCATAGAGATAGCCGGTGCCGCCGATGATCAGCACCAGCAACAGATCGGCCGAGCGCTCGAACGAGAACACGTCGAGCGAGCAGAAGGCGGTGGTCTGGGTGAGAAGCGCGCCGGCGATGCCGGCAAAGCCCGCCGCCACCGTGTAGATCGCCACCAGCCGCCACTTGACCGGAATGCCGATCGCCGCGGCGCGCAGATTGTTGCCCTTGATCGAGCGCAGCGACAGGCCGAACGGCGAATAGATGATCCGTCGCGCAATGACAAAGCAGATAAACAGCACGATCAGGCAATAGACATAGCCGTTGTGGCCAAACAGATCGAACCGGAACAGGCCGAGGACCGGCGCGATCTCGACGCCTTGCAGGCCGTCGGCGCCGCCGGTGATGTTGGAATAACGGTTGGCGAGTTCGCCGAGCATCAGCGATACGCCGAGCGTCACCATCAGCCGGGTGAGATCGGAGCCGCGCAGCACCAGAAAGCTGGTGACAAAACCCAAGCCGGCGGCCACCACGCCGGAGCAAACCAACGCAATCACCGGCTCATCGATGAATCCATATTTGGCGACCAGGCCGGAAAAATATCCGGCCAGACCGAAAAAAGCGGCTTGGCCGAGCGAGATGATGCCGGCGTAACCGAGGATGAGGTCGAGCGACAGTGCGAACAGCGCCAGGATCGCGGTGTCTTTGAGGATCAGGTACTTTCCCGGGAACAGCCAGATCGTCGCGAAAGCGAAAATCCAGAACGCGATTTCGAGCGGCGACCAGCGGGCGCGGCGCTTGAGATAACGAGCGACTTCGTCGGCGCGCGCGCTCATCGGCTCACCGCGCCGCGGGCGAACAGCCCTTGCGGCCGCCAGATCAGAACAATGATCATGATCGCATAGATGACGAAGGCGCCGAGCTTCGGCACGTAATATTTGCCGGCGACGTCGCCGATACCAAGCAGGATGGAAGCGAAAAACGGTCCGGTAATGCTGGAGGTGCCGCCGACTGTCACTACGATCAAAAAATAGATCATGTATTTGAGCGGAAAAGTCGGATCGAGGCCGAGGATCTCCGCGCCCAGCGCGCCGCCCAATCCGGCAAGCCCGGAGCCGAACGCGAAGGTGATACCGAATACCACGCCGACATTGATGCCAAGCCCGCGCGCCACACGCTGATCGTCCACCGCCGCGCGCAACCGGCTGCCGAACCGGGTCTTGGCCAGGATCAATTGCAAGGCGACGGTCAGCAGGCCGCAGATCACGATGATGAGCAGGCGATATTTGCCGATGCCGACACCGGCGACCTCGAACTGGCCCTGCAGCGCCTCAGGAATCTGCACGAATTGCTGCGACGAGCCCATCGTGTAATCGACCGCCGCGACCGCCATGAAGACGAGCCCGATGGTGAACAGCACCTGATCGAGATGGCTGCGCGCATAGACGTGGACATAAAGCGTGCGTTCGAAAATGCCGCCGAGCAGTGCCGTGACCAAAAAAGCGATCGGCAAGCCGAGCGCAAATGGTACGCCGAAACGGTTCACCACAATGACGGTGCAATAGCCTCCGGCCATGGCGAAAGCGCCATGCGCCAGATTGATGAAATTCATCAGTCCGAGCGTGACCGACAATCCGCACGCCAAGACGAACAGCAGCATGCCGTAGGCAATACCGTCATAGAGGATGGTCAGCATGCTTAGTCAGTGCCTAGGACCGAGGTCTCCTTCTCCCCGCTTGCGGGGGGAAGGTTGGGATGAGGGGGCGCTGTGGCTTGGCTTTAGATTACGGCCAAGCCCCCTCACCCTCGCTCGCTTCGCTCACTCGACCTCTCCCCGCGCAGCGGGGAGAGGTAACAGACTACTTCGCCTCCGCTGCCTTGATCGGATCCTTGACGTTGGCGAACGTGGCAAATTCGACGTTGTAAAGTTCGCCGTTCTTTTTCTCGACCTTGCGGATGTAAACGTTCTGCACGATGTCACGCGTATCCGGATCGATCGAAACCGGGCCGCGCGGACTTTCCCAGGCCATGCCCTTGGCGGCGGCGATCAGCGAATCGCCGTCGGTCTTGCCGCCGGTCTTTTTCAACGTCTCATAAATCAGGTTCATGCCGTCATAGGCCGAAACTGCCATGAAGTTCGGCCGCAGGCCGCCATTGGCCTGCTTGAACGCGGCAACGAACGCCTTGTTGGCCGGCGAATCGTGATCGGCAGAATAGAAATGCGCGGTGATGGTGCCGACCACCGCATCGCCCATGCCGTTGAGCAGATCGTCGTCGGTGACGTCGCCCGGCCCGATGATCTTGATGCCGGCCTTGTCGAGTCCGCGCTCCACAAATTGCTTGACGAAAATGCCGCCCTGCCCCGACGGAACGAACACGAAGATCGCGTCCGGCTTCTGGTCGGCGGCGCGCTGCAGGAACGGCGCGAAATCGGGGTTCGCCAGCGGGAAACGGATGGTCTCGAGCACCTCGCCGCCCTTTTTGGTGAATTCGTCCTTGAACGACTTTTCGGCATCGGCGCCGGGCGCATAGTCTGACACCATGCTCACGACTTTCTTCACCCCGTTCGCCGCCGCCCAATCCGCCATCGGCACGGTGGATTGCGCCAGCGTGAAGCTGGTGCGCGCGATATAAGGCGACTTCTCGGTGATGATCGAGGTGCCGGCCGCGGTGACGATCTCCGGCGTCTTCCCTTCGCTCGCGAGCGGCGCGACCGCAAGCGCGGCGGGAGTCACGCCGAAGCCGGCGAGGAAGGTGACTTTGTCGTTGACGATGAGATCCTGGGCGATGCGCTTGGTGTTGTCCGGCACCGCGCCGTCGTCCTTGATGATGAGTTCGACCTTCTTGCCGGCGACGGTGTCGCCATGCTGCGTCATGTAGAGCTTGGCGGCGGCGGCCTCTTGCTTGCCGGTCGATTGCTGCTGACCGGTCATCGGCAGGATG